>Ga0307982_1000208_pt1 | contig 44870 bp, 42 predicted proteins | sample OrgLakmetagen989_FD_201847 | JGI IMG/M metagenome (GOLD analysis project Ga0307982, IMG submission 201847) | Saline water microbial communities from Organic Lake, Antarctica - #989 | ecosystem: Environmental > Aquatic > Non-marine Saline and Alkaline > Saline | place: Antarctica: Organic Lake... | reverse complement strand
ATTCAGGGAACGGCCGAAGGCGCGCCGTTTGAACAGGAAGAGCTGGATAGCATGCTGAAGTTGGCCAAGCTGGGTATTGGGCAGTTGTTTGAGGCTCAAAAGGCGGCTTTGGCCAACTAAGGTATTTTCCGTCCGCGTGTCCGGAGGGGGTCTTCTTCCCGGACACGCTACAAGCACATCCCTGTGCGCTCGACTCCGGCCTTCCCTGGCCGGAGACGGTCCGGGAAGAAGACCCCCTCCGAACCCGCCAGATGGGAGTTACCCGAATCTTACCGAGACCGCTTACGCCAAATTCTAAGCTGACGAATTACAGCCCAATCTCAATGTCGTAATCCATGATCACCGGCGCGTGATCCGAAAACCGGGTTGAATCATCAATCCAGCCGTCCAGCACCGTTTTGCGGATACCGGGGGTCAATAACTGGTAATCCACCCGAATGCCTGCCTTTTTACGGGAGCCTTCCGTTTGCTCAGGCCACCAGGTGAACTGGTTGCTCTGCTTGTTCAGATCCCGGAAAGCATCCACGCATCCCATTTCATCGAACAGCCGATCCAGCCACGCCCTTTCATGGGGCAAAAATCCGGAAAAATCCAGCTTGTGGTACAGAGAACTGGCATCAGTGACGTGATGGGCGGTCTGCAGATTGGCGCAGACAACAAACTGGCGGCGTTTGCGCAGGGTTTTCTGCATGTGGACCCCGAACGAGTCCATGAACTCGTCCTTATGATCCAGCACCGTCAGATCGTCGCTGCCGGTCAGTTCTTCTTCGCGCCCCAGGGCGCAGGGTGCGAGCACGGATGCCACGGACACCTTGTCGAAATCCGCCTGTATGAAGCGCCCTTCCCGATCCGCCTGTTCGCTGGCAAAACCGTACATGATGGCCTTCGGAAAGTGCCGGGTGTAGATACCGACGCCACCATCCTCGTTATGTTCGCCATCGATAAAGTAGGCTTCGTAGCCTTCCGGGATCAGATTGAAATCCTCGACTTCGTAGGCACGCATGCGGTGATCCTGAACGCAGACCACGTCGGCGTCCTGCCCGGCCAGCCATTCAAAGAAACCCTTCTCAACTGCCTGTGCCAGGCCGTTGACGCTTATTGTTACGACGCGCATACGTGTTCCCTGATCTGGTTTGTGTGTATCATACTGTTTTTACGTTTCAATTAAAGTTCCAGACCCGCCAGACATCTTGCCATGCATAGCTATCAAAAGAATTTCATTGAGTTCGCCATTCGTCGCAACGCACTGCGCTTCGGCGAGTTTACGCTCAAATCCGGCCGCACCAGCCCCTATTTTTTCAACGCCGGTCTGTTCAATACCGGTGATGACTTACTGGAGTTAAGCAAAGCCTATGCCGCTGCGCTTGAACGCAGCGAGTTAAATTATGACATCATTTTCGGCCCGGCCTATAAGGGCATTCCGTTGGCAACGGTTACGGCCATGGCTCTCGCCTCGAACGGAATCAACAAACCGTTTGCCTTCAACCGTAAGGAGAAAAAAGACCACGGCGAAGGTGGCAATATCGTTGGCGCCCCATTGGAGGGCGACGTTTTGATCGTTGACGACGTCATTACCGCCGGGACCGCCATTCGCGAATCCATGGATCTGATCAAAAACGCAGGTGCCCGACCTGCCGGCGTTCTGATCGCGCTGGACCGCCAGGAGCGCGGCACCGGTGAACGGTCCGCCATTCAGGAAGTACAGGATACTTTCGGTATTCCTGTGGTCAGCATCATCAAACTGGATCAGGTTCTGGACTACCTCAACACCAGGCCCGGGTTCGAAGAACACGCCGCCAGGGCCGCGGCTTACCGGCAAACTTACGGCATCTGACCAATCCGCATGGCATATTGCGCCGGTTTTGGTATGCTTCTAATAGCATCATTCGTCGACCAGAGTGCAATCCGTTACCATGAATAACCTGATCAGGCCTGCCGTCACAGCTTCTGTAGTCGCCCTGCTGCTCTTCACCGCGGCAGCTAGCGCCGGTATGTATCGCTTCACTGACGAGAACGGTCAGATCGTTATCAGCAATACCATTCCCCAGGCCGCATCAACGCGGGGCTACGATATTCTGAACAGTAGCGGCCGCGTTATCGAAACCATTGACCCCGCACCCACGGCCGAGCAAATTGCCGCGCGGGAAGCCAGAAAGCGCTTCGAAGAAAAGCAGGAGCGCCAACTGGAACTGGACAAAAAACTGCTGGAGCGATTCAGCCACCCCGATGAAGCGGTTCGCGCCATGTACCGCAAAATCCGCGAACTCAGGGGACTGTCCCAACTCAAGCGCGGCAATATTTCAGTGATCGAAGGCCAGCTCGACACAGAACAGGGCCGCGCTGCGGACCGCGAGCGCTCCGGTCGTGAGATAGCCGAAGCGACGCTTGAAAAAATCCGCCGCCTTGAATCCAATATCCGCCAAATAGAGCGTGAAATCAGCGCCCAACAGGCAGAAATCGATGCTGTTAAGGGTCAGTTTGTCAAGAATATAGAGCGCCTCGAAACCATCACCGGCGAAGCCCGCACACTGTCACTTGAAGTGCCGCCTGAAAACAGCGACCAATAAAAATAAGCAGCCATTGAAAAGGCCGCCCGGAGGCGGCCTCTATACAACCGAACCCTGACTTATCAGGCAGAAGCAGTTGTTGTTTTCTTGGCAGCCGGCTTCTTGGCTGCTGGCTTCTTCGCTGCAGCCGTCTTGGCTTCTACAGAACTTTTCACTGAGTCGGCCGCATCCGATACTTCTTCAGTGCCTTCAACAACTTCTTTCTCAAGTTTGCTAACCAGGTCAGCAGCGAAGCTACCGAAACGGGTGTTCAGTGAGCGGAGTTGCTCGAACAGGTTGTCGCTGTAACCGTAGTAACGAGTACGTAAAGTGCTGACGCTGTACTCACGAGCACCGTTTTCGAGCTTCTCGGCGTATTCGAACGGCTTGGAGGCCAGCTTCTTCTGCTGCTCTTCAGCAGCATTAATGCCTTTATCTACGATTTCCTGCAGCTGTTCCTGATATGTTTTGAGCTTACCCATAGCCTTTCTCCTTAAAAGATGTTGATACGTGCTGACTTCGTTGACGCCTGCATCGTTATGGCCGCCTTTACGGGGCCGTTTCTCGACTTCACAACTGCACAGTAAGCTCAAAAATTAGAATGATCATACTAATAGCAAAATAAAAACCTTACCTGTGGGTCCTACGTGTGTTAACGAACTGTCACTTGATGATTTTTCTGCTACCCGCATACTCCTTTGCCTATGAGCGTTTGTCCGTCTCCCCGCGTTATTCCGGCCTCGCACATTGAATAATGACGATCACCTTCTAACACAGTCTGAACACAGTTTTGCGCTTCAAGGACAGCAAAAACAGCCCCACTGCGAGAGTTCTAATGACCTATAAAAAGTTACCCGGCAGGGTGTTGAATGCCTGGATGGTCCTCCTGACAGTCCTGATGTTCGTCGGCCCCCAGGAAGTTCACAGCCAGTCCAAATCCACTTCAGCCAACGCCAGCCAGAAATCAGATCAGCGCTTTGACAAGGCTGTATGGTCCAATCAGAAAACGCGCGACCAGGATCAGCGACGCGTTCAGAAAAAGGATCAACCAAGTGTCCAGAAAAAGGATCAGCTAGGCACTCAGAAAAAGGATCAACCGAGCACTCAGAAAAAGGATCAACCAAGTGCTCAGAAAAAAGATCAACCAAGTGCTCAGAAAAAAGATCAACCAAGTGCTCAGAAAAAAGACCAGCGAGGCGCTCAGCAAAAGGATCCGCTAGGTGTTCAGAAAAAAGATCAACAAAAAGAAAAGGCTTACCACCGCCCGACAATTAGATGGAACGCCCCGGCAGGGAGGGAAGATGGGTCCAGGCTCTACGCCAGCGACATCAAGGAATATCGCATCTACTACCGACTACGGCACAAAGAAAAGTACAAAGCGATTTCACTTTCAGCGAGCCAGAAAACCAGCTACACCTTGAGTAATTTCCCGCCGGGTGCCTACGCATTCAGCGTGACAGTCGTTGACGTCAATGGTCGGGAAAGCCGGCGTTCGGATCAAGTATTTGTGAACCTGATCTGATTACCATCGGAAAAGCACCCAGCTGGGCACCAGCAAGTCAGTTTCGGTTTCCCGTATCCAGCCCCCGCCGTCAGCGGGCACCAGATAGTATTCCGGACCCAACTCGGGCACCACCTTGATTTCAACCAGCTCACCATTGACCCGGTATTCGTAGAACACCTCGTTCTCGTTACCCGGGCGTATCACAATCTGCGCTTCCGAGCCGGGCGGCTGGTAATCTGAAACCACAAACGGCTCATCGGGGGCTTGTAAAGGCTCGCCCGTTTCCTGAGCTGAAGCCAGAGCGGCCAAGACACCAAGGAACAGGGCGGTACAGGCGATCAATTTTGGTTTCATGGTACCCTCTGATCCCAACGATTGTTGTTACTGACAGACTTGCACAAGCCAACCCATGCTTCAATCATAATCCGGATCCGTTTTGACATGACAGAGAAGAAAACTCCGCCGGTAGTTCTTGTAGACGGCTCATCCTACCTGTTCCGTGCCTATCACGCGCTGCCCCCCCTGATGACCAGCAAAAATCAGCCAACCGGTGCCATCAAGGGTGTCATCAGCATGATCCGGAAACTGGAGCAGGACTTCCCCGGCTCGAAGATGGTGGTAGTCTTCGATGCAAAGGGTAAAACCTTTCGCCACGACCTGTATGAAGCGTACAAGGCCAATCGGCCGCCCATGCCGGAGGATCTTGGCGTTCAGATTCCGCCCATCCACGAGATAGTTCGCGCCATGGGGCTGCCTTTACTGATTGTTGAAGGTGTCGAAGCAGACGATGTTATCGGCACCCTGGCCCATGAGGCCACCAACAAAGGCATCGATGTGGTGATCTCCACGGGCGACAAGGATATGGCCCAACTGGTCAGCGACCATGTCACGCTGATCAATACCATGACCGACACCCGGATGGATCGGGAAGGCGTGGTTGAGAAATTCGGGGTCAAACCGGAGCAGATCATTGATTACCTGGCACTGGTTGGCGATAAGGTCGACAACATTCCCGGCGTCAATAAATGTGGCCCTAAAACCGCCGTTAAGTGGTTGCAGACCTGGAGCAACCTGGACGAAGTGATCGGCCATGCCGACGAGGTGAAAGGCAAGATCGGCGAGTATCTGCGCGAGGCCACTGAAACCTTGCCCCTGAGCTACGAGCTGGCGACCATCCGCACGGATGTGTCCCTGGACTTCGGCCTTGAAGACCTGCAACTTCGCGAGCAGAACGACGATGAGTTGCTCGACCTGTTCCGCGAACACGAGTTCCGTGCCTGGATCAATGAGTTGGACGCCAGTAGTGAAAACATTAGCGATCCGGCGACGGCGCAAAAAGCTGAAAACCCCACGGCGACCAGAACCGAAAAAAACTATAGCGTCATTACCGACAAAGCATCGCTGAACGAGTGGCTCGAGCGCCTGAAAAAAGCGCCGCTGTTTGCGTTCGACACAGAAACCACCAGCCTGCGCTATATGGAGGCTCAGGTGGTCGGCGTCTCATTCGCCATCGAGCCGGGCGAAGCCGCTTATGTGCCCTTCGGGCACGATTACATGGGCGCACCGGAGCAACTGGAGCGCGACTATGTGCTGGAGCAGCTCCGACCACTGCTGGAAAACCCGAAGCAGGCCAAGCTGGGCCAGAACCTGAAATACGACAAAAACGTGCTGGCCAACCACGACATTGACCTTCAGGGCATTGCCGAAGACACCATGCTGGAATCCTATGTGCTCAATTCCGTGGCTTTACGCCACAACATGAATGCGCTGGCACTGGAATACCTGGGGGAGCAGACCATTTCCTTCCAATCCATCGCGGGCAAAGGTGCCAAACAGCTCACCTTCAATCAGATTGACCTGGAGCAGGCCGGGCCCTACGCCGCAGAAGATGCTGACATTACGCTCCGCCTGCACCAGGTGCTGCGCCCCCGACTTGCCCAAACCGGTCGCCTGAAGGACGTCTACGAGAAAATTGACCTGCCGCTGGTACCGGTACTTTCGCGCATGGAACAGCGAGGCGCCCTGATCAGTGCCAGCATTTTACGTCAGCACAGCCAGGAGCTGGCTGAACGCATGGCGGAACTGGAAAAGGAAGCGCACGAGGAGGCCGGAGAAGTCTTCAACCTGAGCTCACCGAAACAGCTTCAGGCCATCTTCTATGAAAAAATGGGGCTGCCGGTGGTCAAGAAGACCCCGAAAGGCGCGCCATCGACTGCAGAGCCGGTGCTTCAGGAGCTGGCCCACGAACACAGGCTGCCCCACCTGATTCTGGAACACCGCAGCCTCAGCAAACTTAAATCCACCTACACTGACACCCTGCCGGAGCTGATTCATCAACGCACCGGGCGCATTCACACCTCTTATCACCAGGCAGTGACCGCCACCGGGCGGCTGTCGTCGTCCGAGCCCAACCTGCAGAACATTCCCATCCGCAGCGAGCAGGGACGGCGAATCCGGCAGGCCTTCGTGGCGCCGAAAGGCTACAAACTGGTCGCGGCGGATTACTCGCAAATCGAACTGCGCATCATGGCGCATCTTTCCGGTGACAAGGGGTTACTGACCGCCTTTGAAAAAGGTGAGGATATTCACAAGGCCACTGCCGCCGAGGTGTTCGGTGTCAGTCTTGACGAGGTTTCCGTCGATCAGCGCCGCAGCGCCAAGGCCATCAACTTTGGCCTGATCTACGGTATGTCTGCCTTCGGCCTGTCCCGCCAGCTCGATGTGGGGCGCAACCAGGCCCAGGATTATATCGATCGCTACTTCGATCGCTATCCGGGCGTTCTCAAGTACATGGACAACATTCGCAAACAGGCCCACGACGACGGCTACGTTGAAACCTTGTTCGGTCGCCGCCTTTACCTGCCGGAGATCAACGCCCGGAACAAACAGTTTCAGCAGGCTGCCGAGCGCACTGCGATCAATGCCCCCATGCAGGGAAGTGCCGCCGATATCATCAAATTGGCCATGCTGAGCGTGGAAGAATGGTTGCTGGCCGAACACGCGGACGATGCCCGGATGATCATGCAGGTCCACGATGAGCTGATACTGGAAGTAAAAGAAAGCGCTCTGGACATCATCCGCGCAGGGCTGGAATCACGCATGTCTGCCGCGGCCGATCTGGATGTGCCACTGCTGGTAGAAGCAGGGGTTGGGGACAATTGGGACGAAGCCCACTGAACACAGTCAACCCCACGAAAGCCACGTTAATTGGCTGATCAGCGGGCACTGATCAGCCATAGGTCGGATTCAGAAAGCCTTACTGACCTGAACTGAGGCACTCCAGGCGTTCAAATCGTATTCGCCGTTGTAGGAAGAATTCGGGTCAGCCGGATTCGGGATCGTTCCACCCTGCGTTAGTCGGTAGGACTTGTCCGAAACCTCCGGGTCATCGGTGAATAGCAAGGTTCCGATCGCGGCATCGACGGTCCAGCCGCTTTGAGCCGGCTTCCATTGAGTGCCCAACGTGAGCCAGTGCCGGTCACTTGAAGGAATGCGCGCAGTGACGTATTCGTCAACGGGCGACTCATCCCAGGCGTAACCGGCTTTCAGCGCCCACTCAGGCGACGCCTGCCAAATACCGCCCAGGTTCAGCTGCCAGGTATTACTCCATTCCTCTGGAGTATGGGTCAGCTGGTTAGGCATACCGCCAGGACTCCTGCTTGTCAGAGGCTTACCTGGATCCCGTCCATAGATATCCAACGAATCAAAGCGGCTCCACTTTGCATAGGTTGCACCGACGAGGATGGTCACCTGGTCACTCAGGCGGTGTTTGAGGCCGACACTGACACTTTCAGGGATGAACAGAGGCACTTCTGCCGGTTCGGTCGAGTCAAGCGGAACGGCTCGGCCCGGGCCACCGAATCGGGGCGGAGTTCCAGGCGGCGTAATGACAGCGACGTCTGTAAATTCCGCGTCACCCTTTAATTCAAGCCGAGTGCCGGTCTGCGCTTTCAGGCCGATCTGGGTTCTGTCGTTGAACTCGTACAGAAAACCGAACTGGAGAGTAACACCGACGTCGTCGCCTTCAATATCGGCATAACCCTGAGCAGGTGTGCCGGGTACCGGGCCATTAGGCGCCTGGGCAATCGTTCCGGAGTTATCGATAAACTTGGTCAGCTTGCCCTCAACGTACATCACGTTCAGGCCGACGCCCATGGACAGTCCCTGGCCATTATTCAGCGCGATGGCGGGCGTAAAGGAAATCGCCGTCAGTTCCGTCTTATCGGCGAAGTAGCGACCAACGAAGTCGTCGTTATAGTCTGCAGCCAAGCCGTAAGGCGCATGGACGCCAAAGCCCACAGCAATCGAATCATTGATTTCGTGACTCAGATAGAAATTGGGTAGAACCGCCGGATCCGCAATGTCTCCCCCACCAGTGCCAGAGACCGCGCCACCCACCTGATTAGTGGCTGAGTAGCTTCCCTCTTTAGCCTCAGCGTCGATATCCAGCACCGCAGCACCAAAGGAAATATTGGTCCCCGAGAGCTGACTCATCCCGGCCGGGTTAAAAAAAACCGTGGAGGCATTTTCCGGGTTGGCAGCGGCGCCGGCGTTGGCCGTGCCCATGGCGCTGGCGCTTTGCTCATTCAGTGAAAAACCACCCGCCAATACGCTGGCGGGCGCAGCAACGGCGGCCAGCGTGGTCAGCCGAACAGCTTGTAAAAGCAGATTGGATCTCTTGTTCATGATACCTCCTTGTTAATCGGGCCGGGTATGTGCAACTCGAGCCAATGTCCTCAACTGTCAATTCTACCGGTTTGAAAACCTAACCGCTTGCGACTTTGGTCTAGTCATCCTGAATCGACAGCTTGTCGACGCTGGACGACAACTGATCTGCCCCTTGAGAGTCCGTTCCGAGCTTGATCATCAAACGCAGATCGTTGGCTGAGTCCGCATGGGCCAGGGCATCTTCGTAGGTGATGGATCCTTCGGCATAGAGGTCATACAGCGCCTGGTCAAAGGTCCGCATGCCGGACTCGCGGGATTTTGACATCAACTCCTTGAGCCGGTGCACTTCGCCCTTGCGGATCAGGTCTGCGACCAGTGGCGTGTTTATCAGCACCTCGATCACCGCCTTCCGGCCCTGACCATCCGGCGTCGGTATCAGTTGCTGGGCGACAATGGCCTTGAGGTTGAGTGACAGGTCCATCCAGATCTGGTTGTGCTGCTCCGGCGGGAAGAACTGGATAATCCGGTCGAGAGCCTGGTTCGCATTGTTGGCGTGCAGCGTTGCCAGGCAGAGGTGGCCGGTTTCAGCGAACTGCACCGAATATTCCATGGTCTGGCGGGTACGGACCTCGCCAATGAGAATGACGTCCGGCGCCTGACGCAGGGTGTTCTTGAGCGCCACCTCAAAGCTTACCGTATCGATCCCCACTTCTCGCTGGGTCACAATGCAACCCTGATGTTGGTGCACGAACTCGATCGGGTCCTCGATGGAAATGATATGACCACGGCTGTTCCGGTTCCGGTGCCCGAGCATCGCTGCAAGCGATGTGGACTTGCCGGTACCCGTGGCCCCGACGAACATGATCAGGCCATGCTTGGTCATTGCAAGATCTTTGATAACCGCGGGTAGATTCAGATCGTCAATCTGGGGAATCTTGATTTCAATCCGGCGCAGTACCATACCGCACAGGTTGCGCTGGAAAAACGCACTGACCCGGAAACGCCCAATGCCCCGGGCACTGATGGCGAAGTTGCACTCGTGGCTTTCCTCGAATTCCTGCTGCTGCTTGTCGTTCATCGACCCGTAGACGAAATCCCGGGTCTGCTCCGGCGTCAGCGCATTCTTGGTAACCGGGTGCACTTTGCCATTCAACTTCATGGAAGGCGGTACACCGGCGGTGATAAACAGGTCCGAACCGCCTTTCTCGACCATCAAACGCAATAACTTATCGAATTCCATGCTGCCACCTTTTGTTCATCTGTACGGTAAACCGGGAGTTCGCGGGCGCGGTGCGGGCAGTCCTTCCGGGGATGTCAAAAACAGGGATGTTTTTGTCAAGCGTACAGGGACGTATTTACAGCGTGCCCCGGAAGGACTGCCCGCACCGTGCCTTCTCCAGGTTTCTAAAAATTGTCCGGCATTTTTGCTTTAACTCGTGCCGCTTCCCGGGAAATAAGCCCCTTCTTAAGCAGCTTCTCAAGGCACTGGTCAAGCGTCTGCATGCCCAGTGAGCCACCGGTCTGTATAGCCGAATACATCTGCGCAATCTTGTCTTCCCGGATCAGGTTCCGGATGGCAGACGTACCGATCATGATCTCATGGGCGGCAATCCGGCCGCCGCCCATTTTCTTCATCAGCGTCTGGGATATAACCGCCTGAAGGGATTCGGACAACATCGAGCGCACCATGGATTTTTCCTGCGCCGGGAACACGTCTACCACACGGTCGATAGTTTTGGCTGCCGAGGTGGTGTGCAGTGTGCCGAACACCAGGTGGCCGGTTTCCGCGGCTGTCAGCGCCAGGCGAATGGTTTCAAGGTCACGAAGCTCGCCCACCAGAATGATGTCCGGATCTTCCCGCAGTGCCGAGCGCAAAGCCTCGCCAAAGCCGAGGGTATCCCGATGGACTTCACGCTGGTTCACAAGGCATTTTTTGGATTCATGAACAAATTCGATCGGATCCTCAATGGTGAGGATGTGCTCGTAACGGCTTTCGTTGATGTAGTCGATCATCGCCGCCAGCGTTGTTGACTTACCGGAACCGGTTGGTCCCGTCACCAATACCAGTCCGCGCGGCACTGAGGCCATGTCCTTGAACACCTGCCCCATCCCCAGGTCTTCCATCGTCAGAACTTTGGAAGGGATGGTACGGAAGACCCCGCCTGCGCCCCGGTTCTGATTGAACGCGTTCACACGGAAGCGGGCAACGCCGGGAACTTCGAAGGAAAAGTCCGTCTCCAGAAACTCCTCGTAGTCCTTACGCTGCTTGTCATTCATGATGTCGTAGATCAGGCCATGGACTTCTTTATGCTCCATCGGCGGCAGATTGATACGGCGAACATCGCCATCAACCCGTATCATCGGGGGAAGGCCAGCAGACAGGTGCAAGTCAGACGCACCCTGTTTCGCTGAGAAGGCAAGCAGTTCAGTAATATCCATAGGGGTCCTCGGAAGGCGTTATTCTTCAGTCCTGACTTCCACCTGTGACGGCGCTCGTCCTCCCCTGCCTTCACTTGGCATTTCAGTGACCTGCGGGTAACGTGTCACCGTATCTGAGGCGGACCGACATCGGCGGAATTGCACTATGAGCAGCATAGCAGACAACGTGGGGACCGTAACCCGACGCATACAAAAAGCAACATTGAACGCGGGCCGGGAGGCCGGTTCAGTGACGCTTCTGGCCGTCAGCAAGACCCGCCCCGCCAGTGATCTCAGAGCGGCCCATGGGGCCGGCCAGAATGCCTTCGGCGAGAACTACCTGCAGGAGGCGCTGGAGAAAGTCGACGCCCTGTCCGACCTGCCTGATCTTGAATGGCACTTTATCGGCCCCATCCAATCCAACAAAACCCGGCAGATTGCGCAGGCCTTCCATTGGGTTCACAGCGTTGACCGGCTCAAGATTGCCCGCAGGCTGAGCGAGCAGCGCGATGAATCCGGCCCGCCCCTCAATCTCTGTCTGCAGGTAAATATTAATGAGGAAGACAGCAAGGCAGGCTGTTTGCTGGCGGATTTACCGGCACTGGCGCGGGACGTTCTGGCGCTGCCAAACATCTGCCTGCGGGGGCTGATGGCGATTCCCGACCCGGAGCAATCAGTCGCTGACCTGCGGGCCAGTTTTCAAAAACTGGCGGATGCGCTGGATGGCCTGCGCCGGGAGAATCCGGACAGCGGCACCCTGGACACGCTTTCCATGGGTATGTCCGGGGATCTGGAAATGGCGATTGAGGCAGGCGCGACCCAGGTCAGAATCGGTACCGCCGTTTTCGGCGCAAGAGATTAAAAGGTATTGAACAGAACCCGAGCATCGCAAGCCCGCAGGCGCAGTTCCTGTTATCATTCATTGCAATGCGGCTATGGGCCGGTTTCGATCACACGCGGGAGTGAATCTTGAGCACATCACCAACCATTTCGTTTATCGGTGCAGGCAATATGGCCAGTGCCATTATCGGTGGCATGCTGGAGAGCGGCTTCAATGCTGCCAATATCTGGGTAAGCGCACCTGATGACGGCCACCTGCAGTCAGTTCGCAAACAGTTCGGGGTCAGCGTCACGACCGATAACCGCCATTGCGCTCAGCAGGCAGACATAGTGGTTCTGGCGGTCAAGCCTCAGGTTATGAGAGACGTATGTGTCGACATTGCCCCGGTGGTGCAGAATACCCGGCCGCTGATGGTTTCGATTGCAGCAGGCCTGGAAGCGGCGACTCTGGATGAATGGCTTGGTGGCGGCATGCCGCTGGTGCGGGTGATGCCGAATACGCCGTCCCTTGTTGGCAAGGGCGCGGCGGGCCTTTTTGCCAACGATCAGGTCAAAGATAAACAGAAGGCCATGGTGGAATCCCTGTTCAGCAGTATCGGGTCTGCCCTCTGGGTCGACGACGAATCACTTCTGCATGCGGTAACCGCGCTTTCTGGCAGCGGGCCCGCCTATTTCTTCCTGATGCTTGAAGCGCTGGAGGAGGCCGCCACCGGTGCCGGCATCCCCAGCGAAACGGCCAGAAAACTCGCCATTCAGACCATGGCCGGTGCCGCCGAAATGGCCGCCCGCAGTGAGCAAGATTCCGGCCAGCTCAAGCGCAACGTCATGTCACCGGGAGGCACCACCGAAAAGGCCATCCATGCGTTTGAGGACGGCGGCCTGCGTGAGTTAGTCAAAAAGGCCTACTCAGCGGCCTACGATCGCTCCGGCGAGATGTCGAAAGAACTTGCAGCGAAACAGTAAACCGCGCTGCCAACCAGTAACGAAATAACAGGAGACACAGCTCCATGCTGGCCGATATTGTAATCACCATTCTGCTTATTGCTTCCAGCTTTTACCTGACGATCGTGCTGCTCAGGTTTCTGCTTCAGCTTGCCCGGGCGGACTTCTACAACCCCATCACCCAGTTCGCCGTCAAGGTAACCAACCCATTGCTGCGGCCATTGAGACGAATTATTCCGGGATGGGGTGGCCTTGACGGCGCTTCTCTGGTGCTCGCCGTTATCATTCAGGCGATTACCTTCTATCTGATTCTGATCGCGCTGAACGGCGGCGTTCCCGGCTTTAATCCGCTCACATTGCTGACATGGTCCGTGCTGAACGTACTGGATCTGATCGTGACCATTTACTTCTGGTCCGTGATTGCCACGGTCGTGGTGAGCTGGATTGCACCGGGCAGCAACCATCCGGCGATCCAGCTGGTCGCGCAGATCACTGAGCCGGTCATGCGGCCGGTCCGCAACCTTTTGCCGTCCATGGGTGGGCTGGATTTATCGCCGATTATTGTGTTTCTGATTCTGAACGTGGTTCAGGTGGTCATCGGCAATCTGCAACGCAGCGCCGGTATGGGCGCCCTTGCAGGTATGTAAAATGTAGATTACTTCGCAAAAACACACTTGGTTACATTTCAACCTGAAACGATTACAACCCAGAACAGCCAATCTATCCTTATGAATTGGCTGTTTTTTTTTGAAAATGGGCCAAATCCATAGAGTTTTGAGCTTACACAATGATTAAAGACTTTTTATGAAAAACCGGTAACCCTAGCTACATTTAAGGGGCTCTTTTAATAAGTGGAAGGTTTTAATCGGTCACAGTTTTTCGGATCGTTGTCGTCGCCCGCTAGTCGCGCAGAAGGATTCTTTAATGAGTAACAACGGCACCCTGGCACAACAGGTTGAAGCCTACCACAGCTGGAAAAAGGAGCTGATCCGTCAGATTGGCCGCTACCGCCTGTGGCTTCAGGACAACAATCTGTTCTCCGACGATGTCAGCACGCGCATCCGTCACGGCCTGGAATTGCTGGTTGAAGACGAGCTGACCATCGCGTTTGTGGGTGAGTATTCCCGGGGTAAAACCGAGCTGATCAATGCGCTCTTCTTCTCTGACTATGGCCAGCGGATGCTGCCGTCCCAGGCGGGTCGGACCACCATGTGCCCGACCGAGCTTTTCTTTGACCGCAACACCAACAGCAATTATCTCCTGCTGCTGCCCATAGAAACCCGGACCGGTGAGCTTTCCTTGCAGCAACTGCGCAAGCAGCCGGAACGCTGGGTCAAACACGAACTGGACGAGCGCGATCCCGAAGTCATGCGCGAAGTGTTGGCGGAGGTTGCAAGAGTAAAAAGCGTATCCCCCGCCGAGGCACGTAAGCTCGGCTTCGACGAGGACATGCTTGAAAACGATCGCGCCCAGCCGGGCCAGGTATTGGTTCCGGCCTGGCGCAATGCCCAGATCAGCATCCGCCACCCCCTGTTCGAGCGTGGCCTGCGCATTCTGGATACGCCGGGGCTTAACGCTCTGGGGTCGGAACCGGAGCTGACCATCAGCATGCTGCCCCGCGCCCATGCAGTGGTATTTCTGCTCAGCGCCGACACGGGCGTCACTGCCAGCGACATGACGATCTGGAAAGAGCACATCGACACCGAGCACGCCGACCATCGCGCGGGCCGCTTTGCGGTGCTGAACAAGATCGACGTTCTCTGGGACGACCTCCAGGGCGAAAAGCATACCAACGACGCCATCGAACGGATCCGCAGCTACACAGCCGATCACCTGGGCATGCGCGAAAAAGACGTGATTCCGCTGTCTGCCAAGCAGGGCCTGACGGCCCGGGTCAAGAAGGACGACGAACTCTTCCGGCGCTCCAATCTCGAACAGCTTGAACAACTGATTATCCAGCGAATTCTGATGCACAAGGAGCAGCTGATTACCCAGAGCCTGATCAACGATCTGCTGGGCATGCTGCAGAACAGCCACGCTGCCATGCAGAACCGACTGGATGCCCTTAAAGAAGAAAAGCAGGCGTGCTCTGGCGCCACCGTTGACAAGAAGGCGCTGCGACTGCTGGCCGATCGCGCCCAGCGCGACTACGATTTCTATTACAAAAAGCTTATCACCTTGCGTTCAAGCCGCCGGTTAATGGATTCCCAGGGCGAGACCCTGAAGCAGTTTGTCAGCGAAGAACGTTTTGAAAACCATGCGGAAGCCATTCGCAAGCAGATGTCCAGTAGCTGGACGACCGCCGGCATGAACCGCAGCATGGAGAATTTCTTTGAACTGCTTGAAAGCGATCTGAACAACCTGATGAGTGAAGGTCGCCTGGCCGAGAAAATGGTCGGCGCCATTTATCGTCGCTATAACGAAGATACCCGGGCGCGGCATCTGGAACCTATTCCTCTCCGTTCGGGGCGCCACGTCATCGCTATTCGCGAGCTGCGCAAAAAGGCCCGCCGCTTCCGTATCAGTCCTACCAACCTGCTGACGGAGCAGTCAGCCCTTGTGAAACGATTCTTCAATGTGATGGTCAGCGAAGCCAGAACCTTGCACCAGCGCGGACGCACTGACGTCGAGCGCTGGCCTTCCGAAGCCATGCTACCGATCATGCAGTACTCGATGGAGCAGAAGCAGCTGCTTGAGCACCAGATTCGTCGCCTGCGTGATATGGTGAGAAACGATCGTGACGGCCGGGCAGAGCGCGAGCGTCTGGAGCACGCCATCACCGACCTCAAACGACAGCTTGAACTGGCAGATGCCATGCACAAGCAGATCCGCAAGCCGGCCCCGACCATGATCCAGCAAAAGGTCGTCAATCTCTCTGGCGCACTCTGAGCATTAGAAACAGCGGTTGCAGCCTTGGAGAGCGAGCTTTAGACTCCGGTGCTGGCAATCGCCTGGCCGTTGCCGCCAATGTTCTTCCTCAGATGATGGACCGAACCAGGAACCTGTCGCGCCAATGCCCGAATCCCTGCCAACGGATTCTGTCGGGATAGTCACCCCGCAGACACTGCATTTCGACACGCCCATAAACCTGGCGTGCAATCGGACGCTGGATCAGTACGACCTGGTGTACGAGACCTACGGCACCCTCAACGCCGACGCCAGCAACGCCGTTCTTATCTGTCATGCCCTGAGCGGCCATCACCACGCCGCCGGCTACCACAGTGCGGATGACCGGAAACCAGGCTGGTGGGACAGTTGCATCGGACCCGGAAAACCCATCGATACAGACCGCTTCTTTGTGGTCAGCGTCAACAATCTGGGTGGTTGCCACGGCAGCACAGGGCCCGCCAGCATCAACCCGGCGACCGGCAAACCTTACGGCCCGGATTTTCCCGTGATTACCGTACGCGACTGGACTCAGTCCCAGGCCCTGCTTGCGGACCGGCTTGGCATCCAGTGCTGGTCTGCCGTAGTGGGCGGCTCGCTGGGGGGCATGCAGGCGCTGCAGTGGAGCCTGGACTACCCGGACCGCATCCGGCACTCGGTCGTGATTGCCTCAACGCCCAGGCTCAGCGCCCAGAACATCGCCTTTAACGAAGTGGCCCGGCAGGCCATCACCTCCGACCAGGAGTTTTACGGCGGCCATTATTATGAACATAACACCTTGCCCCGTCGCGGCCTGATGCTGGCCCGCATGGTGGGGCATATTACCTATCTGTCGGATGCCTCGATGGGTGAGAAATTTGGCCGCGAGCTGCGGGATCAGGCCTACAAGTTCGGCTACGACGCCGAGTTCCAGGTGGAAAGCTACCTGCGCTATCAGGGCGAGCGCTTCTCCGAAACCTTCGATGCCAACACCTACCTGCTGATGACGAGGGCGCTGGATTACTTTGACCCGGCTTATGAGCACGATAACGACCTTGCCAAGGCCTTCATGAAAGCTAGTTGCGAGTTCCTTGTGCTGTCATTCAGCACCGACTGGCGCTTCATTCCAGCTCGATCGGAAGAACTGGTCAACGCCATGATCGCCGCGCGCAGGAAGGTCAGCTACGCCGAGATAGACGCGCCCTGGGGGCATGATGCGTTCCTGATTCCAACGCCCCGCTATACCGACGTCTTCCACGCTTACATGGACCGGGTCGCCCGGGAGGTGGGGGCATGAGAACCGACCTGAAGATCATTGAACAATGGATAAACTCCGGCAGCCACGTACTGGATCTGGGCTGCGGCGACGGCACACTGTTGGACTATTTACAGCGGGAAAAGCAGGCCACCGGATTCGGCCTGGAAATCAATCAGGACCACATCACCACCTGCATGGGCCGCGGCGTGTCGGTGATTGAGCAGAACCTGGATACCCAGGGACTGGGTAATTTTGAAGACCACACTTTCGATACGGTACTGATGACCCAGGCGCTGCAAGCAGTCCGTCGCCCGGACATGGTACTTGATGAAATGCTCAGAGTCGGGCGCGAAGGCATTGTGACATTTCCCAACTTCGCCTACTGGAAACTGCGCTGGTACCTGATACGTCGCGGCCGTATGCCCGAATCTGAAACTCTGCCGTATAAATGGTACAACACCCCCAACATTCACTTGTGCACTTTCAAGGACTTTGAAGCGCTCTGTTACCGCAAGGGCTTTCAGATTCTGAATCGTACGGTGGTAGACGGCGAGCACCAGGATCACTGGCTGAGCCGCCTTTGGCCAAACATGTTGGGACAAATTGCCATTTATCGGATCACCCGCAAAGGCGGGTAAGCCCAGAGGAGAATAACCATGAGCCAACGCAACGTCCGGCATTTCATTGTGGTCCTGGCCCTGTTGATGTTCACCAGTGTCAGTCAGGCGGGGTCAAAGGATTTTGGCGAATATACAGTCCATTGGAGCGTATTCCCGAGTACGTTCCTCACTCCCGACATTGCCAAAGAGAATGGCCTGAAACGCAGTCGTGGCATCGGCGTAGTGAACATTGCCATCATGACCGAGGACGAAGATGGCGGAACGAGCACCGTATCAGGACAAGTCGAAGGTAAGGCCCTGAACGATATCCAGCAGACCAACTTTCTGGCTTTTCGCCGTATCCAGGAAGGCGATGCCGTCTATTTCATCGCACAATACCAGTACTCTAACGCCGAGCTGATGACCTTCCAGATCACGGCAAGGCCCACCGGAGCCCGGAGCGATTTACCCGTTCGCTTTTCCCACACACTGTTTAGTGATTGATCATGAATCAGAAGAACCGGCTGGTCATCGCCAGCAATAACCGGGGAAAAATTGCCGAGCTCGGGGCGCTGCTTGCACCCCTGAACCTGACCCCGGTTGCACAGGGTGAGCTGGGCGTCAGCGAAGCCGAAGAACCTGCCGTCACCTTTGTCGAAAATGCCATTATCAAAGCCCGGCACGCCTCACAAACCACAGGGCTGCCAGCACTGGCAGACGATTCCGGGCTGGCAGTGGATGCCCTCGGCGGCAGGCCCGGCGTACGCTCGGCACGGTTTGCCGGCGATTCTGCAACGGATCAGGACAATGTCGACGCCCTGCTCGCCGCCCTGGAAGGCGTTGCCCCGGAAGATCGAAGCGCCCAGTTTCACTGCGTGCTGGTTTACCTGCGCCACGCCGACGACCCCACCCCCATTATCTGTCATGGCTGCTGGCCTGGGCGAATTCTTGAGCAGCCCAGAGGTGACGGCGGCTTTGGCTATGACCCAGTGTTCCTGGCACCGGAAACCGACACCAGCGCCGCTGAACTAACGCGGGAAGAGAAAGCCCGCATCAGCCACCGTGGCCGTGCGCTGGCGCTTCTGGTTGATCAACTGGGGGCCCGTTGAGCCTTCCCTTCCCTTCATCCAGGCCATCCAGGTCACCCAAGTCACCCAGGCCACCTCTCAGCCTGTACCTGCACATGCCCTGGTGCGTGAAAAAGTGCCCCTACTGTGACTTCAACTCCCATGCTCTGACCGGCGACATTCCGGAGCAGGCATACCTGCAGGCCATGCTGGAAGATCTGGAACAGGACCTACCCCTGATTCAGGGCCGCCCGATCCAGACCGTTTTTATCGGCGGTGGCACACCGTCGCTTATGTCGCCCGACTTCTACCACCGGCTGTTTGAGGGTTTGAAGACTCACCTGAGCCTGGAGGATGACGCCGAGATCACGCTGGAAGCGAACCCGGGCACGATGGAACAGGGCCGCTTCGATGGCTTTCGCGCTGCGGGTATCAACCGATTGTCTTTGGGCATCCAGAGTTTCCAGCCCCACCAACTGGAAGCGTTGGGGCGGATCCATGACGACAAGGCGGCTCATCGTGCCATTGAAGCTGCGCGGAAAGCGGGTTTCGACAATTTCAATCTGGACCTGATGCACGGCCTGCCCAACCAGACCCCGGAAGACGCCGCAGCAGATCTTCAGGCGGCTATCGCCTGGGCGCCGCCGCACCTGTCCTGGTACCAGCTCACCCTGGAGCCCAACACCGAATTCTACAGCCGCCCACCCAATCTGCCGGACGATGACCGGCTCTGGGACATCTATTGCCAGGGAGCGGACCTGCTTCGCAGTCACGGCTACGAGGACTATGAGGTTTCCGCCTGGAGCCAGCCCGGCGCCGCGTCCCGTCACAACCTGAACTACTGGACCTTTGGCGACTATCTCGCCCTGGGAGCAGGCGCCCACGGCAAGGTAACACTGGCAGACGGACAGATCCGCCGCTTCTGGAAAACCCGCCAGCCGGAAGCCTACCTCAACCGCATTGGCAGCCGGACGGCCGGTCATCAGCTGGTTGCAACCGAGGACCTTCCACTGGAGTTCATGATGAACGCACTGCGGCTGAGCGGAGGGGTATCAGAGAGCCTGTTCACAGAACGCACAGGTTTACCGCTGAGCGTGGTTGAGATAGAGCTTGAGTCATTGCGAAAGGATCGCCTGCTGGAGCCTGACCGACTTCAAGCCACGGAGCTTGGCCAGCGCTACCTGAACACCCTACTGGAGCGTTTTTTATAATCTTGATGCCCGGGCCGGGTTTGGACCCCGGTTTAATTGGTGCGGTAGAACAACAGGTCCCAAACACCGTGGCCCAGGTTTTCCCCCCGCCTTTCAAACTTGGTCATGGGCCGTTCATCAGGGCGCGGCGCAAAGACACTTGGCTCGACTGCATTTTCAAATCCCTCAGATTCACCCATGATTTCCATCATGTGCTCGGCGTAGTTCTCCCAGTCCGTAGCCAGATGAAGAACCCCGCCCACCCGTAGTTTGTGGCGCAGTCGCTGCACGAAGTCGTGCTGGACCAGGCGACGTTTGTGATGTTTTTTCTTGGGCCAGGGGTCCGGGAAGAACACCATGACCCGGTCGAGTGCCGCGTCGGGCAGACAGAGATCCACCACATCATTGGCGTCGATGGCGTACACCCGGATGTTCTCTAGGCCGCGATCCTCGATTTCCTTTAACAACGCGCCCACACCCGGCAAGTGCACCTCAACGCCGATAAAGTCCTGCTCCGGCGCAGCTTCCGCCATGTCAGCCAGCGACTGACCCATGCCAAACCCGATTTCAAGATTCAGCATGTTGTCCCGGCCAAAGATTTCCCGGGGGTCAATCATGCCGTTCTCACGGGTTAGACCGTATGTCGGCCAGTTCCGCTCGTACGCTTTTTTCTGGCCTTCGGTCATCCGGCCCTGACGCAGCACGAAACTGCGCACACCCCGACGGGTGGTAACCGGTGAATCGCCGGAATTGCCGGAATTGCCGGAATCGTTATTCTGTTCGCTCATCGGATGTCCTCAACCGCCCTTAGAAGGCTTGATTCATTCGTTTAACGGTAAGTTTATCAGATCTATACGGACACCTGAGCATTACGGGACTGCTGGCGATCCAGTTTTCGGTAGCCCAGCGCCTCCACCAGATGAGATTGGGCAATAGTGTCTGCACCCTCGAGGTCCGCCAGGGTACGGGCAACCCTCAGAATTCTGTGCAGGGCGCGGGCCGACAGACCCAGCCGCTCCATCGCCCCGGTCAGCAGCGCTTCGCTGGCACTGTCCAGCTTGCAGTGCCGGTCAAGTTCACGGCCGCCCAGCAGGGCATTGACCACTCCCCGGCTGTTCTGCCGGTCACGGGCGCGATTGACCCGCTGGCGAACCGATTGGCTGTTCTCGCTATCACTGGCGGATGTCATCAGCAACTGCGGGCTTTGAACCGGCACCTCCACATGCAGATCAAACCGGTCCAGCAAGGGGCCAGATACCTTGGCACGATAACGGAGCACCTGCTGGGGTGTGCAGTGACATTCCACCGACGGATGCCCCAGATAACCGCAGGGGCAGGGATTCATAGCCGCGACCACCTGAAATTGCGCCGGAAAAGTGACCTGACGCGCCGCCCGGCTGATGGCAATTTGGCCGCTTTCCATGGGCTCGCGCAGCACTTCCAATACCCGGCGACCAAACTCCGGTAGTTCATCCAGAAACAGAACACCCCGATGGGCCAGAGAAATTTCGCCGGGCCTGGGGCTGCCGCCGCCGCCCACCATTGCCACCGAAGATGCCGTGTGGTGCGGCGCGCGGTAAGGCGGGCAATGCCAGTTACCTTCCGGCACGGCCAGCCCGGCGACCGAATAGATACTGGCTACGTCCAGCATGGCGCTATTGGTCAGCGGCGGCAGAATGCCGGGCAGACGGCTGGCCAGCATGCTTTTGCCGGTACCCGGCGGGCCGAACAGCAACAGGTTATGCCCGCCAGCGGCCGCCACCTCAAGGGCCCGCCTAGGCACTTTCTGACCCCGGACATCTTCAAGGTCCGGGGCATCAGCGGGCCGGTCATCAAACTGCACCGGCGCCACGGGAGACAGCCTCGCACGCTCACAAAGGTGTTCACAGATGGCCAACAGATGATTTGCGGCAAACACATCCCCCTCACTGGCCAGGGCGGCTTCATCGGCGTTTGCCAGAGGAATCAGCAATTGTCGCTGCTCCTTGCGGGCAGCGAGAACCGCCGGCAGCACGCCTTTTAGTGGGCGCAGTCCCCCATCCAGAGACAACTCCCCAAGGCATTCAACCGCCTCAAGACTCTCGGGAGGAATCTGGCCGGACGCTGCCAGAATGCCCAGTGCTATGGGCAGGTCGAAACGGCCGCCTTCTTTAGGCAGGTCCGCCGGGGCAAGATTAATTGTGATGCGTTTGGCCGGGAATTCGAAGCCGGAATTAAGCAATGCACTTCGCACCCGCTCACGGCTTTCGCGCACCCCGGTTTCAGGCAGACCTACAATCGAAAGCGCGGGCAAACCGCCGGAGAGATGTACTTCGACCGTCACTGACGGCGCGGACACGCCAACGCAAGCGCGGGTATGAACAAGGGCTAACATGACAACCTTCCATGGTTTCAGGTAAGAAAAGAGGCTCCATTATGTCTGGCTCAGGCCAATGTGCAACATGCATTCTAGTGCCCATCCAGAAACCTGCATTTCTAGCCAGCTTAGCTGGTCTCTATAATTTGGGGGCTGTGAACCATACACCAACCGGCTTCTTAAATAGGTGGATGTAGCTGGGTTGTCTCGAGACTGGAGGAAGGGGGTTGTATCATGACTGCAAAAAAGTTGGGTAAACTGCAACCTCAGCCATTCATTTCCCAAGGAGCTGGTTATGAAGTTACGCACGTTCGTGAGTGTTTTATTCTGCGCGATCACATTGATATCTGCCTGCCTGGCGTTTACCTCGGCACACGCATCACCGGGCAAAGGTTCTGTCCAGATCGGGCCACGGCCGTTCTGGCTGGTGGCTAATATGGATGAGGGCCCGCTGAAGGAGCAGTTGGGCACATGCAATATCCGCCAGTTCAAAACCTCGGACTTCTCCATCGGCCACCGGGGTGCCCCGTTACAGTTTCCCGAACACACCCGGGAATCCTATACGGCCGCAGCGCGGATGGGAGCCGGCATTGTCGAGTGTGATGTGGCCTTCACCAAAGACCGGGAACTGGTGTGCCGCCACGCCCAGAACGACCTTCACACCACCACCAATATCGTTGCCGTTCCGCAGCTGAACGCCAAGTGCACCCAGCCATTCGTGCCTGCCAATTCTGCCACCGGCACCCCGGCGCAGGCGGAATGCCGCACCAGCGACATCACCCTGGCCGAGTTCAAAACACTAAAAGGCAAGATGGACGCATTCAACCCGATGGCGACAACGCCGGAGGACTATCTGGCCGGAACCGCAGACTGGCGCACGGACCTCTACACCAGCCAGGGCACCCTGATGACCCATCGCGAGAGTATTGAGCTATTTCAGGCTCTGGGCGTGAAATTCACCCCCGAGCTTAAATCGCCGGTGGTAGAGATGCCGTTTGAAGGCGATTACAGCCAGCAGGCCTATGCCCGCCAGATGATTCAGGACTATATCGATGCCGGGGTAAAACCAGAGGATGTATGGCCACAGTCCTTCAACCTGGAGGATGTTCTTTACTGGGTTAACGAGACGCCCCGGTTCGGCCGCCAGGCGGTGTTGCTGGATCAGGCGGAATCCACGCCGGGCAATTCCTCACTCGCGCAGATGGAAAGCCTGAAAACACGGGGTGTGAATATCATCGCCCCCGCACTCTGGAAAATGCTGGCTCTCGACGGCGATGGTGACATGGTCCCGTCTGAATACGCCAGGAACGCCCGAAAAGCAGGCCTCAACATGATTGCTTGGACGGTAGAACGCAGTGGCCCGCTGACGACGGGCGGGGGCTGGTATTATCAGACCGTAACAGACGCGATCAACAACGATGGCGACGTGCTTGAGGTCATTGACGTACTTGCTCAGGATGTCGAGGTTATCGGAATCTTCTCGGACTGGCCGGCAACCACGACTTTTTATGCCAATTGCATGGGACTGGCCGACAAGGGCCGCTGATATCGGCGAGCTGCGCGTCCGAGCCGGGGACTTGCGCCCTAGGCGATCGGGCGCAATGCTGGAGCACAATCTCAGTTGCCGGTGGGCGCCTCTTTTTCGAGCGCTTCCACCCGCTTCTCAAGCGCTTCTACTTTTTCCCGGGTTTTCATAAGCACCGCCTGCTGGGCGTCAAACTCTTCCCGGGTAACCAGTTCCAGGCGAGACATTACTGTCATTACCGTGGCCCGGGCCTGGGCCTCAAAATCCTCACGGGCGGCACGCGCCATATCGGGAACAAACTGTCCGAACTGCCCCTGTAGCTGGGCAAAGAAATCCTGGGGACCTTTCACACCACACCTCGCAAATGACTGCTATTAATAAGGCAAAAGTGTATCACACCACGACCCCTGCCATACTGGGGGCGGTAATCCCTATAATGATGTCCAAAGGGCGAAAGACCACGCACTGAGATTGTGCGCTATTTTAGTTCATTCGCTCTTTCGTGGCGCCATTTTGGTGCATCAAAACGGTCCATTTTGGATCATTGCATTAATAGACTACTGATATTAAAGATATTTTTTGCGTTGGCACACCCGATGCTAAAAGCCTTGTACGCAATCCGCACAATTGGTGTGCGAGGTGGCAGCATCCCGAACTCAATTCAAGGGACCCCAAGGATCCTGACTTTTGAGACGGCTTTACCAAGGAGAAACCCATGAAACTTGTGACAGCGATCATCAAGCCTTTCAAGCTGGATGATGTCCGTGAGGCACTATCTGAGATTGGCGTACAAGGCGTAACGGTCACTGAAGTCAAAGGCTTCGGTCGCCAGAAAGGCCATACAGAGCTCTACCGCGGCGCAGAATACGTGGTGGACTTTCTGCCGAAGGTGAAGGTTGAGGTCGCCATCGGCGATAACCTTCTGGACCAGGTTATCGAGTCCATCACCAAGGCAGCCAACACCGGCAAGATCGGTGACGGCAAAATCTTTGTAACTGAACTGGAACAAGCCATCCGGATCCGGACTGGTGAGACGGGCGAAGAGGCCGTCTGATCCGGTAACACGATCAGAATCAGCCAACGCAAAAACTTTAATGCCAAAAGATTAGCCTCGTGCGGAGGGCTTACCAATGGAAAGTAATCTCAATCATATTTTCGAATTGCAGTACGCAATGGATACGTTCTACTTCCTTATTTGCGGTGCTCTGGTCATGTGGATGGCCGCGGGTTTCGCCATGTTGGAAGCCGGACTTGTCCGGGCGAAAAACACCACTGAAATCCTGACCAAGAACGTCGCGCTGTTCGCGATCGCCTGTACCATGTACCTGGTCTGCGGTTACGACATCATGTATGGCGGCGGCCTGTTCCTGAGCGGCATCACTACGGTTGCCGGAATGGACGAAGCAGCTATTGCTGGCGTTCTTGCGGCCTCCAATGAAGCCGGTTTCGGTGACATGGGCGAGTATGCAGGTGCTTCTGACTTCTTCTTCCAGGTTGTGTTCGTGGCCACTGCCATGTCCATCGTCTCTGGTGCGGTTGCCGAGCGCATGAAGCTCTGGGCTTTCCTGATCTTCGCGGTTGTAATGACTGGTTTCATCTACCCGATGGAAGGCGCGTGGACCTGGAACGGCGACTCTGTCTTCGGTCTATATGAACTGAACTACAGCGACTATGCCGGTTCCGGTATCGTTCACCTGGCGGGCGCTGCTGCCGCTCTGGCTGGTGTCATCCTGCTGGGTGCACGTAAAGGCAAATATGGCGCGAATGGCCAGATCAAAGCCTTCCCGGGTGCCAACCTGCCGCTGGCAACTCTTGGCATGTTCATTCTGTGGATGGGCTGGTTCGGCTTCAACGGCGGCTCTACCCTCAAGCTGGGCGGCATCGGTGTAGCCAACGAAGTAGCTAACGTGTTCCTGAACACCAATGCTGCTGCCTCAGGCGGCCTGATCGCAGCCCTGCTTGTGGCCCGCATCATGTTCGGCAAAGCTGACCTGACCATGGCACTGAACGGCGCTCTGGCCGGCCTGGTTGCGATCACAGCCGAACCTGCGGATCCGACGCCTCTGCTGGCAACCATCATCGGTGCAATCGGTGGTGTGATTGTTGTGTTCTCCATCGTGTTCCTGGACAAGATCCGCATCGACGACCCGGTCGGCGCCATCTCCGTTCATGGTGTGGTCGGCATCTGGGGTATCTTCGCGGTACTGCTGTCCGACGCTGACGCAACCTTCATCGGCCAGCTGGTCGGCATGCTGACCATCTTTGTCTGGGTCTTCGGAACCAGCCTGATCGCCTGGGGCATCATCAAGGCGGTCATGGGCCTGCGCGTCAGCGAAGAGGTCGAGTACGAGGGTGTGGACGTTGCCGAGTGCGGCATGGAAGCCTATCCGGAGTTTGTCAGCGCCAAGTAATATCGGCTGACAACTGAATCAGAAAAAGGGGCGCCTCAGGCGCCCCTTTTTTGTTGCCTTACAATCAAACGGATGATGGACCCCTAACGCTCGCTCGACATTACCTCGTCTTCCAGTGCATCCACCATGAACTGCGGCATGGCCAACGCTCCGCGATGGATATCGGCATTGTAGTAGCGGGTCACGAACGGGCGCTGGTCGGCGTCTTCTTCGCGGAAATAGACCACCGGCTTTTCCTTGCCTGCCATGGTGCAGCTCCACCAGCCGGTGGGGTAGACAGGCTGCGGGAAAGGCAGGGTGCGGACGTGGTCGAAACCTGCTTTTTGCATGTCCTCGTGGATGGATTTGATGATGGTGTGGGTATGCAGCAGCGGGGATTCACTCTGCTGAACGATGATGCCGCCGTCCCGCAGGGCCAGCATGCAGTCGCGGTAGAAATCCAGCGCAAACAGGCCTTCGGCAGGACCGATCGGATCCGTGCTGTCGATGATGATGACGTCCAGACTGTCAGGCACCATGTCCCGCATCCACTGAACGCCGTCACCGAAGAAGAAATTGGCGCGGGGGTCGTTGTTGGATTCGCAGAGTTCAGGGAAATAGGTTTCCGAAAGGCGAGTCACCCGTTCGTCGATTTCTACCTGCCAGGCGTCTTCCACATCCGGGTGCTTAAGGACTTCCTTCAGGGTGCCACAGTCACCGCCACCGACAATCACCACTTTTTTGGGGTCTCGATGGGTAAACAGCGCCGGGTGAACCATCATCTCATGGTAAAGAAAGTTGTCGCGACTGGTCAGCATCACGCAGCCGTCGATGACCATCAGGTTGCCGAAGGTTTCGGTTTCCCAGATTTCCAGTTTCTGGAACTGGCTTTGCTCTTCATGCAGTTTTTTTGTCACTTTGAGCGAAAACGCGGTTCCGTGGTCCTGGAATATCTCTGTAAACCAGCCGTCGTTCAGTTCTGTCATGGTGTTTCTCCGAGGGGCGATGAGCGGGCCTTGGCGGTGCTCGGTTTGCATTATTCCGATATTGTAGGTGTCTGCTGCCAGTAGCTAAAGCTCTGAGGTGCACAAACCTGCTGTCTTTTCTTTCGACAGAGCCGCGGAATCCCTACAATATGCGCCAGTTTCCGGCCAATGCTGACCCGGGTCACAGAACAGGTAAAGGCAAGATGAGCGAATCAAATAAAAGCACAGCCTACGAGGTGTACAACATCGCCCACTGGAGCGACGGGTACATCGGCGTGAGTGATGACGGCAACGTGCAGATCCGCCCGGACCGGGGCCGCAGCCGGGACAGCATCAGCCTGCCGGAGCTGGCACACACACTGACCAGTCGGGGCATTCAATTGCCGGTGTTGGCGCGCTTTACCGATATTCTTCACGATCGGGTCAATACGCTTTGTGATGCGTTCAATAAGGTGTCAGCCGAACAAAGCTATCGCGGTCAATACACAGCCGTTTACCCGATCAAGGTCAATCAGCAACGCCGTGTGGTTGAAGAGCTGTTACGCGCCCAACCGGCCGCGGATAACAACCAGATTGGCCTTGAGGCCGGCAGCAAGCCAGAATTGATGGTGGTATTGGCGCTGTCCCGCCAGCAGGGCTCGGTCATCGTCTGCAATGGTTACAAGGACCGCGAATACATCCGGCTGGCGCTGATCGGCCAGAAGCTGGGGCATCGCGTATTCATCGTGGTGGAAAAGCAGTCCGAACTGCCCTTGATTCTGCGCGAAGCCCAGGACCTGGGCGTTACCCCACTGATCGGCGTGCGCGCCCGGCTGGCCACCATCGGCAAGGGCAACTGGCAGAACACCGGGGGCGAAAAGTCAAAATTCGGCCTGTCCGCCAGCCAGGTTCTGGATGTGGTTACCACTCTGCGCGAAGCCGGAGCGCTGGATTCGCTCCAGCTTCTGCATTTTCATCTGGGCTCACAAATCGCCAATATCCGCGATATTCAGACCGGCCTGCGGGAATGCGCGCGTTTTTACAGCGAACTTCGACAGTTAGGCGCTCCGGTCAGCACCGTAGACATCGGCGGTGGCCTGGGAGTGGATTATGAGGGCACCCGCTCACGCAGCAGTTGTTCCATGAACTACAGCGTTCAGGAATACGCCTACAACGTGGTTCATATTCTGCAGCGTGAATGTGACCGCGCCGACATCCCCCACCCCAATCTGATCAGTGAATCCGGGCGGGCGCTGACGGCTCATCATTCGGTGCTTATCACTAATGTGATTGACCGGGAAGTTCAGGACCAGCAGGAAGCTCCCCGGCCCCAGAGCAACGCACCCGAACCACTGCATTCACTTCGACGGGATCTGGACAGCCTTGAGGACGGCAATTCCAGCCGGTCACTGGCTGAGATCTACCATGACATTCTTCATGCCATGGCGGACGTACACGCTCAGTTTGCCCACGGCGTGCTGTCGCTGACGGATCGTGCCCATGCGGAAACGCTCTACAAAAACGGCTGCCGGGCGCTTCAGAAGCAACTGAGTTCAGCCAACCGGGCACACCGGGAAATCATCGACGAACTGAATGAAAAACTGGCTGAAAAACTGTTCGTCAACTTCTCGCTGTTTCAGTCGCTTCCGGACGTCTGGGGAATCGACCAGATCTTTCCGATCATGCCGATCAATGGCCTTCACCGGCCGCTGAACCGGCGCGCCGTGATTCAGGACATTACCTGCGATTCCGACGGCCGCATCGACCGCTATGTAGACGGCCAGGGCATTGAAACCACTCTGCCCCTGCCGGCTGATGTCCCCGGCGAACCGCTGCTGATGGGCTTTTTCATGACCGGCGCCTACCAGGAGATACTGGGGGATATGCACAACCTGTTTGGCGATACCCATTCAGTGGATGTTCATGGCAACGAAGGCGGTGGTTATACCATCAGCGATCCGATCCGGGGCGACACCGTGGCCAAAGTACTGCAGTACGTGAACTTTGAGCCGACTGCGCTGATAGCGGCCTACGAACGGAAGTTCGCCGCCAGCGGATTCGACCAGACCACTCGGGAGACACTGCTTGCGGAGCTGGCAAGCGGGCTAAGCGGCTACACCTATCTAGAGGAATAGACAACTTCAGGCTAGAGGAATAGGGAAATTCAGGCGTTGTCTCTGCGCCAGTGCGTTGGAGACATTCCCTCCCATTTGCGAAAGGCGCGCCCGAAATTGGAAGGATCGCTGTACCCGAGACGATCCGCAATCGCATCCACGCTCATATTGCCCTGTTTCAGCAATTCCAGTGCGCGTCGGTGGCGAATACCATCCAATAATACCTGGAACCGGGCGCCCTCATTGCTCAGTTGGCGCCGCAGTGTTCTGGGTGATACCTTCAGCTCTCCTGCGACTGTTTCAATCCCTGGCAGGCGCCCATCCCGCACTGATTCCAGCACCCGTTCAACACGCCCGACGGCGGATTCCCCTGCCTCAAGCAAACGCAGCTCTTCTTCGCACTGGGCTTCGGCAACACGTCGTGCCACCGGGTTAGAAAGCGAAATCGGCAGTTCAAGAAATTCACGGCGAAAACGAAGCTGATTCGCGCCTGCCGCAAACGTGAGGCTGATGCCGAACAAGGCCTGGTAGGGCCGCATATCAGCAGGCTCCGGATAACTCATCCGGCAACTCCCGCCATCCAGAAGGCGCGGGCCGAACAGCAGCAGATTCACATCCATCAGCGACGACAGCACAACTTCCACGGTAAATCGGTACAGATCGTCCACGTCATGGAGCACATCCAGTTGCAGAACCGCCTCATCACCCTCGGTAAAACAGTCCAGCTTCATGTAGACGAAACGAATCCGGAAGTACTTGATCAATACAGCCAGCGCCTGCCCCACCGTGTCGCAACTGATGGCGGCCTGGGACAGTGCGCCGTGCGTGGTGAATTTCAGCCGCTTGCCGTACTCGATGCCCAGCGACGGGTCATTGCTGCGCTGGATGGCCTCACGGCAAAGCGCGCTGAACTGATCAACGGTAATGAGATTTTCAGGATGGCCCAGCAAAGAGGGGCGAATATCAGCGGCCTTGAGCAACCCGGCCCTGGCGACCTGCTTCTCTTCCGCAAGCTGACACAGAATGTCGGCATAATGGGCGCGGATCACGGGCAGCTGTCCATACTGCTTTATCGAAAGCACCGAAATCGGGCGGTTTGATTGTGGTGGGGATGAATTCATGGCCCGCACTATCCTTGTTTTATTATCTGGTTCGAGACTAGCCCGCTACTGCCAATCGGGCAATCCCTGCACAGACGACACTACAGCGGCAGTTCAGTCACATCCGGAATAACAATTTTTTTCAGCCCGGGCGATCCACAAGAACCGGGAAAACGTATTAACCCCCGACTGACAAATCCAGGGCGAGCGCATAGAATGATAAACAAGACCATCTCAAGTCATGCACCAGTCGAGGAGCGTCCGGTGACCACACTGGATAAAAAGCCAGCGCGAGCCGAGGGCCGAAAGGACCAATGGAGCCTGCTGCTGGTAAAAGTGGGAAAACATCAGGACCGCGAGGCCTACCACGCCCTGTTCCAGCATTTTGGCCCGCAGATCAAGTATTACGCCATGGCGAACGGCATGGCGAACCACGCTGAAGAGCTTGTTCAGGAAGTATTCGTCTCGATCTGGCGCCGCTCCTGCCTTTACGACTGGACAAAAGCGGCCGCGTCGACCTGGATATTTACTATTGCCCGGAATCAGCGCATCGACATGTTACGCAAAATGAAGCGGACCAGCGCCGAGATGCCCATTGAAACAGAAGACCTTTGGCAGATTCCGGGCGAGCATGAGAACGAGCCAGTCACATCGCTTCACCGCCTGATGTCCGAACGAAGAGTTCGGGATTCATTGAAGCATCTGCCCGAAGAGCAGACGACGGTGATCGCCAAAGTTTACATGGAAAGCAAATCCCACCAGATGGTCGCGGACGAGCTGAACATTCCCTTGGGGACCGTTAAAAGCCGGGTTCGTCTGGCGCTGAACAAATTGAAAGTAATTTTACAGGATCAGAACGTATGAAGTCGCACCACCCAGATGCGCTTACTTTGATGGAGTTCAGTGCGGGCAACCTGACTGAGCCGCACGCGCTTTGCATCAGGCTGCACCTTGACCAGTGCACCGGCTGCAGCAGCCGGGTTGATACGCTCGACAGCCTGGGCGCCATAATGATGGAAAGCCAGCCCCAGACTGATGTGTCGTCGGGTATGTTTGACTCCATCCTGTCGCGTATCGACAGCGAACCAGTCGGAGCAAGCCATCAAGTCAGCATCGATGCGAAAAGCAGCAGACGCATCAGCCCATTGTCAAAACTCCTTGGCGAAGACCTGAACAGCCTACCCTGGAAGCGTCAGCTGGGCGATGTCAGCGTTTTAGACATCACTGACCGTTTTCCCGGCCAGAAAGAGCAGGTTGTGCTGCAGAAACTCGCGGCCGGAGGTAAGGCGCCCTCTCACACCCATCGTGGTGAAGAAACGACGATTGTTTTGCAGGGTGCGTTCGCCGATCACAAAGGTGTGTTTAATCAGTGGGATTTTGTAATACTGAACCAGGAAGATGACCATAAACCCGTGGCAGTGGGTTGCGAAGACTGCATCACTTTGTCAGTTCTCAGTGCGCCAGTGAAACTGACAGGCACTTTCGGCCGGATGCTCAACCCCTTTATTCGCTGAATACCGCTGACACGACTCTTGAGAAAGGCCGGGATAATTCTGACGGGATAGTTCCGACGGGATAGTTCCGACGGGATAGTTCCGACGGGATAGTTCCGACGCAATAGTCCCGGCCTTTTTTTGGACATCCAGTCTCACCACGGAATCTGTGAACCATCCCAGCTCAAGAACTGCCCGTTACTGTCTTCCGTCAATCCATCGATGACACCCGCTATATTTTCTGCGGATTCGGCGGGCTGGTGCACTTTAAGCTGCGCCAGGGACCGGGAAAAAGGTTCGCTGAGTGGCGACAGCGTCGTGCCAGGATGAATGGCAACACAAGCCAGGGGCCAACATTTTCGGGGCAGCTCGATGGACAGATTCCGGACCAGCATGTTTAGCGCCGCTTTCGAGCTGCGATAGGCGTACCAGCCGCCGAATGCATTGTCCGTAATCGAACCCACCTTTGCCGAAATGGCCGCGACGGTTTTAAACCTCCGATGTCTAAGCCATGGAGCCACGGCCCGCATCAGCATGGCAAACCCTGAGGCATTAACCGCAAAGGAATGGGCAAGGGCATCCGCCTTCAGATCCTCCAGCCGCTTTTCCGGCTGAATCCCCTGACCGTGCAGGAAGCCCGCTGCATAGATCACTCTATCCAGACCCTCTTCCGGCGCAAGCACCTGTTCAATATCAGACGCTATCTGACCAGGATCGTTCGAGGATGCCGCGTCCCAGGGAATGAGGTGTACGCGGTCCACAATGGCTGAATCAAACGTCACAGCACAGGGGTCACGGCAAAGCCCGATAATCTGCAGATTTTCGTCCCCGGCTAAATAGTGTTCTGCCAGTGCCTGCCCGATCGCGCCTGAAATCCCGGCAATTAACATGTACTTCATCTCTTGCTCTCCTGCTGGAATACCTCTCGGGGAATACGAATTTTTTTTCAGTCGGACTGATTTTCAATGAACCAATCAATTAAAACGCCCGTATGAATTGCAATAATTAACAGGTGTATTTCACCAGACAGACGGTTTGAGGAGAGATTTCCATGCAATATCAGGCCCCGGCTAATGATCTCAGCTTTTTGTTGTTCGATGTACTGGGCGTCGACAAACTCCACGAACTGGAGAAATACGCAGATGCGACACCCGATCTGATCACCGCGGTGATTGAAGAGGCCGGTAAACTGGCCTCTGAAGTCATTCAGCCCACCAACCAGGTGGGTGATCGCCAGGGTTGCCAGTACAATCCCGAAACTCATGACGTGACCACCCCCGACGGTTTCAAGGAAGCCTACGCCAAATTTGTGGAAGGCGGCTGGACTGCATTGGACGCGCCGCTGGAATACGGCGGACAGGGCCTGCCACACACGCTGAAGTTTGTGGTGGATGAAATGATGTGCTCCACCAACCTGTCTTTGGGCATGTATCCGGGCCTTACCCACGGCGCTATCAGCGCACTGCACTCCCACGGATCCGATGAACTGAAAAACATCTACCTGGAAAAGCTGATCTCTGGCGAGTGGACCGGCACCATGTGCCTGACCGAGCCCCAGTGTGGCACCGATCTGGGCATGATCCGCACCAAAGCCAAGCCCAACGATGACGGCTCCTACGCCATTGAAGGTACCAAAATCTGGATCACCGGTGGCGAGCACGATCTGGTCGACAACATTGTGCATCTGGTGCTGGCGAAACTGCCGGGCGCTCCGGACACCACCAAAGGCATTTCATTGTTCGTGGTACCCAAGGTATTGCCCGACAGCGGCAAGCGGAACCCTGCTTTCTGTGGTGGCCTGGAGCACAAGATGGGCATCAAAGGCTCCGCGACCTGCGTCATGAATTTCGAAGGCGCCAAAGGGTGGCTGGTGGGCGAGCCGAACGACGGTATGCGCGCGATGTTCACTATGATGAACGAAGCCCGCCTGATGGTTGGCATGCAAGGTCTCGGCCTGGCCGAAATGGCCTATCAGGAAAGCCTTGGCTTTGCCCGCGAGCGTTTGCAGAGCCGTTCATTGAGCGGCCCAAAAAATTCCGACGGTCCCGCTGACCCGATCATTGTTCACCCGGACGTGCGTCGAATGCTGATGCGCCAGAAGGCATTGAACGAAGGCATGCGCGCCCTGGCACTGTTCACGGGACAGAAGTTAGACCTGTCGGTTGCCCACTCTGACGAAGCCATACGTGAGTCCTCTGACGACCTGGTGCAGTTGCTCACACCGGTAGTAAAGGCGTTCCTGACAGACGAGGGTTACAAGAACGCCGACACGGCACTGCAGGTGCTCGGCGGCGCAGGCTTCACCACCGACTGGCCGCTCGAACAACTGGTCCGCGATGGCCGTATTGCCCGAATCTATGAAGGCACTAACGGCATTCAGGCGATGGATCTTGTAGGCCGAAAGCTCAGCCTGAAGGGCGGACAACTGGCTCGCACCCTGTTTGGCGAACTGACCGGCTACCTGAAAGACAACCCGGACGCACCGCACCGTGAGGAGCTAAAGGGCGCCGTCAAGGCTCTGGAATCCGCCACCATGTGGATTGCCCAGAATGCGCCGAACGATCCCGAACAGGCTGGCGCGGCTGCCACACCTTACCTTCGCCTGATGGCCCTGACAGTCATCGCGTACCTCTGGTCGCGCATGGCGGGCGTGGCTCAGGCCCAGCTCGACAAGGGCGAAGGCAACAAGCCGCTGCTGGAAGGAAAACGGATCTCTGCGCGCTTCTATTTCGAGAAGATCTTGCCTGAAATCGGGCAACTGCAGAAGGATATCGAAACCGGTAAAGATTCGATGATGGCTCTCGGTGACGACCACTGGGCTGCGTGATTGGCCGAAAATGACCGATCAATGACAGCTTGTGACCTTCCCGGCGACAGGGCACAGAGAGATACTAAGCGGGTTGATTAGTGTCTCTGAACTAGTCTTGTTCAACCTTCCGGGTTGGGCACATCCTTTAAGGCCGCGCATTTGCGCGGCCTTTTTTTATGGGCGCAAGACTGGGGTACAATCGTGCTCCCCGAAAGGCCTGCACAGGTCTGCAAACACCGGAGAGACACCGTGACGGATGATGACTACCAGTTCCGCTTTGGCGGCATTGAAAGGCTATATGGCCGAACAGCCCTGAATGCCTTCCGTCAGGCGCACATCGCCATTGTTGGCCTGGGCGGTGTGGGTTCCTGGGCGGCGGAATCATTGGCGCGTTCCGGCATTGGCACCATTACGCTGATTGATATGGACGATGTGTGTGTGTCCAACACCAACCGGCAGCTTCATGCGCTTAACGGCCAATACGGCCAAACCAAAACCGACGCCATGGCGGCGCGACTGCGGGCGATCAATCCGCAGGCGGATATCCGGGTGCATTTCGGGTTTGTGACGCCGAAAAATGTGGCAGAACTGATTACCAGTGAGCTGTCAGGGGTTGTTGATGCCATCGACAGCGTTAAATCCAAAGCGGCGCTGATTGCCCATTGCAAGCGCCAGAAGATTCCGCTGGTCTGTGCTGGCGGCGCCGGTGGCCAGATGGATCCGACCCAGATTCAGGTCAGCGACCTGAGTAAAACCACTCAGGACCCGCTGCTGGCCAAAGTACGCAACCTTTTACGGCGCGAATACGGGTTTTCCCGCAATCCCAAGCGGCGCTTTGGCATTGAGGCCGTGTACTCCCTCGAACAGCTGACGTATCCTGCCGAGGATGGTGAAGTGTGTCTGCAAAAGCCTGCGACCGAGGGCCCGGTGCGGCTCGATTGCGCCACCGGTTTCGGGGCTGCCAGCCCGGTAACCGCCAGCTTCGGTTTTTTCGCCGCTTCAAGGCTGCTTGGTCGACTGGCCCGCAAGGCGACAACTACGCACGGATAATAACCAGAGGGAACTGACCTCATTATGACTGTCAGTACAGTCTTTGTTCTTGCTTGTATCGGCGTTATTTCGCTTTGCTGCCAATGGCTGGCCTGGCGGGTGCGGATGCCGGCTATTCTGTTCCTGCTTGCAGGCGGTCTTGCCGCCGGGCCCCTGACTGGTCTGCTCGACCCTGAAGCCGTGTTCGGTGACCTGCTGTTTCCCCTGATTTCACTCTCGGTGGCCATCATTCTCTTTGAGGGCAGCCTTACGTTGCAATTCAGTGAGATTCGCGGCCACGGCAAAATGGTTCGCAACCTGATTCCGGTGGGCTCGGTGGTCACCTGTATTATCGGTACCCTGTCGGCCCGCTGGATCTTGAACGTGTCCTGGGAAGTTGCGTTGTTGTTCGGGGCCATTTCCATTGTCACCGGTCCGACAGTTATCACGCCCCTGCTACGCTCGGTTCGGCCACAGTCAAAACTGGCCAATATTCTGCGCTGGGAAGGCATTATTATTGACCCGGTGGGTGCCTTACTGGCGGTTCTGGTTTTCGAGGGCATTGTTTCCTGGGGTCAGGGCAATGTATTCGGCCATTCCCTGTGGATCTTCGGCAAAACTCTGGCCGTCGGTTTTCTGATCGGCGCCCTTGCGGGCTGGCTCAATGGCATTGTGCTGCGCAAACATCTGATCCCGCAGTACCTTCACAATGCGGGCACCCTCACCTTCATGCTGGGGGTCTATGCGCTGTCTAACGAGCTCGCCCACGAGTCCGGCCTGCTGACCGTGACGGTCATGGGTATCTGGATGGCGAACATGAAACAGGTGCCCATTGACAGCATTCTGGAATTCAAGGAATCCCTCAGCGTACTGCTGATTTCCGCGCTGTTCATTATTCTGGCCGCCCGGGTTGAATTCGAGGCCATCGCCCAGCTCGGCTGGGGCCTGGTCCTGGTGCTGGCACTATTGATGCTGGTGGCACGACCGGTCAGCATCTTCCTGTCGGCCATCGGCACCTCGCTGAACTGGCGAGACAAGCTGTTTCTGAGCTGGATTGCACCAAGAGGCATTGTGGCCGCGGCGGTGTCTGCACTGTTTGCGTTTAAGCTTCAGACACTGGGCTACGAAAGTGCCGGCGCGCTGGTGCCACTGACATTCATGCTGATTATCGCCACCGTGACGATTCAGAGCCTGACCGCAAGGCCTCTGGCGCGGCTGTTGAACGTGGCGGAGCCTTCATCCTACGGTTTCCTGATTCTGGGCGCCAACCCCATCGCCAGGAAAATCGGGGCGGCACTGCATAAGCTGAAGGTGCCGGTGACCCTGACGGACACCAACTGGGATAACGTCAAACTGGCAAGAATGGAAGATCTGCAGGTGTATTTTGGCAACCCGATATCGGAACACGCCTCCACCCACCTGGATCTGACCGGCATTGGCAATCTTTTAGTCGTGTCGCCCTACAAGCAGATGAACTCGCTGGCGACCTACCACTTTCTGGACTGGTTCGGAACGACCAACGTGTTCACCCTGTCCGACGGCGATCAAGACCAGAACGCCCGGCTCCAGACGTCAGAAACGATCGATATGACCCGCGGGCTTTTCAATGGCCTCAGCTACGCCAAGCTGGCCAGCCTGGCGGCCCAAAATTACAGCATCAAAACCACACAGCTGAGCGACGAGTTCACGTTCGAGGATTTTCAGACGAAGTACGAACAACGGGCCTGTGTGCTGTTTGTGCTGGATAGCCGGGACCGGATTTCGCCGGTGAAAGACATGGAAAGCCTCAAGCCGGAAAACGACTGGACTCTGGTCAGCCTGGTGCCACCCCAGCCGAACAAGGAAAGGAAAGAAAAGCCAGGAGCGGTTCCAGCAGAGCCCCGGCCCGCAGCACCTGGCAACGCCTGACAGGCTCTATCGGGAGCGGCAGTCAAGCACCAGCTTGCCCCGGACGTGGCCACCCTCAAGGGTCAGGTGCGCCTGCTGCACCTGATCGAGGGAAAAGGTCTTATCGATGTGGATACGCACATCACCGTCTTCGATCAGTTCGGCAATCTCTTCCAGATGGAACACATCCGGCCGCACTGTCATACCGTGAGCTCTCAGCCCCATGGATTCAGCCTGGGTAATGATCTCATCCGCCGTAACCGTGGGGATGGTGACCAGCACACCATGCTCGCTCAGGGTCTGCAATGAGCGTTTGCCAACCTCACCGCCAATCAGGTCCAACACCACATCCAGCCCATAGCACTCATCCTCGACCCGGGTGGTGTGGTAATCGATTACCTCGTGCACGCCCAGCCCGGCCAGAAAGTCCCGGTTGGAGTCGGAGGCCGTGGCAATCACATGGGCCCCGCGCTCCAGTGCGAACTGTACCGCAAAATGGCCCACGCCACCGGCACCGGCGTGAACCAACACCTTCTGCCCGGCCTCCAGCCCGGCCACCTCGAACAGCGCCTGCCAGGCCGTCAGAGCCGCCAGCGGCAAGGCGCCGGCGGACACCAGATCAAGCTCCTCAGGCACCATGGCAAGATCAACTGCGGGGACAATCACATACTCGGCATAGCCGCCGCCCCCGGCAGGAAAACCGATCATGCCCATGACCCGGTCTCCGGGCGCCAGAGTTGTCACGGCATCACCCACAGCCACCACTTCGCCCGCCACATCGTAGCCCGGGGTCCAGGGTAGGTCGTTTTCAATCTGCCGTGCCGCAAAGCCCAGCCCTTTCCGGGTTTTCCAGTCAATGGGATTAAGCCCGGCGCCCGCTACGCGGACCCGTACCTCGTCGGCACCGGGTTCGGCAATGTCGGCCGGCTCCACCCGCAGGACGTCCGCCTCACCAAACCGGTCATAGGCAACGCGGCGCATGGTAGTGTCAGAACTCGAATCCGTACTGTTTTGCATAATGCTCTCCGGTAGCAGGCTCAGGAGGCGCGGCAATCACGCCGGGCGCGGGGTGGATATTTTCAGATTAGCAGAAGTGGGCGGGGTCGTGATTACCGTTCATCGAGCCCCCGGCCGCCCTCAACCAGAACGCTGCCCAGAATGCGTTTGAATTCTGCCGGCATGCGGGACGGCCGCTGGCTTTTCATATCGACACAGGCGTGAGTGGATAACGCCCGCATCAGAGTTTTCCCATCGGCCTGACGGATTAGCTGAAACTGACGGGCAGACCGGAAGCGGCCATCAAAGTCGGTTAGCCAGGTTCCAAGTTCAAGAGTGTCACCGGCATTGGCAGCAGCCAGGTAATCAATCTCTGTGCGGGTAATGGCCATGGCTTTGCCGGTTTCCTCGTGAAGTGCCCAGGTCATCCCCAGGCTTTCAATATGCGCCCAGCTCACCTCTTCCAGCCAGCGCAGATACACCACGTTATTGGCGTGCCCCAGGCGGTCAGTGTCTTCGGGCGAGACCATGATCTTCAGGACGAAGGGCGATGGCAGGTCCCAGTTCAGTTCGGGCTGGTCACTCATTCACCGCCTCCCTCAACCCCGGAACCGATTCAATGGCCATGCGCCCGATCCGGTCATTATGCAGAGAGCCAAAATACAAAAACCCGCCATGGGGATTGACCGAGGTGATTTCCTGCAGGTGTTGACCGTCGGTATCGTGCAGACTGGTCAGCACCTGGCCACGGTCATTAAAAGCAACGGCCAGGCCATATTGCTGGGCTTTCGGTTTGAGCGCGTCTGGCAGCTTGGCCAACAGGTTTTTTAACCAGGGGTAGGTGTGCATCGAATCAATCTGGGGGTTACGAAGCGTGGGAAATGCCACCCAGTAGCTTCCGGCGCTGTCCACCGCCAGATTGTCGGGAAATCCGGGCAGGTTGTCGGCGAACACTTCCACTGTCCCCGGATCATCACCACCGATCCAGTATTTGAGAATCCGGTATTTCCAGGTTTCATTCATCAGCAAGTATTCACCGTCAGGCGACACCGCCACGCCGTTGGCAAAATAAAGATCCCGCAGCAACATCTCGGTTTTGCCGGTGGCCGGATCATAACGCAGCAGCCGGCCATGGGGTCGCATTTCCATCAGGTCCAGGATGTAGTCCGGCTGGTTAAAGCGGGAGCTGGCATCGGTAAAATAGATGCGGCCATCCGGGGCAACATCCACATCGTCGGTAAAACCGAACGGCAGGCCTTCCGCCTCACGCGTGAGCACGGTGACCGTCTTGTCCGGCGAGACGGACAGCAGCCCTTTCCAGGCGTCCGCCACAATCAGGTTGCCCTTGCGATCAAACACCAGGCCAAGGGGTCGCCCCTCGGTCTGAACCCAGTTTTCCACCCGGCCATCCGGCCATACCCGCACAATCCAGCCATCCTGGGTACCGGTATAAAGCACGCCGTTGGCATCAACGGTGGTGTCTTCCGGCCCGTAAATCTGGCCCTTAGCCAGCAGATCAGCCGTTTTCAGCTGCTCGTTGGGGCTGAGCAGCCCAGTCATGGGCTCAGGTTTCGGAGCCTGCCAGGCAACACTGTCAATGGGGGATTCGGCCATTAAAAAACCGCCCACAAGGACGAATGCGACCAGCAGTATGCCCAAAAACCACTTCATGATGTGTTCCTGCCTTGTCCGTTGAGTCGCCTAACCTTATCAGACACCTGAAGTCTGTCCACTAACAGATATCCACCAACCGATATCTACCAGCCGATGCCCAACAACCGAAAGGGTTATGGCCTAATCCGTCAGAAAACGTTGGCACAGTGCCACAAAGGTGTCTGGCTTTTCGGCGTGCAGCCAGTGGCCGGTGCCTTCAATGATTCGCAGGTCGGCGTTGGGGAACAGCCGCGTAATGGTGTCCCGGTGCTTGGTCTGGATGTAGGCTGAATCGGCGCCCTTAATAAACAGTACCGGGCCCTCGTAAGGCCCGTCGCCTTCCGGAGCGGCAGACAGATCGGCGTAGCTGCGGTCGATCACCGGCAGATTGAACCGCCAACGATAGCGGGCACCGGAATCGACTTTTTCTTCAGAAGGAACCGGCGTCAGATTCTTCAGCAGAAACTGCCTGACACCAGCTTCTTCCACATGCTCTGAAAGCGCCCGGTCGGCATCCTGCCGGGATCTGAGTGCGCCTGTATCAACGGCCCTCAGGCCTTCCAGAACATGATCGTGACGAGGCGAATAGGTGACCGGCGCTATATCCGCCACGATGATTCCGGCAATGCGGCCCGGTGCCTTGAGGGCCAGCTGCATGGCCACTTTGCCGCCCATCGAATGGCCCAGCACCGTAGCTTTCGCAAGGCCCTGTGCGTCCATATAGGACAGTACGTCTTCGGCCATCTCCGGGTAGGTCATGGTATCTACATGAGGGGATTTACCATGGTTACGCTGGTCCAGCCCGTGAATCTGCCACTTATCCTGAAGCCCACGGGCAATCACGCCCAGATTATCCAGCGAACCCAACAGCCCGTGCAGCAGGATGACCGGATGGCCTTCGCCACTGATTCCGCCACTTATTTGATGATGAAGCTCGACACTCATGAACACATTCTCCAGCCGGGAAAAACAATCAGACACAAAAAAGCCGGGCGAACCCGGCTGATAAAATGTCAGGTAAAACGATGATCAGCAATAGTAGATGCTGTTCAGGTACTCTGCCAGAGCGACAATGTTCGAACGTTCCTGCTCGTTGTGAGGGACAAAAATCTCCAGTTCCATAAAACACCTCCTGATGAACGAAACCCGATTGCTTCCTTCTATGACTACAATGCTATCTTTAGGAGTACCAAGGACGATTGACAGGCTGTTCCATTCACTTGACAGTTTGTGACACCCAAAATGACATCTTCTTCATCAACCCCAAAGGTCATTGTGAGCGACGAGCACGCCAATTCCAGCACATCACCAATGATCGCTGCCTCTAGTACCCTGGCACTGGTGCATTACCTCAAGTGCCAGGGCGTTCTGGACCCCAAAGCCGTGGAACAGATTACCGGCCACCCCCAGGAAGCGCTGACCGACCCGGACCTGCGAATTCCCGCCGACCAGCATTACCACCTGTGGGAATACGCTGAAACCGTCACCGGTGATCCGGCTGTCGGCCTCCACGTGGGGCAAATGGTGGATCCTGACCGGATGGGTCTGGTGGCCCATGTGTTCTTCAACTGCGACACATTGGGCGAGGCCGTTACCCAGTACGCCAGGCTGCACCGGCTGATCAACGAATCCGTCAGGCTCAGTTTTGAACAGACCGGTGATCAGGCCATTCTGACCTGGCAGGCGGATTCTCCGGGCCACTACTGCCGCCAGGATATGGATCGAACCATTGCGTCGATGCTGTGTCGCACCCGGCATTTTATTCATCCGACGATCATTGCCGAATGGGTAGAAATCGCCCATGTAAAACCCGGCTATGCCCGGGAATACCGGGACCTGTTCGGCGGGACGGTGCGTTTCGGTTGCGAGCGAACCCGGGTTGCGTTTGACCGCCGCCACCTGGCTGACCCCATCCCCCATCGCAACCCTTATGTGTACTCGGCGGTTCTCAAACAGGTGAATACTCTGCTGTCACTGCTCCAGAGTCGTCGAACCTTCGGCCGCAAGATCCGTCGACTGATTTCCCAGCAGATGTCCACGGAGCGCATCGACGCCGACACCCTGGCCAGACAATGCCACATGAGCCGCCAGACCCTGTACCGGCGCCTAAAAAAGGAAGGTCTGGGCTTCCACGAGCTTGTGGAAGAGGTGCGTAAGGATAAAGCCATGCGCTACGTCGCCTCCGACCATTACGCGCTGGGTGAAATCGCTTTTCTGCTGGGTTTTTCCGAGCTCAGTGCTTTCAGCCGTGCTTTCAAGCGCTGGACTGGTATTGCCCCAGCTCAGTACCGGAACCGCAACCAACATCTGGCTGATCAGGGCGGGGACACCGAATCATGAACACACCAGACCCCTCCTGGATCGTCTACGGGCTTGTTGCCCTCTACATCCTTGCGGGAGCCTGTATTTATCGGATACTGCTCAGCTATCGCACAGCGCAGGGTGCCATCGCCTGGATACTGGCGCTGATTGGCCTGCCCTACCTGGCAGTGCCCTGGTTTCTACTGTTCGGGCGTAACCGGTTTGGCGGCTATCTGAAGACTAAGCGGCCTGAAAAAAAGAAACTTGCCGGTGCACTCAGCCAGTTCGAGCAGCAGAGCAATGTAATCGACTGTCCGGGCCAGGCCGAAGCCAGTGACGAACTTCAGGTTCTGTGCAAGCTGGGCCGCCAGCCCTTTACCTGCGGCAACCACTGTGACCTGCTGAAAGATGGCGCGGCAACGTTTGAAGCCCTGTTCGAGGCCATGGAAAACGCCCGACATTACCTCCTGCTGGAGTTCTATATTGTGCGCTCGGATAAAGTCGGCCAGCGCATCAAGTCGATCCTGAAACGCAAGCTGGCGCAGGGTGTCCAGGTCTGGTTCCTTTACGACGACATCGGCAGTGTCTGGCTGCCACGGAAATACCTGAAAGAGCTGTCTGCCGCAGGCGCACACGTTGCCTCTTTCGGAGACGGCAACCTTCGCCGTATGCGGCTCCAGGTCAACTTCAGGAATCATCGCAAACTACTGGTATGCGATGGTGAGGTGGGGTTTGTCGGCGGCATCAATCTGGGGGACGAATACCTGGCCGCCGGTGACGAAGAACCCTGGCGGGACACCCACTGCCGCATCCGCGGGCCGGCGACTCAGGGCCTGCAATTAGCCTGGCTGGAAGACTGGAACTGGGCCAGCGATGAAATCCCGGATCTTAACTGGCTCCCGTCAACTTTCCCTGACGGCGATGAAGAAGTGCTGATTCTCCCCATGGGGCCTGCCGATACCTTCGAAACCGGCACACTCTTTTTCCTCAACTGCATCAACAATGCCCGCAGCCGGATCTGGATCGCCTCACCTTACTTCGTCCCGGATTTCCAGATTCTCAACGCGCTGCAACTCGCTGCCCTGCGAGGGGTGGATGTTCGCATTATCATCCCGGAAAAATCGGACAGCTGGCTGATCGGCCTGGCCGCCTACTCCTACCTGGTTCAGGCGTCCCGGGCGGGCATTGCCATTTACCGTTACCAACCCGGCTTCATGCACCAGAAGACGGTACTGGTGGATAGCCGCTATGCCGCAGTGGGCACGGCCAATCTCGACAACCGCTCCATGCGGCTGAACTTCGAGATTATGGCCATCAATACGTCCAAAGCATTTGTCGACCGGATGGAGCAAATGCTGACCACGGACCTGGAACGCTGTCGCCTGATGACAGAAAGCGACTACCAGGACCGCTCCATTGCCTTCCGCCTGGCCTGCCGCGCCATTCGCCTGATGGGACCGTTGCTTTAAAGCCATAATGTCTCATTACCGGCGGGGCCTTCGTTTTCCAGAGCGGGGTAATGTGAGAGTATTCAGCCACCAGCAACTAACTGTGCGGTAACAATCGATAAAAATGACACTATTCAAACCCCGTGAAACCCTGACCGAGCAGGTGGCGCGCCATATCGAAAACCGGATTGCCTTTGGCCAGTTACGGTCGGGCGAACGCATTTATGAAAGCGCCATGGCAAAACAGATGGATGTCAGCCATGGCTCCATCCGTGAAGGGCTGCTGCTGCTGGAGAAACGCCACCTGGTCCAGAATGTGCCCCGCAAAGGCGCGTTCGTCACGCCGCTGGACGAGTTTTTTGTCCGCAGTCTCTATGAAGTCCTGCAACTTTACCTGACCCACACCGGTCGCAAACTGGTACGCCAGTGGCAACAGGCCGACATGGACAAACTGGAAAGCCTGTACCAACGCATGAAAGACAGCCACGACAGGAACGACCTGATGGTGTTTCTGGAACTGGGCATTGAATATACCCAGGCGTCACTCACCTACGCCGACAACTACTTTATTGTTTCCGCGATTCAGGACCTCTGGCCATCGGCGAAGCGTTGCGCCTTTGTAGCCTTTCAGAGCGGCGGCAACCAGGTACTGGAAGATAATCTGGAGCACGTTCGCGAATCCATAGAAGCCATCCGCGATCGGGATGAAGAGCGAATGACGGAGATTCTGGCTGGTTATGCCAGGCAGCAATGCCGGCAGGTTCTGCTGGCCATTGGCACCACGCCCGCAACTGCCTGACCCTGCGCGCTCAATAACCAAGTGCAATACTCTCTAATCGAGTACCGTGTTGCCATGGAAAAACACTATCATCACCTTAGTACCACCGACCGCGTTACGCTCATGTTC
>Ga0307982_1000207_pt1 | contig 45228 bp, 38 predicted proteins | sample OrgLakmetagen989_FD_201847 | JGI IMG/M metagenome (GOLD analysis project Ga0307982, IMG submission 201847) | Saline water microbial communities from Organic Lake, Antarctica - #989 | ecosystem: Environmental > Aquatic > Non-marine Saline and Alkaline > Saline | place: Antarctica: Organic Lake... | reverse complement strand
GGAGTGCATGGTTCCCATGCCAAAGGCGGCAGTCTTGACAGCTGCCATCTGCGAGGGCTGCCACTCCTTGCCCCGCCCGCCTTCATCAATCACGTCACCCCCCCCTCGAGTGCGAGACTGCAGGTAGCGGCTGGTCGCAGCTGCTTTCTGTGCATGCTGCTCTGCCACAGATGCACTCTGTGCGAAAGCTGCTACTCCACTGCCGACAGCACGTGTGCGCCTCATGTGCATGTCTGCCTGTGTGACTCGCTGCGCCACCTCCAGCTGCCGAGCCGCCACTGCTGCGGAGTGCTCTCGGGCCTGCCGCTGGAACTGCGCATCCATGGCTTCTTCGCGGAACACGAGGTATGGGTTTTGCCCGGCCGACAGCAGGGCGTCGAAGCGCTGGGTGTGTGCGGAGTCCCGCTGTTGCGCCTTGGCGGCGGCCGCCTCGCGCTCCGCCGCAAGGGAGGCGTGTGCCTGCTCTGTGTTGTGCTTCAGAGACATGATGGCACCCAGGCGGCGCTCCTGTACTTCCTTTTGTATATGCTCGGCTTGTTGGTTCACGTACTGCGCCGTGGCTGCTTGCTCCTGCGCTGCGCTGCTGCCGGCAAGGCGGCGGCGCCCCGCCTGTGCTGCCCCCAGGCGCCGCTGGGCCTCCTGCGACACAGCGCCGGTGGCAGCCATGATGTCGTGTGCTTGGGCCCGCTGGTGGCGGTCTATGCGCTGGGCAGCCTTGCTCTCGCTGGCAGCGCGGCGCTGAGCCAAGGCTCCCAGGGCTGCCTGCTGCCGGCGCGCTTCCACAGCTGCTGCCTCAGTGTCCCCCTTGCCCCGGTGCAGAGAGGCCGTAATGCGGTCAAACTCTGTATCTGCATGGATGTATGCGGCTTCTGCTGCCTGCAGCGCTGCGTGGCGGCTTTTGAGGCGGTCTTTGGCATCCTTGGCACGCTGTCGCAGCAAATGCAGCTGCTTCTCGCGTTGCTGGGGCAACAGGTCCGCGCCCTGAGCAGGTTCAGCATACTATGTGGGATTGACCTTTACAGACTGACTGGCCAGACTTACCTTGACTGCAGCTTGCTGGTCTTTCAGAAGTGTTGCAGCCTGCTGCTCTTCGTCTAATTCTCTTAAGGCTTCATCGCGACTCCGTTCAGCATCTTGGCGAACTGTAAGTGCATCTGCTCGACGAGCCTCTTGTACTTCTACTCCTTTGAGAATTTTGTACGGTGTGACATCGAACGGGTCTTTTCGAACAAAACCATCAGCCATCGTGCAATGCTTGGGTGCAGGCAAAAACCGCAGCCAATGACCGTGCACCAGATTCCTCAAGCAACGCCTGGCAGCCACTACAGTGAACACACAAAATGGGCTGAGGTGAGTACTTCGGATTTGCACCATCACAAGTCCGGGGCTTTTGACCACAGTGTTCACCAGTGTTGAGACAGTTTGAAGGGGGGTTACTACTGCCGTTTCGGAGAGCAGCTTGCTGGAAATATCCCTTGGTCGTGGAGCATCAATATTCTCAGCTTTCCAATGAGACCTTACAGGAATATGCAGGACTATAGGCAAGTCGCTGTCTTTAGCATGGCGTCCGACGATACAGGCAGCAGTGCACTCTGCCTGCGCGGATGGCTGAAAGTGCACTTGCCTCTGCCCCGCACTGCATGTGGAAGTGCAATGCATGTCGATTCACGGCTGTCCCACAAGTCTGGGTGGACAAAATACATGGCACAGCTGAATTCCGAAGGCTTTCGCTTGTTTTGGCCGAGCGACGCTGACTCTGCGCTGCCACAAAGCAGTGCGCTTCACCTTCCGTTACGGGCACTACCGATTTGGCGAAGCGCCCAGGCCAGTGAAGACGTCAAGCTCAAAGAGAAAAGCTCTCGCCGATTTGACATACAAAATAAACATGATGTCATTTTGCTCGAATGTGAAGCTCCGAATCCAGCTGCAAGACAGCAGTGGACACAGGCAGCTCATGACCTGCTCTCACTACAAACAGCTGCTCGCCGAGCCAGCCAATCTCCTTCCGCAGCTACAGCCGACAGCAACACCCCGAAATCATCAACACAGCTGAAGTCCAGTCCCAAATCTGTTTCAGCCGCGCCGTCACTGGTGGCGTGGGCAACCAATGCGGCCATGCACCCCCGCGCCCAAGCGGAGAGCGCCCGTGGCCAGGAACACACACGAGGGGCTTCGTGGTCTGCACTGCCCACACCTGTGGTCATGTCTGTGGTGCATGCATGGGCACAGCTGCAAGACTGACCCCCGCTGCAGCAGGTGCTCACAGGTCCCTCCCACTGCCCAGGCTGGCCATATACTGCCCCAGCGCATCCTCTTCAGCCTCAACCTGCTCCTCGCCAGCGTCTGAAGCGACACTTCGCATGTTTTCAATGGGGGACGCACGAGCTTCCAGTGTTGCGGCGCTGTCTTGCGGCGCGTCTGGCGGTACCGGGGGCAGCGTGTGTTGCTCTATGAACTCCAAGTGCTGCAGCCCCCCCCCCACGGCTAAGCCAAAGGGCCCATCCATATCAAATGTGTCTGCCGCCCCCTGCTCCGTCTTGGCTTCGTGTTCGCCTGCCTGCACAGCTGGCGCCACCTTGGTGGTGGGCAGGTTGTTCAGCTTCGCGAACAGCAGGTGCAGCACGCGCTCCCGCTGCCCCGCACTGAGGTCCCGCCAGTGCACCTTGCCCCTGCTGCCTTGGGCGTTGCTACTCCCCGGTGCAGCGGGGGATGCTGCGTTCTCTGACAGCCGTGTGGGCAGAGTGGCCCCCATACCCAGGGAAGCCGTGCCTGCCGTCCCCAGCCCCCCTCGCCCCGCGACCATGTGCTTGGCACGCCGCGCTTTGCTGCCCATGGGCGCTGACAGGTTGAAGGCGCCACTACCCTGTAGCCCCCCTTGCCCCCCTTGCCCCAGTGCGGCTCCTGTGGCGCCGCTGGCGGACGCCACAGATGCATTTGCCCTGATACCGGGCACCAGTGTGCCGGTACCGCCGGTGCCTTGGATGGTGCGAGTCGCATGCGCCATAGCTGCAGCTCTGTTGCTGGCGGCTGTGTGCTTGCGCACTTCCGCCTTGACTTGCGCCAGTGACTCCAGCAAGAACTGCTCCACTTCTGTGCGCTGGGAGAGGATCATCTCCGCTAGCCGCTTCATACTGGAGAGCCCCTTGTTCTTGCTGGCGACTAGGCTACGCAGGGCTGCCACTTCCGACACCAACTCCTCGCTCTCTTGGGAGACAGAGGCAGCCACGTGCCTGCGGTGCGCCTCGAAGTCCCCCGCCACTTCCCCCAGGGATTGCTCCAGGGTTTTCACTTTGGCCTTGAGGTCTCTGTTTTCCCGGGACCTGAATGCAGCTTTCTTGGCAAAGAGCGCCTCCTTGTCAGCGAACAGCGCCACCTCCCTCGCCAGGGACTTGGCCTGGCTGCCGAGGGCCGCCTTCTCCCGCCGAGTCAACTCCGCCTGCTCCTTGTGGAAGGTGAGCTCCTCCTCCATGCGCTTGTTGTTCAACACCATGCGTTTCACGTCTGTGTCTAGCAGGCGCTGCGCCTCACCCCGTGCCTGGGAGAGCATGGAGGCGTACTCCGTCTGCCTCGCCTCCCGCCAATCGCTCTTCAAGCCCAGCATGCGCCGCTGCATCTCAGCAGTCTCACGCTGCCGCCGCTTGCGTTCGGTTTCCAGGAGCTCCTTCACTGCATCCAGCTCTGAGTCGTAGCGAGACTTGTTCTCCTTGAACTCCAGCACCTGTGCCAGCTGCTCCTGCAGGGCAGCCAAGCGGCTGTGCAGTGCAGCCTCCCCCTGTTGGGCGCGGGCGTCTGCGGCAGATGCGGCAGCAGTGTGCTCGTCTTGTAGTCGCCGTACTTCTTGACTGGCAGCAAATTCCAAGTCTCTGTTTTTGTCTTTGAGCTTTCGGATCATCTCATCCTTGCGCGCAATGTCGTCCTGAAGGTACACAACGAAGTCAGCAGTACTGCGGGCAGTTGAGACATTTGCCTTGCGCAGTGCAGCTGTATCCTTAGCCATGGTATCAATTCGGTCCTGTGCGGGTATACGTGAACAAACTGTCACAAGAAGCCAGCAAAACGCCGCGATTGGCCATGGTCGCTGCGACTTGCAAACGCGACTTACTTTCAGCGCAGACACATTGCTGCGCAGCGCCTGCTTCACATATACATCTTGGATTTGCTTTGATTTACTGTCTCCACCGCGGTCTTCAGCTGCCGCGCCCCGCCGGGCAGCCTCTCGCGGCATTCACGCGCTGAAAGCAAGACTTGCGATGCAGTCAGACTACAGATTTGGAGCTATTGAGCCTTGCTGTGTGTGTCCAACTGCAACCCAAAACTGAAACATGTTGTGGTATTATGCTCACTTATGCATCCCTTCGTCAGGCTTGCTGTACAAAAATATGCAGAATGCATCAGACTATTCTAGACACCCCTTGCTTACCTGCAGTTCGGCACCAGCTTCTGTCACAGCACAGCTGCACCGCAACCATGAAGGCCACCAGTCACAATCAGCACCCTGTTGCATGCTCTCGCAGCATTTTATTTCGTGCTTCAGGCCTGGTCTACAGCAGCCTGTTTGAGCTGCGTGCAGTGAAGCAGGGCCGAATTCCGCAGATACTAAAATGGTTTCATCCAGCGATATTCACATCCCAACGTTGACTGTCAATGCAGCCCTAGCATTCACTTATCTGGTGTACATTGTTAGCGTCGTGTACACGATTCTCCGCAAAACACATAGTGAGTGTCGCCAAGTCCCAGCCAATCCGCGCTGGAGGACATTGCTTGCTCCCAGTATCACGTTCACCGTAATCATTGCAGCTCAAACTCCAATGGTATCTGCATTCCAGCGGTTGACACTGGGAGGTGCTTTCATGCGCCTTATATTTGTGGGCGTACCGCAGTTCCTTCTTCATTCTCGCGAAGCTCCTGAAAACTTGCAATCGTACACTGAAGCTTGGTGGCTGCAGTTGCTGTGGCTGTTCATTTTCGCATGCGGCAACGTGTTTTTCTTTGCGGTCTATGCAAGCATCATCGGGATTTGGACGCAGGCGTATGCGGCAGCCACTGACCAGTCCATGGCTGCTCCCTCCCGCTCCTGGTTCCTGTTTCGCCTGGCCTTGGCGCTGTACTCGCTGAGCCTAGCCACTACCTTAGGGCTATTCTTCAGACTGCCCATTCGCACCATCATCATCATAATATCAGGCATTCGCTGCTTCATATCTGTGGGCATTGCGTCTGTGTTCCTGGTTGCATTCCGCCGCTTGCACTCTGCGCTGTCACCCCACGGGGATGGGGCTGCACACTCCCTGCTGTCGTCCTATGCGGGCGAGGGGGCCTCCGCGGCAGTGCAGGCCGCAGACGAGGCACGCAACAGGAAGCTGGCCAGCATCCGGTTAGTGGCTATCGTGTGTGTTGTTGGTTTATTGTTCCGGGGAGCGGGCTCCGCATACACAGCATGGTCCGCCTCCACAGACGCAGCGCACTCCCAATTGGGGTACAGCATCTTCATCTCCATGTACTACGTCACTTGTGAGGTGATACCCTCCTTCATGATCCTGTACATCCTGCGCCGGCCGTCTGCAGCGCGGGGACAGCAGCCCAAGGGCTTTCTGGCAAGGTTCACCCCTGGCTTCCTGCGGAAATCAGTGGACGCCGCCCCGCCCAGTGAGAGCTCCATGCAGAGCTTGCTGCACACTAACAGCAATGACGGCAGTGCGCCCATCCCCACGGGGCGCTCTGCAACTGCCCCACTCTCGGTGTGGTCGCAGCCCAAGGGGTCCCCCTCCAGGGGGGCATGGGGGGCCTCATCTCGGGGCTCTGTGCTTAGTGGCGGCACTGCTGAGCAGTACCAGCGTGTCCCTGGCATGCCCCGCAACACCGCAGTGGGCAGCCTCACCACCCATGCCGACAGCTTCACGGAGCAAATGGCGGCACACTCCCACCGCCCCCAAGGAATGCCCAGCAGTATGGCCTCACAGCACCACCGCGAGAAACGCAGCCACAGGTCGGGCAGCAGTCTGGTGCTGGGGGGGGGTGATTCACCGCAGCCGCGCCCCCACGCTGGCCACAAGAAAACAAAGAAGAAGCGCAACAGCACCACGGACCCCACTGGTGCGCGCAGTCGAGCAGCATCTGCCACCGGCTCCACGTGACCGTGCACCCGGCGCTGCATGTGCGTGCTCTCACCCGTGCCTGGAAGCGTGTGTGCCTCCAGACTGCACGGACCTGTGAATGGCTTCCCGCACCATGCGCCGAGCAGTGGCTGCAGCGCTGTGCGCCAGTTGGCCCTCCTCGCTCCCGCTGTCCTCGGAGCTGTCCCAGCCGGTGCCGTGAGTAGGGGGTACAGGGGGGGGGTGCACCCCCCGCGACCCTGTGACTGCTGTGTGCTGAAAGGACGGTGCTCTGGTGTAGCTGCCATTGCTGCTGCTGCCACGGCTGCTGTGTTTTGTCTTGCCATGCTCCCTCATTGCCGTGTTCAGCTGCGTGACAGCGACTGCCTTGGCCATACGGGAGCCCTCAAGCAGCTGCTGCAGCTCCCTGGCCTCGTCCCTTGCCCGCGCAGCCTCCACCGCCGCCTGCTGGGCACGCGTCTCAGCCGCTGTCCGCAACTGCTGCTCCTGGCGCAAGAGCTGCTGCAGCTGCAGCAGCTCCTTGCTGCGCTCAGCTGCTGCGGCTTCGGTGCGTTGCAAGGCTGCGCTGGCCTGCTCCCTGGCAGCCGCGTCATGCGTGTCATGCTGTGCTAATTTGGAGCGAAGCAGTGCAAGTTCTCGCTGCATATCAGCACAGCGTTGCTGCAGCTGGTCGTATTCTGTCAGGCTGTGGGCTTGTGCATCCTGGCCCGCCCGCAGCTCTGTGCTGGCTTCGGCGAGCTGAACTTCGGCTCGACGCAAGGCCTGCTCGGCTGCATCTGCACGCTGCTGGGTGCGCTGTAGCGCCTCATTCGTGCTACGCTGCACCAACTCCACTTGGGTGGCTTTCCCTCGGGCTTGCGTGGAGTCCCCGACCGCCTTGGCTGCCTGCTGCCTGGCTGCAGCAGCAGCAGCTGTGGCCGCTGCTGCATCGTTGCGCACCGCTGCAAGCTCCTGCCTCTGCTTTTCAATATAATCCAGTGCTGCATCCCGTTCATGTTTCGCCTTGACTGCTGCGTCGTGTTGCTGCTGCGCCAGCTGCCTGGCGTGATCTCGCTCAGCTGCTGCCGCCGCCGCTGCATCCTCCGCCGTCACCACTGCTTGGGATGTGCCTTGCACGCTGGACTGCAGCTGCGTGCACCGCCCCTGCAGCGCCTCATGTTCCCGTCTCAGGGTGTGCAGCTGCTCCTGCCCGTGCGCGGCAGCTTCGCGCCACTTAGCAGCTTCCAGCAGCAGCGCGCACCGCAGCGTGTAGCCGGCGCCCTGCGCTGCTGAGCTCACCGATGCACTGGCGCCGCGGCCATATGCGTGCATGCTGTCAGCAAAATCATCAGGCAAACCAAGCTCCTCTGCCCGCAGCTCCAGTGCGGTGACCAGCGTGCTCATCTCCCGCCGCTGGCGCCGAAGCTCCTCGTCGCGCTCGCCCAGCTCCTGGGACAGCTCCTCGATGCGCTCGTCTCGGGCAGCCAAGCAGTCTTGTGCGTGCTCCAGCTCAATAACTACATTAACCTTGCCGTGAACCATTGAGAATCGCTTTTGAGCACGCACAGCTGTTGATTTTGCAGTTTGTAGCTGGCTCTGCAAGGCAGACTTGGAGTTCTCCAAAGCAGCAACCTGCAAAATCAAGACATTGAAACAGGCACGGCTCGGATCGCCGAACAAACCCACCTGTAGCTCTAATGAGTGCTTTGATTTGTTTAGTGCTTGGATTTTGTCCAGCCTCCGTTTGCTCTCGTCCATACTGGCATCATGCTGCTAACGGCAGTCCCATATGGCAGATGCAAATGGTTGTCAATGCAGCAACACAAACCTTTGCTTGGAGTTTGGAATGCAGGCTCCTTAGTCTATTAAGCCCCCTATTTGCTTCACTCAGCTGCCTTTTGAGTTGCGCTTCCACCTGTGCCTTATGTAACGGTGCCATTGCCATGTTGGGATTCGGGAAATTGCCTGCGTCTCCGAGCCAGCGACTTTGCTTCGCGCTGAGCACCAAGCACTAGCTCCTCTACATCCAACAATAGCCCAGATCCGCATGTTGTTCTGTGTGAGTTTATGACAGACGCCAGCACTTACAGGCCTAGCCAGCATATTTTCCGGCCGGCCGGCCGGCGAAAAAATGGGGGGGTTCTTTTTCACATGGTCCTGAAAGCGGCTACCTTTTGCCAAAATGCAGGGGGTTTCTGCCACACGCAGAGGCCCCCTGGAAATGCCCGGACATTTATTTCACATGCTCAAGTCGATGTTGCTAGGCCTGACTTGTCGTCTTTTCGCTATCCAGCGCAAGTCATTCATTGTCGGGGGGTTGAGGCAAAGTGGCGCGCATGCAACAGCTTTGCACCACAGCACCGTATTGCACTACACTGCTGCACGCTTTCAAGCTAATACGAATCGACAGATGATCCAGAGACAGTTCGGGACTTGCCAGATCCACGGCGGTGCTGGTTCAGGACTACTGCTGCTGCGCGGTGGGGATAGCTGCCAACAAGGGCCCCCTCCATTCCAGACAGCCCCCCCTCAACATCGGACAAATCCGACATGGACACTTCGGTGGCCCCTCCTCCCATACCTTCCAGCATGCGCTGCAGCTCCAGATTGGCAGCCTGCTCCACCTCCACCTGCATGGCCAGCTTCTGGGACCTGGCCGCTTCACGCTGGGAGCGGGAGGCGGCCTCGGCAGCCGCAGCGCGGGCTTGTTCGGCAGCGGCACTGCAGCTTCTGACCTGCTCCTGCAGCTGTATCACCTGCTCTGTGAGGGCGCTGTGCTGCTGCAGCGTGTCCGCCAGCTGTGCCATCTTGGCTGCCACACCTGCGGCTGCCGCCCCCCCCCCACTGCCCAGGGCCTCAGCCAGCTCCGCGTGCAGGGCCTTGTTGGCTGCCCATGCACGCGCTTCACTACGGTGCAGGTGCATGATCATGTCATGCGCCTCGTTCAGCGAGGAGGGCAAGTCCACCCGCCCTAGGCCACCGCCCAATTGCCCCCCCCCTGCGCCGCCGCCGCCACCAGCGCTGCGCCTGTTGTGGCGGCTGTACGCACCGGCCCGCATGGGCACATCGCGCACCATACCTAAGCTGCCCGGGCCAGGCAAGGACCGGGCACCGCTCAGGTCTGCTGCACTCCCGGGCGCCATGTTCACAGCAGAGGCGGGCAACGCAGCGTCGTATTCAGGCGAGCGCACAAACGTGCTTTCGTCCAGCAGCCTGTCACCACCGCCTATTTTGCCTGAGGGGTAGAATAGAGTGTGTCCGCTTTCGCCTCCGATGGGCAGTGGGCCCACCTGCGAGGCAGCAGCGCCGTTGATGGCGCCTCGAGCAGACAAGTCAAGGCTGCGAGCTGTTGCTCCCAAGTCTGGCAGCAGTCGCTCAGTGTTGTGACGCTGACAGGTTCGCCAAGTCAAGTAAGTTATGACGAGTGACAGCAGCACCTCAGCGCCTGAGACACAGCGCAGCACAAGCAAGGCGTGACCTCCTGCGATGCCGGAGCCCATTTCGTCGGCTAGACCAACCAGCGCCAAATACAACGCATTGGCAAGCAACACCGGCAGAACACACGCAAGGACAAGTCGCATGAGCGTGCGGTGTTGTCGCAAATACCCCGCCTCAAGCAGCGGCCCCTGTGCTCGAATGGCTGCAACTCCCAGGACAGCAACGGTAGCTGAAGCAGCAGCGTGAAGGAGCCCTGCATGGGCAGCCTGCAAAGTTTCAGTTGTCAAAACCCAGGGGAGTTGACCAAAGAATATAACTCACTGTGTTGAACCAGTGCACTGATTCTGGAACAAAGCAAACCAGAGCGGCGTAGGTCACCTGCGCACATAAAGTTCGTGCTCGAAGCTGGGCCACAACCAAGTATATTGCTCACCATGGTCAGACTTGTCAGCAAAGACAACCAAGTTAAGCTCCCAGGGACAGGCACAAACATGTCATTGTTGAGAGAAAATTCACTCAACAATGGATTGCGATTCATCATATCGTCCAGAGGCTTGAGCAACCGTTGCGCACTTCAGCAAACGAGATGGGCTTCCCGGGTAGAATGAGCCCCAATGATCAAAACAAGACACCAGCACTCACACAATGTCATGTTTTGATCATTGTCGAAACAAATTGCCGAAACCGGCGGCGGTTGAACTATGGCTAAGGGGGTGGCTGTTTGTCGTGAGTGCATGGTGGCGTGGAGTGGCAGTGTGTACATGCAGTGTGCATTATGATGTGCAGTGGCCACGGAAGCAGCTGGGCGGGCCCTCCTTGCCACCCTGGGCTCACGATGTGGCCCGGTCTGCCTTCTTCTCAGTGTCGTCCCCCGTGCGCTCGGCGCTGGTGGTGGCGTCCTCGAATGCCCTTGAGATGCTGGCGCCTGCCTGCTCCACGTATGCCGATGCTGAGTCCATAGCAGTGCCGTTCTTCATGCGGTCCTCACGCTTGGCGTCCTCGGCTCCGCGCTCTGCCTCCTTGCCTGTGTCCTTGGCGGCCCGCTTGGCTTCGGTGCCGGCGTCGCTGACTGCGCTGCCCATGGACTTGGAGTGGTCTGAGTCTGCGCCCTTTTTGATTTCGTCCACGGCGGCTGATGCGCCGTCCTTGGCTTGCTGTGCTGTGCTCTTGATGGATTGCTTGGTGGAGTCAGCTGCGACAGGGTGGCGGAGTGTGTGCGGAGCAGGGTGCGGAGCTGGGTGCAGTCACGGGAAGCACTGCTGCCGGCGCGGTAGGCGTACACGCACCCATGATGTATGATGTATGATTATGTGTGATGTATGCTGCGTGATTGTGTGCATTGATTGGTGGTGTGGTGTAGCTGTTGTGATTGAATTGCGGGCGTGACTGCGGCGTGGCATAGTCTCGAGCGATGGGCATGTCTGGAGGTTACTGCTTGCAAGGGGGGTCCAGGATTTGGTTTTGTTGAGGAGAGCACGAGAAGTTGGCTGATGAATGCCACATTCAGCAGAATTTACTACAGGCAGTTCAGCTCTGAGTGGGCTTGGTGCTGCAGTCGGGCAAATACTGCGCCGTTGGTGGCCACAATAGCGGTGTGTATTGTGAAGCTATTCGAGTACAGGGGTGCGCACAGCAGACGCCTGGTGCACTTGTCATGAGGATGAGCTGTGTCAGCCAGTGAAGTGCATGCAAGGCGGGGCACACAGCCAGGGTGTGTGCCATGCAGCCCACAGGCTACCGCATCCCATAGTTGCCCTGTGCATACATGCCCTGGGAGAACATGCTGGCGTGGCCTGCTTGTGCCCCCGAGTTCTGCTCCTCTGCAGCCCACATCTCCACAAACAGCTCAACGATGTCCTGCAAGCGCATCGGCCCGGGCAGCGTGTAGCTGCGACGCAGCACCGCCAGCTCGTCGTACACCTGGTCATAGTCTACTGCAGGCGGCATGGGCGGCTTTTGCATGTTAGTTGTGCGGGCAGTCCACGTCTCCCGCATATCGTACCAGTTCTGCAGGCCCGCATTGAAGAAGGTGCCCCGGCGGCCCTGGGGCCACCACGGGTCCCGCGCCAGCACCGAGCGCGACACAGCGTCGCTGTTAAGGCTGCCCCCGATTTCTTCACTATCTGCGTGGGCGTTTACAGCAGCGCCCTCCTCTGCAGAGGAGGAGGACGAGTCCTTCCCGGCTGCCACTGCAGCGTCATGCACCTGCAGGGTCTGGGACACGCTGCGAAGCGCAGCCTCTGTACTGGCGCCCGTGCCCTGGAAGCTGCCCCAGCTGCCACGCAGGGGACACAGCTTCAGGTTGTTGTGTGGGTCCGCCATCACATCAGGGTTCAGCTTCAGGTAATCCGACAGACCCAAGGCACACTCCACTGCGTTGGGCGACACTGCACTAGACAGGGCAAACACGTCGATGGGCAGCAGGGGAAGGGCTGTCTGCATGGCGCTCTTGTACTGCACTGCATGTGCCGCTTCCGGCTTGATCAGGGATGCGGCAGTGGCGCCGGCGGGGGCCGGGCGCCGCACCACAGTCGCGTCCAGCGGCGTGTACACGACGATGTTGCCCCGGATGCCGTCGCCATCCAAGGACATGTCTACCAGATCCAGCAGCACATCTTCCAGGATCTCTGGGTCTGCTGCTTGCATGGCGGTGATGCGGGTCTCCACGAAATCCTCCAGTGCGCGCTGAGTGGTGACATTCAGCTCCTCGCTCAGCAGGGCAGTCACGTCCACATGCGACGCCAAGCGCTCACGCCAGGCCCACACTGCATCTACAGATGCAGCAGCGTGGCTGAGCTGGCTCTTGCTGCTGGCGATGCCGGTATCCTGCAGCGCCACCTGGGTGTGGGGGGTGGCAAGGGGGCCAGTGCCCAACTGAGGGGGGGGTGCCCACGCACTGCCAACACGCTCGTGCAGCCACAGTGATAGTCGAAGCTCTGGGCGTTCACCAACCAGGTCTGTGCCTGCACCGTCCTCTGCTGCTGGCGCAGGAAGCTCCCCTGGCTGCCGGCCCAAACGCACCGCCAGGCGGTCACGCAGGTTGAAGACACCAGCTGGTGCGAAGGTCAGGGTGAGGAGAGAGCCACCAACCTTTGTGAGGTGCATCAATACATCCATGGCTGCGCTTGTGTGGTGGCCGAATGGCTTCCGCCACAAAGGGCAGTGCACCAAGTCAAACGATGCCGGCGCCAAGGCATCACCAGCATCCTTGCCGACGCTCTCACTGGCTGGGCCATCTGGCCGTTCAGGAGTTGTGACAGAAGCGTGAGGAATGGCCTCAAGCAGGGCAGCTTCAACGAGTGTCACGTGTGATCCGAGCTTTTCGTCAGCTTTGAGCTTCGAGTATGTGCCTGTAGCTTGCACGACGACATACTCCGTGTTAGGCCGCACTGACAGCAGCATTCGCAGGATTTCGCCGTCATATTGAGGGCTCCCACTTTGTGCAGAGAGCACCCGGAAAGGTGCGTCACTTGGCCTGCAAATGCATTTCATATGAAGCGCATCGCGGAAATCGAAGTGGCAACACAGAGAAAACCCTGCCTACGCAAGCAAAATGGAAAACCAGGAGCAGTGTAGCAGTTCAAAACAATGCTGATCCCACATGTGATCCGGAAAAGCACTTGGATTCGGCACATGGTTTCACACGCTGTAATAGAGAAGCTGCAGACTCATCTGCATAGCGGAACTTACGTGAGGCCATTGATCTTGACCCGTAGCCACTCAAGGCTTGCATAGTAGCTTGCTACAGCCAGGTTTGGAACAGCAGACATCTGGGAAGAGGCCGCCATAGTTCCAGACAGACAGGTGAATTCGGAGGTGAGCGCAAGCAAGGCTTTCAGCAATTTCTGAGAAGAGGCCTGCTTTGCTATGCACCTGTTTGTGTCGTCGATGAAGCCGGGCAGAGGCACAGAAAGCTGTCTAGAGCATGATGCGAACAATAGAAACAATCGACGTGGGCCATTGATTTACTACGGATGCTTGCAGCATGTGTGCGGTGCTAGTCCATTTGCAGCTCTTGCAGTCAATATTGTGAGAGCCCCCCTTGTTAGCCGAGGGAAGTCAGGCGCCGTCCAGCACTCTGCCAACATGATGACACGATTGACACGTATCGAGCAGTTTTCGCGATTGTTCAGAATTGTGCACGAGCCCGGTTGCTTTGCCTCCGTGACAAGCACTGTGTGGCGACCCAGCTCCGGTGTAAAATCAGCTTTGTACTTTATTTCGTCGACAATGCTTTCGCGACATACCCAGCGCATTGGCGCTGCTGTTCGTCAAAATCAGAGTGCTCGAGCAGCATTCGCCACAGCTGTTGACAGCAAGTGGGCCCAAGCAGCAGAGAAGGTGGGTGTGCTGTTGGCTGCATTCGATTTCCGCAACAAGTGATGTCACACGTGCATTCTATTGACAGGAGCTGCGTGGCAAGAAGACCGCACAACAACTTGTTTGGGCTTCCCCCGAAGGCATTGATGTGAAACCAATTTACACCTCTGCTGATGTTGAGGTACGTCAAATCGCTCATACCAATCGCTTTCAAGTGCACTGCCTTTGGCCGCAGGGAGCTGACTTGGCACAGCTGAGTGGCGAGTTTCCATACACACGTGGACCCCGCACCACGATGTACACCCACCGACCATGGACAATTCGTCAGTATGCTGGTTTTTCGACTGCTGAGGAAAGCAACGCTTTCTACCGCAAGAACCTTGCTGCTGGCCAGCAGGGCTTGTCTGTGGCCTTTGACCTAGCGACACACCGCGGGTACGACTCCGACCACCCCCGCGTGGTGGGTGACGTGGGCATGGCGGGCGTTCCCATCGACACCGTTGAGGACATGAAGGTGCTCTTCAGCGGTATTCCCCTGGACAAGATGTCCGTCTCCATGACCATGAACGGCGCAGTGCTTCCCGTGTTGGCCATGTACATCGTCGCTGCTGAGGAGGCCGGCGTCAAGTGGGAGCAACTATCAGGCACCGTGCAGAACGACATCCTGAAGGAGTTCATGGTGCGCAACACGTACATCTACCCTCCCCCCCCCAGCATGCGCATCATCCAGGACATCATGGGCTTCACTGCTGAGTACATGCCGCGGTACAACTCCATTTCCATCTCGGGGTACCACATGCAGGAAGCAGGCGCTGATGCCAAGCTGGAGCTGGCCTTCACCCTGGCCGACGGCTTGGAGTACGTGCGCTCTGCAGTGGCGGCAGGGCTGGATGTGGACCAGGTGGCCCCTCGCTTGTCATTCTTCTTTGGCATCGGCATGAACTTCTATATGGAAGTGGCAAAGCTACGCGCTGCCCGCAAGCTGTGGGCGCATCTCATGAAGGAGAAGGCGGGCGCAAAGGACGAAAAGAGCCGGCTGCTGCGCACGCACTGCCAGACTAGCGGTTACTCCCTCACGGAGCAAGACCCCTACAACAACGTCGTGCGCACCGCTGTGGAAGCCATGGCTGCAGTGATGGGTGGCACGCAGTCCCTGCACACGAACTCCTTCGACGAGGCGCTGGGCCTGCCTACTGAGTTCTCAGCCCGCATCGCGCGCAACACGCAGCTGATCCTGCAGGAGGAGACGCACATCACCAAGGTGGTGGACCCGTGGGGGGGCAGCTACATGATGGAGAGCCTCACCCAGGAGCTGTTCGACTCGGCCCTGGAGGTCATCAATGAGGTGGAGGAGCTGGGCGGCATGGCCAAGGCTGTGGACACTGGCATGCCCAAGCTGCGCATTGAGGAGGCCGCGGCCCGCAAGCAGGCACGCATCGACAGCCGCCAAGACGTGATCGTGGGCGTGAACAAGTACAAGCTGGAGAAGGAGCAGGGCGTGGATGTGATGGTGATCGACAACACCCACGTGCGCGCTCAGCAGGTGAGCGCGCTGGACCGCATCAAGGCTGAGCGGGACTCTGCAGCTGTGGAGGCCGCTCTAGAGAAGATCAAGCAGAGCGCCAAGATGGCAAGCAGCACCTCCGCTGGGTCCCACCCGGACAACCTGGTGCGATTGGCCATTGAGGCTGCCCGCGTGCGTGCCACCCTGGGCGAAATCAGCGACGCCCTGCGGGGGGAGTGGGGGGAGCACAAGCCCCGTGAAGACGTGGTGCAGGGGGCATACAGCGAGACCTTCATCAGCGGGGGGGACCTGGAGAAGGAGTTCGAGCACGCGGTGCAGGCTGTGGATGCATTTGCGGAGGAGCAGGGGCGCCGTCCCCGCATGCTGGTGGCCAAGATGGGCCAGGACGGGCATGACCGCGGAGCCAAGGTGATTGCATCCGGCTTTGCAGACATTGGCTTCGATGTGGACGTGGGCCCACTGTTCCAGACGCCTGAGGAGGTGGCACAGCAGGCTGTAGATGCCGATGTGCATGTCGTGGGCGTGTCGTCGCAGGCTGCTGGTCACAAGACGTTGGTGCCTGCCCTCATCAAGGCTCTGGCTGAAGCGGATGCCTCCCACATCAAGGTGGTCACGGGGGGGGTCATCCCCCCTCAGGACTACGACTTCTTGTACAAGGCTGGTGTTGCGTGCATCTTCGGCCCTGGGACCCGCATTCCTGCAGCGGTTATGGATGTGCTCAAGGCCATCAAGTAATCCCCGCCCCCATGGTATGCCTTTGCAGTGGCGGCGTGGAGTGGACGCAAAATGCAGTGTATTTCAAGCAAACACACACAGCTCACTACACAATCAGCAAGAGATTACTCCGTAGATGCCATGACCTCCTCAAAGGCAGCCGGGGCTTGCTTCTTCTGTGCTTGCAACTGCAAGCAGGGGGGCGTGAGTGGGCATATGTTAGGGCAGGGCGGCGCACGTACTGCAGACAAGGTCACTCGGCCCTCTTCCAGGCGCTTGGAAAGCACAGAGGTAGTGTCTTTGAGTGTGTTTGTGACGTCAGACACGACGTTCTCCAGTTCCTGCAGCTTGGCTGGCTCCACACCGCCGCTGCCGGCATCATCCGCGTCGTGTGCATCGGGTGAGGAGCCCACAGCTGAGGCCGCAGACCTGTGCAGCAAGACAGTGAATGGCACACATACTGTCGGAGCATGTGTTTATACGCACATGAGCTTATCTGCGCTTTCTTTGGCAACTGCTTCGAATTCCGTTTCAATCAGCTTTGGCATCTGAAGCGAGCAAGTTGTGATGTGAAGTTTTGCGTGATAGAGCAGAGTGGAGGCATACCTGAGACCTCCCTTCTGCAACTTTTGCAGCGAGATCTTTAACCCCTGCTGCAATTTTCTTCACTTGTTCAGCCAGCGAGGTATCAGGTTGCTCCATTTCGGGCTCTGCACAATGCTGCCGTTAAGGACAACCCGTTTTGGAACGATGAGAAGAGTACGCACCTGGACGCAGACTTGGATCAACCTTTGTAAACATTTTGATCATATCAACAACTTCTTCTTGAAATCCAAACAATGCCAGTCGAATTTTCTGCAGCGACCTCAAGGCACGTTCTCGGAGACGTGTCGGGGTGATGCTGCAGTGCCAACACACCTTCTTCTGGGCTCCACTCAGCTGCACTGTTCGCAGTTGCTGGTGAACTAAGTCACTCAATTTATCGTCCAACTCTTGAATGTCATCATGCCGCCGTACCCGCACTTTTGGTGGAAGTGGCAGCTCGGAGCTGGCTCGCCTCTTCACGCCGCGGGCTGCACTCATACTGACGTTAGATTGCTTTCGGACCGTTTTCACACGCTTTCAAACAAACTCGTTCAATAAACACGTTATTGATTTCTTTTTGCTATCAGTTTGACAGTGCGTTTGGCACAACACAGCACCACCACTTGACCGCCCGAGCCCCCCCGTCCACCAGCAGCGAGGTCCTCACGGCCCTTTGTCCCTGGGCCAGCTGGTGTGTTCTGTGCATGCCACAGCACGAGTGCCACCACCTTACCCCCACCTGTCAGCCAGATGGTGCACTGCACTGCGCACGCAGCTTCACCCTGGGCACCCCTCTGGCAGGCTTCGGGCGATCTGGCATGGCCAGTGACACGTGCGCTCGTGTTTCGCAGATCACGCCCCCTCATGCAAACGGGCCTGTGCTCGCGCTCTACAGGCGGCATATTCAGCCTACATGCTGCATGCGTTGTCCTATTTGCAGCCTGTATGGCGGCTATTTGCCTGTCTTGGTGTCGTGCTGTGCAAGCCACGAGAGCAGCGGACTCGTCACATAGAACGACAGCACACATTGGCAGCGACAACATGTCAAGTTCGGCAGGTCCAAACAGTGAATTCAAACAATAACTATTTCTGGCCTGCTGCAGCGCTGAGGGGTGGCGAAGCCGCAGCTCGCAAGGCAGCGCACGAGTGCCCAGGCTGCGCACTGGCCATGCAAACCGCTTCGCAGCAGGCTGTGCTACCAGCACAGTAAGTGGACGAGGATTGGGTTCACGGTGCACATGCTCGCGCTCATTTCTTGGTGCGGCTGATCTTCTGCTCAACGAAGAGGACATGCTGATGCACAACCGGGTCATACTGCGTAAGAGGGAAAACTGAAACACGGCAACAGGAGGTCAGCTGGCAGCATGCACACCTTTCGGAAAGCAAGCTTGTGTGGGATTGAGATGGGGTTCTTCTTGATTGTGTAGAAGTATCTGTGACAGATGATTGCGGAATTCGATGAGGTCGAAATGTATTTCGTGTTGGCCACTCACCCAGTGCCTGCTGAAGACACAAGCTTCATCATCACGGTTTTCACTTTTCGCTTGGCCATACTTGCGTACGGTCAATGGTGAGACTGCAGGTATACGACAGCTGCCCCTGCGATTGACCAGAGTACACGCAGGTCAAGCCCAGCTCCAAGCCTTGACTGCCTTATGTCAGATGCAATCTATAAAGAGATGGCGAGGCTATTGAATTGAATGCTGCAGCCTACATGCTGGCAGCCAGTGCTTGCTGCATGCGTTTCGCGCACATGCCCTGCCAGGTGAGGGGCAGGGGTCATGCTGGCAGCAGGTTTGAACGGGCTTGCCATCTTGAGCAGCCCATTGCTCTGGTCAGGCGGTCCAAACACACCAGCTCATAGATACAAGTGCAGGGCATAGCATGAACTGTGCGCCTCGCCTCCTCTCCAATCATTTGGCTCCGGCAATAGCCTGCCGGGAACTACAGCATGCTGCCGCAACCCAAGCTGTGGAGCTGGAGGGAGCCACACTGCACAACAGACGCACACTGGAGACACACGGTGCACAATACGCTAAAGGATGCCTCAGCCCCTGCGGCTGCCTGGGTCACGGGAGTCCGTGTGTGTGTCGGTGCTGCCTGCCGCCGCAGCCGCCTGTGCAGCAGAGCTATCCTCTGCTGCAGCGCTGGGGTCCCACTGCAGGTAGTCATCCGTTTCTGCGGCCCTATACTCCTGCGCCAGGGTGTGCACTACCTCCCTGGAGTGGTGGAACTCCTCCAGGCCCCCGCTGAACATGGGTAGTTGCTGGTACTCCTTCAGGTATGCCCTCTTGTCGAAGAGTTTGTCAAAGTGCTTCAGGGTGCGCTCAAACAGGAAGGCGATGCTGGTGTGGTTGGCCAGCATCATGCCGCTCACTTTGTGGGCCGCTTTCACGTAGGGGGACTTCCGCGAAAGCGCCACCTGAATGGAGGCGGGGCCCCACGTGATGAAATTCGCCAGCTCCTTCTCCCGCACTCGCTGTAGGGACTTGTGCACCTGTGTGGGATCCACCTCCCCCTGGATGATGTTCAGGGCGGAAATATACCGCCCCCGTTTCATGGGGCAGCTTACCATGATGTTCTTGGGCTGCAGCAAACGCCGCATCACATCCAGCACAGTGGTCTTCTGCACGGCGCTGGTGGCGTTGGACAGGGTGAGGGGGGTGTACCCTGTCATGAGGAAGTGGCAGCGGGGGGTGGGGATCAGCCCTGCCACCAGCCCCACAAGGTCGTTGTTCATGTACCCGGGGTAGCGCAGTGTGGTTGTGGAGGCAGCCATGACAGTGGACACAAGGGAGTTCAGCTGCCCCACCGTGGGCTCCCGCAGCTTCAGTCTGTCTGTGGCGATTGTGTTCAGTGCTGTGTTGTCCAGCACCACCACGGCATCGGCATTCACTGTGAGCCGTTTCATGGTCAAAATGCTGTTGTAGGGCTGCACCACCACGTCAGGTTGCCGCTGATCGGGGAACACACTGTATGTTTGCACCAGCTTCTTGGGGAAGTGGTCGTTCAGCTGCTCCAGAAGGTAAGAGCCCATGCCTGAGCCCGTGCCGCCGGCGATGCTGTGGCAGAGGACAAAGCCCTCCAGGCTGTCGCTGCCATCCGCCTCCCGGTCAATCATGTCAATGAGGGTGTCGTGGGCCTTTGCACCCTGGTGATAGCCGCTGGCCCAATTGTTGCCGGCACCGCCACCGTCTGAGGAGATGTAGAAGTTCTCGGGGTTGTACAGATTCTTGTAGGCGCTGCTGCGAATGCCGTTGATCACCTGCAGCGGGAGTGGAGTGCAGAACGGCAAACATAACGTGAGCTCATTGGTACGCACTCTGGGCTCCAGGTCTAGCAGAAGTGCTCTGGGGATGAAGTGCTCGTCGTCGGCCTGCATCGAAGGCCGGGTGATGGCTGGTTTTGCCACACGGCTGTGAAGGCAGACTCACCTGGTAGAAGAAGACATCCTTTCGATCAGTTCCTTGAGTTGCATACTCTTCCAGGATTCCGTCAGGGCTCACACCATGTTCCATGCACAGCTGCTTCCAGAACTCAAACCCGACTGCACAGCAGCGGGGTTTCGCTATGAAATGTGGCAAAAGCGCCAAGACGCACCTTGATTGCCGCACTGCCCCACTTGCAGTGTAATAATTTCACGAGGCATGATTGGTTAATATCGGCAGGGCGCTGTATTCGCTTGCTGCTTTGTACAACAACCTTATGGCCGGCTGCAATGAGCAAAGCGATTCAAAAATTCTGGCGCTTATTCGCTTCGAGCCAGGGTTGGCCCCAGACGATGGAGAAAGGAAAGCAGCAGATTTTACACGAATGAAGTATGCTTTGTTTGAGATGCTTGCACGCTCATGAGTGCAAGACACACCGTTTGGCGGTGTGAAAAGTTGTGCGGAGCCCCCGCACAGAGGGCAGCGGTCCGAGGGCATGCGAGGAGGAACTTCCAGTAGACACAGCAACGTCAAGCACGACCACCCCAGCAGAGCTGCTCAAACATTGTCAACACCTACAATTCATTGCAGCAACACACTCAGCAGCAGGCAGCTTGGAAGCCCCCCAGGTGTCCCTCCCGCATCGCCTGCAGCTGCAGCTCAGCCACCTGGGAGCCCCCCAGTGCAAGTGAGCCTTTTACCGCCACGGACTTGATGCTGTGTCCGGGCAGCTCGTCGCCCATGTGCCCTGCTGCGCTGCCCTGGGGCATGGCGCACAGCACCTCAAACGAGGCATCCGGAAGTGCAGCCAAGTGCACCACCGCCAGCACTGTGCCGTCGGGCAGCGGCTTGACTGACGCCACGGAGCACCCCGTGAGGGAGCCCAGTTTCTCAGCAGTGCTGGTGTACCACTGCTGCACCTTGATGGCTTGCTGACTGGGGCTGGCGGCGCTGGCCAGGCGCTCCGCGGCTGCCGACTGCAGGGCCTCGGAGCGCGACTTGAGATCGGCCAGCTGTCGCAGCAACGCCTGCTCCTCCGCTTGTGTACCCGATATTACCTCTTGGGCTGCCTGCAGTTGTGTGCTGGCGTCAAAGACTGCCTGCTGGGCGGCTGCGGTGGCAGCGTCGGCAGCAGCAGCCACTGCCGCGGAGGGCGTCACCTCCTGCCCATCCACGCGCTTGCCGGCTTGTTGTGCGTTCAAAGCTTGTGTGACCTCTGCGAGGGCTGATCGCGTGTGCGCCACAGCCTCGCCCAGTTCACAGGAGGCACTGATGGAGCTCTGCAGCAGAGCGCGTGAGCTGGGCGGCTCAGTATGCATCTGCTGCAAAGACTTCAAGTCGTCGACTGCATAAAACGCGAAATTATAGGGTGAAATGTGTCAAGCTAGACTTTTGTGATGCTGTGCTCACCTGTTGCCCGTGGCAGGCCGGCAGCTCCTTGCACTGTGGAGAGGAATGCAAGAGTTGTTTCGTTGTGCATGTACTGCTCAGCTGTTTCACAAAAGTGAGTTTCGAGAGCCTGAGCATTTGCAACCATGTATGCAGGTGTTCCAGGCAGATCTGATTGCATAATTGCCTCCACTGCAGCTTCTGTGCTGCTGATCAAGCTGCAAATAGCTTCACGTGCTAACGGCAGGCAGCCTCTTTGCCAAACGCACTTACGCTGAAGCTTGATCCACAGTTGAGAGGTGTGACGTCATGATGGAAAATGAGAAGTGCTGTCTTGTCGCCTCGACAATGTGATGTCAGTTGCCAAATGAAGCAACAGTCCGTTTAGGTTTTGCGACGATGTCTAACACAAATGAGATGCTCAAAATGTAGATCTCAAGCCGCTAGACAGACACACAGAGTGCCAACATACAGCAAGCAAATGGGCTGAATATATGTTTAGCATTTCCAGCAGAAGTAGGCCTTGCCAGCATTTGTTTTGGCCCGCCGGCTGGCCAAAATTTGCGGGGGTTGTTTGTCGCGGGGTTCAAAGCGGCGGCCGATTTTCGCAGAATCGCAGGGGTTTTCTGTCACATGGAAATGCGTAGCTTGATTGTCATATTGTACATGTATCACATGTGAAAGTTGATGTTTGCTGGGCCAGAAAAGGGGTCAGAGAAGCTCACTTTTCAGACCCTGCTGGGTACATCGGCCCAAAGCCTAAAATGAGCGACTTCGAACACGAAAACGTGAAAAAATGAATCATGACCCGGCTCGCACTTTTTCCAGGGAATAGGTCTACAGTAACCTGAGGGAGCTTTTTTTGGCGGCCCACTGGACTGGTGCCTAGCTTTAGCCACTGGAGCTTGCACCTCAGCATCACGTCTCAGCAGCGCCCGTGCTCGCATCACCGGCATGTTTCGGTGGCAAGCACAGCACTGGTCGCGGCGCCCGCGTGCGCTTCTCAGCCTCGTCTAGCCTCACAGGCAGCAAGATAATGACAGCCATCAATTGGTGCAACAAGTGGTCTGCCATATCCAGTCGCCCTGCGCGTTGCGCGGGTGCATGGGTGGACCACTGCCTCGTCACTTGTGCCGAGGCGCTCGCAAGGGAATGCGTTGCACTGGCCGATGCAAGCAGCACATCCTGGGCAGCTGTCGCCAACTGTACGCCCAGAGCACTGTACCAACATGCAGCTTGCTGTCAGTTGCCGCTCCACTCGTGTCTATTGATGCTGCAGCTACCATGGCTGCAGTGACCTTGAGGTCGCCTGGACAGCTCACGCCTAGCAGCTGCACTAGTACACACCTGGCGAAGACAGGGGTAAGACGGGCCGCAGTGTGCCCCACTTTCGACACACAACTGTGCAGCAGCCGCAACATTGCAGCCAGGTTGCTGTGCTTGCTTTTGCAGTGCACCCCCCGCAGACGCGCCAGGGAGTAGTGGGGGGCGGCAAAGTGCACGAAGCACCTCCACTTGGCTAGGCGCTTGTCCATCAGCCAGCAGGGCCCAGGGGGCACCGGGTCAGGCAAGTCAGGTGGCAGCTGCCTGCCGAGGGGCACCAGATCCGGGGTGATGCGAGGCATGGCAGCGACCACTGGCTGTGGCTGGGATCCCAGCTAAGACAGGACCTTGGAGGTTGACACAGCGTGCTCAGTGCTTGTGGATACAGACTGCTGCTTGCTGGCTTTTGTTTTTGAGTGGCTGGCCGCTCCGGCTGCTCGGGCTGCATGAGCTGCTTCAGCCGTTTTCAACTTGGCGGCCGCCATGGCAGCTTGCGAGGCTTTCGCTGTAGCCACCTTGCCTGCTTTCACTGCTGACGTCGCCAGGGCCTTTTTAGCCACAGCGATTGCTTTGACTGCTGTGGGTGCTTTGGCTGGCTCGGATGCACGCACCTCAGCCACACACTAGGCGCGGACACCGCCATTGCTGCCACTGAGCTGCAACTTGTACTGCAGGTCATTCACACGCGATTGCATAAGTGCCGTCTTGAATCCACGGCGCAGTGCAGGCAGCGAATACCCGAGCTCCTCTTGCCCCCACGCCTCCAGCACGGGGGGGAATACTTCGTTTAAAAAAGTTTAAAAAAAACGAAGTATCCCCCCCCAGCACAGCGACCGGCAGGTGCAGTGGGGAGGATAGCAAGATGATCATAGTTGAACGCAGCAGGGGGAGAACGCTTGAGGCATGCCCTCTAAATGCAGCAGTCAGCACTTGCATGTGGCCCTGCTTCAAAATTGCCTTCAGTAACGGAGCTGTGGTTGTGTCTGCCACCTGCACTTGTTTCCGTTTCCCAGCAGGTTGAGAGCTTTGAACATGCAGCCAGACTGCAGCAGCAACCAATCGTGCTACAACCTTTGCCAACATCTGTTCAAACTGTTTTTGCTGCATCAGTGCAGCCTCGACACATTCACGAAGGGCGGGCTGGCACCAACACCTGCTCTCGGGGCTGACAGGCTTTGACGCCGACGCCAGAGCAGAGGGAAAGCTGGTTGGCACTACCCCAAGGTGAATAGCAATGGTATAATATCAGTAATGTGCTGCATGACGCTGTCCTGTTGGCACATCCGCTGCGCTACACCTTTGAAGCCTAGTCGAGCTGCAGTCTGCATGATTCTCACCAGCTGCACTCGCTGTCGCTTCTTTGGGTGTTGCTCCCACTGGTGGAGAAGTGCACCAGCTGAGCTGACCTTTGTCAAGTCTGGGTGTGTGCTCTGGACCGATGCTGCCTTCTGCTGGGGAGGCGGGGGTGCAACACCGCACTGGCAGCCTTCACCGCTGCTTTCGGCACAGGCTTGAGCACTGTCTTGGACTTGGGCTGTACTGATGCAGCAGCTTGGGGCTTGATGGGGGCTAGTGGCTTAACCAATGGAGCGGCAGCAGGAGGGGCGTTGACTTTCGGAAGCGGTGTCGCCTGCAGCGTTTTGAACAGCTCCTGGACCAAGGGGCCACTGTCACACAGCTCACCCACCTTTGTGCCAAACATGGTGGCGCATTGACTTCCTCGTTGCTCGGCCAGGCGCTTGAGCATGTTTTCCAGGTCCAACGCTGTGCTACCCGCACACGACGAGTGGCCAACCACTCAAACAAGACCAAGGCCATGCTCGAACCACCGTACTTCACAGCATCCAGTACAAGCTGTTCTCCAAAAAATGGCACGTGTAATTCAGCATCAGGGGTGGACAGATGTGCGCCTAACATTCCACGACCGCTGCCGTAGCTGCCCAGGGTCCCAGACAGCAGCTTCTGGTGAGTCATCGCAGATAGCTTCAGAGTGCCGCGCGCGAGAAGTCGCACAAAATGCTGCCCATGAGCACACATATACGTGCAATTCCTCAGCAAAAATTGGCTGAAATGGGCTGAGTTATGGTCACACAGCCACTGGGGGCCGCAGAGCTCGTTAACAATTGCATCCTTGTCAGACTGCAATGCTTCCTGCAGGACACTGATGGCAGCTGGGGTCCATGTTTCCATATCCCACCGATAGTGCAAATGACGCAAAACTGCCATCAACAAATCCAAGCTTGGTTTCGCGTGCTTAGTGGCGGACTCACCACTGCAGCCAATGCTGAGCACGCTGGCCGCGCATTCACCGCTCAACACAGGCCGCAATACAGCCTTGCCAAACAACAACGCAAAGAACTCGCTATGCTCTGAAGTCCGTGCTGCTGACGATACAATGCATGCCTGTGTCACGTCTGCCGCCAGCTGCTGCGCGGACGCAAACAGCACCAGAACATCCACGTGATCCTTGGCTTTCGCTGCCGGCAAAAACGCCGCAATGCGCCTTATGGTCCACCCGACCCTCAGAAAGGACACTTGGTAAGCATGCAAGAAAAAGCGATTTCAGGAGTGATAGCCAAGTCTCTCCCTCGGTGTTTTTCCAGCCAAACCAGCCGCCGCAAGTTCGCAGTGTGCACCCAGTTTCGAGCAGCCACTGCAGAGCCTCGTTGAACAAATTGCGGAATATTTTTCCTCGGCGCAGGCTGTCTGCCAGCACAGGCAGTTCTCCGAAGTGGCCCTCGTCCAAAGCTCTCGTCGCGAATGCCGTCAGTTTGCCAAGCGAGAGGCCCTCCATGCTCCGTTTCAGCATGGCTCGCACCGATTCACCTCCATCATGGCGCCACAATGCACCCAATAGTTGTGTCTCAGTACCATCAACCACCAATAGCTCCATGCAGCGCTGCAGCAGCAGCCCCCCCACGCTTGGTTGAAGGTGCTGCGCAGACATGAAACTGTGCAGTACGCCTGCTCCTTGCACAGGCTTCACGTATGGCAGCAGATGGCGCAGGTATTCAAGGCGACCAAGCCAGCAAGACATGACAGCGCGTGCTCAATGCCGTTAAAAGGCCGCGTGTGGGCAGTTGCTGGGAGCCCCAGCTGCCCCAATGTGTCTCCCCCCCCCCCCCCTTTGCTTCCCTGGCCCGCATCACCAAGCACCGCATGAGCTGGGGTGCCCTGCCATGCCTGCAAGCCGCATACAATTCAAACTCTGCAGCTACAACCTCAACTGCTGCCAGTGCACTTGGATGGTGGAGCATGAGGTGCTCGGCAGCTTGCGCTTCCACCAGCGTGTTTCCATCCAACCACGCTGCAAGGTAGCAGAACACCACATGCAGCGCATGCTCATCCACACACCCTTACTGTGCCCGGAGATGTCGCCGACAGCTGTGCATCATCCCTCTGTGCTCAAGACACATGGCCTTGTTGAAGGTATTGTGGTTCAAGTGCCAAAAGATCTCCCCAAAGAATTCCGGACGTCCGAATGCCCGCACCGCCAGGTGAGCCAGAGGCACATCTGCGGGCTGATTTGAAGTGTCCCAGCCTAGCCCACCCAGCATCACCCCAAGAGGGCCGGGTCGCGGTGCTTTGTTGCCGTGTGAAAGGGGGGGGGTCGGCTGCCTCCTTGGCAGGCTGGCGCCTGAGCCACGAAAGCAGAGCAGCCACACGTCTATGAAAGCGAATGCAGACAGCAGTGACGTCAGCTACACACGCTGAAGTGTTCACACTGTGTCCCAGGCCTGGAGTGAGCGCATGTGTGCTTGCACCCGGGGTTGCCAACTGGACCAGGTCTGATGCGTTGACAAATGGAGCCCATGAATCATAAGCACCAATTTTGTCTTCATGGAAAGAGCACCATAAAACTCAGCGGCGGAAGTTTTCACGCGTGCTGCGAGAATCGTCGTCATTAGGGCTGTGGATGCCGATGCCGATGAGAGGCGTGGATGCTTGTCGAATGTATTGTGCGCAGCCCACTGGGAGCAGAGTCCAGCAGCTGCAGGGGCAACACACGACGCCCGGGCAAGAAGAAGAGAAGGGCTGGGCTTTGCTACTGGCGGCTTACTCGGCACCGGCAGCCGCACTACCACTCATAACCGGGGGGGTCTCTTGGTTCAGGTGCACGCCTGCAGCCACCAGTGCCTGCTCCACTGCAGCCAGGCGAGCCTTCATGGCTTCGTATTCAGCCACGGGCACAGTCGTGTAGCCCTCGCGGAACTGCACAGTCTTGGGCAAACGGCGGCCCACACGCATGCGGCGGCCAGATCGCTCCATTTCTGACACCTCCACACCCAGCTTGGCCTGCTGGGCACGGCCAGCTAGCCGCTCTTCCATTTCTGGGTTGACCAACGACAGGGCATAGTACGTGAACACCTTGGCGGCGTCCTGGAGTATGAAGAACACAAGGCAGAACACCCAAACCATCAGCACGCCATACTTGGAGTCCTTGAGCGGCGCCATGTATGCAGCTTCGTTCAGTTCATTCGAAGCAGAGTCCGAGAATGGCCAGAACAGAGCAAGGATGGTAGACACTCCCATGGCCACGGCAGCTGCCACTCCAAGCGAGAAACCAACACGACGCTCAAAGAACCAGTGCCGTGTGCGGGTGCTGAACACTGTGAGAAAGTCGGATAGCGCTACCTTCAGGTACAGCAGAGTCTGTGCCTCACCAAACGTGACGTACAACTGGCCACTTGCATTTTTTGTGGTACCGAACAGCTGGGCCACCCAGTTTCCAGCATGCAGTGGTGACGCCTGCATGACCGCAATCAGCAGCAGAATAGAGCCCAGACATGCGACGGCCCCCGACACGCCCGCCACGATGCACACCTCCCACAGATTCCACGACTGAGGCCGCTGCTGCGGCACAACCTTGTCATAGGCGATAGTGATCATTGTGCCGTCGTTCAGAATAGTAATCACCACCAACGATATCACAGGCAGTGTGAACACGTTGAAGTGTGCAGCAGTCTGTTCCTCTTCGGTCGGCAGGGGCTTGGCTCCGTCGCAGCCGTCGTCTTCCCAACAGACACCTGCCGGCTGTGCGCCAAAGAAAGCACCAGAGTTCGTATTGATGAACATGACTGCCACAAAGAAGAAAAGCAGCAACTCGATGGTGCAGGCGATGCGGTACATACAGTAGTTCCGCATGCGCTGGAAGATCTTGCGGGAGCGGTTGATGGCGTCAATGATCACACTCAGCCCAGGCTCTGTCAGCACGATGTCAGCGGCAGCCTTGGCAGCATCAGTGGCGCCTTCCACAGCAATGCCGATGTCAGCGCGTTTCAGGGCGGGGGCATCGTTCACGCCGTCGCCAGTCATTCCCACCACGTGTCCAGCCGCGCGCACAGACTCGACAATGTGGAATTTGTCTTCGGGCATAACCTCGGCGAACCCATTGCAGCTCATGACAAGCTGCTGGCGGCCACTTTCTGACACTCCGTGCAGTTGGTGTGAGTCCAGGATGTTGGTGCCCATTCCCAGCTCACGGCAGGTCTCCTTGGCGATGGCAGTCTGATCACCAGTGATCATCTTCACCTCCACACCTGCGGCCAGTGCCTGGGCAATGGTTTCCTTCGTGTCGTCACGGGGGGGGTCAAACAGCGACAGCAGCCCCTGGAAGCGCCACCCGCCCCACTTGTTCTTCTCAAGCTCCGCCTCGTTTGGCTGTGTTTCACTTTCCAGCACCTCCTTGTAAGCGACGCCCAGGCACCGGAAGCCGCGATCTGCAAGCTCTTGAATGTCTGTAGATACCTGTGCTTCAAGCTCACGCGCCTGCTCAAATGTGTATAACGACGCGGGGTCATGCAGTGCCAGACCCAAGACTATTTGAGGAGCCCCCTTGGTCACTCGAAACATTCGCTTGCGCTCCGGCGCCGCAGTGGAATCGACCGAAGGCAGGCAAGTCACCTCAACACGCTTGTCTGTTGGGTTAAAAGGCATGAAATCCAGCTCCTTGAATGTGCCCAGCTGCTTCCAAGCTGCGGATGGCTTGTCTGGCAGCGCCGTGCTGGCTACACTGGTGTCACTCTTTACATGTTCCACATTGATTGCAGTTGAACTTGCAGTTGCAGTGGCATGCACTGTGTCCTCATGGGCGAGGCCTCCCATGTGATGGTCCTCCAGCATGATCTTTTTGCAGATGCAGTTGTCGATGGCGTCGTTCTGCTGCATGTTCTTGTTGGAGGCGAGGCCAGAATAGAAGTAAAGGGCGGACTCGCTGATATCAGCGTTCGGGGCCATGCGTGCAGGGCGCAGCTCGAGCTTGTTCTTGGTGAGTGTTCCGGTCTTGTCTGAGCACAAGATGTCCATGCCGGCCAGCTCCTCGATAGCCCCCAGACGCGCCACAATAACCTTTTTGTCTGCCAGGCGGCGAGAGCCCACTGCCATGATGGAGGTGAACACCACTTGCATGGCGATGGGAATAGAGGCCACAAGCAGCACAACGATCACAGATACGGCGCGGAGGTACTTGTTGCCGCCCTGGGGGGAGCCGTCCTCGTGTGTGACGGCCAGCTTGATGAACATTGCAGTGCACATCACAAGGGAGATGGACAGCAGGCCAAGAGTGACTCGGAACAGAATCACCTGGAAGCGGCCACGAGACTCAACGGAGTTGATCATGCCGGCGGCTTTGCCAAAGAATGTACGAGGGCCGGTGGCGCACACCACAGCGTGTTGTTCGCCGCGTTTTACAACAGAACCCATCAGGAGCTTCTCATGGGTATGTTTGATCACGGGCAATGACTCACCCGTCAAGGCGGCTTGGTCGATTTCGCAGCTTTGAAGGGGGTTGGGTCCAACAAGAATGCAGTCAGCAGGAATGACGTCTCCAATCTTCAAGCCGATCAAGTCACCACGAACCAGGTTGCGTGCTTTAAAACGCTTGCCTCTGTGAAACAGACATGTGTTGAAGCTGCTGTGAAATTTACAAGTGGCCATGGGTGCGCGTGAGCTGCAGGTGCCTAGGTAGGGACGGGCGCGCAGGGGGGCAAACGGGGCTCAGTTGGTACCCGCATGCAACGCAGTCGAACCATTGCAGTGGAGATTCTGTGTCGAGCAGCACACGCCTTCGACCTGTCTGCAGGGGTCTGTCCGGATCCACATTTCACTTACTCTCTACCACGAAAAACGTAGCACTCGGGTGCAAGGCGTTCTTTCAGAGCCTTCACGGCATTGCCGGCATTGCGCTCTTCATACCTGCACAACAAGGCTGGTAAGCTTAGGGAGATGAGTGGGGCACATGGTATCTTTTCATGCCGTAACAGAAGCTTCCCCAGGTCACCTGGGCAGGCCGTGCACGTAGACGCTGCCTTATCCTGCCCACCTGAGCAGGTGCTCAGGTGCCCAGGTGGTGACTTGAGCATCTGGGGAGGGAAAGCGCCACAGAGCAAACGATCAATAGACACACGCCAAAAATTGGTGGGTTTGCTCTACTAGCTACACGTTGTCAGCACACAGCTCGCAGTCGCACCTGGTCATGCGCAGGTGCTACCGGGCGGCGCGACAACGCTCGATGCAACACTGGCAAATTAGTGCACAAACTCACCAGCCAACTGTTCCATTCAACGTTTGCAGGACGAAAAGAACAGCGAAATCTTCCCAGCCATCGCCTGTAATTGACCGAAAGTCAGGTGTGTGCTGAGAACCGTGGAGCAACCTGCAGGTGCTAGGCACTCAGCCCTGAGGAGGAGGGGGCCACGCCATGCACCAGGGCAGGAGCAAAACGCGCCACCTGGACAGCTTGAACTGGACATTGTATGGACCATCCTCATTAGGATTCATGGTGGACACATGCTTGGCGTCGTGGTGCGCGCGACAGGGGCCTTCTCACCTGTTGCTGATGCCTTTACTAGCTCGATGGTGATCGCCACCCAAATCATAATTGGCATCGGCCCCCAAAAATACGACAAAAACTGTAAGCGAAGCATCGAGATGAAAGCTACTGAACCAGCGCAGAGCGCCCGCTGCGCATAAATGTGCTCCGCAAACGAAGCCTGTCGCCACCACCAATTTGCATGTTCAGCTGATCTTAGGGGCGGAGCGGAAGCATGCGTTCCGCTGAACAGGCTCGAAGAAATGAATGGACGATGTTCAGCCCCGACACCACCCACCTTGATAAACGGATTTTCTGCTTTCTCCTCCAATTCGTTCGGTCCATCCTCGTCACTGCGCAGTAAAATGAATTACCGTCTCAAATCAAGAGGTAAAGAAAGAGCGTCTCTGTCTGTCTGTGTGGTGGTCATAGAGACATCACACTGCTTCAACACGCCTCGCCTATAACGGAGGAAGCAATTGCAAGCTCAGTGGCATACTTACAACACATGAGCAGCTTGCTCATCACTCCAACCATACGTTTTCTCCTGCTCAATTGCCATGCACAGGTCTTCTTGCAAGTCTGCGTGCGGGTCTTTCGAATTCGCAGCAGCTGATTCCGGCCTCATACCGGCACCAGCCGGCTTCCCTTTCTGAGTTTCTGTCAGGAGGTTTGCCATTGGCAGAGACTGCGTTGCAGTTGCCATGCTTGACACATTTTATGGCTCTGCTAACGAAAACAAGAAACAGAAGTCAGCGACAAGTATAATTGCCGCTCGAATTGGTGCGTGCGGATTTGGGGGGGACCAGCAGCAGCGGACACCCCCCTCCCCCCCGTCCACGGACGCACTGCGATATCTCGGGGCTGCTCTGCTGCGATAGCTATGGCATGGGGTTCTTTGGCTGCTGGAACGGGGGGACATTTATGGGGAGGGATCCAGCAACAGGAAGGGGGGATGCGTAATGGGGTGCGTGTCCCCTGAACCCCAGTTTGAGGGAGTGAACCCAGAGCAACACCCAAAGCATGTACAAGGGGGGGTCGGATCAGAACCGACAGTGCGTAAAGAAACACCCCCCCCCGCTACGGCTGTAGCTCATGCTCGTATCCCAAGGAGCGAACTCCTTGGAAGACAAGAGGCGACGATGCAGGTATTTTTAGAGGACATTGTGTACACGTGTGCACAGTCTTATTTAGGTCTGCCTCTGTGCCGTGTTGTGTGGCCAACCTCGGACTATCGTTGGTCTGTGAGTGTAGGGTGGCAAAGCGAGCACTGTGCAAGCTTTTACCCACCCATTCAACCCTGAGGAGCGGAGGAACATGATTCACCTGCAAGTGCAAGGAATTCAGATTCCTCGGCAAATCTCATTTCTACTACTAACATCAGGCTGGAAGTTGCTTGCCTGAAGCCAAGCTAAGCACCCCCCGGGGCCCCCCCATCCACTAGACGAGCATGGTAGCAGGCGTAGTTCAGCTCCCTCCCAGCCCGGGCATGCTCCACCGGTATATAGGGGGGGGGGAGCATTGCTCCCCCCCCCTATATATGATCAGAGAATAGGGGCGAAACTTCACCAGCTGCAAAGAAGCCAAGCCAGCCCTCTGCTGCGACCGGAAGTGTGTGCCGTGTTCTGACACAGAGACAGAAGGTCGCAAAGTGACACACACGGAGGAGGGGTGGATAGTCTGGGGGGGGGGGGGGTCCGATCTGGCCATGCCAATGCCTGCCAGGCAGGCCAAGTTGCAAAGTCATCTCACAATGTGCCGACGCCAAGTCAAACGAGAATCGCTGTGCAATCCCCCGGCATAACTTCATTTTGATCTGAAATCAGCAGCATAGCAAAGTGTCTGCTCAGAATGGCTGCTCGACACAATGAGTATGCCACTGCACACTCGGGCGATAGCCTGGAGGCTCTCACCGCCTCGCTGACTGCGGACCTACGGAAAAACATGAAGCAGTTAAATGTTTGTAAAATCTTGTCCACTGAATGGTCTGCAGGTGGCCAAGCTCTTCATCGTGTCGGCAGAGTGACGAATATGGTACAATTTCAGCATCCAAAGCGATATCGATATATCAGTCAATTGATTGCTTGCAGGAGAAGCAACTGCCGAAGGTGGAGCATTCTACGCTATGGGAAGGCGAAGAGCTGGCACTGCGCTTCCTACTGGAAGATGGGAAACTGAACTTGTGTCTGCGACTGCTGGATGACTTCACCAAGTGCATGCTACTAACGTCAAATTCTGCATTCTTTGCCGCAGCTTGCGTCGAGACGACACTGACTGATGGTAGCAAAGCAGCACCTATACAGGCTACATCTTCTTCTCATCTCAGTAGCTTGGAAAGTTTTGAATTTGGTGTTTGCACCACCCTGCACAACGTGTGGCAGCACTCGGAGGCAATGCAGACGACGGATTTGCCGCTGCTACTAACAGTCATCAAGCGCATGCTCCTGGCTCACGAATATACATCCACGTTGAACCTTCGCAACAGTTCAGGTTTGAGTGCATTTCGTTCAGCTGGTGCCTCGACCTTCTCAGGTGACGCAGCAGCGTCAGCGTCAGAGGGAAAAAGCAGCGACGGCCCGTCAGCGCCGGTGGAGGGGGCACCACCTGGCTCGCCCTTAGCTCAGCACAAAGTGGACTTGGACGTCTGTGACAGCAGCAGCGCTTTTGCGCATCTATTCCTGGAAGACTTGGGTCAGCACATCACCAGCTTGGGCCTGCAATTGGATGGCATTTGGGCGAACCTGCAGCGGGGAAACATCGTGGGCGCATGGGTAAAGGCCTGCCTGAAGAACCCAATGGAGCTCCCGGATCACATCTTGCTTGCAGGAGCCCGGGGCATTGCTGGCCTGTTGCACTGCGAGGAATTCCAGATGCGCAAAGGCGATGTCCTCGGTGGGCAGCTGCCGGCACTCGCTGTGCTGCAAACTGACCAAGGCCAGACAAATGCAAGCGAAGGAAAAGAGGCCAGCAGTGAAACCGAGTCCAGTGTCCTACAGGGGTTCGCTGACTTGACAGAGACTGTGCTCCCGCGCTTGAGCACGTCAGCCGCTGTGAAGAAAAGTATCCGCCCACTGCTTGACCTCGCAGCATACTGCAAGCGGCAGGCAAAGAAAGCGAAGAAATGAGCCAATCTGCCGGAGTGTTGAATGTATAGTAACAAACAGTCGGGGGTCATTCTTCATCTTTGAACATCTCCATAGTACGCATCGCAACTCCAAGCATGTCGTAAAAATTGGACAGCAAAACGCGCATTGTTCGAAGGTCCATGGTTTGAAAATTGCTGCGGAGCCATTGTGAGAGTGCCATGCATATATAACATGTCACACTGGCTGACTTACGCGGTTATTGTGCATCCAGTTGCATGCAGCTGCCGAATGCCTCGCTCTGGCTGCAGCACTTCATCGACCTCAAGGGCAGCGACAGCCTGAACAGCATCAGCCTCATCAGGCACTTGCACAGTGATACAACTGCATTATTATAGTTGACACTGTGATTAAAAAATGCAGTGTCGCTCTGCCTTACGCATTGTGAGCCCATTTTGGCACCTCCTCGGTCATCTTGAAACGACGAGGAAACTCTGCAGCTGCTGCCGGGTGTGCAAACAGTGTGCACACAGAATCAGTGTAATATCGTGCCGGCTGTACAACCCAATAACTCTCAAGTGCTTTCTAATGACAAGGATGGGCTGCAACATGCAATGTGCTGACCAAACTTGATGCCCTCAGGGGGGCACACTTAGAACTGCAGCTGCATGGCAGTGGTGCGCCCGGCTTTCACGGACAGCGACTTCTTCTTCTGCGGTGTGCAGCCCGAGGCAGCCTTATCAGATCCCGTTTGGGCGTTGGTATCCATCTCACCGAACGGAGTTCGGCCGCTGGTTGCTGCAGTGGCGGCGGTTTGCCCAGAGGCAGCGGCAACGTCACGCACGCTGAAGCTGCGTTTCTTGCGCGATGCGTTTTCTGCTAACTGTGCACGTGGAGCCAATTCACTAGCACCAGCAGCAGCGGCACCTGGCAAGGCCTGGCTTGCTGTCAGGGTGCTATAGAACTCTGCAACCTGAGGGTCGGCCCTCACTGTGTCTGTTGTCACCTTGTCCACGAGAGAAAGCCCCTCCAGCGAACGGGCACGCGACAGGGCAACATACGCCTGTCCGTATTCAAATACACGTCCCAGACTCACCTCCACACTGGTCAAAGTCATGCCCTGTGACTTGTGGATGCTGAGAGCCCAGCCCAGCTCAAGGGGCACCTGGGAGCGAGTGGCCACAACGGCGCCGCCCAGGGACACGCTCCACTCCTCTGGGCGAATGACGCGCTTCTGGCCGTTGGTGAAGTGCACCTCGGGATGCTGCTGCCCCACTGCTGAAAAGGCGTGCACTACACCCCGTGTTCCGTTCACAAGCCCCGCGTCAGGATCCAGACTCTTGATCAGCATGACTTGTGCGCCCACTGTGAACAAGGAACGCACACGTGACTGACTGCAATCATGATAATAGCGCACAAGTGTGGCTCTCACCTTTCAGCTCCAGTTTGTCCCGAGCCCTGCAGTTGGCTTTCAGCAGCGCCAGGTGCTGTGGCTTGCCGGTCATGGAGACATCCTTGGCGGTGAAGACAGCTGCTTCCCCTGAAAGGCTCTGCAGCTGGGCAGTGTTCTTGCGGTCCACGTCAGGCTTGTGCGTCATGAGCTTGGTGGCGACAATGCCCTCCTTGGCCTGCACAGACACCGCCCACCTGCTGTTCAGTGTGTCGATGGAGCCTTGAGATAGCTGTACATACCATGGGTGTGGCAATGATTTGCGCATGGTGCAGGCATGTGGCGTGGCTTACCTTGCCCACCCGTGCCTCGTTCAAAATGTCCACAAATGTGGAGTCAGCCTGGCGGAACACTTCTGTGAGTTGGATAGATTGCTTGATGGCGCTCTTCCACGCCTTGCTTTGAAACGCAAAGGGCTTGGTCTGCCCCCGACTGCTGACGGGGGGCAGCTGGTAGAAGTCTCCCACGAGGACCAGCTGCAAGCCGCCAAAGGGGGCGCTGGAGGAGCGCACAGCCTTCGCCACAGCATCCAGTTGGTCCAGCATGGCACCATCTACCATGGAGATTTCATCTACAACCAGAACACGCGTGTTCAGCCAACGCCCTTGCACATCCCGCCGCCGCCGAATGGACGCCGCAACCTCCAGTGCAGGCTGCTCCAGGCCGTTCTTGCCCAGTCCAGCCCAGGAATGCAGTGTGATGCCCCCGATGTTGCAGGCGGCGATGCCTGTGGAGGCGGTGACCGCGGTGCTGGCAGACGGCAGTCGCCGAATCAGCTCCCTCAGCAAAACAGACTTGCCACTGCCAGCTGGCCCAGTGAAGAACAGTGATGTGCCGGCCTTCACTGCTCGGATGACGCTGTGCTGTGCTGGTGTGAGGGCCATGGGGACGCTGGACTGTGGGGGGCTGCCCCTGGCTGATGCGCCTGACAACCCCCCCCGCCCAGAAGCTGAGGGAGCAGCTCTGGAGCTGGGGGATGAGAAACGCAGCAGAGTTGGAGAATGTGTTTGTTTAGGTGCTGCACGCTTGGGCAAGGGCGCTCCGAACAGGCGGCAGGCAAGACAGGCCAACTGGTAGTGGGTGCTGCCAGACAACAGCACGGTGATGCAATGCTTGGTGTTTCTGCACGTGCCGGTGTCTATTTTTGCCTGTTCAAGGTTAAAACAAACTTACGTGATCCCCATCCTGCCCCTGTTCGCTTGCTTCAAGCAAACTGTGAAGTTTTACCCAGTGAGGAGGAGCATGGGCGTGTCAAGATGCTCTAACGGACCATGAAACTCGCCAGCTGGGATCGGCAAAAACAGCTGCCCACCATCCTGGGCGTCGATTTCAAGCTGAAATATATCCCTATTTACATTCAAAGTGCTTTCTCCATATGCTTTCGACAGCTTGAGATGCCCACTTCGTTTACAGCGTCGCTCAACCAGCACTACGGCAGTGCAGAGAGATTTCTTCTTTTGCGGCTGCATTATGATTGCTCTCATAAAGTTCGCCCAGAAGCAGGTTCCGATCATCAGCACATTTTGTTTGTTTGATTATTCAAGCGTTCGTCGTGCTTCGACATAGTTCTCACCAAAAATCGTGCAGGGGGGTAACATCCCTGCAAGCATTATATTTATCTGCCCAGCTGTGGAGCTTTCATGGCCCAAGTAGAGGGCAACTGAATGGCACTCACCTCTATTTCTTTAAGAAGCCCCTATGAACACACTTTCCATCAGCAGCAGATGCTGCAGAGCAGCACGCTTGTCTAGAGAGGGTCCTCTCAGCTTACGCCAATCTAGAGGGTGCAGCTGGCCCCTCTGTGTTTGTTGCCAAAAATCGTCTGCTTACTGCGAGCGTTTCCCAACATGCCAATGAGTTATACACTAGGCTTAGCTGCTCTCTTGGTTGGTTTGCGCCCTATTTGTGGACAATTGCGGTGATTTTTTGTTCAGTGAACTGCCCCCCCTCACCTCAGACTGCACGTGTTCCATCGGCTTTGACTGCCTTGAACTCATCTTGAAACAGGTGCTTCATATTGCTACACTTGTCACTATTCTACGCTAGCTCAGGAGAATGACGTTTTTTTTTCTTCTAGCTCAAGTTTTGCTATTTTCCGGTGCAATTCGGCTTGAGTCTGTGTGAAACACTGTAAAGTGAAGGGAGCGATTACTTCACTTTCGCACGGCCTTTTTTTGTCGCCGTGATCCACACTCTCCGTGCTTCGCCCCAAAGTACACCACAACCAATAAAACGACATCACTGTTTTCTTGTCGTGTCCGGAAACATTCTTGCTGCTGCCTTTATCGAAAGGCACGGCGTTTTATCTCAAGAATCCTCATCGTACCAGCAACGCGAGTTTTGAACATCTCCATCACCGCTTCGTTGCCATGAACCACTCTGTATACCCCAGCAGATCTCACATGAACAGCAATCATAACTTTGCCATTCAGCAACAGCAGCCGACACTGCAGGGGCAATCATTCACCCAAGCACGAAAGGAAGTGATGCACCCACTTCCGCAACTTTCTGTGTCAAATTGGATAGCTGCACTCTCTGGCCAGAGTTTGCGAAATTTGTCAGTCTACCAACACAATATAGCTCCGAAGATTACAAAGTTCTGGCAATCAGTTGCTGCAAATCAGCCACCTCAATGTTGCCTTCAAATGCGATCAGCCTCCGGTGGAGATGAAACTTCGCAAGCAAGCAGCGGCTCTTCTGATGTTCTGGCAACTTTCACATGCCCTGTTCAAGGAAATCTTACAGTTTTGCCGACTTTTTCTTTGGGCAGCGTTTACACTGCCGTACGTATTGCAAATTTCGTTCGAGGTCTTTTTCTAAGGACTTTTTCTGAAACGCCATCACTGTCATTTCGTGTGCGTGCAGGCCTCCACCCAGAATAAAAGTGACGAGCGGTCAGGTTTCACTGAAACTACGGATTTTACTTCAAGAAACAGTCAACATGCTGGCATTCCACGGCAGTCTGCACAGAGAGTAATGAGCTCCACTGTTGCGGGGCAAGCTTTCTTGGCAGACCAAGTAGGCAGCGCCTGGCAATTGCACACATCCGCGTCAGCAAAAGTCCCGCAGCATTTTCAAGAACAGCCTGTGGGCTATCCAAATCAGCAGCAGCCCCAGCAGCAGCAAGCCCAGTTGGTACACTCTGCGGGTGCACAGTTGGCCCAGGTCGGCCAACCCATCATGCCAACTTTGCCGCGTGCAGCAGGCGAAACTGACTCAGACTTCTGGATCCCAAACTCTGCCAACAACTCTGGCTTCCTGGCACCCACTCTTGCTGCTGGCAGCGGCAGTGGGTTCTCAGAGCCCGGCCGTGTGCCCAATGGAGGTGGCGGTGGCAGCGGCGGCGGCAGCGGCATGTCTGCCCCCCCTGCCTTCGCCTTTGCCCCTGGGGCTGCCCCGGGGTACGCCCAGCGACAGCAGCAGCAGGGCTCTATCCCCGTCCCTAATCCAGGCATGCCAGTGTGGGGGGCTTACAGCCAGTCCGCTGCCCCCCCCCAGCCCACACCAAGCAGCATGACCGCCGCCCAAAACTGGTCGCACATGTTTGAAGCCCCACAAGCTTCCACACATGCACGCCCAAACCATACCATGGCAGCTGCCAACCACTCACAGGCACCCCCCTCCGTACGCCTCCAAGGCCCCCCCCAGGGGGGCATGTTCTCCCAGCCCGCTCCCCCCACGCCAGGGCAGCACACAGGTACCGGAGGTCCTGCAGGGGCTGAGTCTGCTCATGCGACGCGGCAACCTGCCCCACAGCACCCAGCCAGCGGAGGCGTCATCATATTCTGCAACTCCGCAGGACGCAGTGTGAGGGACATTTTTGACGACTCAGGCAAAGTCATCCGCCAGGAAATTGTGGATGTATTTGTGCAGCGGAGCCCCGGCGCACCCACTGTGCGCCAAGTGACCATTGTGCAGCCGCGCGGGGGCGACGCCAAGATCAAAGCGGCATACTTTGCCAGGCGAATCACCTACACATTCGCAGCGGCCGACAGAGACGAGCGCAAGGTGACTCAGTCGCGGCGCGACGCGGAGGTTGTGCGCGTGAAGAAGCACTTCTTGCGCAAGTACCTTGCGGAGATTCAGGCAGCAGCGGCCCTGGGGGGGGGCACACTTCCGCAGGGCCAGGTGAATTGGGCCCAGCGGGGGGAACGGGCGTCCACACTGGCGGTGGCTCGGGCAAATCGCCGTGCGCAAGGGTACACCCTAGACGGCACTGAGGCCTTTGGGGCAGTTGTGCACGATGCCGCTGCGTTCCACTACCACGAGGGGGCGTATGAGCTAGACGCCGACCTTGCAGGCGTGGGCCTACCTCAAGCCAGTGGTGGCGCAAGTGAGACAGATTTGATGCCTTCAGCATCAGCAGCCCCCACCAGCAGTGCAGCCGGCAGCAGCTTGGCGGACGGGGCCCCGGCGGGGGGCAGCCGCTCCCGCCCAGCTCGCAACCTCCCGCCACACGCCAAGGAAGTTCTATCCGGCTGGCTCATGTCGCATGTTGGGAACCCTTATCCTACAGAAAGCGAGAAGGACGGAGTTCAGGCCCAAGCGCACATCTCCCGCCGACAGCTGAACAACTGGTTTACAAACGCCCGCAAGCGAATGCTGGGCAAAGGCTCAAAATCCGCCAGCGCAAGCCAAGTGGGGGAATCTGTGACGAGTTCTCACCCTGCGCTCTCCATCCCCCCTCTGGCACAGTCTGAGGCCCCCTCAAGCAGCCCTGCGCCCACGGCGGCAGACGGCAGCTCCGGCATGTCGGCGCTGTTTGCTGCGGCAACATCCACGCCTGCCCAGCAGCAGCAGCAGCAGCAGCACACTGCGCGCCCCCCCAGTGCAACACCACAGCTCAGTGCAGCAGCTGGTGCCTTGCAGGCGGGGGAGGGAGCCCCCTTTCACCCCCGTCTGCCCCTGCGTATCCCCCCCATGGCTGCACCCACAGGGGCCATCAATGTTTCTTTTCCGGGGGGCATGCCGCCTGTGACAGACTCCGCTTGCAGCATGCTGCGAGCGCGCTTGACGCGTGACTGGTCCCTAGGGGCTTCCTCCTACGCTCTGCGGCTGCTGGGGGTCACTGGGCCCATGCAGTTTGACCAGCACACCGCCTCCTCCGTGGGCATCCTGCCCACAGCCAGGCTGGAGGAAGACGAGTGCGAAACCCGCCCTGTGCCGCCTCGGTGTGATCCCAAGGGGCAGGGGAGTGGACGCCAGCACGATGCAGGCGAGGCCGCCGATGAGCACCACAGCAACGGCAACGGCAACGGCAACGGCAACGGAAACGGGGTGAATACCGCCCCCCGTGCCGGTGCTGCGAGCAAAGCCACACAGCAAGGCGACTCAGAGTGTGCCTCGGGTCACTTCGGGGCGAGCTTTCACTCTTTCTCGGAACGCAGTGGGAATGGCAGCGGCAGTGGACAGGGGGGTGCAAGGGGGGTTACTGGCGGCGCCGCTTCTCGCAGCAACAGCAAGAGTTCCTCCAGCGGCAGCGGGGGTGGCGCTTCCAGGGACAGCGGTAGTGGCTCTAGGCCTGGGTCGCCTGGCCGCCGCAGTCCCACCGAAGCCGGCATATCTGCCGAAGCAGCCAAGGCGACTGCAGCCGCCCCCCCCAGTGGTAGCAGCGGCGACGACGGCGATGTGTCAGACCATGAGATGCTCACAGGACAAGCCCCAGTCACCACCAAGTCCCGGGGACAAAAGAGGCGCCGCTCAGAACAACAGCGGAAACACAAGGAGGGCACTTCCGATGGGGGGTCCCACGGCAGCTCACAGTGGAGTGTGTCGCAAACAGCTGAGTCAAGCTCCAGCGGAGATGAGGAAGATGATGCATCACAGCAAGATGTCCCTGCTGTTGAGCAGCACATTGCAAGCAAAAAAGCACGAAGCTAATGTCGTGCATTGATACATTTGTACAAAAATTGCTCTGCAGCATGCAATGCCCTATTAACAGCAGCTAGGCTGACTGGAGGTGCTCACCGGTCACAAGCTGCGCCCTCCGCAGCCTCGAGCACGTCTGCTTTCACCGCCTCCCACAGCTGTGACTGGGTGGCATGCACATGTGTGTCGAAGGGGGGTTGGAACGCCGCACCCCCCACCCCAAATGAGCCTGCCAGCACGTGCAGAGTAACAGCAGCGCGGGAGGCGGCTGTGGCAGGCAGCATGCTGTACACATGTGCCAGTTGCTCGTGCGGCTGCAGGGCATTCGTGGCGCCGTCCTTGAAAGCGAGGGGCCCCTCGGCGCTGCCCTGCGCTGAGGGCACACCTGCTCGTGAAGATGTGCCTTGGAACACGCCAATGGCACGAATGCCGCTGTCTGAGTAGGCTTGGAGGTCGCTCGGCCTGTCACCCACGCCCGCCACTGGCATTAGGGCGTGCTCTTGGCGCAAGCGCTGAATAACACTGCGCTTCCACGCTGCCCGTGCTGACTCTGGAAGCGTCAACGGGCTCAAATGCAGCTGGGCAGTGTCCAAACCGTGCTCATGCAGCCAGTACAATGTATTTCTTCGAGCTAAGCGCTGTCGTGCGGATACGAAAACAGGCTGAAGCCCTGCATCTTGCAAAGCACGCACTGTGCGCACTGCGCATGGGTAAGCTTCGCCAATGATAGCCCGTGGCATGCAGTACAGCTTCAAGCGATCAAGCCAGCCACCACTGAACAATAAATTATCAATGTTGGCTGGCAGCAATGCAGCTCGCAAACTCACGTGCGGTATAGCAAGGTTTCATCCAGATCAAACACAACGGCTGGACGCAACTTCATTTCTGGTATTTGGGATAGCTCTGCGCGTGTTGGGTCACTGTTTCGGTCAAACAATAACACTGGATATTTCAGCATCCTAACAAGTGTGTGTATACCTTGGTCTAGGACCCGAATGCGAATTTGTCTCAACGCTTGGCGGCTGTGCTTCGGCCACCAAAGAAGTTTCGCCCCCCCTTGCATTACATTTGCTTTTGGGGTGTCTGTTATCCCCCATCTCACTGCTTTATAAAGTGAAATGGTACGTTCAATACTCATTAGTATATGCTATATATGGGCTTGGCTTTTGCCCTTTTCTGATGTTGGATGCAGTAGTTGCGGTTTGGTCTTCGTCTGCTAGCATTTTCACCTGATTCATTTACCTCAGCTCACCATGGCTCACGCCCGCCTCGGCTCCACCACATCATCAGGCATCACAAAGCTAGCGTCAACTGGGCCAGCACCATCTCGCCGCCAAACACGCCGCCAGAAAGGCACTGGAGCCAGTGTGACTGGAGCCAGTGTGACTGGAGCCGCTCTTGGTAGCCAGCTTCCTGCAATTTCCCACAGCAGCGTATCAGGCTCCCGTGCTGCCACTGTTGAAAGCAGCGCTGGCCCAGCAGCTGCATCTGGAGGGCCGCGTATGACAAAAGAAAGCGTTTGCATTGATATTCTTCGCTCTGGGCATGTGAACGCATTTGTGGACTTCTTTTACCTGTCTCATCGTGCAGACCCAAATCCTGGTAAGCAACCTGCGTCTGAAAGCATTCTAGGTTTGGCTCCATATTGATCACAAGCTACCCGGAGCCAATGCCTATTGAGCTTACTGTGTTGATTCTCAGTTGCTGCTACAAGACCGAACCCAGTGTCTCACATCGCGCGACCTCGTGTTGACAGCCAGCAAATGCCGCACTTACCATAATTGCAGACAAAGCTCGCCCGGATGGTGGCCGCAATGACATCCACTTGTCACAAACGGACTTGGGGTTCCTTAAGCGTACACTTTGTGATGCCGAAACTAGTCGCCGTCGTGGCGATGTGCGTGCTGTGCTGGATGCATATGCTGGTTTGTCTGAGCACTACGCCGCTGCCAAAGACAGCAACACAGCAGTTTACTTTTACGAAAAGTGCCTTGAGGTGGCACAAAGCGTTGGTGATGTCTCTGCTGAATTGCACACACTTCACAGTCTGGGTGCAGTTTACAAATCCAACGGCGACCTTGACAGTGCAATTGCATACTTTGAGGCTCACAGAGACACTGCCAGTCAGCACGCAGCCGCTGCTCTCGGCGACGGGCAATCAACCGATGCTCATATGGCAGCAGCCCCTTTCAAAGCGGAAGTGCGTCGCGCCAATAGCGCGCTTGTGGGTGTGTACGGCGCAGCTGCGGAATCTGCAGCAGCGCAGGACGACCAGTCTGGGTGTCTCCACGCCCGCCTGCAGGCGCTGGAGGCAGCCTGCAGCTCAGGGGATGCTGCCGCTGAAGCTGCAACCAACTTCCACGTTGGCCGTACGCAGGTCGCATCTGGCCAGCCTGCCGAGGGTGCTCCAGCCCTGCTGCGCTTCCTTGATCTCTCCTCAGATGCAGCCGTGGCGCTGACTGCAGAGGCGCTAGGAGCCACTCGCGCAGCTGGCTACGCCGGGCTGGCGGCAGCATACCACGCCCTGGGCTCCACAGAGAAGGCCACTGCCTGTCTGCACGACTTCCTGTCAGTGGCGGAGGAGGCGGGTGACGTTGCCGCGCAGGCGCATGCGTGCTCCTCCCTGGGGGACATTCACAACCGCCACGGGGAATTCAGCAGGGCAGTGAAGAGCTTCGAGAAGTCCTACAAGCTATACCGCAGCCTGGTGCTGTCCAGGGCGTCCACTCACCCGGACGACATGCCCAGCGCGGCCTCTGCCGGCAGCGGTAGCGGCAGCAGCAAGAAACACAGCATGCACAGGGATGTCGACCGGGCGAAGGTGCACTTGGGCATGGCGCGCGGAAATGCCACCATGGGCACTTACGTGAATGTCATCGTTACAGACGTGGGCGCATTGCTCAAGTGGAAGAACAAGCGCACATACATGAAGGCTGGCGACATTGCGTCTGGCGCAGTGGACGCTTGAGCTGCTCAAGTTCGCAGTGTTGACAAGCAGCAAAGTACAACAAGACGTGCAGTTATTTGCCGCCCATAACACTGCAGTGGCAGAACGTTTTTTGCGTGATGCAAGGTCCACCGCCGGCCTGCCCGTTTGGCGGCTGCGCATGGGGGGGGCAGTTGTACTGCAAACTTTCCATTTATGTGGAAATTGCGTGGAGATTTGTCAAATCCATATTCGTTATGTTTTGCTGGCGTGAACTGGCACCCATTTGTGTCCAGTATTTTCCCTGCAGCGCTTTGTTTAGGGCGGCGGAGCATGAGCGGATTTCTCGGCAAGCATGGAATCCATACGCGTAGCACTGGCGGCCTTGCAGCATTTGAACAAGCTATGCAAGAGCATAACGAACGACGACAGTGACTCATCGTCCACTGTATTTGCGCAGCTGGTATGCCTTGTGTGCTGATCTCCAACGACCAGCATCTTGCACCGTGGTCGCTTTTTGCACAGATTGCGGATGCCGCTCACACCTCTTTGCAAAACCACGAGCTGGTGCCTCCAGCACATATCTCTGCAGCATTTGTGTCTGCGTCAACACCAGCCCCCATTGTTGATATCTGCCTTGTTTTTACGGGCGACTCGCTTCCAGTAGGCTACTCCAGAGTGAGTTCACGAAGGTGTTTTGATGGCCTGCCACAAGCTTGGGGCGAATCCGCATTTCTGGGCATCCAGGCAGCATTTTGCACAACACATGGCCTTTTGCAGGTTGAATGGAGTGTCTCAGGATCTTTCCGCGGGGGTTGGCCTGCCGGCTCCGCGCGCGACGGGTTTGGCCATTTGGCGGTTGCGCGCTTGGGAGGGAATCACGACCTGAAGCTCCCGCCTATCACAAACATAGCCCTGGTGCACCTGCCCAACGGCGAGTCGCTTCCTCCGGGCTATAAGCTAGCGCGGGGATGGGACCCCTCGACAAAATCTTGGGCCCCCTGCCCACTGGGGGGGAGGCCCCCCTCCCGCAGCCACGCTCCCCACCTGCTAGAGAGCTTCCTGTGCTTTACCCGCAAGGAGGGTGCGCCCATCTTGGATGTGGGTGTGGTGCTGCCTCGCGGTGGATCCAGCTCCGATGTCCAGCTGGCTACCCGCGCCGCAGAGCTGGCCCCCCCTATCAGCACCGCCCCCCCCCGTCACCGCGGGAGCACTGCTGGGGCAGGGGGCGTAGCTGCACCAGCTGCAGCAGCCGCCCTGGATGGCCCTCGCTCTCGTGT
>Ga0307982_1000206_pt1 | contig 45283 bp, 34 predicted proteins | sample OrgLakmetagen989_FD_201847 | JGI IMG/M metagenome (GOLD analysis project Ga0307982, IMG submission 201847) | Saline water microbial communities from Organic Lake, Antarctica - #989 | ecosystem: Environmental > Aquatic > Non-marine Saline and Alkaline > Saline | place: Antarctica: Organic Lake... | reverse complement strand
AATGCAAACCGGCCTGCTGTGCTGCCTTTTCACTGGATAGACTCGCGCTCACAAAGGCTTGATTGTCGTGTTGGGCTCCGCAGTTTTCGGCTCAAACGCATTCACGCACAATTTATTCCCGCTTGGGCAACAGGAGAACAAATTTGCATTGCTATGGATATCTTCCGCAAGGGTTTGCAAGGTATGGGCCGCTTTGTTTTGCTTCGCAACAAGTGCAGTGCACAAACAACTTCCGCATTGCCGCTACAGATCTTGTCAAAGGCATTCGCAATGCCCCCGATGAGCAGGCCTACATTGCGGCTGCAGTTCAAGATATTAAGAAGGAACTCAAGTCCACAGATATGAAGACGAAAGCAATCGCTGTACAGAAGCTAACCCATGTGTGTGGTCTTTGCTTGAGAGCCCACGCCTGAGCTCATCGTCACCCTCCTACTTGTGCAGCTGAAGCTCTTTGGCCAGGATATGCGCTGGGCAGCTTTTCACATTATTGAAGTTCTGACCCAAGCGCGCTTCGAGTTCAAACGTATCGGCATGCTTGCCTGCAGCCTGTCCTTCGATGCAGACACGGACGTGATTGTCCTGTGCACGCAGCAGCTGAAGCGAGACTTCCAGTCGCACAACCAATTTGAAGTCGGCTTGGCTGTGAATTGCCTTGCCAACATCGCCACCCACGACTTGGCACGGGACTTGCTGCCGGATGTGCTGCCCATGCTGACGAGCACCCGCCCCTACATCCGCAAGAAGGCCACCCTGGTGCTGTACCGTCTGTTCCTCTCCCACCCCGAGGGCCTGCACCTGGGATTTGAACACCTGAAGCGCCGCCTGACCGATGAGAATCCCTCCGTGCTCTCCTGCGCCGTGAATGTGGTGTGCGAGTTGGCACGCAAGAAGCCCTCCAACTACCTCTCCCTGGCCCCGGAGCTGTTCACGATCCTGGTGGGCTCCAGCAACAACTGGATGCTCATCAAGGTGGCCAAGCTCATGGGCAGTCTCGTCAGTGAGGAGCCCCGCCTGGCCCGCAAGCTGCTGGAGCCCCTGGCCAACATCATCCAAAACACCCCCGCCAAGAGCCTCATGTACGAGTGCATCAACACCGTCACAGAGGCGCTCCTGCACACCAAGCGCGCCGACGGCAGCGACGCCAAGAATGTCCCCGCAGTGGTGCGCCTGTGCACCGACCGCCTGCGGGAGTTTGTGCGTGACACCGACCAGAACCTCAAGTACCTGGGACTGGTGGGGCTGGCCCGTCTGATGCGCTCCCACCCCAAGGTGGTGGCGGAGCACAGGGAGCTGGTGCTCACCTGCCTCATGGACGATGACGTCACCATCCGCCTGCAGGCCCTGGAGCTCATCACGGGCATGGTCACCAAGCGCAACCTGCCAGACATCGTGGCTCGCCTGCTGGAGCACACGGAGGCAGCAGACGGCATGTACAGGGACGCCCTCATCGCCAAGATCATCTACATGTGCTCCAGGGACAAATACGCCTTCCTCCTGGACTTTGGGTGGTATGTGTCTGTGCTGGTGAAGCTGGCGTACTGCCAGTCCGAGGAGCACGCCACCGCCATCTCCAACCAGCTCCTGGACGTGGCAGTGCGTGTGGAAGCAGTGCGGGGACATGCCGTGCAGTCCGTGCTGCCCCTGCTCACTGATGGCTCCCTGACCAGCGGCGCCTCCAGTGCCGCCGGGGAAGTCCTCTTCGCCGCGGCGTGGATCACAGGGGAGTACGCGCCCCTCATCCCAGCCAGCGCACGCAAGCAGCTGCTGCACTGCTTGCTGCAGGCGTCCGCTCTCACCTTGAGCTCCAAGGTGCAGTCTGCCTTTGTGCAGTGCTGCGGCAAGGTGCTGCTGGTGGAGGGGCACGCAGCGCTGTCGGGGGGACAGGAGGCAGCCACTGCAGACGCAGGCGTCACGGCGGCACAGGTGTTCAGCTCCCTGCAGCAGTTTGTGCGCAGCTCCCACGTCACTGTGCAGGAGCGTGCCAGCGTGCTGTGTGCCTTGCTGTCCGCCTGCGGCGTGCAGGTGCCCTCAAGCACTGCGGCCCCTGCAGCCACCGGGGCAGCTCCCCCTGCCAGCATCAGCCCCGCCCAGCTGTCCGCCATGGTGCAGGTGCTGGCCAGTACCGTCATTGAGCCCCTCAAGGCTGTCAGCAGCAAGGCCGCCAAGCGTGTGCAGGTGCCTGAGGGCCTGGACCTGGACGCCCCCATCGTCCCAGACACAGCAGAGATGTGGGCACCATCCACGCAGGGCAGCGTCTCAGCCGCCCTGGTCTCCTTCGAGGAGGCGTACTCCAGTGGGGGCAGCAAAGAGGGCCTCTCCCGGGACGACTTGGCTGCGGACTTCGGTGGTGACTCTGACGACGAGCTGTTTGATGAGCTGGGCGGCAAGAAAGGCACCAAGAAGGGCAAGAAGAGCAAAAAGGACAAGAAGTCCAAGAAGAGCAAAAAGTCTCGCAGCAGCATGTTCATGCTGGGCGGTGTGGATTCCGCAGCAGACGCAGCAGGCGGCTCTGACGCTGAGTTGGAGGACATCCCCATCGCCAAGCTGGAGCTGTCCGAGGTGTCCGCTTCTGCGGCGCCCGCTGCGGGGGCGGGCCCCGCCGTGCCAGCCCCCAAGCGCGGCGTGCAGTACGTCGTGGACATGGCGGGCAGCGAGTCGGACAACAGTGAGTCGGGCGGCTCCGACGCTGAGGACGCCTTGGCTGCCATCGACTTGACCGGTGCTGCTGCCGCCGCGGCTAGCGGTAGCGGCAGCTCCAAGAAGCCCAAGAAGAAGAAGTCTTCCGAGAAGAAGTCCAAGTCAGACAAGAAATCCAAATCCGACAAGAAGGCCAAATCCGACAAGAAGGCCAAGTCTGAGAAAAAGGCCAAGAAAGAGAAGAAGGCTTCTGCCTAGTGCCCTGGCCAGCCTGTCCGCCTACAATGCATTTTTCCACTCCCGGAGGTACGCAATCACTGCCACCGCTGCAGCATTTTCCTCCTCTCCCATGCTGCGCACCTGCTCTTGCCAGGCGCCCCACAGCTGCCTGGGGGGTGCCGTGGTGTCTGGGCGGAATCCAAGGGCGTGCAGGGTGCCCAGGGCGGCCTCCAGCGATGGGGTGGCCCCATTGCCGTGAGCCCCCTTGGCGTGGGCAGCCACAGCCTCAAGTACAGGTATGGCCATGGGCAGCAGGAAGGGGTTGTGCCCCCCCTCTACCCCCAGCCTCGTAACGGAGGGGGGTAGTCGCCCCTGCCCCTCCCACGCCAGCCGCCGCAAGCCTGCAGCAGCCGCGAATGCAGCGTTGCCTCTGCTGTAGTCGTGCCCAGTGAACACCAAGCAGTCGCCCGCCAGCGGCAGCAGACTGCGGCGCACCGTGTCCCAGAACCCCCCTGCACTGCCCTCGAAGAAGCGCCCCGCCCCCTGCGGAAACAGCACGTCCCCAGCAAACAGGGCGGTGGAGGCAGACACGCCATGGGCGTGCACTACGCCGTCAGCGGGCCGCAGCAAATACATTGCATGCCCTGCAGTGTGCACCCCGGCGTGCAGTGCCCTGCCAACAGCGGGCAGGCTGCTGTGCATGTAGAGTGAATCCCCATGGCCTACTTCCCGTGTGACCCCAGCAATGGGCTGGCTGTCGGCAGGGGCAAGCACCTGCAGGCCGGGGTAGTCTTTACATAATGCAGCATTGCCACCTGCATGATCCCAGTGGTGGTGGGTCGTCCAGATTCCAGTCAGTTCGCAGTCTGAGTCCTGCAGAGTTGCTTTCGCTGCCTCTGCACTCAAAAGCACGTTGCCAGCCGCGAACGCATGGCTTTTCTCGGGCACGCACCATGGTCAGCTGGGTCAATTAATACGCTCACTGAGTTCGCAACGTCTTTCACGCAGTAGAAGTAATTGTCGCTGAGGATCGGAAAGCAGTTGACCTGCAGCCACGGTGTCAGCTTGCCGACAACGTGCAGCTGCCGGAGTGTATTCATGAGGTGGACAAAATATACGGCATGATCTCGGAGAAGCTGACACGACGATTGGATTTGACACAGTTTTATCCTGATGGGCTGAACGGCCTCTTCGAAGCACGTATCAAATGGTGGGGGGCTTTGAGGCGAGACATTTCTCGTCCACGGCAAGACCTAAGCACCACAAAACATAATACTTAAAGACAATTGCGGCACAAATCATGCAGCATGTCAGTGATTGATTTGCTCTTTGATGCTGCAAGGAATACGGTGTGAAATGTCTTGCCTTGAGTCGCTTCCGCCAGCTGTTTGGGTAACTCTGGGTGAGCTGCTGTGCGCCAGTGATGCTGCTCAGCTGGCAAGCACCAGCACAGCATGCCACGATAAAGCGAATAAATACACGATAACCAAGTGTTCCATTGTATCGGAAGGCAACACCGTGTTGGCGTCTCTTTCGGCCTCATTGGCCAGGTGGCCTCAGCTGCATTCACTGCATTACACTGCTGAGCAAGCCAGACACCTGCACAAATTAGGACTGCATGCAGCACAGTGGCCCGTGAACCAAACCATGTCAATTGGTGCAAGCGTGCTCACCGGCCCTTACCACGAGGCTCATCAATTTGTTGCTGCCTCACTGCCCCTGCCCGGCCGCCTCGTCTCCCTGGGGCTTCACGGCAGCTTCCGAGACCAAGGGTGGGGCAACAACAAGGGCAGATTCCTGGCAGGGATCATGCGCTGCCATGGCACTATGTGTGCAGGCAGCGATGAGTTGCTCGCTCTGCACCCTGCATGCCCCCCCGACGCACCAGCGGCAGGGGCAGCTGCCCCCCCAAAGCAGGCAGCCCTCACGGCAGCAGCTGCATCTCATCAGCCGCAAACTGCTGTGGGGTTCGCTTGCGTTGCTGGCGGCGACGGGCCTGGGGCCCATCCCTGGGCCCAGTGCAGCCACTGCCCTCTGCCAGCTGACAGCACAGAGGAGGTACGACGCAATGCGGAGGAGGACAACCAACAAGCAAGGGCACTGCTCAAGAAGGCATACGTAGGTGGTAAGCTTGTCTCGCTATGGCACAGTGTGAGCTGCATGCAGCTGACAGGCATCGCCGGGCACGAGTATGAGGAATTCAACGTGGCGATGTCCTGGCGCCCCCCTGCAGTGCGGCGGGCAGAGAGAGACGCCCTCGTTGCTGCACGAGCCAGGGGGGTGGGTGCCATGGGTGGCGACGAAGGGCATGAGTCATGCCGCGCGCTGCCCGCGGACGAGCGGCTGCGCCTGCTGCAGGCTGACGACTTCTTGGGCTGTGCCGAGGCCGGGGATGTGGTCCAGCTGCTCTGCATTGTGGGGGGCGGTGGGGGCCACCAGTTGAAGTGGAAAGGTTTGCAGCTGAGTGTCGGCTGCGAGCAGTGATGGCTCAGCGGCTCTGTGCGGAATGGTTGACAGCTTTCGGCATGGGGGGGCAAATACAGGATGACAGCGTGAATGAGCATCAGGCTGCCATGGGTTTGAGTGCAATTTCCTGAGATCCAAACTGGTTTTGAGTAGCGGGCCACATCTTGTGCTTGTTCTGCATGGCTACAGACCCAGTATTGTGCAGCGAACACCTCACGTTTCGTTCGCGTTTCATCGTGACATGTCTTTCTTCGGCGATGATGATGCAGGCGCAGAGGAGGGATTTCAAGTGAACGACTCATTCGCGGAAAAGTACCATGACCGTAAACGCCGTCAAGAGTTAGCTCAGGCCCGTGCAGCTGGCCTGCTTGATGCACAAGGCGAACTTGTGAGCGACAGTGAGAGCAGCAGTGATGAAGAGGAAGACGCAATGCCTAGGGAGGAGGGCCTGCAAGTCATGCACGTGCTCAATATGATCAGAAAGAAGGACCCAGCTATTTACAAGCCCGATGCCGTGTTCTTCAAGAAGGACGAGCCCGATGCCAGTTCTGGCGACGACGAAGCTGATGACTCAGCTGCTGCGTCTGCCGCACCCAAGCGCAAAACCGTGAAAGACATCGTGCGCGACCAAGTCCTCGCTGCAGCAGAAGCTGGCAAAGACGATGCCTTCGAGGATGATGAACAGGTGCCCGTGGCCAAGCCCTGGGTGCACATGGGCGACAAGGTGTATGACGCGGAGCAACAGGCCCTGCGCGCCGCTGTGCTGCAGGCTGGCCTGCCCCTGCAGGACAGCGAGGACGAGGACGAGGACGAGGACGACTTCATGCAGCAAAGCAAGAAACCTTTGGCTGCTGCAGAGGCCTCTGCGGAGCCCAAGGTGGACGATGCCGTGCTGCAATCTGCCCGGGAGTGGGTGGGCGCCGTACACCGGGCAGCCCCCCAGGTGGATGAAGACAAGATCTTGAACCTTGAAGCTGCAGGCACAGGGGAGATGACAGAGCAGGCAAAGGACTACCTGAAGTGGTTCACCGCCACCCGTGCCTGGGAGGGCGACGCCGCGGATGACGCCGACGCCGACTCCATTGACGAGGACGCAGATGCCCTGGACAAAGCAGACGCGTTTGAGGCCACTTACAACTTCCGCTTCGAGGACCCCGATGGCGCCATGATTGCCACACACCCCCGTAATACGGAGGCCAGCCTGCGGCGCAAGGAGAGCAAGCGGAAGCGCCAGCGGGAAGCAAAGGCTGAACGACGGGCAGAGGACAAGGCGGAACGCGAGGAAGAACAGAAGCGCCTCATCAACTTGAAGCGTGAAGAGGAGCAGCAGCGCATGGAGAAGCTGCTGGGGGAGGCAGGCAAGGGCCTGGACCAGGCGCGGGCAGCCAAGGTGCTGGCGGCACTGGAGGCGGGGGAGTGGAATGAAGCAGACTACGACAAGCTCATGACCAGTGCATTTGGGGATGAGTACTACATGGAAGACGAGGGTGAAGGGGATGAAGCAGGTGCAGTAAAGCCCACGGCACCAGCATGGATGCTGACTGGGGACAGCGATGGGGAGGACGCCGCCGCCGCCGCCGCCGCCTCATCAGGGGGTGCAAGCGGGGCTACTCAGCAGGGCAACCACGACAGCGACGAAGAGTCTACTGCTGGTGCAGCACTGGATGAAGACGAGGACGTGGAGGAGGGCGCCACCGCCATCAGCACAGCGCAGCTGGCCGCGCAGCTGTCGGCTGCCTCCCGCCGGGTGGTGGAGGCCGCGGTGGCGGATGCCGAGGCAGACATTGGGTATGAAGACGTCATTGCGGGGGGTACCATCAAGACCAAGTTCAAGTACCGCAGCGTGCCTGCTTCTGACTTCGGCTTGGCAACGGACACCATCTTACGGGCCCCGGACAAGCTCCTGAACACATTCGTGGGGCTGAAGAAGATCGCGCCCTATCGTGACAGTGAGTACAGCCTGACGGCCAAGCGTGCCAAGAAGGCCCGTGAGATCCTGCAGGCAAGCATTGAGGAGAACGAGGCAGCGGCAGAGGCGGCTGCCAACGCCCGGTCCCGCGCCCGCAAGGAGGCACGGCGGGAGGCCAGGGAGGGCGCACCCAAGCCCAAGAAGAAGAAGGAAAGCCGCAAGGCGCGAGCCAAGCGGGCCGAGGATGGGCGCGGCGCCAAGCGCTCCCGCGATGACGAGGAGGCGGCAGCGTCCGCCTCAGAGGGGGGCAGTGACGAGGAAGCTCCGCCTGCCGCCGCCGCCGCCGCCGCAGGTGGCAATAGCGCAGGCAGCGCCCACAAGGCCAGCAGTAGCAATGTGATGACCGAAGCCACCTCCAAGGGCATCTCCAAGGCGCGTCTGGCCTCGTACGGTGCGGTTGTGCAGGATGCAGTGGGCGGAAAGAAGAATCGCCGACGCAGCAAGAAACCGCGCAAGGAGTGATGGGTAGCCACCGAACCCCAGCTAAGCCTGTTCCATCACAACTGCTCGGCTCGGTTGACAGCGAACGCTGCTAATTGCGCACATTCGCCTGCATTCACGCTGAGGTCTAGTGGGAGCTGCAAGGGGGCTCATTGTAAATTGACACCGTAGTTCAGTCTGCAACGTCCTGCACGGCAGACAAATGTACTATATGGGACTCCGCAATGTTTCACAGACATTCACACTGCTTTGGCCTGCAATTGTACAAAGTGAGCCTGCCACACTGCTGCTTTCTGTGCGAGTTCTTTGAAGCGAATTACTGATGGCTGCTGAAGCTAGTGCGACAGCGATCACGCCAAGCAAGTGGGAAAGTGTTCTTCCTCCATTTTGGAAAGATATCATTGCTGCATATCTCAAGGATGATGCCCCGTCCTTCGACGTGGGTGGCTTTGTAGTTGGAGGTGCGCACTTCTGTGGAATCGCGCATATTCTGCACTTTTGAGCAGACCCGCCAATCTCGCTGCAGACAAAATTGAGACAGCAGTTCTGCTTGGTAAATCTGAGGGGGTCCTAGCAGGAGTGCCCTTCTTCAACGAAGTTTTCAGGCAGCTGGAGTGCTCTGTTGAGTGGTTCTACCCGGAAGGCAAAGTGCTTGACAATACGCCAGTGCATGTTGCCAAGGTCACTGGGCCAGTCCGGCGCCTGCTTTTGGGCGAGCGCACAGCCTTGAACATCCTGACACGTGCCAGTGGAATTGCCACAGCTGCCAAGGTTGTGTCTGGTATCGCACGGGATGCTGGTTGGCACGGTGAGGTGGCTGGCACCCGCAAAATCACCCCTGGCTTCAGGCTTGTGGAGAAGTATGCGCTGCTGGTGGGCGGCGCAAGCACCCACCGCATGGACCTCAGTCATATGGTCATGCTGAAGGACAACCATATTTGGTCTGCGGGCGGCATTGCACAGGCGGTGGCCGCCGCTCGATCCGCCTGCGGCTTCAGCAGCAAAATCGAAGTGGAGAGCCGATCCCTGGAGGAAGCCCGCATCGCAGCTGGCGCTGGCGCAGATGTGGTCATGCTCGACAACCTCTCCCCCGAGGCCCTGAAGAAGGGCGCTGCGTCTCTCAAGGCGGAGTTCCCCCACGTAATGATTGAGGCGTCGGGAGGCATCCGGGAGGACACCCTGGCCAGCTACACCAGCCCTCATGTGGACATCATCAGCATGGGAGCACTGACCCAAGGCTATGATACGCTTGATTTTTCTCTGAAGATTGCCCGTGGCGAAGTTGCCAAGCGTGTAATTGGGGAGGGCAGCGTAACGGTGGCCGAGTAGGCAACTGGCAGGCCCCCTTTCATGTGCTAGCCACTGCGCTCCAAACGGCTGGAGCAAAAGCGGCAACATGTGTAAATAAATTGGCAATGTGTGTTGATACCCCCGATTTTGCGATTTGTGCGCCCAAAGGCGCAAGAGAGTAGAGCAGCGTGGCAGCGAATTTGCTTGTGGCAGGGCTGCGCAGCAGTAAATACACGTGCCTGCTACACATCGTGGCAGGGCGGAAAGGAATCTGGTAGCACAAAGCATAATATACTAGTCATACTCCCATGAATTCGACTGTGTCTGCTTATGATGGTGCGCTTGCCCCTGTGGACACTGCGCGGAAATTGGCTGATACACGCTTGCGCAGAGTGGTTTGAGGTGTTCAGTCAAATTTCACCATTTGCATATGCTGATCTTGGTATCGCACTTGGATTTGGTCTGAGCATTATTGGTGCCGCATGGTAAGCGGATTCCATGATTGAGAGCGCTCAAAGCAATAAATTCAGACAACTTTGCAGGGGGATTTTCATCACAGCCAGCTCCATTTTGTCCGGCGCTATCAAGGCGCCTCGCATCCGTAGCAAGAATCTGATCAGTGTTGTGTTTTGTGAAGCGACAGCGATTTACGGGGTCATTGTTGCCATTATCTTGATGAACAAAGTCGCAGTTGCTAAGGAGCACATTCACAGCGGCCGACTGGACCCCGACTATGACTTCGCCAAGTACTCGTATGCTGGTGAGCCACGCCATCCAGGAGGAGTTTTTTCCCCTGAGCACTCCCTGTGTGTGCAGGTTTTGCCGTCCTCACGTCTGGCCTGACAGTGGGCGTGTCGAATATCGCCAGCGGCGTGTGCGTGGGCATCGCAGGCAGCAGCTGTGCTTTGGCAGACGCGCAGGACCCATCCCTTTTTGTTAAAATGATTGTGGTGCAGATCTTTGGCAGTGCATTGGGCATCTTCGGGATGATTGTGAGTCCTGCTGGCGAACACCCCCGCTGGACAACATCATGCGTTTCCTGCACAGGTGGGAATGGTGCAAGCAAACCATGCAGACTTCCCAGTTTGAGGGAGCATGAGTGCACAATGCAGTTTTGTTTGCGTATCTCGTCGGTGTATGCGCCTGGGGCCTGGGTTGCTGTGCAGCATTGCCGGCCAGCGTGCCCGTCCGCGACAAGCAGTGCAGCAACGCATGCATGGTGCTAGGCAACATAAACGCAATTCATTCATCCACAACCACAACCCCCAGACTTGGCGGGTGCACCGGAGTCGGGCTGCAGGTTGGTCACTCTTCCCTGGTCAGTGATGGTCGCAGGCGCGGAGGGCGCAGCTGCCGTCCTGCGGTCATTCATCACCCGGTAAATCTCCCCCAGGATGTTCATGAAGGCCGTGTCCACCCCCCCTGCGTCAAGTGCAGATGTCTCGATGAACGCCAGGTCGTGCACCTCGGCGAAGGCGAGGGCCTCCTCCGTGCTCACTGTGCGCAAATGCCGCAAGTCGCTCTTGTTGCCCACAAGCATCACCACGATGTCCTCGTCGGCGTGGTCGCGCAGCTCCTTCAGCCAGCGCTCCACGTTCTCGAAGGTCTGGTGGTTGCTGATGTCATACACCAACAGCGCGCCTACTGCACCACGATAGTACGCGGACGTGATGGCCCGGTAGCGCTCCTGTCCGGCTGTGTCCCAAATCTGGGACTTGATGATCTTGCCATCAATCTCAACAGTTTTTGTGGCAAACTCTACCCCGATTGTAGTTTTACTCTCCAGGTTGAACTCATTCTTCGTGAATCTCGACAGAAGGTTGGATTTGCCAACCCCTGAATCGCCAATCAGGACAACTGCGCAAATCAGCCGTGAGAATGCATCAAAAGGACAAAGCCCGGAAAGCATGAGCAATTGAGACACGATCCAAGCTGCAATTGCAGGAGACAAAAGCATTCTCGGCACGACGCCATTTCACGTCCACGCACTGCGCGGCAGTGTCGGAGAAACGCCGAAACTCACTTTTGAACAGATAATCATGGTCATCGCTGCTTGCCATGGCTACGAAATCGTACGAACTGTCTCGATGTACTTTGGTGCGTGCTGCTGTCAAATTGACGGGAAGCACAACAACAAGCAGTCGCTGCCGAAGGCCTGTCGAAAAAGTGTGAGAGCTTGCCGAATCTACTGATACAAACAGCCCAAACTCAAACAAGCATAGTTGGGCAGCAGCATGAAGTGGAGCATACGTTCTGAAGTGATTGACGTGATCTCAGCTGGCTTGCGCTGCGCTGGATCCTGCCAAGCAATGGTACAAGCGCCCCTGCCCAGCTTTTGGCTGTGCTTGCCATGTGGGCAATGCCTCCCACAGCCAGGGGGCACGTTCTTGCCCTGACCCCAAACCCTCACGTTGAAGCCGACTTCTTCTGCAAATGAAAAGCTTACTTCCAAAGTGAGTTACCAGATGTTTAGATTGCATCCCCAAACAAGTGTCTACAATGAAGTGCACTGCACTAATTTTGGCTGCATGCGCAGCTTTTGCTGCCGCAGCGCCTGCAGAAGATGCTGTACCTGTACTCCCTGGCTTTGGAGCCCCTGCACAGGACACATACTCTGGTTACCTTACTGTGGCTGGCACTGCTAAGCGCTTGCACTACCTGTTCGTGCGCGCTCAGACTGATGCGGCGAATGCCCCAGTGGTTCTATGGATGAACGGTGGTGCGTATAATGATCAAGCGCATGAGTGTGGTGCACAATTTCGATCTTGCAATTCAAAACGGTTGTTCTCAGGCCCTGGCTGCTCTTCACTGGATGGCTATTTCTACGTACGTGCAACGTCGTCGATGACATACTCCGAAATCCGCACTATATGCTCGCGCAGGAGCATGGACCACAACATGTGAACAACGAAGCTGAGTTGGAGGTGAACCCGTACTCCTGGAACAAGTATGCGAACATGCTGTACGTCTTTGGCGGGTTTCTGGCTCGCTGGCGATGACTCAGCTGTGTGTATTGTACAGGTACATGGAGGCTCCTGCCGGCGTGGGCTACAGCTACTCGACAAACCCCGCTGACTACAACACCAACGACTTCATCACAGCGGATGACAACTACCATGCTCTGCAGAACTTCTTCACTGAGAAGTTCCCTGAGTTGGCCAGCAACGCCTTCCTGGTGTCTGGAGAGTCATACGGCGGCATCTACGTACCCACCCTCACCGTGCGCATCCTGCACGGCAACAGCGCCGGCTCCGGGCAGAGCATCAACTTGAAGGGCTTCGTGGTGGGCAACGGAGTGAACGAGTTCAACACCAACTCCCTCATTGAGTATGTGTACTACCACGGCTTCATCGGCTCCGCGCTGTGGAAGACGCTGCAGAGCAACTGCGATGGGCAGTACGCCAACCCCCCCAACGCAGCCTGTGCAACTGCCGTGAACCAGGCCTCCGATGTCGTGTACAACGGCGGCTTGAACTTCTACGGGTGGAACCTCGAGTGCCACGACAACAGCCCCGGCATGAACGAGAAGATGCGCCGCAGCGCGGAGGAGCTGTTTCCTGGGCTGCAGCTGCCCGCCAAGCAGCAGGCGCTGGCACGGGAGCACATGCTGGCGCCCTCCCTGACGGCCATCACGGCTGCCACGGGGAACCTGGAGATGAATGTGCCCTGCATCAACTCCACTGCGGGCACCATTTACCTGAACCGCGCTGATGTGCGTGCAGCCCTGCACATCCCCGCTGGGCTCCCCGACTGGGGCATCTGCACCACGCAAGTGAACTACACCAAGACTGTGCACGATATCACGCCGTACTGGTCCAAGGCCATTGAGGCTGGGGTGCACTTCACGAACTATGCGGGAGACACGGACATGGCGTGCAACTTCCTGGGGAACGAGCAAGCCCTGGCGTCGTTGAACCTGACACTGGACAAGCCCACTGCACCGTGGCACGTGGACCACCAGGTCGCAGGCTTCTTCACAGCTTACACCGAGGGGGCTGACTTTTGGACCGTCAAGGGCAGCGGGCACATGGTGCCGCAGTTCCGCCCACAGGAGGCAGAGGTCATGTTCCGTACAGCCCTGCAGCGCTCGGGAGCAGCAGCACCCAACCCCAACAGCGACGACCAAGTGGACGACGCCGGGCAAAACCAAGACGACTTGGAGGGAACTCCACTCAGCCTTCGCGGCAAGAGGCAGTTGCTGGATGACGGTGATGACCACTACTAAGCACTGAATGTAGTGAAACCACCGACTTGCTGCTGCATCGTGCAACTTGAGTGCACTCTTTCATACTGTTGGCTGGCGTGCCTACTCTTCGGTTGCAGCGCGACCACCAAAGATTCATGCAGTGCGCTGATAAGCTCTGTAGTGCTGAGGTTGTTTTGCAGCGTGCTTGTGTGCTTCTTGCGATCTCAATCCATCGACGCTCCAGGGGGGGCAGCATGGTACAAAGGTTATTAATTCTTGTACGACTGATGCGTAGCATAATACCAACCCACCGAAATAGGTGTCTCGAGAAAGTACACATTGTTTGACTGGATAGCGTGGTCTCTTGAGTGCTGACCAGATCTGAAGTGCCCTCGCGAGGTTTCTTGACTTGAGCTACCACAACAGTGCTTGGCTCCGTCACAATCTGGCCACGTCAAGGCTACCAGGTCCTGTGTTCCCGCAATAATGCCCAAGAAGAGTAAGAAGGGTAAAAAGGCACCACCTCCTCGTGGACCAGCGGTAAGTGTCATTGCGGAGGGCAGAGTTTCGCGCGAAACGCCCACATGGCAATTTGCAGCGCGACTTCACGGCCATTCCAGCGCTAGACGGGGCAGATGGGGCAGTGGGTGTCGAACAGCTCCAATTTTCAAGGAAGGTGGATGCAGTCAAGTTGGTATGTCTGCATTTGTGGCGCAAGGAGCCTTCACACCACTGCTTTTGTGTCGCAGGCCATGGCTGAGGATGTAATTGCTGCATCTGTTGCTTCTGGCGAACGCAGCTTGACTCTCCAAGCATTATCTTTACATGCGCTGCCTGATTCCCTTTACTCTTTGGCTGGGCTTGAGGAGGTGAATTTGGAGGACAATTTCATCGTAGCAAGTGAGTACAGTACCCTGGCCCGGACGCTGCCAAGGCCTCATTGACGAACCCAATTTCTGCAGCTGTGTTTGACCACTTGGCCGAGTTCACTTCTTTGAAAGCAGTCAATTTGAGGAAGAACTTTCTCAGTGGAGCCCTGCCTGACTCGCTCGGTCGCAACGCAGAGCTGCGTGAGCTGGAGCTGGACGACAACGCAATCACGGAGCTGCCCAGCACCATGGCCAGCATGGCGGCACTGGTATCCCTCACAGTCAGCTACAACAAGCTGTCCTTCCTGCCCGGGGAGCCGTTTACTGCCTGGAGCCACTTGGTGCATCTGGACCTGCGCTTCAACGAGCTCAAAGAACTGCCGGCAGAAATTGGCGCCTGCGATTCACTGGAGGCACTGCTTGTGTCTAACAACAACCTGACTGTCCTACCAGATTCACTGGGGCATCTGGTCAGCCTACAGGTGCTTGACGCCAGCCACAACGCCCTCACCGCCCTGCCCCCCAACCTGGAGGCGTGTGCGGGCATGCGCCTGCTGGATGTGAGCCACAACAAACTCACTGAGCTGCCTGCAGACATGCTGTCCACCATGGGGCAGCTGACGCACTTGTATGTGAACAATAACAAGGTGGCTGCCATCCCATCGGCAATCGGTGGTGCAGGTAATCTGCTTGTGCTGGGAGCAGCAAACAACGCCATCACGGCCCTACCAGACGAGATTGGGGCCTGTGTGCACATGCAAGAAGTGTACTTGCAAAATAACGCCAAGTTGACTGCCCTGCCTGCCTCAGCAGCGGCGTGGACGGATGTGCAGCAGGTGTCCTTGAACGGGTGCAAGCTCAAGATTGTGCCTGAGGAAATCGCCAAGTCCTGGTCCAAGTGCGAGTTCTTCGACGTGCAGAGTAAGGGCAAGAAGAAGTCCTGCAAGCTGACAGAGGAGTTCCTCTTCGAGATGGACAAAACGCACATCTCAGGCTTTGCCATGGCCAAAAAGAAGAAGGGCAAGAAGGCTAAGAAGAAATGAGGTGCCCAGGGTAACCACGTGCTTCCTGGAACCGGCTGCTGTGTGCATCTCGCCTGTGCTCCAGGCACTCGGCCAACAGCAGAATCTCGGTGCCGCTTCGGCGAACTGGGCAAACCTGGTTTCCGCAGCATTGCAGACAATGCAAACCACAAGAGCAGGCCAACCAAATTTATCTGTATATTTGCTTTGTTTTGTGCCTCTTGAGCGTTGGCCTGTTCGCACAGAAGTTGCCTGGCACTCGAGGGGCGTTCATTCGCCACGAGAGCCCCCATGACTCACTTTATGTGTCATTGTCATGCCTTGCATGTGGGGATCAAAAGGCAGACTGTTGCATGCTTGTGCGCATGCAACTGGGTCGATTCTGATGAGCTCACTTGTGTAACATTGGCATTTTGTGCAGCCCAAGCTAGCGAAGTACTCTCTGAGCTATTTCCGCATTTGCCAATGAGCTCTGTCCGAGGAACGAAGCGGCCCCGGGCCACAGCCCGTGCTGCACAATCAGAACGCTTCATAGATTCATACGTTATGTACCAACGTATCGCATCTGCCATGGGCGTGGAGCTTGGTGACGCCGAACTGCACGCAAGGTTGGAGAGCTCAGTTTTGAATCACACGAATGCTGAGAACTCCGGTGCTGAGGCCGAGGAGCTGGAGAAGCTGGAACTGCGGACCAAAATTGTGGAGGCAGAGTTGCGAAAAAACATCCGCACAGAGCGCGTTGAGCTGCAGCGGCGTTTGGACAAGATCATGCAGAAGGCCAAGGAAGGTGTGCAGGCTGCCAGGCGCACTGGACAGGCGCTCATGGATGCAGAGCGAGCCGCGCAAACTTCAGGACGCAATGCCACTGCAATTGCTGCCCAGCAGCAGCTGCAGTGCAAGAACTGCGGAAATCAGGACGGTGCATACTTCGTCACAGACGGTTGGAACGCAGACCTCATCTGCCGCAAGTGCGGCAACATCGTGCGGGCCAACCAAATCCAGGACAAGGACTGGTCCCGTGTGAAGACCTCTGACGACGGCAAGGTCATGTCCACTATCGGCGACAAGCACGATAAGCGCTTCGGTGACTCCCACAACTTGCGTGTGAACCTGGCGGGGGGCCCTGGGGTGAATGCCTCCACGCTGCGCTCCATGCAGCGCAGTGCGGCGTACATGGAGCAGATACACCACTCAGACAGCGTGCACCGGGGCCACGCCACCGGTCGCACTCGCGATGTCTTCAAAGACAAGGACAAGCGCAAGATCTTCGACCGTTTGGAGGACGTGAGCAGCCGCGTGGGCATCAACATGGGTGTGTGCAACTCCGCCAAGGACATGTACGCAGCGGTGCGGGACGACAGGGAGGCGCTACACAAGCGCGACAAAATGGCTGTGGTGTGCCTGTTCACTGCTTGGCAGCAAATGGTGCAGCAGCACAGCGAATCCCAAACCCAGATGCTGGCCAGGGCAGCTGCGGCACAAACCAGCGGCGGCGACGCCAGTATGCCCCCTCCCGCCAAACGGGCAGCAGAGGCGGATCCCGCTGTGGACGACGGGTTTTCACTCATGTCGCTGCTGGGTGACGCCCCCCTTGACACCCCCTCCACGCAGGAGGCTCAAAATGCGGGGGCCGTGCCTGCCGCCGCCACTGAGGAAGCTGCAAGCGACGAAACAACTGGCGATGCGCAGCAACTGAGCGCCGATGACAGCGAGGATGAAGATGCCCTCTTTCCGGAGGCTGTGCAGCTGCAGCGCAGGCACGCCCGCGCTGTGGCTGCTGTGAAGCGTCACACGGCAGCAGCCGCTGCGGCACAGGGACAGCTAATTGCCGCGCGTGCCGCTGAGCGGGCGTGGGCGCAGCTGCAGGCCTCCAAAGAGGCTGTGGCAGAGTCTGCCACGGTGTCTGCCGCTGCCGCAGAGGAGAGCAATCCGCACAGCAGCAAAGCCACAGAGGCGGAAATGCGTGTGGCCGCAGCTTCCGGGGAGCGTGCCGCAGCTGTGCAACAGGAGGAGGTGGCACGCACAGCACTGGACAGCTTCACCAAGTCGCATGAATTGAAGTTGATGGCGCACGAGGATGACTTCTGTAGACGCGTGTCGCACCCGTTCTGGGCCAGCTACGACGCCCGGGTTCGCCAAGTGGCTGCCATGCGCAAACGTAACCAAAAAATGCGCTTCATGGACCTGAGCAAGCCCCCAAAACGGCGCATGGGCGGGGCGCGGTAGCTATTGATGGCGCTGTGCACAGTCTATGCGTCATCCTCACTGCGTAGCATGAGCATGGCCCTGTTGGCGACACCGGCATCCGCCAGCGTGCCCTGCAGGGCGCCCCCGGGGGCCTCTGCATCGCCCCCCCCCAACAAAGCCCCGCGCAGTGCATTGCCATCCGCAAGCTGCTTGCGTGGGTGCGCTTGCACAAGCACCTTCCCAAGCACGCCACGGCCAGGCAGCACCGCGTGCAAGGCGCCCATGAAGGCCAGCATGCTGCTGGAGGCGGCGCACTTGACTGTGACGTGGCGCACGCCGCCGCTGTCTGCTGGCAATGTGCGCACCATGACCATGATATCGCTGTGCTTTTGTGTGGCAGTGATGCTGCGTCGCGCCAGCTTGGCTGGGAGCACGCTCACTTCCATGTCGGCGGCTTGGCAGGCAGAGAGGGCGGCGGCAAGCAGCTGCTCCTCAGCTTCCGCTGCAGCAGCCACAGCACTCTGTAGTTGAACGTCTTTTGCCATTGCTTGTTGAAATGCTTGTTCAATTTGACGCATTTCTACCTGTCTCTGTGTTGGCTCAGCTGCTTGGCGTGGTAGCCGTGACTGCTCGATGGGTGCGCTCGGAAGGCGGTGGCCACCTTGCAACTCTTCCACCTGCCGTTTTGCCTTGACAGCCTGTGCAAGCCTCTGCTTTTCAAGGCGTCCAACATCCCTCCGCTGGCGTTCTTCCTCTGCGAGCCTGTCTTGCTCTTTCTGCAGCTCAGATAGGCGCTGTGTGCGAGCCAGGTTCTTTGATCGAAGCTTTTCGTATGAGTACGATTCTTTCAACTGGGCAGCTTCCGAGCGACGCTGAACAACCAAATATATGATGAATAGACCACACAGCGCTGTGAAAGCCAGCCCTGCGACAGTGTTCCAGTCGATTTCAAACCCAGCCAAAAGAAGTTTCTCTGGCGTTTCATCTTCTGCGGGAGCGCCCCCTTCATGGAGATCCTCAAAATCCTGTGTGCTTTCCATTATGCCGAGTCTTGATTGATGTTGCAAATTGAGATAGGTGCACTTTTTATCTTGGGCTTGAGTGGAAATGGCCGTCGACTTCGCGGCTGATTGGTGATATGCCAGTCCAAAGTCCACCGCCATTTTTGTGCACCCTGCTGACGGAGTCAGATGGCCGCGCTTTTTGAGGTGAGTACACAACAGTGGTGGTAACTTAGGCATCAGCAAATGGCAAATACCCAAAAGTGCATGCTTGTGGATGGTTGTAGATTGCAAAATAAACGTGTTTGCCAGTATTCCTAGCGCAAGGCAAAAATCTCTGCGTAGCCCCAAGCTTTTCGAGGTGTGATCAGCTTGATATGGCGCGGAGATACAGTATTTGTTCGCAGCTATGAGTTAAAAGCATGACACCGAATGGGTTACTCGCGGGGCTTCAGGGTCTTGCGCTGCACTGCAGGTGTCCCGAAGCCCACAGTACCAGACTGCTTGCCGTACCGTTTGAACCCCAGTCCGTTGGTGCTGTCAGTTCGCATGATGTGCGCACGGATCATGCTGCGGACGCTTCGCGAGTCACGCTTACTGCCTGTGCGTAGCGGTGTCTCCGACACGGGCTCGCGTGGAGATGTCACGAGCACTACTTCACCGCGCTGATCCCTGGGCGAGCCTGTGGGCGTCTCAACCATTGTCCGACGAACACGAGAGGCACCAGGTGAGCGCCTTGTGCCTGGGCTGATTGGCGAACGAACCTTTGGTGACATTGTGTTGCTCCGTGGCTGTGATCCCTGCAGGTTCTTGCTGTGGATAAAGTCCATGTACACTGACCGCTGCACGGACGGCGAGTCGGTGCTTGGAAGCGAATGCGAGGCAGCGGCTACTGGCTGGTACGCCTGCACTTTCATCAATAAATCAGCAACCACTGAACGGTTTGCTTGGAGCTCTTTGGCAAGAATTCCGTTTTCAGCCCTTGCTTGTTGCAATGCACTTTTTGCGCGCACCAATTGCTCCTCGGCTTGGCCCTTTGCTTGCAGGGCCAACACATGCGAGCGGTCAGACACCTTCAACCGCGCATGTGCATCTGCAATAAGTGCCTTCAAGCGTTGTACTTCGGATGAAGCTGCTGAAGCAATGGCTTTCTGTGCTGTGGCTGACGCAGCGCTGTGGGCCACTGCCTGAGCCACAGTGTGACTTGCGCTGCTGTGCATGACAGTTGTAGCTTTCTCAACCTGCTTGAGAACTTGCTCAATTGCTGTCTTACTGCGAGCCTTGTTTTCAGCTTCTTGCTTGATCTGCTCTTCCAAGGACTTCACCTCCTCTTCCAGGGAGCGTACATCCGCCTTGAGGTCTGCAATGTCGCCCCTAGCTGTGCCCAAGTCTCGGGACTCTGCGTCTAGTACTTGCTGTAGGCGAGTAGACTCTTTGTCTGCACTTGCTCTGGTTTCTTGAAGTAGCTCCTTTGCTGACTTCAATTCAAGGTTGAACTCCCTTTCGGCTTCGCGCATTGCTGTCGAGTGCTTTTGCTGCAACACATCCACTGTTTGCTTGCACTCTTGCTCTGTCGCTTCACGGGCTTGTTTAGCCTCATGGAGCGCTTTTTTGAATTGCTGTGAGCACACAGCATCTTGCAGCCCACTGGCATCTTCCCAAATCTGTTGTGCTTTGGGGACGAGCACGCTTGTGCTTTCCTTGCACTGGCACGTCCTGTCTTTAACCTCAGCTGATTCGCCAAGGATACGCTGTGCCGCCAAAGCCAGTTTTCGGCAAGAATTCCGCTCTGCCACCACAGATGGGTGCTCAAGTTGTATAACAGCTGCTGTTGTCATCAAATGCTTGGCGGCATCTAGCGGTGCGTGCGCGTGGACCAAAGCGTTGCGCACTGCATCAGTGACTTTAGCCTGCATGCGGCTTTCCAGCACCGACAAACCACTGCGATATGCTGTTTGAAGTGCAACAAGTGCATCTGCAGTATGCCTCAGGATGTCAGGCTTGGCCATTTCGGCGGCTGCCGCCTGTACCAACTCAATTTGCGCTGAAAACGCACGCTTGCTTGCCAATTGAAGCTGAACGCGAATCGCATCATTGTGTTTCAGCAACTCTTCATTCTGGAGAATCAGGGTTTGCAAGTGCTTACTTGTGGCATCTTCTTTGCGCTGCAATATGCTCAGGAAGTCTTGCATCTCTTCTTGTGAAGGAGCCTCTCCGACAGCCAGCCCATCCACCCTGCCTTGCCACAGGGTGTGAGTGTCGCGTATAATGCTCTGAACAAATCTGTCGCAGCTATCCGCATGTACAGATACCCGAACTTCGGCGTCGGCTTGCATTTGAGCAGCTAGAACATTTTTCAGATGTTCTGTTTTTGCTTCAAACATTTGAACAGCATGGTCGTGGTCGACAGCAACAGACTGCATCACCTGCAGTGCACTATCCACAGTGTCTCCGACATCCTCGTGACAGTCTTTCACGGCCTGCCAGATACTATCTATCGCTGATTGAAACTGAGAGCTGGTCGCTATCGGGTTGACGTGCCCAGAAATGGCGCTTGGTAAAGGTTGAGAGGCTTGCTCTTGCAGGGACTTGAGCTCCGCCTCCACTTGTCGCACTCTTTGCTGAACAATGCCTACCGCACTGGCGATGTCCAGGCGATGGACGGCCTTGAGGTTTTTCACTTCATCCAAATGGCGCCGCATTTGGTGGCCTAGGGCATCATTCAACTCTTCTCGCTCTTGCGCAAAGTCCATTTGCAGTGTGGCAAGGACTTCATCATACTTTGAAGTAGTGGATTGAACGTCCATTAGACGCTGATGTTGTGCTTCATTCAGAGAGGCAGTAAGGGTTTCAACTTGACCAGTCATGGTCAATTTCAATTTATCCAGTTCTAGAGCTGCTTGGGTCTGCTGCAGCTCAAACTGCTGCTTGTGGGTATGTGTCAGCGTCATGACTTCTTCCTTGTGCAATTTCTTGAGCTGCGCGATTTCGTCGTTGTGCTCCTGAGCCGAGGCCACTAAACCAGCCTGCAAATGTCCTAAGCTGATGTTGAGCTTGTCGAGCTTTTGTTGGTATTGCTGCGTGGCGTCCAGAAGGAGTTCGGATTGTTTTTCTTTTGCAGAAATTGCATCAGCACGTTCAAGAGAGAGTTGCTCCACTAACTGCGATACTATGTGTTTCTATGCCGTTGCGCTTCACGCGCTACAATTTCCGCACCTCGGTGACTTGCTCACATTTGATGAGAGCAGCATCCAGTGCTGCTGATTTGGCATTTAGCTCGGTTTCAAGCGAAGCGTGCGAATCATTCCGGCAGTATCCAACATGCGGCTGTGAGAAGCTTGTGCTGGGCATTCTCACAGCAGGCAGCTCTGGCTGGTCTGCATCTGCTGAGCTCATTGACCTGGACAGGCGTGAGAATTTCCCCAGCGAAGACAATAAAGCGTGAAAACATTGGTGATACAATGATTGACTTTTTTGTTTGGCTTACTTGCACTTCTCGCGTTGCAGTGCACAGAAAGGAGGCGAGGAGGGTTGCGCTCACACACCCTGACCTGATGGGCAGCAGATGGGGGACACGCCTGAGGAAGGCATCGGTTGAGCGTGCAAAATTCGGCACTAAAAACACAGGGCTTGACTTCACAATTGATTCCGGTCACGTTTGGCGCACTTGTTGTGTTTTCACACACGCAAAAGCGCAGCGCCCGGTAGTTTCGCTGGCTTTTCTCCCTGTCGTTGGAAGCCAGAACTATGAGTGCTCTAGTTGATACTCACGCCCAATGATCTCCTGCAATCTCTCCCACAGGGCCTGCTTGGCTTGTTTGATGTCATGCAGGGCCATTTCAGCGACTGGCGCAGTCAACAAACTGCACCCGCTGCAGTCAAGGCTGTGGCTGCAGTCACTGCCCGCGTCCCAAGGTGCATCTGCAGCTGCTTGTGATGCCATCAAGACCTGCTGATTGTGTCCACATGTCGGTTGTGGTGCTTTGGATGCCACCAGGCTGAGGGCATCTGCGTGCTCCGCGGGGTGGCTTTGCTGGGTTGAGGGGGAAACCCCCCCCCCAGATGAGCCAACCCCAGAACTGCTCGCGAAAGGGTCTGCATGATGGTTTTCCGGAGCGGATATCCCTGCCTGGCTGCCAAATGGGTCCCAAGGCACGAAGGGTGCCTCCTCGTGGGTGTGCATATCCTGCCCCCCGCCCCCTGCTGGCGCCTGCTCACTGACGGCACGGTCGCTGTGCAGCTGCGGCATAGATGCAGAGCGCAAACGCGACGCATCCATTGGATCTGCTGTGGCTGCAGCAGATCTGCTGTGGCTGGCTGTGCGGCCGTGTGGCTGCACGATGGGCGACACGAGGGGGGCTGGCTGTGCAGAGAAGCTGGCAGAGGGGGGGCGGGCAGCAGCAGTGGGCCCAGCAGAACTGTGCCCATGCTGGGGCAGCTGTGAAAAGGCAGGCATGGCAATGCTGGTGTCATCCAGCGCAACGTCAAGCACTTCCAGCGAGGGAGTCAACCCTGACTGTGAGAGACTCAGTGCAAGCAAGGCGATTTCGAATTCAATGCGAACCAAGGAGACATGGTCAGTGTCATCGTATTGCCGATACTGCACTTTGCTGACTTCCCAAACCTGCACAAATAGGGAGTGTGTCATGGTAAATAGATGGCAGCAAAGTGCCCTCACGTGTGCTAGCATCTCTGTTGGCAGCTCCGATCGAACAAATAGATTGCGTACTGCAGCAGCTGGAAGCCTATCTATATGAGCAAAGGACGCATATTCAGTCCACCACTGCGAAATTGAAATCTGGTGCTTCTCAGCCCACGGTGAAGATGGCAAGTCGGCTGTGTGCTTCATGTGAGGGAACTATTTTCATAAGATTTGATGCAGCGATTCTCCACTGGCAACAGCCAGGCATGTAATTGATACACATGCATAAATAAGGAGTCTAACTACAGCAAAGGCCACTTTTGTCGAGCGACAGCTGCACAGCCTGCTGCTGGCTTGATGTGGGCTATCTGCCCCCTGCACAAGTACTTGTGCATGGCTTCATGAATTCGAGCGCGGCACCCAATGAACCAAATTCACATCGTCAGGAACATCATACACACGAAAGCTATACCAATATTCTAGAAAATTCCCCTGCAAACGTGCAAGGGCGACACATCAGTCTGCGGAACGGAGAGGGAACCATACTTGGGTCCTACACACATGGCGATTCCTATCGGGCTGCTCTGCCCCATCACTGGGATGCTGATGCAAGATCCGGTCATTTGCATGGATGGTTGGTCTTATGAGAGACTGGCGATCGAGAGCTGGCTTTTTGGTGCGTGCACTTTCGATCAAATTGTGTGATGGTTCAGCCTGGACGGCAAAAAACTTCTCGCAGCTCAACACCAGCACCGCTCTCCTATGACCGGAAAGCAGCTACCAAACACCGATTTGTTGCCGAACATTAGCCTGACAAAAGCATGCAATGAGTATGCCAGCCTTCATAATGAAGCTGTTGATTTGAATGGACCTCGGTTGGCGTCATTGGCGTCTCGCCTTCAACAGCTCGCGCATGTGCTGCCGCACCCACAGTGGGACGCGCAACTATGCCGCAGCTCTGCACAGCACTGTGCAGCAGATGTCAAGAGCGATAAAGGGTCGCTTTCTTCCCAGCTATCAGGGCGTGCTGTTGCAGCTCAGGCTGCCGCTGCACCCAGCCCTGGCCCCGCTGCGGTCCCGCTCCCTGCCACTGCCACTGCCACGCCTGCTGCTGCTGCTGCTGCGGTTGCGGGCGCAAGCGACAGTGCAGGTGGTGAGAATGCCGCAGGGGATGCCAGCATCGTCATCAGCAGCGTCACCAGCTGCGACGCCGTGCAGTTCACATGCTCCCAGGAGGGTATGGGACAGGAAAAGCGCTTGGTGTGGAGTGTGCACAATAGGCACCCTGCTGGACGCACCGTGAGCGTCACCCTCACATGGGTGGCAGACGCAGCAGCCAGCATGGCGCCAGACGGCACCCTGCGCAGCACCCGCCACAACTACTTCATGCCGTCGGCGCCCGTGACGCTGCTGCTGCAGCCTCGCCAAAACAAGCACGTGTACACCTCCAAAGCCGTCAAGCCAGGCAAGGCCTTCGCATCCACCGGTCGAGAGTGGCAGTTCAAGTGGTCAGCAGTGCGCAGGTCGTAAGATGGGTGTAGAGCAGGTCGCCACGGCAATTCACAGTGCATTTCCAAGCAGCGTCTACTTGCTGCCTCGAGTAGTTCGGCCGGGAGTCTTCTTGGCGCTGCCAGTGTAGCGCTTTCCAGGGGTGGAGGCCACACGCTTGGCGCTGGGCGTGGTGCCCCCCACAACTGCTTCCACCTCCCCCTCCGCCTTGACTGCGCTGCGGGCGCGCTTGGCACCCCGTTTGTCTGTGGAGGCTGCGTGGGTCTTGCTCTTCTTGGCGGGGGTCTTAGCGGGGGTGGCGCCTTCGTCCCATTGGATCTTGCCCACCACGGGGTCATCTTCCACGTCTCCGCCTGCACCTGCTGCTCCGTGGGCGGCTGCTGCTCCGCCAGTGGGCGCCTTGACGCCGGCGGAAACGGCAGCCGCCACCTCGTCGTGGGCCAGAGCCATGAACAGGGGCAGGGCTGCGGACTCTGGCAGCTTCATGTGCACACTGGCGATGTTGCGCCACTTGCGAGGGGTCTGCTCAATCACCTCTGGCAGCACAGCCATGACATTCTCCGCCACTTGGGCCGCTGTCATACCGGTGTGCCCAACCTTGATGGCCACGCACAGACCTGCACCCAGGTACAGGGGGGTGCTGTCACGGGCCCGCTGCAGTGCATTTGTCAGGCTGCGGCTGCCGGACATGGCCACAGGCACTGGCTGGCGCTTGCGTGCGAAGAATGTCTTGCCCAGCACCCGGGGCATCATGGGGAGGATGCGGTCGTCCACGAAAAACGCATCGTAGGACTTCAGCAGTTCGCGGCGGGCGCTGTACTGTTTGAAGTCCTTGCTCAGCTTGGTGTAGCCAATCACCTTGACAAATCCAGGCACAGGCTTCTCCTCGAGCTTCTGAACAACATCTTCCACGGGATCCTGCACACGCGCATGATCAAACTGGCGCAAGCTGAACCTAGCAGCTGACTTACCTTGACAAACAAACACAAGCGTGCTCCTTCTTCAGCATCATGCATGGAGTGCTTCAGGGGGCTGTACAGCTCAGGAAATGCAGGGCAAGCAGATTGCTATGCGGAAATTGAACTTACAGCATGACTGGCTTCAATCGCTTCTTCTCGGGCATCTTGCGAAGATTGACTTGAAGAATGAAATCATCTGTGGCATCATCAAACAGTTGGGCCTTGTCGTCATCGCTCTTCTGTCCTTCTTTCCACTTCATCAGGGCTGCAGCGGCTTTTGCAGACTGCAGGGCGAGCTGTGCATGGTGCCGCCCGCAGCAACCCAGTGAAGAGCACTCACATCCTTCTGGTCTACGCTGCCATACGTTCCGATTTGAACAGAATCTGTGCTTGCAGCCATGTTGCTGTAAATTGCGTGCTGGAAGATCTAACAGACGAGTGGAACACTATCGGCAGATCCGGCAAGTTGGCAGCATGAAAAAGTAGGCTCAACACGAAGCTTGAATATTATCTTTTGTTGTTTTTGGTTTGGCACCGTCTTGAAAATACCCTCCACACGACGGCAGACGATGTGCCAGAGTGCAGGGGCTAGGTCTTGCCAAGAATTGTCTTTCAATTGCAATTATGCACACCCCTGCGGAATCGAAATCGCAGAAGGCACAATGCATATCACAGACAGTTTGCAAAAATAATATGTGCTTCATTGCTTGCCTTGTTCGTGACAGCATCGATGCATTGTGCGTACTTCCACAGTTGGCAAGTTAGCTCAACACCCTGAAGAGTCAAAATGGCTGCACGATTTGCTCCTCACGCTGCAGTAGCAGCAGCAGCGCTTCTTGTGCCAGCAGTATTTGCTAAGGACAAGTCTGGTCCTCCAGCTGTGGCTGTGGTCGGCAGCAGGTGAGTGTCATGCTTGGCGTGTTGAATGGTGCCAAGCTCACACACTGTGTCACAGCAATATGGATTTAGTGGCCTACGTGCGCCGGATGCCACGGACTGGTGAAACAATTCATGGTTCGTCTTTCCATCAAGGCTTTGGGGGCAAAGGTGCTAACCAGGCCGCCCAGGCTGCAAAGCTGGGCAGCAAGACCGTCTTCTGCGGCGGAGTGGGCAGCGACACTTTCGGGGGGCAGATGTTGGATAACTTCAAGCAGCTCGGCATCGACACCACGCACGTGCTTGTTGATGATCAGGTTTCCTCTGGAGTTGCGCCCATTCTCGTGGACGAATCTGGCGCCAACAGCATCGTCATCGTGGCTGGGGCCAACGACTCTGTGTCTGCCCAGCACATCACCCAGGCGCAGGGCAGCCTGTGCGCAAGCAGCGTGCTGGTGACGCAGCTGGAGATCCCCACCAGTAGTACAGCGCATGCCCTGCAGATGTGCGGGCGGTCAGTGGGCGGCAAGGGCCCTGTGCGCATCCTGAACCCCGCCCCCGCCCCGGAGGTGAAGTGGGACAGCGGCAGCCAGCAAACCGCCGTCCTGCGAGCAGCCTTCAATGCGACAGATGTGTTGGCCCCAAACGAAACTGAATTGGAGAACTTGACCGGGTGCAAGGTGGATGCGAGCAACATCGCCAGCGTTGTTCGGGCTGTGGAGCGCCTGTTCCAGTGCGTGCAGCCTCGGGCTGTGGTGGTGACACTGGGGGCATATGGTGCCTTGGCGGCCACTGTGCACGCAGGCAGCCTCAAGTGGCGCCACGTGGCCGCTGTGAAGGGCGTCGTGGCCAAGGACACATCGGGTGCAGGCGACTCCTTCCTGGGTGCGCTGGCACATGTGCTGGCGCTGCCACGGCAGGGGGCAAGCAGCCTCGCCGCACAGGCCTTTGGGCAAGAGCGGGTGCAGCTGCCGGCCCTGGCACTGGCCATGCAGGCGGCAGCGGTTGTCGCGGCGCAGTCTGTGCAGCGTGAAGGCACGCAGCAGAGCTATTCCACCAGTAAGGACCCTGTGGTGGCAAAGGCTGTTGCACAGGCCACCCACATCGAAAGCTGAGGGGCCCTGCAAGCCTTTATGGGTGGGCCTGTTTGCGTTCATATCGCAGCTGGGCGGCGCTGAACGGGGGAATGAACCCAAACACTTGCATATGTCGAGTAGCGAAGTTTGGAGTGAAGACTTTTGTAGCTACTTGCAGCACTTGCTGCGTTTGTTCTGCTTCAAGCCCAAAACGCATCAATGCTGCAGCAGTGAGCTTTGCAGGTGTCTCCAGCCAAGAAATACACAGATCTGACCAATGCTCCAGAGGCACTTCCAGCACTGTGCATGCTTTCTCAATTGCTTGCGTGCGCTGTGCCAGGAGTGCTTGTGCCTGGGGCAGGCGCAGGCGGGCTGCGGTGGCCAGCAGTGGGGAAGCACCCGTGGCACTGCGCACTGGGTCGGCTCCGAACTGCAGCAACACCGCGACACACTCCTCACACCGAGTTTGCAGTGCAATGAGCAGTGGACATGGGGCCGGTGGTGCAGCCTTGCAGGCCAAATCCACAGCTTGCCCCGCTGCTTGCAGCTTGAGCAGCAGTGTCTGCAGCACGTCAGCATCCCCACTGCTATGCGCCAGCACACTCTGCAACATTCCATCACCCCATGATGTGACATCAGCAGCTTTGATCAGTGTCGTGGCTTTGGCTGTGCTGTTCCAGGGACTGCGCAGTGCGAAAATCAAGGGGCTCTGCCCACTGTAGTCCAGGAAATCTGGCTCGGCCCCCAGCGCCAGCAGTGCGCCCACTGCCCGGTCACTACCGCTCCATGCAGCATGATGAAGCGCCGATCGCCCATGCACATCGTCGTTTTGAATGAACGCGCCGTTGTTGACCAAGTTGCTGATGCACTCTGCATCGTGCCTGGCAGCTGAGGCGGACGCCCACATCAAAGCCGTAGCGTCATTTGCGTCAGCAGAATTCAGACCCCAGCTAGCGAGCTCAACTGAGCAGTTTGGATGAGAGGTGGCTGCAATTTCTGCCTGCATGGTCATGGAGAGCCTTGTATAGCCTGACGAGATTTCGTGCTGAATTACAAGCCGCATGCAGCGCAAGCAGCCCCTTTCGGCCTCCGAGTAAAGAAAGCTGCCTGGCTCCAAAAACAAAGCGGGAATTTTTGTGGTCTGGCCACATTGAATCAGCAGCCAAGCAGTCAAGAAAGTAGCTACGCTGCAAGTCATCATTTGAAGGAGTCTACCCGAAACGCACCGACGACAAACACATTTGAGAGTAGAACACCAAACCTGTAGGCAATAAAACGCATCACAACAATAATGAGTTTGAACAGCTTCTTGTTCGGGCGTCAATGCGGCCAATCTTTCGCCCGAAGGCCCCCAGCAGGCTTTGACCAGCACATCTTCAATACCGAACCTCGCGTTCACTGCAGCTTGTAGATTTTCCATTATACTTGCCTGTGCCAATTTACTTTTCGGTGGCTTCACGCTCCCCTGTGGGCTTCTCAAGGAGCTGCCGAAGCATGTTGCGGCGCTGGGTGTCGTTCCCCCACTTGCGCCACTGCAGGGCAGTCACGACTACGCAGGGTATGCCGTGGGACTGCAGCAGCTGTATGGAGTGCTGCATGCGGGTGTGTGGCACCACCCCCCGCCTCGCCTCTGGGGCTGCGGCAGGAAGGGCGCCCGGCAGCAGGCCGTCAACCCAGCCTGCCTGCACCACTACAGCATGTGAGAGCAGCTGCGGCTGCTTTGTGGTGTCCTGTCCTGGTGTAGGGCGGCAATGGCGCCAGGACTGCACCATCACAGCCACCCCCCCTTGACCCCCCTCAGGTAGCAGCAGCGCATCTGGCTGCACTCCCAGGTTGCAAAGCAGCGGCAACGGCACCAGGCGGTATGCTGCAGGGAGCACCTGCTTCATAGTGGACAGCACATCTGCCTGCAAGGGGTCGTCTTGACGGGGCAGTGCCGATGCCCCAGAGCAGCCCCCCCCCCCCTGTCCACCATTCACGTCATGCACACTGTGCAGCCGAGGGAGAAACACCTGGGGCAGCTGGCTTGCAGCTTTGCTCGCCCCGCCTTGGGCCTGTGTTGCCTGCATGCGCAGCAGGTCAAAGCTGTGCTGGGCGAGTGCGGCCAGCGAAGCTGACAGGGCGCCGTATTTGGTGTCACCCCCCACAGCTGGGAGAATACGGCTGTTGCTGTCGCCTACCACCACTAACAGCTGCTTGGCGAGCGCGGCGTCGGCTTGCTGGTGGCCTGATGCGCTGCTCAGCTGGGGGAGCTGCCAGTGCACCCGCGCCCCCGGGCTGGGCCGAAAGCCACCCAGCACGCGGGCACTGAACACCGCCTTCCCGCACAGTGTGGTGTCCTGTTCACCCAATGGGGTGCCACTGCTGTGCAGCTGTGTCAGGTGCTGCAGACACACCTCGCTTAACATGGTGAGGCCAGGGGCAAGGGTGGTGTACACCTGGCGCTCCGCGGGGGCCAGGCATGCGATGCTGTACAGGCAGTTGATGGCGGTGTCGCCCCGCACATCGGACTCGCGGCGCTGCAGCCCCTCCAGCAGGGGAATAAGGGGGTTCATATTGGCGGCATCGGTGGCTTTGCTCCCTCCCCGTCCGCGGCCACCCCCCCTTGACTTCAGAGACGCATCCTTCTCACACCGGAGCTCCACCAGCGGCATGCCTTGCCCCGCCAGGAACTGCAGCACATGCATGATGGCTGAGGGCTGCCAGCGCGCCACCGCCGCCAGCGCCAGTGGACGCCCCTGCACCAGGCCCTTGGCCACGTGCAGGGCAAGCTGGGGTGAATTCACCCCCGCCTCTGTGACAGCCTTCAGGAACAGCGGCAGGTAGGAGGACGAGGGGCGGGAGTCATCACCAGCGCCGGCGGTCACAGGCTGGCTGGTGGCGTGAAACGCATCCCGCTGCACTGCGGCGGCAAGCAAGCCGTGAAACGCATGGCAGTGTGCATAGCGTGGGAGGCGCGCCGCTGTGGTGGACACAGCCAGCATCGCCAGCAGCTGTGCTCTGAGGTGCACCGCCAGTGCTGCATCCTGCACTTGCGCGCAGTGCAGCAGGTGCAGGCAGGACCGCACCCCGGGGTGGTTCGCTTGCCCCTTACCAGCCAGGCCGTACAGAGTCACGACCAGTGACTCCACTTGCTGCGGAATTTGGAGCTCTGGTGCAAACGCCTCCACATGCATCTGCTCAGCACCTGGGCTGCTGTCGCTACGTGCGGGTGGCGGCTGCACCTCAGCCGCTACGCCGCTCCATTTGAGGTTTTTATACTGCACCGCCTGCAGGTCTGCGTACTGCTGCGCCACAGCTGCCTCCGCCCTGTGCCCAAGCTCAAACACCAGATGCGACAGGACTTTGGCCGCTTGTTTGTCCTGCACTTGCCCATACGCCTCCAGGAGTCGCACCAGGGTGTGCAGCTGGGCAGCGCGCAGGACACGGGGGGGCAGCAGCTCCGCCACCACCCCCTGCAGCTCCCCGCAGCGCTCCTGGGTGGCACTCAAATGAGGCTGCTCCCTGCTGAGGGCGTGGGCGTGCAGTGCCAGATAGGCGGGGAAGGGGGAGCGCAGCAGATCCGCCGCCACCCCCCCCAGCAGCCCCGAGGCGTCCCCCACGAAGGACGCCAGCATGCTGTCACAAGAGTGCGGCAGGCGACGACCGTCACCAAGGCGGCCAAGACGACGTAGCCCTAGGCGGTACAGTGACAGCTGTGCAAACAGCAGCTGTTGCTGCACGGACTGCTGCAGCCCTGGATCGCCTCGAGTGAGCATGCCGCTGGCTTGCTGGTACAGCCGCTTCAAGTGCGTGCAGCCATCAGCAACGTGCACTGCGACTTCTGGAACAGAAATGGCGTGCTGAATTAAGTGCTCGCATTCTTCGCGCTGCGGGGCCACTGTCTCCCTTTGGAACTGTTGCAAAGCTGATGGGCTCGCACGCCGCAAGGACGAAAACTGGGGCTGCACATGCAGTCGCAATGGAACATGTACCCCGCTCCCTATTGAGGATGGACAAATAAACTGTAACTTGCTCCTCAGTGATTTCACCGAACCAGCTGAGTTGCGCCACCGTTGGTGCAAGCGCGAAATCATAACCGGCTGCGGAATCTGGGAAGAAAAATTGGCTCAAACACAGGCGCCCCCCCAGCAACGACGATTCCGCACAAGCTGGCGACAGCGAAACAAGACGTAGTGAAACAGCACACACAAATCAATGGAGAGGACAAGTGTTTCTTCCTTTGAGACGATTGCAGAATTCGCCCGGCTTGCTCACACAACTCGCAAAACAAATGGCTGCAGCAGGGGAGGCCTTCACCGAGGGGGCTGCAGTCTCAGCCACAGACCTTCGACCCTACAAAGACCTTGTGCGATTCAAGCTTCGTCCGCTGCTTGGGCAGCTTGAGACAAAAAAACTTGCGCTGGAGCGATCCAAGGAGCAGTTCGAGACAGTTCTGCACACAGCGAAGCGCTTGCAAAAGGCGGCAGCAGAGAGCCAACCTGCAGCTGTAGAAGTGCCGTGTGACGTTGGAAATGGCTACAGAATGATGGGACGGGCAACTGACCTATCTGTCATCGCTGTTAACATTGGATGCGGTGTTGTTGTGGACCTGCAGCCGGCCGAGGCAATCGCTGCTGTGACTTCTCGCCTCCAACGGATCAGCGAGCAGCTGCAGATAGCCAACTCGGAGATCCAGCGTGTACAAGGCGACATACGGTCAGCGGGGGACGCCTTGTCGCAGCTGAGTGCCTTGGTTGAGGCTTCCCTGCAAGCGGCGGCAGCGGCGGGCGGGCAGCCCCAGTACGCCGCACTGCTGCGAGCGACACGGTGAGCAGGCGACACATCGGTACAGCTGTACATGTGGATGTGTTGTTCATGCCCTGTTTGGTGCATAGCATAGTCCCCCCCACGTTGTGTCCCCCCGGCCCAGAGTGCCAGGGGGGCACAGCAGCGCATGTTGCACGCCGCGATACGCCTCGTGTGCCCTGATCATGCGTGATGGCAACGGAAATGTGGGCAGTTTCTATGTAGGACCACCTGCGCTTGGGCACTAACCTTATGCGGCGCTCTGTATTGAGCGTGTCAGGGGGTGGGGTACGAGGGAGGGTGCTTGGTCAGTATCGAGAGATAGCAGCACACATCATGTGGAAAGCTGTAGCTTGTATTCATTTCTTGTTGTTGAAGTTACATAAATTGTGCCCAGTCTTTTGCTGTAACTGCGAAGGCTACCGTGGGTCTTGAGAGTGCATAGTATCCTGGCTTACTTGTTTTTTGAATCGACGAGCAAGGTCTCATCAGAAGCATGGCATCAGAGGCAGAGGAATTGGCTGCTAAGCTGAAAGTTATCAAGGACAAATACAAAACATGTGTAAGCCGATTGCCTGCTCGTGAGCCTCTGAGGCAAGTACAACAGCTGGTCTGCAGATCACTCAAAACCGGAAGCTCTCGTCAGATTTGGCGACGACTAAACGAAAGCTTGAGAACATGGTTTCAGTGAACGAGCGCTGTAAGAAAACAGATTCAGTGCTTCAATGCATGCTTCATTGGTTTGCATGCAGTGAACCGTGATGTGGCAAACGCCAAAGAGGCAAAGGACAGGACAACATTGGCGTTACGCGAGCTGCAGGTGCAGCGAAGTTCTGACGCACAGCAACGGGCAGATGAAGCAGCAGCAAATGTAGATGGCTTCAAAGCACGTCTTGATGGTATCACGGAAAGTATTGCAGTCACACAGCAGCAGAACGATGCTTTGAAGGACGAGAACAGCTCTCTTCGCTCCAAGCTGCGCAAAGTATGCGAGGATGTGCAAAGTGGCAAAGAGTTGTACGACCAGCAAATGGCTGCCAAAGATGCCGTTTTACAAGCCGAGCAGCAGCGTGCAGTGGCCACAGGCAAGGCCCTGGTTCAGCAGCAAGAGCTGTTGGACAAGCTGAGTGCCATGCTGACGCAGTGCCGGGCCAGCGAGGAGCAAGCCAAAGCACAAGCACAGGAGTACCAGAAGCGCTACATTTCAGCCACAGAGGCGGTGTCTGCCGCCAGCAGCTCCCTGAAGGAGATGACTTCCCTGGCGCAGCAGCTGCGGGAGGTGCGCTCCAAAAAGGCCCAGGTGGACGCTGCCCTCATCTCCACCGCTGCCGAGAAAGCACAGCTGGCGGCGGTGCTTAAGGACAAGGAAGCGCAGATGCACAAGCTCAAGGGGCTGTGCCGGTCCCTACAGGAGCGCCTTGCAGCCCCAGCTGCAGCCCCTGCCCCCGTGGAGGCCGCCCCCCCCTCAGTGCCGGCGCAGTGAGGGGGGGGGTCGCGAGGCCCCGGCTACGTCAGCTCGTCCACAGCAGCTTCACGACTGGCCGCCAGCACCGCTTGCGAGGAGTCCATCTCCAGGCTGCTGATCTGAGGAGCTGAGGCCACTGCGGTAGAAGCGGAGACGGGTGCGGCTGCACCGCCCCCCTCCATAGCAGGACCCCCCTCGTCTGCCCCCTGTCGCACAGTTGCAAGCCCAGGAATAAGCACGTCCATCAACTGGCCGTAGGATGCCAAGCTAGCTGTCCATAGCGCATATTGTGATTTGCCCACCAATGCAGACACCGCAGCAGACACCGTTTGGTGAACGTGTCGGTAGCCCACAGCAGGCAGCACTCCCAAGCGATGTAGCCTGTCTCGCACAGGGCCAGGAATTGACGCCAGCACAATGCGAATGCCCGTTTTGCCCTTGTCGAACGTCTTGATGGTCTCCAGCAGCTCCCGTGCCGCATGCGCATCCACGTGCACGATGCGGCAGCCGTCCAGCACCACCCCCCGCAGACGCAGCAGCTGCAGGCCCTCCGCCCGGGTCAGGCCCAGCAGCCCCAGGGGGGGCGCCTGCAGCACCGCCTCCAAGCGCTGCAGGGCCCCCGCCTCTGCTTCTGCAGCCTCTGCCGTGGCTTGATACGAGGCGCCGCGGTGAACCTCTGCGAGTGCATCTGCGCGCACGCTAGCATGCTTGGCGATTGCACTGACAGCGTCGGACCCAACGGGCAACCCCCCTCCTCGCGGGGAAGTCACCAGTGGTGTGTCGGACGTCACTGACCCATGGTCGTCAAAGTCCTCTCCCCCCTCCTCAAAGTGGCTGAAGGGGTCTCCAAACACAATCACCTCCTCGGCAGCGCCAGCCGACCCGAAGGACACCTCTCGGTTTGAGTTGGATGCCACCAGTTTTGCGCTGGGCTTGCCGCCTTTCCTTGAGGTGGACAGTGCCAAGGCCTCCTCGCCGCTGGCCTTCCCTGCCAGTGTGAGGGGGGGTGCGTCCCCCCTGCGCCGCACACTAGACAGCATGGGGGAGGGCTTCCCGTCCAAGCGGCTCTCCTTTTGGTCTGGGTGGGAAAGGTCTGATGCTGTGCGGCTGCAGATGTCGGTGCCGCCCTCCTCGGCGGGGACATCTGGTGCCCCCCCCGGGGCAGCGGGGGGGGCAGACGCCAACCCATGTGCCGGTAAGCCCAGAGCAGCCCGCAAGCGCAGGGCACGGTTATGCAGCTTCACCAGGTGCGCTGTCAGCAGCTTCACATTGCCAAAGTGCAGCTCGCCATCCACCCGCAGTACGGTGAGGCCCTTGACTGGCTTGGCGGCCGGGAAGCGCTCCACATCCATAAACACATCCGTGCCCGGGAAGCGGCCCAGCTGGGCAATGCGAGGCTGGAAGGAGCGGTACAGCAGCAGGGCCAGGGACAGGCCCACCGCGGCGATGATGCCGTTGTCTATGCCCAGGCCCAGTGTCAGCAGGAACGTCGCCAGCATCTGCAGGAAGTCGCTTGTGCTGGTGGCGTACAGCTTCTTGGCGTCCTGCAGCTTGAGCAGGGACTTCACGGAGGAGATGATCATGGCTGCAAGCACTGCCTTGGGCAGGGCCTTGAAAAGGGGTGCCAGCACCAGCAGCGTGCCCAGCATCAGTGCAGCTGTGACGATACCCGCCATGGGAGTCTTGGCGCCCAGGTCCGCGTTCACGGCAGTGCGTGTGAATGACCCGGACACCACAAAGGACGAGAAGAAACTGCCCCCCAAGCAGGCAGCCCCCGACGCCAAAAGCTCCAAGTCTGCGTTCACGTCCTCCCCAGCGTCCTTGCCGAAGATGACGGCGAGGGAGATGCTGCCGACGTATGCAATGACGGCCAGCACCACGGCACTGGGCAGCAGGCTGGTCAGCTGGGCCACGCTTTTGATGGGGAAGGTGGGAGCAGGGACGTCCCCAGGGATGTCCCCTACCACAGCCACCCCACTGCTTTCGAAGTCCAGCCCCGCGGACAGCCCCAGGCCCAGCAGCACCACGATAAGCTGGATGGGGAACCAGGCAGGCACCTTGGTCCCCCCAGGCAACTTCACGAACTTGATGCCCAGCAGCACCAGCAGCGCCAGGAAGCCAAGGAGACAGGTCTGCCAGTGAGCAGTGTCCAAGTTGGCGGCAGCTTCCGCCACCCGCTCGTAGAATGCGCTACCTCCTGGTGCAGTCAGGCCCAGCAGGTCCCGCAGCTGGGAAGCCACGATGATCAGCCCCGCAGCGGAGGTGTAACCCGACATGACGGGCCAGGACAACAAGCTGGCGATGAAGCCGAAGCGCATCGCCCCCAAGATAAGCTGGATGACCCCAACCAAGAAGCACAGGGCCACAGCTGCGTCGATGTACTCTTGGGTGGGCACCTCCTCGCCCCCCGCCCCCGTGCTCACGGCGTTGGACACCACAGAATTCAGCGCAGAATTGATGAGAATCGCTGTTGGTGCCACTGGTCCAATTTGTAGCTTGGTGGAGCTGGCCAGTAAAGCGTAAATGAATAACGGAAGAATGGACGAGTACAGCCCATAAACGGGCGGCAGGCCAGCAAGCACGGCGTAAGCCAACGACTGGGGGATGAGCAGCACACCCACAGAGACACCGGCTACCAAATCAGACGTTAATTTGCTTCTGTTGTAAGCAGGTAGCCACTCCAGAATCGGTAAAGCTCCAGGGCTGCGAGACGAATCGGATGAGCCGGGATCACTGGGAAACGAATCATTTCACGTACGAAAAGGCACAATACTGCACCACCTTGTCAAAAATCGAACGAGTATCATATTGTGGTGGTTCTGGTGGAGTCTCATTGAAAACCCTATGGTTAATTTTGACGAACCGGCCGCTATCTTCTGCCATCCTCAATCAGAGGGCGACAAATCTTGAGACGGCTTGCACCACGCTCGAAGCAACGCAGAGGTGATGCGGCATTCTCAAGTGTGATGTGCGCTTATCGTGTGTGAAAAATGAGCAAATTATGCACATGATCATTTTTGCATAACAGGCCTAGCCCCCTTTTTTTGCGAGGGCCCCTTGGTCTGAAATCAATGGGCGACGGCGAAGATGTGAGTAAAACTCCTCTCAGCTGGTCCCATGCGCAATTCAGACTGCTGTGCATTCTACGCGCATCCACTTGTCTTTTCTGAATTACTTGGAGGAAATACACAACTGAGCTTCAGTCGATCCTCTACGCGAGAGGGTGCAGCGTTGCAAAAGCGTGGAGCACTAATACTTTGGACATGTCAACCAGCTCGCACGCTGCCGAGCCAAGACACCCGCCCAGAATCCTTAACCAGAAGCATGAAATTCAATCCCGTTTTCTGCTTGTGCAGCAGCCAGGGAACGGTTTCACAGTTGCAACACAAACAGCAGGTGCGTAAAGCACTCCAGATGTGCGCATTTCGCAGCAATATCCTGACGCACGTTCACTTTCCCCAGATGAAATCTCGGTGAAATGGCTGCACAGTCTCTCAAGTGCTACAGCGCGCGTGCAATCTGAAGCCCAGTCAACAATCCGCACAGCATCACAAGAATTGCACGCTCATTTGCGAGCTGCATTCGCCAAACAACGAAGCGGGATGATCAGTGCGCTGAAACTTGCTCGTGCAGTGACCATGTTTGCAGCATTCCATTTCATTCTTTCGGCTCTGGCAGTACTTTTCGGGGACTTGTCGTCCATTGCAGGCATCTGTGCAGCTGCCGGGTACGCAGGGGCTCGTCTTTTTCACGGCTGGCTTCTGCTGCTGTATGCGCTGTGGCTGCTGGTGGACACAGGCATAGAGCTGGGCACAGTGCTGCAAGACGACGACGCCACTATACAGGCCCGTGTGCTGCTCATCATCTTTCAGCTCCTGGTGTATGGTGCGGCATTCACCCTCGTCGTGCGGCTCCTGCGCATGCTGCATCGGCTGGAGTCACTGGCGGCAGAGTGCCAGCGGCTCCTGCAGCAGCAGCGCGAGCAGCTCATGGAACAGCTGCAGAGCTTGACCTCTGCTGCTTTGGCCCCCATCAGCAGTGTCGCCGCCACGCCTGCGTGGCAGCAGGTGGGCTCATCACAGACTTCGCATTCGCCAGAGCCCCCCACAGCGCCCTTCGGTGAGGACCAGATGCAGCCACACTTGCAACACAACCCAAATGTGCGAGCCAGCAAAAGCGCCAGCGTGGATGTGTGGCGCGACTGTCCCCCCAAGGGCGTTGGGGAGGCACTGGGGCTATGTCTCCAGGTCCAGCGCCAGCTGTTCGCGGTGTGGGGGCCACGCGCAGCCACCCTGCGCAATTTGAGTACGAGTGTCCCTGGTGCTGGCTCCCCCGCTGCATCGGGCCCTGGGGCTGTGGTGGTGGCCGCCAGTGCTGGCGCTGTGCGAACGGCCCACAGCGACACAGCGATCACTGTGAACGGCGGAACTGGTGCAAGCCCCACAGCTAACGAACAACATACAAGGCATACAACGTCTGTGTTTGTTCCTACACGCTCCATGGCGCATGTTCAGAGAGCATGGGGCTAGGTCAGCATGTCTTTCTTACGCAACCCACATCTGCCCGCGAAGCCAAATTTTGTGCCAGTGTCCAGCTGCAGTCACGGCATTCCTTTACTTTCAGGATTGAGTAAACAACTCGAAAGTACTGTGAGTCTTGTCCCTGGTGCTCAGCCTGGCCTTCCGCTGCGAGCTGGTGGTGTCACCTGCTACTTTCTCAAGCCCCCTGAGGACAGTTGGGAGTGAGCAGGCTGCACCAGACATACAGATGCGGGCGCAGGAATCCCTTCAGGATAGAATCTGCTACTCTTGTTCACGAGAATACATGTTCACATGCGGTGCACACTTGTCGTGTTGGACAAGTTGGTGGAATCTACACTGCGGCTTTTGCACAGCTGTCTCACTATTAGGATTCGCTGCAACTTGCTTAGCCTCAATCTGTAAGTTCATCTCATCCAACACTATTTCGCCAGCGGTTTTTGTATGGCTGATCGTGTCAATCATTCTCATCAGCCAACAGCGAACGAGGCAAAACTGCTTTTGAATTTGTGGTGCGCAGCATGGCCATGCCATCCCTCACTCCAAACTGTTTCTGCACAGATCCAGCGCTCCAACAAAATGGCCGATGCAAACGGTTTTACCACAGTCACAAATGGCAAGAAGAAGCGAAGGAACCGTGGCAAGAAGGCCGCTACTGATGTCGCTGCCGTAGCCACCAAACCCGCCGCCGCTGTGCCGCAGCCTGAGATGCCTGGTGTTTCCTCACACATGGTCCCATACATGAAGGCTGCCGCACCACATGGATTTTCGTTGGATGAAGTGAAGGCTATGAACGATAAAATGTTCGCTGACGGCTCGGAGGTGTGGAACGACCCCTCAGCGGTACTGGCAGAGCTGCTGAAGCAAAGGGTAAGCAACTTTGAAAAGCTCATAAATACCTCTCGTTAGCGGACTTAACCTTTTTGTGTTTTCTTGTGAGGCCTTGTTGCCCGTTCATTGCCTCGCCATTCCAGCCCAAGTTACGTTTCACCTGAAACTCCCCACGCAGAAATCTGCCCAGGGAGGGGCAGCTAAGCCAACTCAAGCAGCACAAGCACCACAGGAGGTGGTGAAAGCAGTACCAACGCCAGCTTTGGCTGCTCAACTGCCTGCAGCAACATCACACGCCGCCCCTGATGCGACTGACAGCGCTGGCGACAGAGCTGCTCAGCTGCGCAAAGTAAGTTCTGCGGCCGACACGTACACTTGTCTGCATGCACTCCTTCGGTTTACAGATTGCATCCATGCCTAGTGTTGAGAATGCAGTCAAGCTGCTGACAACCTGGTGCCGCAAGGCGCCACCCGCACAGGTTGATTTGGTATTCAAATCCTCTGCTTCCACTGTGTTGCTGGGGAACATCATCCAGCAGCTGCCTAGCTCTGACCTGGACAAGCACCTTCGAGTGCTGTTTACATTGTTGTTTCGCACCCCAAGCAGCGATGATGAGCAAGCCAAGGCTGGCGCTGCCGCCGCCTCGGCAGTTGTGTCTGCTGTGCGTGCCGTCGTCAACAAGCTGGCCACTTCAGCAGGAGAATCCAGCGATGCCACATACCGTGCATCCATGGCCCAAGCAGTAGCAGCTGTGGCCAAGCGTTTTGGCGCCACAGCTGGTGCGTTCCGTGCCCAGCTGCGTGCCCTGAGCGGCACCCCAGCCGAGGAGGAGGAGCTGGCCGCAGCCAGCAGCATGGCCACAGCAGACCTGCTGTCACTGGAAATGGAAGCCAACCGCATGATTGCTGCCAATGGCCTCCCTCGCACATACAAGCAGCCTGTGGAGGGTGCCCTTGCACCAACCAACAGCGCTGAGCTGCGCATATTGGTGCAGCAGCGCGACGCCACAGTCGTCATGGTGGATACTGCATTGGAGCGCTTAGCTGCCACTGCCAGTGTCTCATCAGACGCACCTGTGGCGCCCGTTGTGGCATCCTCGGAGGACTCCAAGGCCTTCCAGGCGGCCCTGCAGCCGCTGTCAGGCCTCTCTGAGCCTGGTGCTGACAAGTCAGTAAGTACAGCGTGTGTTGTGTGTGATGCGTGAATCGTCCCGCGAGTGCAGTGCGCGGGCGGGGAGTTAGTGTGCTTGTTGATCGTTCACCGCCTTCAAGCCTCCCTGCCTGCGCCATAGCAACCCTGCATGCCTTACTCAGCTGCCCAGGCGCATCCCCACGTGTGCGGCAGTCCTAAATGGTGTGTTCATTCTATTTTTTGCAGGCCGAGGCTGCCAGGTCCAGCATTGAGAGCCTTAAGTCCACAGTGCAGGCTGAGCTGGAGCCCCTGGTGCACAAGGATGCCCAGCTGCGCAACAAGCTGCAAACCCTCACTGCTGAACGCGACGCGTTGGTGGCCAAGGTGGAAGAGCTCAGTGTGCAGATCCGAGAGGCTGCTGCTGAGCGTGCCGCCAACGCCTCCAAGCGTGACGCTGTGGCCATGAAGCACAAGGGCACTGCCGTGGATTTGGACAAGCAGTACAGGCAGCTGCAGGTGGCTGGCGCCCGCGCCACTGCTGCCAAGGACATCCAAGTGGCTGCTGAGAGCTTGGAGCACCAACTCAGCGCCAGCGTAGCTGACCTTGGCAAGGACAGCACTGCCCTGCCTGCCGTGGCATTGCAGGTCGCTCGCAGCGACATGCTGAACGCCACCGCCAAGCACTTGACTGTGGAGGCTGCCGTCATCACACGCCTGCAAGTCCGGGCGGATGCGGCTGTGGTGGAGGTTGGCAAGCTGCAGTCAGAGGCAGCCACCTACCGCAAGATGGGCATGCAGAATGTGCTGGAGGGCGTGCTAGCAAAGGTGGAGCAGCTGCAGCAGCACAGCGTGGAGGACAAGGCCAGTGCTGCTGGCTTGCGCGCACAGGCTGGTGATGTGTTGGCAGACGTGGTGGCACGCCTCAAGGCCACCATGGGTGCCTCTGCCCCTGTGCTTAGCCTGGCAGAGTGTGCCGACTTGGCTACTGTGCACAAAATGGCCAAGGCTGCCCAGCTACAGGGTGTTGCTGCCTTGCCAGCACTACCTGCGTCATCCGCGGCGCCCCCTGGCCTCCCAGCGGCTATCCGGTCCGTGGCTGCCGCCTCAACGCCTGCCAGTCAGCAGGCTGCCGCTCCGGCTGCCCAGCCTGTGGCAGCATCTGTTGCCAGTGCCAGCGCTGACCAGCGCCAACGCAAGCCCCGCAGCGGAGGTGCTGCTTCTGAGGCCCCTGCGCCGGCTCCTGTCGCAGCTCCGGCTGCTGCAACTAGCGGCGTGCCGGGGCTGAGAGGCTTTGGTGCTGCTTCTGAGGCCCCTGCGCCGGCTCCTGTCGCAGCTCCGGCTGCTGCAACTAGCGGCGTGCCGGGGCTGAGAGGCTTTGGTCGAGGCGCAGAGGCAGCATCAGGCAGCACACCTGCCCCTATACCGCAGGGAGCTGCCAAGCCTGCTGTGGTTGCTGCCAAGCCAGCTGCCGCGTCCTGGGCCCCCCCTGCTTCAGGAGGCTGGGGCAAGAAGGCTGCTGCCCCCAAGAAGAGCTTTGCGGCCATCAAAGCTGAAGTGGACACCAGTGCCGCCCCCACTGTTGTAGCTAGCGAAAGCAAAGTGGAGTAGTCACTGTTCTACAACTCGCTGACTCTAGCGCTGATTAATTTCGCTGTTTGGCTGTGACGATAGTTTGCCGTTGTGCCAATCTGTCAAGTGCCCCCTCCCTGACTCTGATGGTTGCTCTTGTGCTGTCAAGGGGTCGAGGCGCACAACAACGGACAAACAAATCCGTGTTCTTCAACGATTCCCATTGTATACAGTGATCAGTACAAGTAGCTACGGCAGCAACTGTTGAGCAACAATTTCCGCAAAATGGCAACTGCACTTCGCCCTGCTGGGTCCGATGCCAATGAAGTGGAGGTCAGATGGGAAGACCAGCAGAAGATCAACAAGTTTGGAGCGCTGACCAATGCCCGTGACGAACTCAAAGACCAAATCGCCTACTGCAAGGTAAAGACGCTCGCTTTGGTCAGTACAGCCTTCACACTGGCGTTACCATCAACTGTGAGCAGAAGGCTGCGGAGACTGAGCAGAATGCACTGGATGCAATTGAAGAAGGAGAAGTGAACTACTTTGGAGAAGAGGGCGTCACCAGGTAAGCTGCTCTTGTCGGTGGCTTGTGTCTTACGCTCTCACGATCATTGCTTTGACACAGCATTCTCCTCGGCGAGTCTTTTATTGCCTGCAGCCAAGAGGAAGCCCAAGAATATGTCGAGGGCCTGAAAGCTGTATGTTGCATCACCTGTTAGCTTCTGTCTTGCAAATATCCACGGCTGGTGTTGCAGAAAACTGCGGCCAAGCTTGCCGGCATCGTGTCTGAAATGGAGACAATCGAGACCGAGCGCACCTCTCTGCGCGCAGCTCTGTACGCTCGCTTTGGAGATTCTATTGGACTGGATGACGCTGAGGAGTGAGCTCTGCACATCCGTGCGGCACAGGTCATCGGCAGTGTCCCTGCCCTGTCGGGTGGCGGCATCTGCCTCCTCCCCCCTTGTTGGCTCTCCATGCACAAGCCGTGCCCGTGGACAGCACCGTGGTGCCATTTCGTGCTCCGCATGCCGCAGCAGTGATGCCTGGCTATGATTTGAATGTATATTCCCCCACACGCGGTCTTACCCTGTGCAGTCGCACTGCAGCACTGCAGCACATTCAAAGCAAGGTCATAGCAGCTTGCTTTAGTTAGAGTTCACACGCGACATTAAATTGGGGTGGGTGAGATTTGGTTGCACTCTCAGAACGTGTCTGGTTTCAGCTTTGTGGGGCATGGCATGAGGGGGGCAGCGCCCAACAAGCCAGAAAGAGCATGAACAACAGCAGTCGGCAAATTTCACGTAAACTTGCAAATGCTTGGTCATTTTACAAGTCTGCATACTTTGTTGTCTGTTTTCTTGTTCAACTTTACAGAAATGGCCGCTGCCGACAGTGCAGGTGCCATCAAAGGCGAGGACGCCTCCGCCGGCGCGCCTTACAACTGCCTTGGCGCCATTCGCTCATACCTTGACAAAATTATCAAGCCCAAGGATAAAACTAAGGAGATTAATGGCATGAAGGCTTTAATGCTTGATAGAGAGACAGTAAGGGTGTCTGGGTGGCTTGGCGTGGAGCTTTCTCGGCAACACGCCGACCCGTCACGCACCGACCACTCCTCTGCTATTACAGAAAGCAATTGTCAGTATGGTGTACACAATGTCCGAGATTCTGGACAAAGAAGGTTTGTTGCCCAAAATGCCCCTACAGAACGCTTCCAACTGATCACACTTGTTGCCTCGCAGTGTTTCACGTTGGCACGATTGACAAGATCCAGGAGCCCATGCTGCACATCAAGGTGCGCAAGCCAGCACTACTGACTCCACCCACACCTACCCACACACATTATTTCACAGGCTCTTGTGCTGGTGCGCCCTTCAGCCGAGAATTTGAAGGCACTGAAGGAGGAGCTCGCCGCGCCCAAGTTCGGAGCATACTACATTTATTTCACAAACACTGTCAAGGCAGACTACTTGCACCAGCTGGCCGAAGCCGACACCCAACACATGGTGCAAGCTGTACACGAAGTTTATGCTGATTTCTACGCGATGTCGGGCAACTTGTTCCATTTGAACATGGGCGGCTCGCTGTCCCTCTCCCTGCCCAAGGCCCGCTGGTCTCGCAGCGAAGATATCCTGTTCGAGCGCACCGCAGCAGGACTGTCGGCGTTGCTGCTGGCCTTCAAAATCAAGCCGTATGTGCGTCATCAGCGCACAGCAGCTGCCCAGGCGCTTGCCCGGGAAATCAGCAGCATCATGGCTTCCGAGCGTGAGCTGTTCACCTTCAAGCGCCCGGCGGCCACGCCCATGCTGCTCATCCTGGACAGGCAGGAGGACCCTGTGACGCCCCTGCTGAGCCAGTGGACATACCAGGCTATGCTGCACGAGCTGGTGGGCATCAACGCCAACCGTGTCTCCCTGGGCAGTGCCCCGGGGGTGAAAGCGGACAAGCGGGAGCTGCCAGTGGGCCCACTGGTGGATGACTTCTTCCGGGAGAACATGTATGCCAACTACGGTGACCTCGGCAGAGCTGTGAATGTCCTCATTGAGCAGTATAAGTCTGTTCGGTCTGTCACTGAGAACATCACCAGCATTGAGGACATGCAGCGGTTTGTGGACCATTACCCGGAACTGCGCAAACACGACAACGTCACGGGCAAGCACATGACACTGCTGTCAGAAATGTCCCGTCTCGTGGACGCCAATGGCTTGTTCGAGGTGTCCGAGGCAGAACAGGCTGTGGCGTGTTCCAACGCCCCCTCAGACCACTTTGCGTCCATTCAGGAGCTCATGGAGCGGTCAGATGTCACCCAAATTGACGCTCTTCGATTGGTGATGTTGTTTGCATTGCGGTATGAGGCTTCCGAGCAGCGGCGCATCGACGACTTGAAGGCTGCCTTGGTGTCTACCAAGGGCCTCCGGGCTGGGGACGTCGCACTGATCGACCTGGTGCTGAAGTACGGGGGGATCTCGGCGCGGGATGGTGACCTGTTCAACAACAAGTCCTTCCTCTCCCGTATGACGGCGTCGGTGACAGCTGGCTTCAAGGGGGTTGAGAACGTGTTCACGCAGCACCAGCCCCTGCTGAAGAGCACCCTGGATGCGCTGACGGGGGGCACCCTCAGCAAATCCATGTACCCTGTGGCAGGGGCAGACCCGCCGTCTGGGCAGCTGGGGCCCGTGGTGGTGTTCGTGGTGGGAGGGGTGACGCACGAGGAGGCCGCCAGCGTGGCGCAGCTGAATGCCAAGCTGTCGGCCACGGGGGGCGCCACGCGCATCATCCTGGGTGGCACGGCAGTGCACAACAGCAAGTCATTCATGGCAGAGTTGGCGCGACTGGGGGGCTCTGTGGCCAGCCCCGACCACGTGGCGGTGCAGGTTGGCAGCCCCGGAGCCGGGGCGGGTGCCGGGGGATGGTAGGTCCCCAGCAGACAAGCTGACTCAGTGATCGTGGTACAAGTTGTAAATGCGATGCTGTCGAATGCCAATAGTAAATACAATCTGTATTGGTTTGTTTCCCCCAACAGCTTGGAACTTCTCTCCTTCACAATTGGAGGTGCAGACGAAGTGTCTGCTACCTGACTAGCTCTGAGCACCACAGAAGTTGTGATT
>Ga0307982_1000205_pt1 | contig 45413 bp, 32 predicted proteins | sample OrgLakmetagen989_FD_201847 | JGI IMG/M metagenome (GOLD analysis project Ga0307982, IMG submission 201847) | Saline water microbial communities from Organic Lake, Antarctica - #989 | ecosystem: Environmental > Aquatic > Non-marine Saline and Alkaline > Saline | place: Antarctica: Organic Lake... | reverse complement strand
AGGTCGTACTGACACACCTCCAGACAGGCGGGCGTTTGCCGCAGCATGGCCAGCACCCCCCCCGACACATCGTCCACCCCTGTGCCCAGCTGCGCCTGCGCCTGCTTCTTCCGGCTGCTGGGGGACACAGCTGCAAACAGGCGGCCAGCGCCCACAGCGGAGGGCGAGGGTCTGGGCGGCGCCGAGGCCTGTCTGCCCCTGGTGCGCACATGGGGCGCCAGGGACCCCCCTGAGGCATGGCTGTCCACGGACAGCATGCTATCGGCGGAGGACTGCCGTAGGGGACTGCCAAAGTCATCTTCCCGTGCAGCAGCTTGGTCCCACGGCGCCCGTGCGGCAGCAGCAGTGCACGCCACCAGCGCCACCTGCAATGTCTCCACCAGGTGCGGCAGCACAGCTGCGCCCACTGTGCTGACCAGCTCCAGCCCCACAGGCCGCCCCGTGAACAGCCTGAACAGCGTGCCCAGTGCTGCATACCGGGTGCGTTTGGCTTTCATGTACTTGCCCAGCAGCAGGGCCAGCTGCCCAGGGCACTGCCCCCCGTACTGTCGCAGCATGGCCAGGAAGGTCTCGTTGCTGGCTGAGGTGGTGGAGGTCAGCAAGCGCCTGACTAGTGGGATGAGCTGAGGTGCAGCTGGTGTTGCTGCTGATTGTGCAGGGGAGGTGGGGGGGCAGTGGGCACCCCCTGGCCCAGAAGCATGGGAGGCCACGGACAGGGCCCCCACACTGGACTGGGGCGAGCCCATTTGAGGCTGCACCATGGCCAACGACACGGAGCTCTCGATTGGCATTTCGTCAGCGGTCGAAGGCGATGCTGCCACACTGTGGAATCGCTCAGCTAGGACTGTGCCTGCAAAGTCCCGGTCGTGCACCATGAGCATGGAGATGAAGGACTGCAGCAGAGCACGAAGAGAACGCCTGTTGCTGCCCGTGGAAGCCAACGCAAATGTGTGCCATTTTTCAAGGAAAGCCTTGTCTGCTGGAGCTGCTGCTCTGGCTGCCAGGGGAACGCAGCACGGGTCTTCGGGGTGTAGCAGAGAAATTGCCCCAGCCGTGGCCAATAGGTATCGCAGCATGACGATACGCTGCTTTCCGTTGATACGCTTGCGCCGTTTCATATTATCCAGGACAAATTCCCAAAACGCGTCAAAAGTAGCCACTCCTTTGTTCACATCAGTAGCTGCTGCCTCTGCTAGTCGCTGAGCAAAGAACTGATGATTGTGTGCCTTAATACATAGACATGCCTGTTGAGACTCACTCTGCATGCGGTTTCGTCAAACGATAGAGAATCGATGCTTATGATGGCTCGATGCACGGCCTCCGAATGTGGCTGTTCAGCCATGCTGCTTCGTGAATGGGAGCCTCACAGGATGCGGAATTCGAATCACTTGGTGGCACCCGTACAACATACAATCAGTGTAGCAACGAGTACAGATTAAATTCACCCAACATAATATAATTAAATGGCTCTTCAGCAGGCGTTTACTTTGAGAACGTGGCATGCAGTAATCACACGCCTGCACATGGGCCCCCCTTGGCAAACACGAGAAGAAAAAGCTTTTGCATTTGGCCGATGTGGCTATCCATCTGAACAGGTATGTAAGCCTCGTGCTACTGGAAGCTGAGCTGATGATGGCTTCAATTGTGCCATCGGCCAGAGGGCACCTGCAGAGGGACTAATGGTGCAGGCCCGGCCGGGCAGCGCCCTTGACAGCGCATTTGGCCATCGACGTGGCCCTGCTCACCTCATTGCCCACTGCGGGGCTGCTGGCCTTGGTTGCTCTGGGCTCGCACAGGGGATGGTGTGGCAATGCCAGCGCTTCCTGGGGAAGGGGGTACGGTGGACGGAGCCCCGCCCTCCACCGCCATGGGCGACACGGGCGTACTTGCTCTGTGGGGGGAGGCCGCCCCAGGGTTTTCCACAGCTGGGGCGGAGGGCAGGCGCCCCAGCCGGGCATCCTCCAGAGTGATTGTAGCTTCCCAGTGAGGCACCTTGAGCACTGTCTCGCCGAAGGAGAGTGCTACCAGGCGAGCAATGGTCAACCACCGGTGCAGATCTTGCGTTTGCAGCTTGGGGTTGCGCGCCCGTGCATTGCTCCAGTCCTGCTGGATGCGTGGCTCCATCCCCTGGTCGATGCTGTACGGCAGACAGCGCACACACGCGAGGTACTTGCGCGCTGCATCGAGCAGCTGCTCGTCTGCCACCAGTGCAGGCGCTGTGCCGTTGGCCAGCGCGGCTGATGCTTCCGCCGACAGCGGCAACACCGCGGTAGGCGTGAGCAGTGACTTGGTGTGCGACAGCAGCAGCTTGGGCACATCGATGGGGAAGTGCTGGGGGAAGTACCCAAAGTCATATGTGAGCGTCCCTGCGGCAAGCATGTGTGTCAGCGCTGTGTGGTTCTCGATGCCCCGCGCAAGCAGAGTCCCCGAGTTCATCACTGTCTCGTCCACAAGCATGTGTGTTCCGGCGGGCAGCTGGAACAAACCAGCCAGCAGGCGGTTCGTCACATAGTCCTTGCGGGGGAACAGCAGCAGGGAGTTCAGGTGGGCCACAGTGAGCGGCAGCGCCCCCACTCTGGGCAACAGGCTGCCCAGTGCGGTGTGCAGGCGACGGCCAGTGGGCGAGCAGTGAGACAGCAGCGATCCAGGGGGCACCTCAACAGTGGACGGTGCAGGCGTATCGTCAGATTCCCTGCCTGCAGCAGCAGCTGTGCCTGCAGGCTTGGGGGGCAATGTTGTTGTAGGGGCCCCCTCGGCACAATCGGGACACCCCGTCAAGTTCAAGTGCAACATGCCAACTGCCTCTTCTCCCACGCGCGTAGTGACGCTGGAGATGAGGTGCAGCAGCAACCACTCGCCAGCCACAGCGTCGCCCCCGGCCGCCGCCGCCAGGAAGGTGACCACTCGCTGGCGCAGCTCAGCAAGCGGGGCCCCCAGGGTCTGTGCAAAGCCCCCCAGTGCCTGTGCAGCAGAAGCCTGCAGGGCCCTAGTGCTCTGCACATCTGCTGCCAAGGCACGCTTTGCTGCCTCTTGCACCTTTTTGCGTTCCTCAGGGGTCCCTGCTGCCGCCAGCTGGGGCCCCGCGATGTTGGCCATTTCGTGCTCGTGGGTGCCTCGCAGCTTGAAGGCGCCCGCCTCGTGCATGGGGACATTCAGCATGGGTGATGTGGCTGGCAGCTTGCGGTACACCAGCCCTTGGATGCGCGCCACCAGTGAGTTGCTGGGGCGCTTGGCTGCGGTCTCCTTGTCCATTGCCCACGCCTGGCGCATGGCAGTCATGGCAGGGGTGTCGCCTGGCTGGGGCAGCCCCGCACCGATCAGGGCATCATCAGGCGACACTGTGAGGATGCCCACCACTTCCACCATCTCTCCCACGCGCAGGGGCTGGTCGGGTGAGTACATGCGAACGATGGCGGGCATGCCAGTCTCGTCAGGCAAGGGCATGTGGCGGGCCAGCTCTCGCCCGTGGTGCATGGGCTCGCTGGAGTTCGCTTCTTCAACGGTGGCACCTAGCACCTGCATGGCCCCAGCGGGTGCTGCGCCTGCTGCGGCACTGCCCTGTAGGGCCACGTCGCCCTCCTCCTCCCCCGCCGCATCCCGCTGCCGCTTGGAGGCGACAGAGGAGGGCGACGCCATGTCGCCAGGGGTGCCTTGATGTGCCTCTTGTGTCTCGCCGTCATCTGCGCGGCGCTTGCGCGAGGGAGTGCCTCTGGCGGGAGAGGTAGGCTGGGCTACGGCCTGCACCATGCCAGCTTCGCGCTGGGCCCAAGCAGTTTCACCAGGCACGGGCACCAAATACACCGGAATTCTGTGGGAAAACATATAATGTGCTTTTTGAGAAAACGCTTTGGTTGTGGCGGAATACATGGCACGAAGTGGGCCCACGGTGTCAGCGTGTCATTTCAAAGCAAAAGCCGCGCACTATGTATGGACTCACCGTGTTGTCATCGATTCTTCAGAAAGAGTGATGCCATCGGGAACATGAACAATGTCTTGATACATTCCATTAAAGAACTTTGTATCTGCGCCAGGTCGAGTGAAGGGGGCTGCAGAGTAACTCGTGCAGCGTCTCTCACTGCCTGCAGAGTCTGTGCCCTTGTACACTGAGGGGCAGAACTCTGAGTCGAAGGTGTCCTGCACCATGCCCCTGTACCGAACCAAAGATCCAGGTCGCAATGTGCCGAAGTTCATCGCTTGCTGTGTGACCAAAGGAATCTGCATTTTAGCACAGAGTGTGTCGCTGCTGAACCAACTCAATTTCCGCCTTGCTCACGTTTGAGATGTTGGAATCAGTGATGATAGACTTGAAATGGGCTGCCACTCCGAAGTCTCCATCGGGTTTATTGCCGGAATTCTGCTGAATATGCTGCTCAAATAGAGCGTCAATCACTTTGTGAGGCTCTTGGATGGCAGATGCGTCCGACATGACGGGCTTGGGTAATTCGTGCTTCTAGAATGTTACAAGAAACAGGCAGTACAATGACATCAAGCGTTATTTGAGCGTTATGTTTGATTGCGGGGAGCCTAGTGCGCCTTTGCTTTTGCTCTCGTCAGGAGCCGTCGAGGGGTGCATCAGCATGCTTGCCCTGCCCTGCTCAGTGTTGTTGTTGGTAGAGCAGCAATGTAACCTGCAGCAATATTGCAACAGGTCTTGACGTGTAAAATCGCAATTGTTCAACACAAGACTGTTGCAATCTCTTCCCGAATATTGTCTCCTCTTGTGGATGTTGGCTCCTTTTTGTGGCTCATTTTCTTGGGACATTTCTCTGCGCTTGACTTGGGTTATGGCTGCTGCTGCCAGCGACCTTTATAGCATCCTTGGCGTCAGAAAAGATGCCAAAGCTCGAGAAATTACTCTAGCATACCGCCAGCTTGCTCGCCAGTTACACCCTGACCGTCATTCCCAGGTATGCTGTTTTTTCTGTTTGCCGCACCTGCTCACCATGCGCACCCCGCAAGCTGCTTTTGTGCAGGCCTCCAAAGAAGTACAAAAGCAGTGCTCTGAAATGATGGCTATAGTCAGTCATGCCCACTCCGTGCTGGGCGATGGGGAGCAGCGGCAAGCCTACGACGAAGCCCGCCGCAGCGCCTCAGCCAAGGCCGGCACCCACGAGCAAGGCGGGGCTGCTGACACCGTGGACCTGGACGACATGCAGTGGGAGGGCAACCAGGGGTACTACTATCACAACTGTCGCTGTGGGGGCCGCCATGTGTTGCAGCCGGGCGATATGGATGAGTCAGGGCACGTCATCGTGCCCTGCGACGGCTGCTCGCTCCTCATCGCTGTGGAGTTCGACATTGACAGTGACGCAAGCCAGCACAGCGGAGGCAGCCAGGAAGACACTTGACAAGCAGGATTTATTGTGCAGGCACAGCAGAGGCGTCTTGCCAAGCCTGGGCAGCAGTCGGCAAATCGCAGTCGCCACTGGCGCGGGGAGGCATCCGGTGGTGCTTGTGACTGCCGGGCAGGAACACCTCCAAGCCCGAATGCCATCCCTCCGGCATGTGCTGCGGCTGCACAGACTGCAAGAAGAAGTCCCTGAATCTATGCACCAGGCTGTGCAGGCGCTCCTGCACGTCCTCTTGGGGCAGGTGGGGGGGCACAAAAGGACGGTTGGCGTTGGCAGGCACATACACCACCCCAGCATGCAGGGCAGGCGCTGCTGCCAGTTGCCGCGCAACGAAGCGGGCATTTTGCCCCGATCGCAGTGCATCGCATTCATCCAGGCCATCCAGCACACTGTCATCAGCGGCGCCTGGCATATCCTCGAGGTTGGCTTGCAACTGCTGCAGCTGGTGCTCTCTTGGGTACAGCGTGTAGTGCACTGCCAGAGCCGCCTGGGGCACGTGCAGGGTGTGCTTGGCCAGGTAGGACTCCAGCTCTTCCAGGGCGGTGGGCCCGACACCAGCCCCGGCTGCACCCCCTGCAGCTGTCGAACTGCCGCCTCCTTGCGACTGCAAGTGCGACTGCAGCTGCTCTGGAAGGACGCGCTGCTGGGTGTGCACCAGAGCCTCCACGGCGCTACACGCGTCAGCTTGCCTGTGCAAGCCACACAGCGCTTCCAGGGACACGCCATGCATAATGGCAGCCACAGTTTGGGAAGACACGATGGGGGTGCCGTGGTGAGTGGGCTCTGCCGGCACGTGCTGCGTGACGGCAGCCCGGCCAACACCCCGCTCAAACACCCAGCCGCCGTCGGTTGATTGCTGTGTGGGCAGCCACGCCTGGGGGCTAGCGTCTGTGGTGAATGAAGATACAAAGTTGCCCACCGCATCACGCCACCGGGTCATCATGGTGGCTGTGAATTTCTCCTCGGCTTTTGATGCGCCCAGAGTGCTGCGCAGACTGTGGCACATGTCCGACCCCTGCACTTCCTGCAGCAGTGCTATCCACGCACTGCTCATTTCTGAGCAAGCTGTGGCCTTGCGTGAGGCGTCCGGCATTGCGAGCAAGTCATAAGCCCCAGCGGTTGCCAGCTTGAACAGCGCCTCCAGGGAAGGCAGCAGCCCCGGGATGGAGCCGTCCACCAGCACGGGCAAGTGCAGGGCCACGGTGGCCAGGTACACCACCAGCGTGAGAGCGGAGCGCACCACCTGGGATGCGGTCGCGGGTGTGCGTGTTTGCCCCAGCACCTGGCGCAGGGACGTCTGCACCCGGCCAAAGGAGCTGCTGCCTTGGGCCGCCATCAGGAAACGCGGGTCTTCAAAGCCGCATGCAGACGCGATGTCACACCACTCTTCACGGGGCTGGCTGGGCAAGGGCACCTGCAGAGTCGCCATGGCTCTGAGCAGTGCCCTCAAGCCTGCAGGCAGCCGGCCCCACACCACAGCTGAGCAGCACACTGAAAAGTCGCTGGTCGATCCGCGCTGCCCCATGATTGCCATGGCTGCCTCGCAGCTCTGCTGGGTGGAGCACAAGGTGATTGCCAACCGCTCAAAGTGCTCTGCTTCGTTCAAGCTAGTGCCTGTGTCGCTACGGGCTCCTTCCTCTGCGCCATCTGCTGCAGCAGGGGGAGTGTCGGCTTCCCGAGGATCCCCCCCCTTCCGCTTCTTGGGCTTGGTGGGAACTTGAATCCCAAGGTCAGACATGAGCAAGCCGGATGGGCCATGCACAGAGTACATGCCGCTAGTGAGGCCCCACTCGCGGGCCTGTGCCTTGAGCAGCCGGGCGTACATCGGCTCCACGATTCGCCTGCACGTGGCACACAGCAGCACAACGTCATGGCAGGAGTGGGACTTGGCATCTTCAGGAAAGCGCTGGCGGAAGGCACGAGGCACAATGTAGAACTTGCTCAGCAGCTCCGTGTCTCCACACCGCACACACAGGTTGGACTTGGGCATGTTGTTGTACTGGGTGGCGCCCCCCCCCCGCGCCGGCCGCACCAGCTGCAGCACAATGCGGCGTTTCTGCGACTTGGCTTGTTCATCATCCACTCGTGTTGGGATGGATGTTGCACCCCCCCCACCCCCTTCTTTGGGGGTTGCAGGGGAGTCCCCCATCCCGTCGTCAACTAGCGTAGCCAGCTCCTTGCGGATGTACCAGTCTGCACGGCGGCGCTCAATGAAGGCCAGGGTGCTGCCATCCACATTTAGCAGCTCGCAGCTATCGTACAGGTGCTTCCGGGAATAGTTGTGGCTGATCTGTGCCCAGCGCTCGGCCTTGGCTGCTTCGCGGGCGGCGGGCGTGTTGGCGGCGGGGACGGGACCCACGGCGTGTCGCCGGCGCAGCACGTCATGCAGGCTGCTGGGGGGTGGTGTTGCATCCCCAGCAGCAGCTGCTGCTTCTCTTGTCTGCTCTGACTGCTCTTGCCACCACAGCACTGCAAATCGATCCAATGCTGCAGTGACTACATCTGTGCTGGCACTGGCAGCACGCACCAGGACGCCTAAAAACAACTTTTGCAAGCCGTCCATGTCACACGCAAGGGTTATGTCATGTGGACTCCACATGCCAGAGCTAGAGAGGGGGGGGTCTCGGAGGGGGGTCCTTGCACTGAAGGATCCCCGGGGGCAGAATGTGCCTGAAGGCAAGCAAGCGTGCAAGGCAGCCGAGACGCTGCTGGAGTAACCAGTGCTTTGGTGTGGTGATGTGCATGCGTGAGTCACCAAGCCAGCCATGAGCGTGTCGCTCTGCGACTGCACGGCGTCACCTCCTTCATCCCACGCAACGGCCACTGCATGGCGCAGCTCGCAGGCTACAAAGCACGTGAATGCGAGGCGTGGAAGCTGTGCTAGCGCCTGCAGTGCGTCGGATGGCACTGGAAAGGCCCCCTTCAGAGCCATGAGGGACAGATGCTCATGGGAATCCTCGTGTGGCACCGCGTCCCCCCCCAGGCCGCTGCCAGCCAGCGGGCTGGTCTCCTCCCTCAGCGCCGCGTCCGCAGCAGTGCGGGCCAACCAACGGGACCATGTGCGCAGCCAGCGAGAGGGCGAAAATGAAGTGCCTAGATGCCGCGCGTGCGCACTCAGCGTCAGCTGGTGGCACTTCTCAACAACAGCTGCAACTGCGGCGGCTCTGTCTTCAGAAACCAGCAGCTTGCTGCCCAGCACATGCGCCAGTTGCGCAAGGTGTCGAGTGTCTCCCCGTGCATATGTGAGCAGCTTCGCCGGCAGGGGCCGCTGGCGCCAGTCGGCGAGCTGGTGCTGCTTGTCCACCTTCACGTTGAAATGCCGCTTCAGCAGGACCGCCAGCGACCGCGAGGAGGCGCCCACAGCCTTGGCGAGCTGAGCAGTATCCAGCACACCTATGAGGTACATGTTGAAATTGGTGGCCAGCCACGCCATGTCGTTATCGCATCCGTGCAGGATCGTCAGGCACGAGGGCGACATGAGGAGCCGCCGCAGGATTGCCGACTGCTGCAGATCCAACAAGGCAGTGCGCACTTCCGGGCACAGGGGATCAATGATGAAGTCGTGCGTTTCAGTGGACAGCTGCATCAAGCACACAAAGCCGTGGAAAGAGTGCATGCTGTGATGCTCCAGGTCAATTGAAACCCATGGAGCTGTCTCCAAAGCTGCAGACATCTCAGCAAATGCGTGAGCACTGTCAACCAGCATGAATGCTGTTTCATTTTGGTTTCGCACTCTGGGGCCCTCCTGTACACGATGCGGTTGTGTGAAGCTGTCGACGGCCAAGAGACATGCGCTGTGCTCTCACGGCGTTGAGGAAGGCAACCACTGCTGCGGTCCTGACTTCATCTGCGCTGGCATGCTGCTCAGCAAGCATATCGAGTCCAAGGGAGCTATTAGGGTGGAGAATTATGTGAGGGGCCACCCCAGCTTGGGCTGAAGGGTCACGGAAGGCCACCTCATGATCCAATTTCCGCAGAGCCCTATGCCTTAGAGTGGCTGCCGCTGCCAGACTAGCCAGGACAGCAGAAGTGGCAGCTGCCATGGCTAACAGAACTAAATATTCTTTGTGGTGGCCAAAACTTCCAGAAAAATCAAGGCTCCTGGATAACTTTCATGCGAAGGTCCAAATCCAATTCGCACACAAGCACTTCGCCAGGCATCTAGTTACTACGAAGTACAGCAGACAGTTACCAGCTACTGGGGAGCAATTCGAATAGCACACGTTTGAATAAGTTGCTGAAAATATCATCTTGGGAAAAAATCGGCTGCCTGCCCCCCTGCTCAAGTGGCGAGGGGGGGTTGCAATCACATTCCCTTCCTTGACTTTGAGTCTCACCCTGTGGCAAGATACCGCTGCCCTGCACTCTGAATCGTGTTATGCTGATAGATTGTTGCTTGCTTTCACATTTTTGCATGCTGTATCACGGTAGCATTCCTAGAGAGCTGAAGTCCCTGTGTCCAAGTCAGCAGAAGAACTGTCTCGAGATTTTCCGCGACATCACCTGAAGCTTGATAGTCTGAACAATATGCCTCTACAAATACCAAGTTTACAAGAGCTAGCATCAACTTGCATTGCAATTGCATTTGTTGATGAGGCTGAGTCACCAGCAGCCTCTGCACGCAGCTTGTCCCCCTCGGCAGCCCGACGAATGGCCACTTTGGCACAGCTGCTGTGCGCAACAGGATCCCTGTCGCACCTGCCTGAAGACTTCGTGAACGACCTCATGGCCGGAGAAACTGTGCCTAGCATGAGTGCTAAATGGACATATGGCACCCTGAAGGCGGCCTTTCGCAACCCTGGCCTTCGCACGCTCAGCCTGCGCGGGCACGCTCGGGCGGCCAATTTGCTGCCCGAACTCACTCCCAGTAACTTTCCCGGCTTGCAAGTGCTGGACCTGTCTGGCACTACCATCACATCAAACGTGCCCCTGCGGCACACCCTGCTGGCTCTGGCGCCGCAGCTGCGCGACCTGGACCTCTCGCGCTGCGCCGGTCTGTCCTCCTTCGCATTGGATGCGGTGTACGCCTGCAGTAAGCTGGAGAAGCTAAGCTTGAAGTCCACTGGAACAGCAGTCACAAGCGTCCAGTTTCAGAGGCCACCGTCAGCAGTGCTGGCCGCCACTGCCTCTGATGATGGGTGGAGCGTTGCTTCGTCCAGGCGTCGCCGCGGGGGCGCCAAGGCGGTGCAGCAAGTCGCAGCGAGCACTGCTGCACCCCCGCAGCAATTCCCTGCATTCGGCAAATCGTCCTCATTGAACAGTGCCGCATCGTCGTGGGGGCGCTCGCCTCGCGACACCGGCAGCAGCAGCGGCGGATGGGGTGGGCGGGGGGGGGGCAGCTGGAGAGATGCAGCCCCCCCTTCACCCCCTGCACAGACCCCCACCAGCACGACGTTCTTGGCTGCAGATGAACACAGCAGTGTTTGTGAGCTTGTACTTTCAGCACTTCCAGAGTCGCTGCAGCATCTAGATGTGGAGGGCTGTGCAGGGGAGGCTGAAGCCTGGGTGGCCCTTCCCTCCTTGCTCAGCGCCCGCTGTCGCCGCCTGCACACACTGCACGCAGGGTACTGCACCGCTGCATCACATGTGGAGGTACAAAGTGCATGGACTGATCCTGTTAATGGCCTGATTGCGCTGCATGGTCTACGAGCACTGCATTTACCAGGCCTTGAGTGGGCTCCGGCCAAACAGCTGTCACTGCTCACGGCCGCTTGGCAGCAGCTGGACACACTGCAGCTGCAGCCACATGAGGGAGCTAGTGATACGTACTCTGCTTCCTCTGCTGTGTTTTTCTATGACTTGCTGCAGGTGCCTGCTGCCTCCGTGCGTCCAGACAACGTGTCCCTGCTGGTGGCTCTGCCCTCCCCAGCCGACGGCGGCAGCTTCCCTGTGGGACATTGCTTGCTGGACCTCACGCATGGGCCACTTGCCAAAGTGCAGCGCCTTGGCGTGTTCCTCACTCAGGCCCCCGTGCCCCAGGGGCAGTGGCGCCCTCACACCTCTGGCCTGAGCCGCAATGCAGCAGGCAGCTCCGCGGTTGGTGCTCTTGCAGTTGCCGGGCACCGTGACATGCACCTTGATATCGGCATGATCCTGGCAGCTCTCCCAGGTATGAACTCCTTGGGGATTGCAAATTGCAGCGTGCAGGCTTCCCTGTGGCTGCACCATGTTCCGCTTGCAGTGCAGAACGCAGCCAAGCGGGCTGTTGCGGGGCTCAGCAGCTCCCCCCACACGCCCCCACACGGGCTGGACGGGGAAGTCGCTGCCCAGCTGGAAGCAGATACCAGTGCAGCACATGGACATATCCGTGCTGCGCTGCAACAGCGGTGCCTTCGGCAGCTTGAGCTCTTTGCGTGCAGCTTGTTGCCCGGCTGTCTGGTGAGCCAGCTGTGCATGCAGCGGTGTCTTGAGCAGGTGTGCTTCAGACACTGCACCAACGATATGAGCGGAAGCCAACATGGGGAACCCTTGCATGCCGCTGCCAATATTGCCCTGGCTCCAGCTTGGCTGCTGCCGCTGAGCGCAGGCATGGGAGTAGTGCCCGGGGTGACGCCCCCCGAGCTACTGGATGCATGCCTGACTCTCAAATGCGGGGGCGACGCAGAAGATGAAAGCGATAGCGACGAAGAAGATGTATATGTGCAGTCCCCTGTGCCATGGGCTGGGGATGCTGCCGCCGGCAACCCCTTGGGGAGGGGGGGCACCCGTGCAGCGCAACACCTGCAACTGCTGGCGGCACTGAGCGGTCATGTCGCCTTGCCACACCTGCGCCATGTATGGGCGTGGGGACCAGTAGACACCTCCCTGGCTGGCCTGCTGGTGCTCGCACAAGCTGTCCAAGATGTAGGCGTGGGAGCGGCCTCTAAGGGCCCCCTTCAAGGGCAAAGCACCCCCCCTGCCGCGGCTGGAGCAGGGGCTGCAGTGCCCACCCTGGATCAGCTGGCTGCCATGTGGGATGTTTCCACGGAGCCATCGGCAGGCCAGCAACTGCAACTGCAACTGGCCAGCGGCGAGGTTGAGGACACTGCATGCGCCGTAGCCAGGCTGCAGATCAGAATTGCCCAAGCCGGCGCCGGCCAGGCAGTCAAGCTGGCGCACTGGGCTGCACAGACATGCTGCGATATTAACGTGCTGGAAGACACACCGGCTGTGACCAAGTTCAAGTCCCTGCAATTCAGCAGTGAGTGAGTGGGGACAACGTGACCTGATGCAAGGCAAGCTTGTGTTGGGGGCAAATTTTGATTGGGAAGCGACAATGGATGCTCAGATACCGGCAGGCGACCAACAGCAAATATACAAAACTGCCTTTGCTTGTATTAATCTGTGGTGATTTGTTGTACTGCTACAGGTGATACCTTCACGCCATGGCGAAGAAGACAAGCAGCCCACCCAAGCCCGTGGAGGGCGAAGCGCTGCCCATCAGCTCTCGCACTGTGGATCTGCTCATCTCCTTCTACTACATTGTGTTTTTGTTCACGGTCACCTTCACTGACTTGCACAATTTCACTGCAAGCATTTTGGGTGTTGAGGTCAAAGATTTGGAGCACATGGACCTTGCGTAAGACTTGCCAGCGGAATAATCTTCTCGAGGTCCGCACTACGCATTGGTGATATGCATTCATGCAACGGGTTCACAGGTATCCGCCAAAGTTTCTCACCGATTTGTATTTTAAGTGGGCCCGCAGTGTCGACCCCCTTTTGTACGAAAACCCAATGTGGTGGCAGTCGATTGAGTGGGTGAATCTGCTGTTTTTGATGCCGTTTTCGGTTGTGGCCATCATCGGTTTCCCTCTGGGATGGAACTGGCTTCGCAACTGGGGTATCATCAGCTCTGCCTTCACATTCTACTCTTTGGTGGTCATCATCGCTGAGTCCCTGTAAGTCAAGCCCGTGGTACTCTGCGTGCATGCTCAACCATGCACTGTGTGCGCCGTCACAGGTTCGGCAAGGTTGTGACCCCTGACCCCCAGGTGTTCATGTGGGTGTACATTCCCTACGCCATCTTCCCCCTGCTGGTCATCCTGCGTCTGTGGAACGACAAGCCCTTCGCCACGCGCATGTCTGGCTTCGCGGCCACCATTGTTTGGTTTGTGGGAACCACCACCCTGGCGCTATTCTTCACCTACTCCCTCAAGTGGTTCGTGAAGTACGACCCAGACCTGCTGCCCGCTGAGGTGCTGGCATTCGTCAAGGAGCCTCTCTCCCACCTGCCGTAGATTGGTGAATCACAGGCGCGGGGCCCATTGGCTGAGCTCGACTTGGCACGGCCTGCTGATTACATGGTGTGCACAATTCATTGAAGTCAGGCAGTATAAAGGAACCCATCTGCATGTTTGATAAATATGGTTGTGCTGCGTGTTGAATCCAGATTGATGCTGGATGACAGCCCAGCAGATGACAAGTCAATCCAGGTGCTGCCCAGAGGTGTACGGCGCTCCAATATGGGTTTGGTTGTTGTTGTTATTGTCTGTGACATGCATGTCAGCAGGTGAAGACTCGTAGGGCACGGTAAATCATGCCGCACAACATTTCTTTGCCGTTTTGCAGGAGGTGCTCTATTTGCGCTGCTCGGTGACGTACCTGCCATAAACAGAGCGGGGTGGCGCCTGTGGTGGACGGCAGCAATTCAATTTGTCCCATTTATGTGTTCGGTTGGGCTCTACAGTGGGCTGAGTCTGGGTTGCGCCGGCTTGCGCCAGATCTCCTCCGACCTTCGATCGAAGTTGGGCCCCGGCGGCGCTGCAGCGCTGTGGCCGCGATGGTGGCGAAGCCTGCCGCTTCTATGCGCAACAGGCGCAATTCTTGCCGCGCATTTTGCGTCTTGGTCGTGGAGTGTGCAGCATACAACGCTGACTCGGTCACTCCTTTTTGTGACTGCGCACCCAGTTGTCGGCTTGGTCTGCGTGGGGCTGGGCGGCTGCATTGCTGCCTGCTTCCGCGAGGGGAACGCAGGCACCGACCAACAACTGCACACACAGCCTCAGGCAGCCCCAGACACACGCCTCACTGGCCTGTCCAAAGCCCGTCGAGCCTGTCTGCAGTTCCTCCCGAGCCGGAGCCTTACCTGGGTTGAGCTGGGCGGGACAGTTCTTGCGCTGGGGGGCGCCGCACTTATGGTGGTGCCCGAAGAGCTGGGGTGGGGTGTCAGCAGTAGTGCTGCCACAGTGGGACCTGACCCCTCTCTGGCTGGTGACTCAGCGGCGTTTCTTGGGGCTGTTGCCATGGCGGCGTACCTGTGGGTGGGGGCATCCCTGCGCCGTTGGACACCACTGTGGCTGTATGCGTTTCCAGTCACAGTGACAGCTGCCATGACGGCTTCGCTGGCAAGCTTGGTCATCGAGGGGGGGGTGAATCCGGGGGGTGTGGGGGCGAACGGGTGGTTTGGCTGGGTGCACGACTCTGAGTTTGCCCTGCTTGCTTTTTTGAGCGGCTTCATCAGCGGCATTCTGGGGCACTCTTTGGCAATACTATCGCTGAAGTACGTGAGCCCCCTTGTCGTGTCTGTGGCCCTACTGCTTGAGCCGATGCTGGGCTCGGTTATTGGGTGGGCAGCAGGACAGCAAGGGGTGCCCACTTTATGGACTGGCGTAGGAGGGGTGGTGCTGCTCGCTGGAATCGTGCTTGTCACTCTAGCGCAAAACCGACCGAGGACTGCAGGGCCATTAGCAGCCAGCCCCGTAGCTGCGCGTCGCCTTGTCACGGGTGAAGACCTTCTTCCACCAGGTGCTGCCAAATTGACACCAGTTCTCATGGGCAAGACAGTGACCCAAAAGAGCCCTGCATTACAGCTTGTGCGTGTTTAAAAGAATAAATTAAGATCATGGTGCTTGCATGTTCGAGGCAGCCCGAGGAATTGCTCCTTGACAAGCTGTCCGTCATGTTGCGCAAGAAATGTCGCGAGCAAGCCTTCCATGCCCTGAGAAACAGTATGCGCTGGCTGTCCGTCACCACAGACACAGCCAGCGCTTATCCTCACCCGCCTTTGCGCCGTTGCTTCACTCGTGAATCAGCCCAGCGTACAGGTCGACTGCTGTAGGCTCCTCCAGCTGCAAGCAATACGGGTGGAGTGAGCTACAGCGCGATGAACAAGTACAACCGCACGTTGCAGACCAGCAGGTACTGACCAGGCTCTATGGGTTTGAGCGACTTGCTCTCGGATTCGCGCTTTTTCTGCAAGTCTTTGAGCTGCTGCTTACGCTCGTCAGCTTCCTTCAGTAATGCAGCCTCTCGAGCTGCAAACGCTCTCGCCCGCTGCTCATCCAATATGCTGACTCGCTCAGGGTCAACTGCCTCAGCATAGCTCTTCTGTTTCAGGTGGTTCTGGTAAGCATTCTCAACGTAAGGCTTCGCCGTGAAAATCTGCAAGCCTCAAGTGCATGCTTGCGTTTCATACACACAAACTACTTTGCAGGCAGCACATACGATCAAAAGAATCGCCACAGTCGCCCAACCGTAATTCACAAAAAAATATGTGACGTTGTCGAACACACTGGCCTCCAGTTGCTCCACTGTGCCCGTACTAGAGTCCATGGCAGGCAGGCAAAGATGATGTCCGTCGTGTGGCAGCTGTTGTATGCCACGCGAGCAGACCCAATCAAGCCTTTGCTCTTCAAAGGTGATATTTAGAGGCCCATAGGGGCATGGAGTGCAGTTAATAACTCACGCATGTCATCTGCCTCGCCTGGGGGTGCTGAGTCAGATCACGGACAGGGGTGTCAATGTGTAAGGGTGTCACAGTTCACAGCTACCATGGGTGTCAAAGCGGCTCGCTGCTGGCCCAGATCGGCGAAGGAAACCCTTCATTTATTTCTTCGTGTGCATCAGCATCGCAGAGCCACCATTGCTAAATGCAGACACGTGCTGAGTCGATGGGGGCATTTGCTGAAGGGCACGGCTGCCAGCCGGCAAGCCCATTGTGTTCCAGAACACATTGTGCTGCTGTGCATGAGCATGGCCTGCGACCATTGGAGCTGAAGCACTAAGTGGCATGCCTACGCTGCCGGTTGCACTTGTGGCGTGCATGCCAGGCAGCGAAGGCATGTAGGCCGGGGCAAATCTCATGCTGGGGGGCACGCCATGCGTCATGGAGGGGGGCTGCGCGTACCCCACGGGGCCGCTGGGCAATGCAGGTGTGGGCACACTGGATGGCGATGAGTAGTAGCCTCCGTGGGGCATGAAGGGGGCCATGCCACCAGAGCCAGCCAAGTATCCCTGAGCTGCAGGCGCCGCAGTGTGACTCAGCTGGTGAGGATGCAGCAGCTGCGGGCCTGAGGAAGACAAAGGAAGAACAGCAGGAAGTCCGTGCGGCATCTGCATGGTGACATTGGGCACCTCTGACGTGGCTGCACCCATGAGGCCGCCTCGCTGCATCAAACTGACAAGCTCAGGGTTGTCCAGAAGGGACAGCAGGGCCTCCTTCGCGCTGCGCCGGCGGCGGCCGCGCTTGCACTTCTGGCCGCCAATGGGCTGCTGCCCGTCACCAGACTGCTCAAGCTTGTCCCCAGTGCGAGGCTCCCTTGGGGCGAATAACGAAGCGAGCTCTTGGTTCAGCTTGCGGCGAGAGACGAGCTTCTCGAAGAAGGTGATGTGGCGACTCTTGTTCACGTGTTCTTGCAGCATGCGAGCAAGGCTTCCCTTAGGGACCACAATGCTACCACTTTTGACACCAGCAACAAAGCTATCCACAAGATCTCTGTGGAAAAAATGGTGTTTCAAGTACAGGAGTGACATGAAGCCGGTGACGAACCTCTCATACTGGGTCATTTTACCCTTGATACGGGAGCCAGAAGACTCCGCATGCGACAAACTATCAGACTCAGCAACAGAATGCTTTCCGGCTGAACTGGTAGATATGTTACTTGCGGTGCGTAAGCTGCGGCGAGCACCAGCAGCTGCGGCCGGCTCTACTTCCAATGGAAGGCTCGTGATTTGAGCACCTTCAGATTGCAAAGCTGCAGCTGCAAGCACATTAATCTTTTCCATGTGTGTTGCTCTATCGGAATTGTAGTCACCATACTGAAGGCCGCGCATACGCTTCGAACTGCACACATGCATGTTGTCAAGTAGAGTGAAGTGGCAGCGAAAATACAGGCGTCACACCGACAGCTTCGCTGCATTCCCTCCATCCGATGAGCATCATTCAAAACACCTTTTCGAGAGCAAACAAGTCGAAAACGAACCTTCTTCCTGTGTCTAAGCCGGGCCTTTGTGGGGGGAATGACGTCATTCCACGCGATACGGCGTGTGACATGTGGCGAGTGCTATCCCGCTGAGCTCCAGAAGACTCCTGCTGAAACATCTCCAGCGATGTAGAGAGAAGAGTAATTGTATCTTCTAATTCCTGTGAGGCGTTTGGGGTGCCTTCTTTTTAGTGGTCACACACAGTCAGCTTACCTTCACTTGAGCTTGAGCGTGTCTCAGTTGCATTCGCAGGTTTTGATTTTCAGCATTGACTGTGTCAGTGCTGGCACTGCTGTCACTTTCACTTTTTGATTTATGTTCTTTGCAGCTTGCACTCCCACTGTCTGTGGAAGTGTGCTCGCGGCGACCTGAGCTGTCCTCAGCAGTGTCGTCACTCTCAGGTGTCTGCCATTTGCCAGCATCGCTCCTGCTTGGGTCGCTTGCAGAGTTTGATTCGCTTGAAGCGATCTTGAAAACCAGTTTAGGGTTTTCTGTGCTCTCAGGGGCAACCGCCGGGCCTGCTGTGGACATGGCAGTGAAGAGTAGTGCAGTCAAGTCAAGCACGCGCACTGCAGTCAAGTGTGTGTGACGTTCGCAAGTGTATCGTGAAAATCTTGGATTCAGTCGAAAGGGTACAACTCAACATTCTCATGTTTTCTCAATTGCCTTGCATTTATTGGAGGAAAATCTAATGCACACAGTCCAAGCCAATATCGACATGAGCATGTGAAAAAAAAGTCTAGCATTTCCAGGGGGCCTCGCATGTGATAGAAAACCACTGCATTTCGGCAAAAGCCGGCTGCTTTTAGGACCATGTGGAAAAGACCCCCCCCATTTTTTCATCGGCCGGCAGGCCAAAAAATGCTGGCTAGACCTGGCACGGTACCGGTGCAGCATGGGAAGGAAACCATAAAAGCGGCCACGGCGAAGCTCATTTGACATGGCTTTCAACTCCCCCCTTGTCTAACTTCCAGTTCTGAACCTGCGTAGGCTTAGCTGATTGCCTGCAGACTGTAACAAAACAATAAGGCTCTCACATTTATGTAGATCTTGATTCTTTTGTGAAACTTGGCTCTTCCTCTCATTACCAAAGGATTGCATTTATAATGTGAGTTGGTCTTGACATTCCGTGCCATTCTGTGCCTGACGCTGGTTCTCTTGTTGTGCAAGTGATATCACGATCGTCAAACGCTACCGTACTGTGTCGCCAGACTGAAATAAATGTTTACCTTATACACCGTGCGAAGTCTTTTTGCAGTCAACATGGCTAGCCTTGCTGAGATCATTCACAAGGAGAATGCGGAGGCTTCCCGGCATGACGCAGTGCAGAGAGAGATCAAGCGTCAAATTGCTGCCGCTGAAGTTTGGGACGGAGCTCAAGAACTTGCAGATCTAGAAATGGCAATGCGCTTGTCAAAAGAACAAGCTGGGCCAGAAAGTGTGCCAGCTGATGACGAAGGCAAGTCCCACGTCATGTCAAGAATGGGCTTTTGGCCTGTCCACCCAGAAAACCCCAAAGCACACCCCAAACCCTTTTAATGTTCGTACTTATACAGACTTAAAGCTGGCCATGCAGCTACAAGCTGAAGAGGAAGCACTGGCACTTCAAGAATCGCAACCCAGCAGCACAACGACGGGTGAGTTCTCCTGAGACTCTACTCCCTGCACCACATCACCGAACATTCCTGCACACCCCTCTTGTACAGCCCAAGGCCGTGCTGGCATGATGCGTGTGACTCCATCCGTACACTTGGCTGCTCACAGTGGCTGGCAGGCAGAGGACGCCGAGGGCGAGCAGCTGGACGCAATGCTGGAGGATGAGGAGCAGGAGTACGCAGCTCTGGTGGGCATTCGGGGCGCAAAGGACCTGCAAGTTGCAGGGGTGGCAGGCTGGACTACAAAGCACGACTCACGCATCGCTGGGCGCCGCAATGTGCGCCGCCTGGAGGCGCAGCACCCCAAGGAGCTGGGGGACATGAGTGGCATGAGTGCGCGTCTGAGCAATCGGGTGGCTGGCGATCTCAGCCGGCACTTCAGCAAGCGCACCAAGAAGGGCGTTGCCCGCAATGCCCGTGTGGAGGCCGCAGCACACCAAACGCAAGAAGGAGTACTGGATGGTGCGTATACTATGTTCACAGCTTGCACGCGCGGTGCACAACACACGCGTCTTGATTTGCAGAGCGCACACGCATGATCTTGTTCAAGCTATGCAACACGGTGCTGGGCCAGGTGCATGGAGTTGTTAAGACTGGCAAGGAGAGTGCAGTGTTCACAGCGTCGGGGTGGGACCCCGAGGGAGCGACAGCCCTCCTGGCCCAAACTGACGGCATGCACGCACAGGAGCTGCAGCTGCACGAGGAAGACGATGGTGCTGCCTCCATTGCGCCATCGCTTGCGTCTGGCGCCACACGTAGCGTGGAGGGGGACTTCAGCTCCAAGGTATTGCCCTGCTTGCCCTCCAACGCCTCCTTCACCCCCTTCATGGTGACAGAGGCAGGCCCCTCCCAAACCACGGCCATCAAGATCTTCCGCTCCACGCTGAACGAGTTCAAAAACAGGGGAGACTACGTGTCAGGCGACTACAGGTACAGGAAAGCCACCCATGGGCGCAGCCTCACCAGGCAGAACCCGCGCAAAGTGGTCAAGCTCTGGGCAGAGAAAGAGTGGGCCAACCTCATCCGCATGTGGCGCGCTGGCATCCCGTGCCCGCAGCCCCTGGTGCTGCGCACGCACGTGCTGGTGATGTCGTGGCTGGGAGACGAGGAGGGCTTCCCGGCTCCTCAGCTCAAGGAGGCGAAGCTGGCATCCACCAAGGCCTGGGCTGCGGCGTACACACAAGTCGTGCGGCTCATGTGCGGCATGTATCATCGGTGCCACTTGGTGCACGGGGACTTGTCAGAGTACAACCTGCTGTGGCACGAGAAGCGGGTGTGGGTGATCGACACGGCGCAGGCCGTGGAAGTGTCCCACCCCAACGCCCTGGCACTGCTCCGGCGTGACGCAGACAACGTCACTCGCTTCTTTGCCAAGAAGAATGTGGTGGTATTGAGTGTAGAGGACCTACTTCGCTTCGTGGTGAGCCCCGTGACTGCCACCGACGGCGCAGTCACGAAGCTGTACCAGCGCGCCCAGCAAAGGCGCCATGCCTCAAACAGCACTGCCCAGGCTGCAGATGATGACGCATCTGCAGGTTTTGCCGCTGCAGGCGAGGGGGCTGTGGAGGCAGCCCCAGCTTCAGTTGAGGAGATGGTCACCACTGAGTACGTGTTTGGCAAAAGCGGGGACCCTGTGGTGGAGCGCCTGAAACGCGCAATGGAGGGTGCTACACTGGCTGAGCTTGGCGTACAGCTGCACAGTGTGGAGGAGATCTACTGTGTGCTGCCTGAGGTGCACCTCCCTGCCATGGAGGAGATGTACGCTGCGGGCAAGGGGCAGTCCACAGCCACCGCCGAGGCACAGGCGGCAGCCATCAGGCCCAGCGATGACAACAAGACCAGCTCCAAGGCATGGAGCAGTATGGTTGCAGGGGACGATGACACTGATGCCGATGCCGTGGAATCTACCGCCGCCGCCCCCAGTGAGGATGACCCGGCAGCGGCGGCAGCTGCAGCTGATGCGTAAGCCATGCTTGCGCGAGCCCGAATAAATTTAATTTACAAAGGTAGTATGTGGCGCGTTAAAAGCCGTGGCCAGCGAGCAGACGCAGCACTGCATCCACCACAGGCGATGTCGCGATGTCCACCGAGGGCTCCAAGATCTTCCACCTGAGCAGCTCATCCAGCGCAGCGCGCAAGCCTCGCACAAGCACGCCCAGTCGAGCTGGCGCCTTGAACTTCATCCATGAGTACCGTCCCACGTACACCAAGCCGTCACTGTGCTCCACACGTACTGCCTCGCCCTCTGCACCGGGCTTGCCTGGGGCGGAATCCCCCAACGCTGCAGCTGCCACTGAATCGTGACCCCCAAACAGCAACAACGCATACGGCGACGCCACGGTAACATCGCGCACAAATACCTTGGATGTGGCCACCTTCTCGTGGTACACAAGCCAGGGAGAGGGGAAGTTTCCAGTGTTGAAGCACACTGACGCCGGGTGGATGAACACGCGCTGCTGGGGGATGCCACGCCACACAGAGACACGGTTGCCATCCTCGCCGCCACCAGCGCCTGCGGCAGCAGCAGTGCTGGATTCTTCGTCTGCAACACCTGCCAATGTGAAGAATTTCAGCTCCTTTGCGCTGAATTTGGCTTTGGTGGTTCCAAAGGCGGTTTCGTCGAAGCGGTCGCCAGGCGTGACGACCTTGGCAACGTGCGGATACAGCCCAGCGCACAGGGCGCTGCGCAGAATAGTCGCATCTTGTGCACAGGCGTTCACTTGGGCGCTGCACTCCCCGTACCGTCCCCAGCCGTTGCCGATGGGCTCCGACAGAGTTGTCACGCTCCGGTGTAGGTCTCTTCCGGCAGCTTCTGCAGACGCTACTGCTGCTGCACCTGTTTCCTTTCCCTGTCGTCCCGGCAGAAAGCCCATCTCCGCAAGGGCGGCTGCCAAATCATTGCGCACATCCTCGATATTCTGCAGGGACTCAAAGCTAAGGCTGTAATCATTCACCACCTTGGTCTTGGCGCCACGTGAACTTGCGGCTCGCCATTTGTTGTATGCGTTCACCATGGTCAAATGATCGCTGTTTCCCCAGGCCAGAGCCCGCTGGGCGGCCCCTGATTCCTGGCGCCGCTGGGGGTCCGTTCCTGGGTTGCGGAACGGCGACCGCCCAGACAAACAAGCGGCCACTGTGAGCATGGGATCCACGCACCGCAGCAACACCCCATATACGCACACCTTCGCCAGGCGCACATCCAACGGCATGGAGGCCAGGTGGCTGCCAAGAGGCGACAGCTCGAAGCTCAACTGTGGCCTCTTGCGGGCCGCACTCCCTGAGCGCCGACGAGGGAGGATGGCACCGATATGTGCAAGCTGGGTCAGTGCCGTGTCCACAGATGCACGCTTGGGTGGGTCCATCACGCTGCCTAAGACCTCTCGCACGTCGCCAATTTCCAGCGCCATGACTGTCAAGCAAAGATTGTGCAACGGCACGCGCTGGATTTCAGGCTTTGTGAAGGGTGTCAGCTGTGAGAACCCAGCTTCTGGCAGCATTCTCAGACAGCGTCCGGGCATGACACGGCCAGCGCGTCCACGACGCTGATTACTGCTGGCTTGAGAGGTCCACACCTCAGCCAACCGTGCCATATGTGTGTTGGCGTCGTACTGCATCTCCTTCACCCGACATGTGTCCACCACAACTGTGCAGTCATCAATTGTGATGGAGGTCTCGGCAATGTTCGTTGCTAGCACGATCTTGCGCTTTCCTCCTGGCGCGTGGTCGAAAACGGCATTTTGCTCGCGCGGCGACAAGCTTCCGTGAAGCTGCACAATATGCAGCGAGGATGTCCCACTGCTTCGCTGCAGTTCAGTTTGCACTTTGCGGATGTCAGGGACACCCGGAAGGAACACAAGAACTGTGCCTTTGTCGCCCTGCTTGCCATATTTGGGAGCGGCGGAGGCTGCGTCACCGGACGCAATGGCCATCACGCACGCTGCAACCGTAGCATGTTGTGTGCCTCTGAGGTTCTTCCATGCAACAACATCCACAGTAGGCTTGGAGGTAGTCACGTCAAACGCTTTCTGGGGGATACTTTGCATGACAGCTGGCATCATGTCCTCCAGGTACAGCTCGCGCACGGGGTGCACGAAGCCTGGCACATTGTACACAGGGCATTGACCAGAGGGAGATGCAGGCGCGAAGTAGGCCGCAAATTTGTCTGCGTCGATCGTCGCAGACATCAGAACCACCTTCAGAGTGGGGTGTGTGACGAGCAGGCCTTTCAGCACTGTGAGCAAAAAATCAGTATCCACGCCCCGCTCGTGCACTTCATCCACGCAGATGTGGCTGATGTGGGAAGGAAGGCCAGCTTGAAGCTGACGCAGCAGAATTCCCACTGTACAAAACGTCAAGTGGGTCTGTGGGTTGGTTGTGGCATCGCCACGAATGTGGTAGCCAACCACATTGCTGCCAACGTTGAAGCGACCCTTGTCGCCGTCCGGTTGAACCACCCCCGCTGACCTGCGGGCACCTCGTACTGGGCCCAGCTTTTCGCCACGTTCGGCAGCAACACGTGATGCAACACCAGTTGCTGCAATTCGACGCGGCTGGGTCACGACAATATGCGTGTTTCCGCCTTCCCCGCGGGCAAAGGCATCCTCCAGCACGTACTGCGGGAACTGCGTGGTCTTGCCGCTTCCGGTCTGCCCACACAGCAGAAACACCCGATTGCTGCGGCAAATGTCAACAAGAGCAGACTCATGAGCAGCGATTGGCAGCTTGGAGCGCACACTCTGCAGCTGGCGCCAACGCCGCTCGGAGGCCCCCTGACCCCCAGTCGCTTTGCTGGCCAGGAGCGTGGCTTGGCCACTCTGCAGAGCACGCAGCTCAGTACTTCGACTTGATATCCAGCGTGGAGATAGCTCAGCGTGGCCGCGTCGAGATGTGCCCCCTGACGGTGTCTGGTCACCGCCGGCAGAGGATGCATCACCAGCTCCGGCGGCTGGTGCCGAGGGCATGGAGGGGGGGGTTAGCAGCGTCCCATATGACACAGGTGTACCCAGTGCTTGCCAGAGGGTGGCAACAGTGGCCAATTGGGGGCAATCCGTGGGGGGCACAGAGAACGACAGGGGGGGGGCTTCCAATGGGGACGCGTCAACCTGCTGCAGCCACGGGTGGTGCTCCTGCAGCCATGCAACGGCATCATACAGCACCCCAGCTTGCATGGGCAGCCACTGGTGGGCTGCTTGCAGCATCAGGGATATCGAGCCCACACGGTATGCTTGGTGCGACAATGCAGTCTTCTTGTTGGACGGCGTCAGAAGAAACACAGGGGCTGTCTGTGGGTAGCTGGCATCATGTGTGTACATGTGCAAGATCATATCAGTTTCGTCCAGATCCACTTGGATGTGTGTTACGGGGATGTCAGGTGCATCTGCGTGCACCGTGCAAAGGCGCTGCCAAGCCAGGCATGTCAGCGCACCTCCTAGGACCTTGCTGGCAGCTGCAGGCAACTGCGCGCATGCGGCTGGTGACACGGCCATATGGGCCACTGTGCATGCCTCCTCTCCGAAGATCGCTTGCAGTGCCTCCACCTCCTCCGCCAGGGAAGTGAGCACCTCCCCAGGGGGTGCAGGGGGGGCCACCACAGCAACACTGGTGCCACATGCTGCCGCTAGCTGCGCCGTGAAAGCAGCCTGCAGCCATATGGCAGCTGCTGCAACGTCGTGTCCCAGGCCCCCAGACACTGCCCCCGCGTCTACGGCACTAATGCCGGCCCGTCGCAGCTGCTGCTGGCAGGCATTCCCCACGCCCCGCTGCCCAGCCAGCGAACCCCCGCTGACAACCTTCAGCTCTTTGCCAATGGGGGAGAAGGCACTGGGAAGCTGCTCCTCAGGCAGATTCAAGCACAGCCAGTCCAAGGCCTCAGTGACCAGCGGGGCCAGTAGCTTGGGACTGTGACCATGCTGCCAGTCTGCCGCCTGCACTGCAGAGTGCGTCACCACTGCATCCATGGCTGGCCCCACATCCACAGCTCGGAAGCCCTGCCGCACCAGCGCTGTGGTGATGGCATCACGTGCAGACTGCATCGTGGCTTCGTCACCAGCCTCCGAGTCCCCATTTCCGCCTGCGCCTGTGTTGCGCTGGGGCTGACTGGCAGCCCATGCCCGCAAGATGCTCTCAATGTACTCCCTGTTTTCGCTGGACATCATCACAGGCTGTGCGTCACCGTGCTTGAATTCCTCCCGTCGCCGCTCGTGCTCCCGTCGCTTGGCGTCCTTGCCGCGGTAGAAGGCCTCCTTCTCCGCCTTGCTGCTGAATTTATGCGCTGCGCTCAGTGTGCGGCCACTTGCGTCGCTGTCGATGAGTCGCTTCCCGTTGGGGCCCACTGGAGGGCGGGCTGACTTGCTGGAGGCACCAGTCGCAGCAGTGGCCCCAGATGCCACAGAGGAGCTGCCCCAGAAGTCAGTTTCATCGCCATCATTGGCATCTGTGGCGGCGGCAGCCTGGGGTGCCGCTGGCGGCCTGCTGACTTTCACCTTGACTTGGCCTCCCCCCTTGGACTTCCCCTTGGCGGTGGCCGCCAGCCACAGGGCGCGGTATGGCTCAGGCAGCTTCATCTCCAGGGGCAAGGTGCCCTGCAGTGATAGCAAGGCCAGCAGCGCTGCACAGTGCTTTGCGTCTTGGGTGTCTGGGAACGACTCTTTGGGGGTGAAAATGAGGTCCTTGTCGGTGCCGGGCTTCTTGGCGTCCTGCAGCACAACACGAAATCGCTTCTTGCCAGAATCTGCCCGCACAGTGTCATATCGAGGTCTTGGTCGTTTTTGTCTCTGGGCAAATTCTGAGAGCAGCTGCACTGGTGTGCGCTGCCACTCCTTCATCTGAAGGCCGCCTACGACAATTTCTCCTTTGCTAGACACGACTGAGCCTGCTCCCTTTTGGCGGTGACCCTGAGGCTTCCACTTTTTTGTCTCGGGCACCTCTGGCGCAGGTGCTGGCGCTGGGGCCTTGCTCGAACTACTGCTTTTGCCTTTCTTCCCCATCCTTGCTGGGCCTGGCTGCGGAACTAGAGAGCAAGACTGTAGCCAACTGGGCAGGCCTTGAGGGGGCTTTAGAAATCTTCACTGAACATCTTCCACATGAAATGCGGCATTTTAGATTTATTCAGCTGAATGTCTCCTGAGGTATTTTTCTTGCAAAGCCATTCACCCAGCGGTCCAACGCCCCTGCACCGAGTGCTGAAAAATCAAAATCCGCAGCCATGGCTGCTGCTGCTGCCAACGTGGAGGACAGCATTGTTGCCGTCCTCACAAAGCGCTCAGAGGGTTGCTACACTGACTCGCTTCAGAAGGCAGTCGGGTGCAGCATGGAAATCATGGTTGGGGCTCTGAACAAGCTGCTTACCAACGTGCGTGAAATGATTTGCCGACGGTGGACACACTCTTCACGACCGTTCCCTCTCGCAGAATCGGGTGACTTTGTTCAAAGATGGCAACAAGCTGTTTTATAAACTGAACGACGACCCCATGGCAGCTCGTATGGCAGGACTCACGTGCGTGCACAGGGCTTTGACTTGGTCTGCTCGCTTACCCAGTCCTAATTTGCAGTGCTGAGGAGCTGCTCGTTCTGCAATGCGTGCAGAAGGCTGGAGACACGGGAACCTGGCTGAAATCCCTCAGACTGCAGACTCGCTTGCAGACGGTAAGTGCACGATGGCCCACTTTCACCCCGTGCTCTCATCCTAGCCCAGCCAGCGCACCATCACCCCCTTTCGCTGCTTGCAGACGCAACTGAAGAAGCTCTTGAACCGCCTCACGGTGCGGCGGCTGGTGAAGTCTGTCAAGAGTGTCACTGCATACAGAGATGTATTCCTTGCGTACGATGTGGAGCCCGCAAAGAGTGTCACAGGCGGAAAGTGGTACACAGACTCCAAGCTGGACTCGTGAGTGCCCGTCAAAGCTGCTGATGCCATGCAGTGAACCCCACTGCTGCAATACGTACAGGGCTTTCATTGAACAAATCAGGGAAGTGGTGTACCAGTGCTTGCAGCGCGCCCCCCACACCCGGGTGCAGCTGCTGTCCAAGGTCACACAGCTGGGGGTGTCCGCGGTGCCCCTCAGCCCCTCAGACATACAAGACATCCTAGACACCCTGGTGTGCGACGGGTATGCAGAGGAGCTGCCTATTCTGTCTGCGGGCCCAGCAGTGCCCAGCGGCTTGCCCTCCCGTGCCGTGGGGGGGGGGGGCTCTGCCCACATGGCATCTGACGGGGGGGGCGGCACCGCCAGCAAGGAGGACAAGCTTGTGTACAGGGTGTGCAGGCAGCCAGCGCACTACAACTACGTCTCCGAAATACCCTGCGGTGCGTGCCCTGTACAGCACCAGTGCCACCCAGGAGGCACTGTGTCCCCTGAGAAGTGTGTGTACATGGACAAGTGGCTGTATGAGTTCTAGTTGAAAGGGGGGGGCAGTGCTGCGGGCGCGTATGCGGGGGCTGCAGCAACTTCGCTGGCACCATGTGTGTATTTTCTCTAATGTCATCAATCAATTGGTTGTTCAGTATGACACTTGACTCAAGAGCTGCAGTTAGCCGCCTTCCTGAAGAGAGCTAGCCGCCGCCCCCGCGCTTTCAGGTTTCCAACAACATGAGTGACAGCGAATCTGACAACGGAGCGCCCTTGGAGGTTTCATTCAAATCCTCCAAGGGGCGAGCGCAGTCACAAAAGGGTGCAGAGACGGCAGCGCGCCGCCGAAGCACAAGGTATGCAGCCTGCTCAGCAGGCGTTCTGACGCTTTGTCTTCACGCTCCCTTGACACAGAGGATCCAAGCGCACGCGTGCTGAACCCCAAGACGCAACAGAATCGGCAAAAACTGAGCAGAGGAATATTTCTGGCGCGAAGGCTGAGGCTTTGAATGTGTCACACCTGGATGAACTTCCAAGCGACTTGCTCGAAGCGGCTGAAGCGGATTTTGAACGCCAGTATGTGAAGCTCGGTGCTTCACTGCATCGGTCCGTTTGGCAAGTGAATTTGTGTGCAGAGAGGAAGATGGCCATTTTGAGGCTGTAGCTCAGCATGTTTCAGAGGACACCGTACCTGTTGGAGTCGTCGAGACAGCCAGCGCAATGCCTGCCTCATCAAAGATGGTCGCTGCCGGTGTCAAGGTAGTCGCCACAGGCAGTGCTGAGGCACTCGCCTCTGGTCAACGCCTGGTTTTCGGTGGACAAGATAGCACAGCAAAGGCTGCTGCAGTAGACACAAAGGCATCTGCCATGCAGTTTCTGGCCAGCACTCTGTATGGGGGAAGGCACAGACGAGCCCCCGTGGCTACAAAAGCCCCACGCAAGAAGCTCAACAAAGGAAAGGGTGCCCCTGCCAAACAGTTTATTGCACCTTCAGCTGGAAATACGGCTGCTGCCACTGCTGCAAAGAGTGCCCACTCAGCTGCACGTAAGCGGGCCCGGCAGTGAGATGAGACCCCCCCTCATTTGGCGCCGCTTCCTGTCGCAGCCGCAGAGCGCGGCCTACGTGCAAGGTGCAGCGAATGTGCACTGGTATAGGGTAGACACCAATTTGGCTGCACAGAGCGTCTGTCATGCCTGCTGGATGCGACAACACTGTGTGCTCAGCAGCTCCGGGACATCGAACACCAGCAGCGACCCCTGCGTTTGTTGCAAGCATAGGAAAGGTGTAGATTGAAAAAATTAAATAAGTTCCCCTGACTTGTGAATTTGGAATGAAGTGCCGCCAAAAATGTGCTTGTGATGCGTCCAAGGGGGGCTCTCACAACCGTTGGGTGACTGGCGGCCCCCAGGCAGCCTTGGCCGCACGCGGTGACGCAGGACGCTGACTACTTACTTTTCAGGCGCTTTTTTATTTTGTATTTTTTGCTCTCGGCAATAGATAGCAGAAACAATCAATATGGCTTACGGTGGCTACGGCGGAGGCGGTGGCGGCGGTGGTTACGGTGGCGGTGGCGGCTACGGCGGCGGCGGCGGTCGTGGGTATGATGATGGTGCCCGACGGTATGTGATTGTGGTTTGCTTGTAAATCGCTTGCCTTCCTGCAACCCTCGTGATTTGCAGAGGTGGCTTCGGTGGCGGCGGCTTTGGCGGTGGCGGCGGCGGCGGCGGCGGCAGCTTCGGCGAAGGTCAGCTGGGTGCTGGCCTCGGCGCTGTTAACTGGGGTAGCCATCAACTCCCTGCTTTCGAAAAGAACTTTTATGTCGTAAGTACTTCCTTCGCCGCCTTGCACGGAAGCGAACATGCTAGCAAATGCCTCAAACTTTGCAGGAGCACCCAGATATCACTGCTAGGCCTGAATCTGAAGTCCAAGCGTGGCGTGACGAACACGAAATTACTGTTGTCGGTGCCAATATTCCGAAGCCTGTGACTTCGTTTGAGCACAGTCCCTTCCCAGGTGAGCACGCATTATCAAATTCCGCATCTGCAGAGTAAAAGCAGCTACTGTACCCTGAATACTGATTGTTTTGCAGCATATGTACTGGAAGCTGTTACAAAAGCAGGTTTCCAGGCTCCCACACCGATTCAAGCTCAAGGCTGGCCTATGGCTATGTCTGGGCGCGATATGGTCGGCATTGCCCAAACTGGCTCCGGCAAGACCCTGTCATTCCTGCTGCCTGCAGTTGTGCACATCAATGCGCAGCCGCATTTGCAGCGTGGCGATGGCCCAATCATCCTTGTGATTGCTCCCACCCGTGAGCTGGCTGTGCAGATTGAGGACGAGTGTGCCAAGTTCGGCCAGTCCTCCAGCATTCGCTCTGTGTGCGTGTATGGTGGCGCCTCGAAGGGCCCACAGGCACGCGCTCTGGAGAACGGTGTGGAGATCGTCATTGCTACCCCTGGGCGCCTCATTGATTTCCTGGAGCGTGGCACCACCAACCTGCGCCGCGTGACATACCTCGTGCTGGATGAGGCAGACCGCATGCTGGACATGGGATTCGAACCCCAGGTACGTTACTTCCCCAAGCCCGCCATGCCATTGCTGCTTTGAACTTGCAGGTGCCTCCTTGTCTTTCTTTGTGAGCTCTTCCTCTGTAGCCCCCCTCCTTACACCCCAGGCGCCGGGGGGGGGCTCCGGAGTACAAGCTGCGATGAAGCAGTGCTGTGTCTTGAAGGGTGTTGTTGGGTGTGTGTGCGTGTGCCGGGGCCCGTGGGGGCTGCCGGCGGCAACACAGACTGGCTTTGCGTGTGCTTTCCACGGGCCCCTGCCCCCGGAATGCCATGCCGATGCCTCCAACTCACCTGCAGAGCTCTCAGCTTGCTTCACACATCGCTCCACTGCCCCCACAGTGCACAAATTAAGCCAGGCTGGCACATTCTTGTCCACTGCGCATGCCTGTGCGGCTTGCAGCAACCTGTAGCACTCCCGCCTTGTGTGCTGTGTTGAACCGCTTCCTGTGCAGATCCGCAAGATTCTTTCCCAGATCCGCCCAGACAAGCAGACCCTCATGTGGAGCGCCACATGGCCCAAGGAGGTGGAGGGCCTCGCACGCGACTTCATGAACGACTACATTCAGGTGAATGTGGGCAGCGACGGCCTGAAGGCCTCCACGCATGTGAAGCAGAATGTGGAGCTGATTGAGGGCCACCAGAAGATGGGCCGCCTGGCTGAAATCATGCAGCAGATCAACAACGGTGACCGTATCCTGGTGTTTGCTCAGACCAAGCGCACCGTGGATAACATCGTGCAAGACCTGCGCCGTGCCGGCGTGCCGGCACTGGGCATCCACGGTGACAAGAACCAGGGAGAACGCGATTGGGCCTTGGCTGAGTTCAAGATTGGCAAGCAGAACGTGCTCGTTGCCACTGATGTGGCGTCCCGTGGTCTGGACGTAAAGGAGATCAAGTGGGTCATCAACTATGATTTCCCCCAGGATGTGGAAGATTACGTGCACCGCATTGGGCGCACAGGGCGCAAGACCAAGGATGGCTTCAACGAGGGCAACGCCATCAGCTTCTTCTCCCGTGAGAACTACAGCAAGGCTCGCAAGCTGGTTGAGATTATGAAGGAGGCTGAGCAGGCCGTGTCTCCCGAGCTGGAGCAGGTGGCCATGTCCAGCCACGCTGGCAGGGGCGGCAGCAGCCGCTACCAGCGCGGTGGTGGTGGCGGTGGTCGCCGGGGTGGTTTCCGCGGGGGCGGCGGTGGCTTCCGTAGCGGCGCCAACAACATCCCCCTGGGCGGCGGGCGATAAGCAGCAGTAAATGCATTCTTGTTTGCAAAATGATATCGGCGCAGCAGGCTCCCGACACGATTTAAACTACACGGCACACGCAGAGGTACGCAGCTCTGGACAAATGCTGGGCTTAGCCTAACTTCACATCGCCCTCCTTGTCCGCAATGCCGGTACCGCTGACGGTATGAGCAAGCTTCGGGGTGCGGGGCACCATGTATGCCAGCACTGCAGTCATATTGTCTGCGGAGCTGCCAAAATTGACACGAGCACGCTCAAGGTTGGCTTGCATCAGGTCAACGCAGCAAGCCTGGCTTGTCTCGTGCTTCAAGGCGAACTCAACACGGCCAGGGTGCAGCAAGAAATTGCTCACATCTTCAAACTTCCAGTTGTCCCAAACACCGTCGCTGCAGGCACACAAGACAATGGGCCCACTAACCGCTGTTGGCGAGGGTGTGCTGGCACCGGGGGGGGTGACAGTGTACGATAGCAAATCAACCCACCCAATCTCAGGCCTGTGAGACACACCATACGCTTGCAGGTGCAGGTCGCCAATGCTGCGGGTAAAGGCAAGCGCGTCTTGGTAGGATGCCTCTGCAGGAGTGGCCACAAGCGTGGCCCACTCATTGCGCACATTCTTGTAGTACGTTCCGCGCCCCGTGCGAGTCACCACCTCGCCTGTGGTGCCCTGGGCCACTTGGAAGATAGGCGGGCACTGCAGCTTCGAAGCAGTGAGTGTGTCGTACACAAAGCTCAGTGCAGGGATGCTGGGGGTTTTCGGGTTTGGCCGGAACTCCCGCATGCGCAGGAACTCTGAGGTGCACTCTGGGCCGTGGTCCCGGCTGAGCTCACTGCAGGCAGACAATTGATCTGCCTTCAAAGAGTATTCTGACAGCGCAATGTCGATCTCTCCACGCTGTCCGCGCGACGTAAAGCGCTTCAAAGTGGAGGGGGCGCCTTGCTTGACCTCCGAGCCGGTGATGCTGCGTGGGGGCGGCAGCATGGCCCCCATGGGGGCCCACTGCTCCATTGGTTGCATGTGAACATCTCCTCCGGAGCCGCACAGCAAGAGTGATGAGTCGCCCACGTTTGCTACGATGACATATCGGCCGTCCAGCACGACGACCACGGTGCCTGTGGTCCCTCCATGAATGCAAATAGCAGCCCCGTTACTCGCACGCTTGCGAGTCAAATAGCCTTCCGAGGTGTCTGTGACAATCCATCCGTTCTTTTGGTAATGCTCGCGGAAGGCCTGCATAAAACGAAGACTGAGATTGAGCGCGAGAGGTGCCCACCACGCCAACGTTGAGCCGGTGATTTGCAAACACTCTTTGTCCCAGCAAACTGCCAAGCAACGAAGATGGCATCAAAAGATGGGTTAGCTGGCCTAGTTGGCGTTTTCTTACATGAAGCACAAGGTGTCATCACAAGGCTTCACATGAGCACGTACGTTTTTGACAGCCTGATGAGCCTCCACGAAAGCCGCAGTGAGAGTAGCCTCAGGATCTGACCGAATTTTGTCGAAGTTTGAGCTCAACGTTACCAGCAATGATTTCTTCGCTGTATTTGCGGCCAGGGCGCCCAAGTCGCGTCCGTGTCCGTCCAGCACTCCAATGACAAAGTTTTGTCCGTCGCCGCTGTCCCAGACAAAGAAATCGTCCTGGTTATTCTTTCCGGGGACGCCAGGGTCTGTCAAGCCGCCCAGTCTCACTTCAAATATGTCTGCTGGGACACTCTGCGCGAATGCTGCCCCTGTACCTGTACCTGTGCCCGTACCTGTGCCGGTTCCCAAGCCTGAGCCTAGAGGAGCGAGACCAGCGGATGGGTTCCCCGCAGCTGCAAAATGCCAGCGTTGACATCCACATGGTCAACACATCGCCGAGGGCAACTCACATGTGTTTCCACTCGGATCGTCAGCTGCTGAAGTCAGCTGGCGCCCGAAGCCGGGCCTGGCTGTGTCTGCAGCAGCAGCCATCACTAGGTTTGCGGAGTGTCGCTTTCAAGCAGCTGCTAACTGCTTTGTGTCTATTGAAGCGACCGCACCACTCCAAAGCATGAAACTGGCTCATACTTTGCGGCACATATCATGGAAGTGTAGATAACTGCAACAGATTCCGGGTCAGCATGCATTTGTCATGGCGCGGGGAGGTGGGACCGAGGAGTGAGCGCCCCTGTCATTACAGTGATTTACAATTGATTCGCTTCAGGCACTTGCCCAAGCCGGACAGATCCCGACCACGAAATGGTGCACAGTAGCTGTTGCGATTAAACAATAAGCATTGTCCCTCTGTGCCCCAAATTGTGCGAAAGCTCGACACGCAGAATGTCACTTGTGCACGAGCAGTAGCTTGCACCCTTGGCGTGGCAGCTGTGACTCTCGCAGCAGCAGGCCGTAATCTAGCAGCTCGACCCCAGTATGCTCGTCAAGCAGGATGAACCCAGGTGATGCATCAGCCCCCGTGCCCCCCACTGTGCTGCGCTCCATCTGGCACACACTGGAGTACACCTGTCCCACCGAGGCATCCTCTGCCGCGCCAAGTCGCAGCAGGTGCGAATCGGGCAATTGTACTGTGACGATGAAGTCTGTGGAGCCAGCTTCGACAGGTGGGTACAATGTTGTGAATGGTATGCCGCCACTGGGTGCTGACGGCTCGTGCGCAAATCTGCCGCCGCTGCTTGCGGCAATGCTCCGGCTGCCCCCGGCTCCCACTGCAGCAGCGGCAGCGGCGGCGGCGGCAGCGGCGGCGGCGGCGGCGGCGGTGGGCGGGGCTGTTGGCTGGGCACCCTGTGATCCCTCTGTTTCTCCAGAAGGTGGCCCCACTTGCGGCTGGCCCATCATGGCTGCCAGGATGAGGCTTTCCAGCTCCCGCCTAGTTTTGCCGGCCACGGAAATCCCCTCACGCTGCGCCTGCTGCATGACTTCCTCGGGGCTAAGGCCTTCCAAACTGCTGCGAATAAGGTCCTGCACCTCGTCAAAGTCGCCCTCGCCGCTGGTTGTAGCTGGCTGTGCAGTGCTAGGCTGCGATGGAGCCGTGCCTGATCGCGCAGCCTCATCTGCCAAAGAAGCTTGTATGGCCGCCTGCAGCTGCGAATCCTCGTCACCAATATCCTGCGAATGTGAGGAGTGCTGCATCAAGGGATGTACCCCCCTTGAGATGCGTGTTCCCCTGGGCCCCGTTTGAAAGGACACAAACTGCCGGGCGCCGCGCCGCGGCAGCCCCGCTGAGGCCCCCTGCTGAGACGCCTCCAACAGGCCGCCCATCATGCTGAGAAATCCCCCAAATGGGTTGGCTTCATTCGTCGTGCGTGGGCTTTGTGACGAAGGAGAGGGTGTGGCAGAGCCGCCGGCAGCGCCCGCAGCAGCCTCCCGTGATTCTGCCTGCAGCGTGTGGCGGCAAACGGGGCATGTGTTGTGGTCTTTCAGCCACTGAGAAATGTTCTCCTTTTTGAATGCATGCCGGCAAGGTAGCTTGATGGCCATATCACCAACTTTGAAGTCATCGAAGTCGATGGAATCTGTACCGAATGAGCTGGGAGAAGTTCTTCATACGGAAGGAGAGGTCATTTAGTACCTGTTGGGTTGAATTCCACGTCTTCAGCCGTAAGTGGCTCTTCTTGCAATGAAGCTAGAATAGATGAGTCGGTGGGGGTACTTGATGCACTTGGTGTTTGTTCAAAGAGCCTGGCAGCAATTGCGTTGATGTCCTGCTCATGCTCTGCATTTGTGTTGAAACGTGAGCAGCAATTCCTGGGTCAGCAGTATGAATGGTGTTTGCTTGCTTGTGAATTCAAAACGTACGAGGGAATCTGTGCATCATTTGCATTGTCAGACTTTGATTCACAGCATTCAAGCCGCCGCTACTGGATTGCGAGATCATGCGGAGGATGTTAGAGAAAGGGTCGCCACCTAATGTTATTCCAGAAACTCGGGAGCTTGGAGGACCACGACCATTTCTATTGCTGTCCATATTGAATTATGGTTGCTTTGCAGTTGTTCACCCGAGTGAAACTCGGCTGGTAGTTTGAAGCAGCTACTGAAGTTTCTTCTTGAGAGTCCGCACAAGTTGGGAGGCCAAGTGCTGCAGCTGTAGATCACTCCACGCAATTATGTGGGGTGAATATTGTACCTGTTATCTTATATTATTCTTCAGCAGCAGTACGTGCTGGATATGGCTGACAATAGACTTCCCAGCTCAGTTGCAAAGTCAGCGCTCCATGTGGCTGGGCTGGGGGGTGCATAAAACGAACTTGATCACGCTGCACTCAAGGGTGAGTAAGACAATGCCAAGATATCAAAACTGCTCACATTTAGTCATAAAAAAGCACTCTGTACTCCTCGTGTATGCTACAGAGCACGTTGTGGATCACGAATAGTTCACTCAGCGAAATATGGGTAGTGCTGTTTCTCTTGCTAGGCAGCACCCCGTGGAGACTGCCGTTGCAGCCACAGCCCTGGTTGCAACTGGTATTGTTTTATATGAGGTAAGTCGGGCAGTTTATATTTCGCAGAGTTGAACTCATATTCGGCCTTGTAGATGACGCGATCCCAGCCAGTGTTTCGCTCCACCGATGGTCGATCTGTGACCATGTCTGACGATGAGTTGGACCCCAATTTGAAGCGCCTACAGACTGCAATTCGTGAGGCTACGGCTGAAAATACGTTTACAGCCACTGAGGCGCTGCGCCTTGACAGCGAGTTTACTCGAGCTGCTCGGACAAATGAAGCCGGAGAGCTCGTGTTGGACACAGAAGGCTTCCGCAACATCATGAAACGAATCGGCATCAAGGACGCCTCCCTCATCCGGGGCCTCTTCTCACAGTGGGATCGCGACGGTAGTGGCGAGCTGGACTTTGTCGAGTTCCTGCAGTCATTGTCCCTTGTGCTTGGGGGCTCCTCCCACGACAAGCTGGAGCAACTGTTCTGGGTTATGGACACCAACGGTGACGGCCGCGTGTCTGCTTCAGAGCTGCATGTCTTCTACACAAACATGTTCCGCATGTCTGGCACGGTGAAAACCGCTGGGCAGGTGCAGGAGATGGTGCGCCGGCTGTTTGCTGCGGCCAGCAAAGATGCCACCTACGACACACTTGGAATTGAGGAATTTATGGTGGTGGCGCAGCGCAGCCGATTCATCGCTGGGGAAAGCCTGCAGGACTTCATGCTCAGCATTGCCCAAAAGTTTGCTCAGGGCCTGCGCGGCGCCAAGCTGCCCCGTGTAGACTCGTCCCTCCCCCCTCCCGCAGCTGGCGCCACCCCCGCCAGCATCGTGAACTCCTGGCACATGAACGAAGATGGCACAGTGTCTGCTGTGCGCAGCTCTGCCCCGCCAGCTGTTGCAACGCCGCCCACGGCTGAAGCTGAGGTGGTACCCCCCCCCGCCAGCAACTCAGGGCCCCTGGCACGCCAGAGCAGTCGAGTGGACTGAGCACGCATGCCCTGCACTGGTGTAGCATGGTATACCTGGGTGTGCACCGGGCGCTCATGCAGCAGCTTCGGCAAAGGCAGCCTGCACAGCCTTGCTGTACCGCAGATCCAGCTCCCAGGAGCAATCTCGGCAGGGGAAGTTGCGCCTGACCAGGGGCTTGTACCAGAAATTCACCGCCAAATTGTGCTCCAAGTTCCCATCATCGCTGCTTGTTGCCTGCTGCTTTGGCTCAGACAGCACCTCGTGCCACCAGAAGGCCGGCAGGAAAATGGCCTCGCCGGCGCCAGCATCTGCCCGACACACATGCACATTTGCAATGGCATCACGGAAGAAAGGGTATGCATCCAGGTCGGGGCTTTGTACATCCACTGGAGTGTTGACCATGCTGGTCGCTTCAGTCAGGCCCTGTCGCGTGCGTACCGGTAGCCAGTCGTGGGGGGCGTCACTGCTGGGCTCCCCCTCCCCTGGGGACGCGAAGCGCCAGTGCGCCTCCCGCATATGCCCTTCATACAGCTGGCTGGCGTTGTACGGGGGCCATAGAAACACCTCCTTGGCGCCGGCTATGGGCACCAACAGGTTTTCAAACGCGTCGAAGTGTGCTTTACCAGTTGTGCGCCCGTCTCCAATCCACACATTGGCGTGCGCCAGGTGCAGTTGGCGAGCCAGACGGCACAGCACACCGTCTGCTGCGCTTCCACAGTTCCCAGAGTCCATGCGCAGATCCTGCCACAGTGCATGGAGGCTGGAACTCATGGACAGGTACTCCACGTAGAAGGAGGGGGTGTGCAGGGGGGGGTGCCCTGCTGCACGCATTGCCTGAGAGCCAGCCATCAATTTCAGGAGGCGCGATACCGGCATGTCTGCGACTGCAGGCCGGGACACCACGCGGTGGGGTGATTCCATTTTGCTCCGGATGTGTGCAGGCACCCCCTCGGTGCCGTTCAAGCCCAGGCAGGGGCCCTCCGGACACACCCACGCTAGGGCCCCCTCAGATCCCTCAAACACCCCCCCCGGTGCTACCTTCACATGCACCTCCGACTTCCCCACGGTTTCTTTCAAATGCCTGGGGCCCCACATCTCTGTTGCTGTCCAGTGCTGCACCCCTCCCCCTACCAATTTGACAGGGGTATGGGCCAGTAACACCTCGCGCATGAAAGTCTGGGGGGACATGGATGAGATGTCAACACTGGGGCAACGAGCAGCAGTAGCACTAATGTTCTTGTAGCCTTCAAGCCAGCACTGTGGGGTGCTGCACTTGCTTGGAAGGCTCCTGGCTGCGGCCTTTGCAGCTGGGGGTACAGGGGGTGTCGAGCCAAAAGTGGACTCAATGCGCCGTTTGTGTGCAAACACTGGAGAAACAGACCCATCTGTTAGCAGTGCACAATTGCATGCACTATTAATGAACGCTACCACTTCTTCGAGTACGCTGTTGGCGGGTTCGCTTGAGTCTGCTGCCTGCAGTGTCAAAACATCAAGCCGAGCCAGCTGCTGCACTGGTGGTGACACCAAGCATGTCAAATCACGCTCAACGCGCGTCACAGTGAAAACAGATGGTACATGACTACCAAATGTTCCACATGCAGCTGCGATACTTTGCTGTAGCAACGACCTGGACTGCATTCCAACCGCAGGTGACGCAGCTGTGCCGCGCACTTCTTTGCAGAAGCGAGCTGCTTGCAAGATGCGTATTTCCACTGCGGCATGGCGACTGGCTGATGCATGAATAAAGGCGTGGAGTCCCTTAATTTGAGTTGCTGCCTGCATGAAATTTAGTTCTGTCCATATGACCACAACGCAGCACCACGTACTGCTGCAGAAATTGCTACGCGACATTTTGTGAAATTGCCCATCGAAACTGCCTCCCCAGCACTAGAGGTGCTTGCATGCTGCCACAAACTTGGGTTCATTGACTGTGCTCCGGTTATTTTTGGGCATGCAAGGAGAGTGGCAGCAACACTCATCCCAAACCACCAGAAAAAAAGCATGGCGAAATATCACCAAAAGCAAGGCTGAGCTCGATTGCAGCATAGCATCCGTCCACCACCCCTAGGGCACCGGAGCAGTTGTAATTGAAATCATTTGCAACAGGAGAATTGTGTTTTCACTTTGAAGCTGTAGCTCAAGCAAGGCAAGCCTGCTCAGGGAGCAAGTTTGGCAACCCCCATTTACAGGGTATGTTTGGGCACAAATAAAGCCGGTTATAGGACAGACGAGCGACAATGGTGAGCCTCGCATTACTTCTTGGCAGTGAAAATATGCGCACCGGGCCATTTTTTATTGGTGGAGCCAACAAACTGGCGCCTTTAGCCGTGCAAGCTCGCGAGGCTGGTTGCTGAGCAACGACCGTTTTCAACCAAGTTCTTCCACGAGCTGCAGAAACAGGCAGAGTGCAAGTGTCCAGCATGAAGTTGAAAATCACAGTACCACAGAAGCAAGCTCGTAAGTTTTTGTTGCAGATCGCACACTGAATTGTTGTCTTGCTGCGGTCGTGACTGTCGCATCCCAACACGCTGCTCACAACGAGTGTTTGCCGCGGCGAATGCGAGTGAACGGGAACCGCTGTGTATCATTTGTTCATTAACTTTGCAATTGTCCTTGTTGCAGATTCGGAATGTGTTGCTGCTGTTGGCTGGACTAGCTCGAACTTGATTACATCGGCATCTGACGATGGAACTATCGCCACCTGGAATGCTGATGGTGAAGTTGTTGGGAAAATTGCCTCACTTGACTATAAAGTGACATGTATGTCTTGGCAGCACCGCTCGCATTCTTCTGGAGGCGAAATGGCTGCTCTCGGAGCAAGTGACGGTGAGTGCCGTTGAGAAGCGTAACGCCGTGAAACGCCATGCAAATGCCATTGCGCAGGCACAATGCGCTTAATGCAAGCATCTGGTAGAGAGGAAAAGAAGGTTGCAGTCACGCAGGGTGCTGCAGTGACGAGCATTCAGTGGGCCAGTGACGGCTCTGCCATTGTCACAGGTGGCGAGGACGGAGCCGTGAAGGTGTGGAGCGCGGCTGGCATGCTGCGATCAACTTTGGCACAGACAGAGTTCCCTGTGTACGTTGCCACATGGGGCCCAGACAATGACCGTGTCGTGTTTGCCTCTGACAGGAAGCTTTGCGTGAAGGGCCTGAGCACTGATCGGAAGCAGCTGTCCTGGAAGGCGCACGACGGTGTGGTGCTGGCAGCAGACTGGAACCCCGTCACTGGCCTCATCGTGTCTGGGGGCGAAGACGCCAAGTACCGCGTGTGGGACTCGTTTGGGCGCCCCCTGTTCGCCTCCAGCCCCCTGGATCACGTGGTCACATGCGTCCGGTGGCGGCCAGATGGCGACGCCTTCGTGGCTGCTGCGTACAACACCCTGCGACTGTGCGACCGCACAGGGTGGTCCCACAGCCGGGAAAGCCCCGAGGTGGGCTCCATTTACAGCGCAGCGTTCTCTGCCGACGGCACACAGCTGGTTGCTGCCGGTGGATCAGGCGGGGTGCTGCTGGCCCAGCTGTCAGATGTCACGGTGACTGCTGGCAGCATACACGCTGTACTGTCAGATGCCGCCCAGATCCACGTCACAGATGTGCTGAATGAGGTGTCTGAAGTGCTGGATTACAGAGACCGGGTCACGCAGCTGTCCATCGGCTTCGGACACTTGGTGGCTTGCACTGGTAGCCAGTGCTACATCCACAACACAGCCACATGGGCTACACCCCATATTTTTGACCTGCGGGCACCTGTCAGCCTCATTGTACTGTCCCAAAAGCAGTTCCTGCTGGTGGACGCTGTGTCTGGCATCCAGGTGTACTCGTACGAAGGGCGAGCAGCCGGCAACCCCAAGTTCGCTGGCCTGCGCACGGACACGCTGAGCACGGAGGCGCTGTCTCTAAGCCAAGACGCAGTGGCTGTCATCGATTCCAGCGACCCCAAGCAGGTGCAGGTGTTCGAAACGCGCACCGGCCGGGCAGTGTCCGCCGCCCTGAAGCACGGTAACGATGTGCAGGAGGTGGCGCTGTCGCAGAGCACGCCCTCACTGCAGGAACGACGCATGGCATTCGTGGACTCCAACCGTGACTTGTACATCACTCCTGTGCTGGGGCACCAGTCTGAGAAGCTGGCAGGGCTGGTGGACTCAGTGGCCTGGTGCGACAGCTGCGACATGCTTGTGGCGCTGGCGGACGGAGACATGATTGTGTGGTACTGCCCATCAGCTGTGTTTGTGGACAGGGATCTGCTCGCTGCTGGCTGTGAGCGCCAGCCCGCCCCCGCTTTTGGCAAGCTCCCCCGAATTGTGGCGTTCGACGGATCCCGAATCACTGTCCGCCGCGGCGACGGCGCATCTGTGGTGGGCACAGCTGCCTTGCATCCACCGATGCTGTACGCCTTGGTGCTGAAGAACGACTGGCAGTCTGCCATCCGCTTGGCTCGCTTTGTCAAGTCGCCCCAGCTGTGGGCAGCCCTTGCGGCGTTATCTATTTCCGCAAAGCACCTGGACGCTGCAGAGGTTGCCCTCGCTGCTCTGGGAGATGTCGCCAAGCTGTCTTACATCCAGTACATCAAGAACATTCCCAGTGTGGAAGGGCGCAACGCAGAAATGGCCCTGTACCGGCGGGCGGCCCCGGAGACCGCTGAGAACATCCTGTTGCAGGCCAATCCCCCCCTGCTGTACCGCGCCATCAAGCTGAATACGCGGCTGTTCAGGTGGGAGCGCGCCTTGGCCTTGGCTGAGAAATACGGGGAGCACGTGGAGACGGCGCTGGGGTATCGTCGGCGCCACCTCGCGGCAGTACACCGCGAGGAGCACTTGGGCGCGTACATGAAGCATGCTGACAAGCCTGTAGACTGGACTGCCATCCAGGCTGCCAAGCAGCGCTCGAAGCAGGCGGAGCAGAGCCGTGCTGGCGGCGCTGCAGCTGCGGGTGGGGGGCATGGGGGCAAGATGGATGAGTAGTAGTCCTTAGTAGGAAAAGGGGGGGTGGGGGGGCGCAGCTAGAATTCATTCAAACAGTTTTTCTGCTTGCAATCACCCTCGAGATTGTTGCCAGGCCTGCATGACTCACAATGGCAGCGTGCCATTTGAGCATATGACTGCAGTTGTGGTTCTCGGCCATTGCCCTGTACACATACTTCATGGCAGTGTCCAGCGACTCGAGATCCATAGTTTTCACTGCAGCTGGAATCTTGGAGCCAGCAATAGCATCGAATGCCTTGTATACAATTGATGCGGCCGCTGCCTGCAATAGTGACGCCCAAGAAATTGCGGAAATGAAGCCAACACGCCGTGGCTAGTGCGGACTTACCTTGATCTCTGAGTCTTTCGAGTTCAGTGGCGGATTTTGCACTGCAATGAGGACTGCTTCACTGGTCTTTCCGGCTTTGATTTGTGCGTCAACTTCCTGGCCCCGTGCAGCAAAGTCCTCCATTCGTGCATCATCGGCTGCCATGTTTTGATTGCTAGTTGCAAGTCCGCTGGCTTTGCAAGCTTGCAACTGAGTAGGTACAGATTCACTATCTGCCTATCAATGCGCTGATTGTAAACTTTTCGCTAGAGTGGGCTTCTACTTGACATGAAATGCTTGGCCAAGTCTCAAAAGTCTTACTAAATCTTCGGGAGATTCAGCTGGCTGACGACCCCCCTGGAAATGGTTGCGCTTGAAGCAGCACACCCCATCGCCCTCAACTGCCCAAACGAGGAATGCTGATACATGCTTACAGTGCACAACCGAATGCGGACTCTTATTGCGTGGTCAGTTCGCTAGCACTTCACTGTGCTAGTACTAGTAACTAGACGCAATTTCCGCATGGCTGCCTCAGGAAATGTCACGACAGTCGCGGGAGCACGAGTGACATCCGCAGAGTCCACAGCAGCAAGCCAAGACGCCCCCTTTGTCCTTGCCCCGTTTAATCCAACTGCAAATGATGCCATTCGCCACGGGCTGGAGCTCGCCAAAGTCCAGGGCCAAGACACCGTTTGGGAAATTGGCTGCGGCGATGCTCGATGGCTCATTGCAGCCTGCAAAGAAACGGGCGCTTGTGGGTTTGGTGTTGAATACGATCCTGATTTGGCTGTCCGTGCGACGGCAGCTGTGCAAGAAGCAGGCCTTGATGGCAAAGTGACTATCCTGTGCGAGGACGCGTGCCAGGTGGATTTCTCTGCGGCGACTGTGCTGCTGCTGTACCTGGTTCCCAAAGGCTTGGCCCACCTGCAGCCAAAGCTGGATGCACTGCGCAGCAGCGCACACACCGTGCGTGTCGTCGCAAACTTCTTCTCTGTGCCGGGCTGGGCCCCCCTGCAGCAGCACATTGACAAGCGGTGCCGCCTGCACTACTACGAGGTGGGCGGCGAGGCAGCCGCTGCGCCGGCCGCAGCACCTGTCGCTGCCTCTTGACAAGCACTGGCTGCCGTGGCAACCTCAGCAAAGGTCTTTCGAGCGGCTTGGATGTATGCCTGCACAGCAGCTGGGTCCTTCCGTGGGGTTGGCCCAGCGCTGCCCCCCCCCTCCACCCCACTGGATACATCAACACCTGTCGCGGCACTTTCCAGGATTGCACGTTGAACAGAGCTAGCGTCAATGCCCCCAGCTACGACAAACGGCAAGCGTGGAGCGGCTGGCGCAGCCTTCGCCGCCAAGGCTTGCATGCCACCCAAGGCGCTCCAATCCACTGCAGCCCCCGTACCGCCCCCCTGCTGCCCGGGGCGCCGGGCATCCACAAGCAGCACTGCTGCTGCACCAGGCACAGCCTGCGTCAGCACCTGCTCATACGCGCTCTGTGCATCGCTGCCCCCCTCTGCAGCGGGTGGAAGATGCACCACGCGTATTACGGGCAGCGAGGGCGGCAGCTGCAGCATGGACTGCACGGTCTCGTCCCCATGCAACTGCACCAGATCGAAGCCACACGCCTGTGCATCAGCAGCCACTTCTGCCATGGGCATGTCCTGGTACACGCCCACAGTCAAGGGGGGGGCTCGCTGGGCAGCAGCTTGCAGGCCATGCACCCAAAAAGCATGAAACCAGGTGCAGGCCACCTGCACGTCGCTGGAGGCCGCCAACTGCTCGCGAGAGGCAGAGCCGTCCCCACCAGCACACAGGCTGCTGGCGACTGCCAGGCCCTTGGCCAGGTCAGGGCTGGGGTCCTGCTCGCGGTACGCTTTGAGGGCCCCCACGATGCCCCTGGCGGTGCCCGGGCTGCAGCACCGCTTGGAGCCCGGCACTCGAATCATGCCAATGAGCTGTGCGCCGCTGCGTGCAGCATGCATCGCGTCGTCTGTGTTTGTGATCCCGCACACTTTGACCAGCCCAGTGCACTCCCGTGCCTGGCTGTCCGCAGATGGGCCCACTTTGAACGCCTCCCGCAGCTCAGCCACCAGTTGTGCCGGATCGTGCATCTTCATGAGAGCCTCTCCCACGAGGATGCCTGCCAGATGAATGCCTTGTGTGCCTTGGGCGGCGCTGGGCTGGCACCCCACGGCGACGGTGGCAACGTCACGGCCCGCCCGTATCCCAGATAGCGACAGCACAAACACAGGTTCCACCAAAGGCTCCGTCTGGGATGATCGAATGCATGCAATAAGGCGAGCAGTTGTGCCCAAGTCCACCTTGAAGGAGCGCAGGTCTCTGTTGTTCACGCCGATCACCCGGGCTCCAGCCTGCACGGCAGCGTGCATTTCGGCCTCATTCGCAGCCTCCACCAAAGGCTCCATGCCCAAACTTCGGCTCAGATCGATAAATTCACTCAACTCTGAGTCTGGTAGTATGGCCACAATCAACAGCAGCGTGTCTGCGCCTGCAGCCCGGGCCTCAAGCACTTGCACGCGGTGCACAATGAAGTCCTGCACACGTGGTGATGCCAAGGCTGATAGCATGCGCAAAGCACACATGCATTCGCACTTTTCTTAAAATTAATGGTCTGTTCGTGCCACCGCTTTCCTTTGCGGCAACTTGTCTAGCCTGTAAGCGGAGCAGGGTGATTGCAAAATGCGAGCCAGGGTGCAGAAATTCCGTGAGCAGCCTCAGTCCTCACCGCACGTAAATCATCCAGGGAGCCTTTGAAGAAATCGGGCTCCGTCAGAACGGAAATTACATGTGCCCCAGCTCTAGTGTACTTTCCTACTTGCTCTGCAATTGGTAACTGGGGCTGATACATCACAAGCTGGGCACCAATTTGCTGGTCATACCCTCTAGGGAAATAGATGTGTTTATTGGCCCTTTGCTCGGAGAAGCACGCTTGAACTCAGTTGCTAAACATGGCAGTGACTCTTGTTGTAAACATGTGATCCGGTTCAGCAGGCTCAAAGCTCTTGCCTCTGATTTGAACTGCATGCGAAGCTTGTCCTCGGTCAAGCCAGCAGCTAGCTGGGCTTCGACGTCTTTGCGCCGCTTTGCAGCAATCTGAGACAGCTTGTCGTTCATGTTGGCGGGCGTGAGAGTCCGATGTTCAACATTTCTTCGGGTGGATATCTGATTTTACTTCCGCAAAATCTGCAAATGAGGCCCCTGGCTCCGAGAATGAGGGATACAGGGAGAGGGGGGGTCAGCAGGGGTCCAATCAAAACTTTCGCACTCTCCCCTCTGGAGTGTGCTGAGCTGGACTCTTGTTCCGTTCTTCACAAATCTACTCAGGCTGTGCCTCCTTCCAGGCGCCCCGCCCCCTTCTCGTACTTGTCCGGTGTAG
>Ga0307982_1000204_pt1 | contig 45444 bp, 64 predicted proteins | sample OrgLakmetagen989_FD_201847 | JGI IMG/M metagenome (GOLD analysis project Ga0307982, IMG submission 201847) | Saline water microbial communities from Organic Lake, Antarctica - #989 | ecosystem: Environmental > Aquatic > Non-marine Saline and Alkaline > Saline | place: Antarctica: Organic Lake... | reverse complement strand
GTGGCTCTTCAGCTAGAGGAAAAGACTTTAATTATGATGGTGATGGTGGCGCAGGTACTTCTTCAAGCATTACTGGAGCCTCGGTAGCCCGCTCTGGCGGTGGTGGCGGTGGTTCCCATTCTTCAGACGGGGCAGGAGGCTCAGCTACCGCTGGCGGTGGCGCTGGTGGTACTGGGTATGGTTCTAGAGATGGCATTGACGGCGATACAAATACAGGCGGCGGTGGTGGCGGCGGCGGTAGGCTTGCTGGAACTAGCACCGGAAGCGGTGGAAACGGCGGCTCAGGTGTTGTAATCATAAAATACCCAGACGTATTCACCGCAACATTTTCAGGTGGAGTTACATCATCTACAGCAACTGCTGGCGGATACAAGGTTTCCACAATAACCGCAACAAGCACAACTTCCGAAACAGTATCGTTCGCAGTCTAGAAAGGAACACAATGTCACATTTTGCAAAATTAGATGAAAATAACATTGTTACATTTGTTACCGTTGGTAGGCAGGAAGATGACGGCCTTGAGGCCGAGCTATCTGAGCGCACTGGCGATGTTTACAAGCAGACCTCATACAACACTTCAGGCGGCGTTCACCTATTAGGTGGCACACCATTCAGAAAGAACTACGCTGGCATAGGATTCAGCTACGACGCAGAGCGTGACGCATTTATCTCGCCTAAGCCATATGACTCTTGGCTACTAGTCGAGGAAACTTGCCAATGGGAAGCACCAGTGCCTTACCCAGACGACGGGCTAATTTATTCGTGGAACGAAGAACTGACTGACTGGGAAGCAACAGACTTCGGCACCCCATAGCATACTGATACAATAGTCCTATGCCAATAACTGACGTCACACCACCGGACTACTCGACTCAAATAGGTCAAGTAAGACTTCTGATACCAGACACCGATCAGCTGGCTAACCCTGCTGACCCTTCTCAGGCTGCTTCTTATATCTTTGACGACAGCCAGATTCAAGCTTTTGTCACTATGTATGTTGGCAGCATAAAGCGAGCTGCAGCTCAGGCTAAGCTTGTGCTTGCTACCAGCGAAGCGCTTATCAACAAGGTCATTACAACTTACGACCTAAAGACAGACGGCGCAAAGCTTGGCGCAGAAATACGAGAACAAGCAAAGTTGCTTCGTGAAGAGGCAATAGAAGACGAGCAAGAAGATGCCAATGATACGTTCACAGTTGTTGGTAACACGACAGCTTGGACTAACTCATGGCTCTAAACTCAAGGAGTGTGCTTCACCCTAAGTGGCTGACGCACAATGTACCAGTAGGCGATAGCTTTCAGCTAGCCACAATAGAAATCTTCGACCCTAAAGGCTCTGACTCAACCTACGATGCAGTGAACAACACTTGGTCGTCTGCCCGCACTGTGCTATGGACTGGCAAGGCTAGGATTCAAGTATCAAGGAACGCAACTAACGCAACCTCTACAATCAACCCCTCTACCGTGCAGATGTTTGAAGTGCACATAGACCTTCGTGGCAATACCCTAGAGGGTGCTGTAGGAACGATGCCAGACATCAGACCTAATCACCAAGTCTTTGTAACGGCATCTCCTTACGATGAAGCTTTAAAGTATTACATATTTACAGTGACTGGTGCTCTGAGCTCATCAAACCCTTGGAGCAAGATGTTGCAGTGTGAGGTGGATCAAGAGGTGAAGCGTGTCATTAGCTCCTAGCTTTAAATGGAATGTAAACCCCAAATCTGTAAGGCGCATTACTGACATCTACCTTAAAAAGAATACAGATGCAATTCAGAACGTCATAGAGGGCACGGCTTCTTACTCTGCAGACTGGATTAGAGACTTTAAGGTGCTACAGAACTCTAGAACAGGCACACTCTGGCACGACTACATTAACGAGGAGCGTGGGAACGCAGAGGGTGCCCGTGTAGACACAGGATTGATGGCTAACTCCGTTGGCTACACAAGGGCACAGTACCAATCAGAGGGCGAGTACATAGCTGAGTTTGGTCTGTTGCTACCTAGTGCTGGTGGTAGAAAGTATTTTCTTGAGCAAGACGAAGGTTTTCAGCTAGAGCTTGCTAATGGCAAGGTCAGAGATGTGCCCGGTATGCAGACTTACGAATCTGTAGAGCCTCAGCTTAAAAAGCGAATGAGTAGAGAGATGCTGCGCCACGGCTTTTTGCGTGGTGGGCGTGACTCAAGAGGTATGCGTATTTTGCAAAACTCTGAGCGTGAAGGATTTAATACTGCTTGGTCTAGTGAGTATGCACCTAGCGAGGCACAGATAACCGCAGCTCGTGAGATGCAACAAAGGGGCGCTGAGGCAAGGATAGTCAGAGACGCTTACATGGCTTCAAGAACCGAGTCCTACCGAACAAGTGGCAGGATAACCTTTGGTTCAGCTAAGTCAGCTCTAAACAGGAAGAAACGATAATGTCACTAGCTCTACTGCCAGTCCAAGACCAGATCACGACACACGTCAAAGAGTTGGCTCAGGATGTCTACGAGAACGGTGTGCCAGAAGATAACGAGCTGGTCTACTCAACAGACGGCATGATGATGCCTTTTATAGTTGTGCAGTATTCTGGTTTTATTCAGAGGTCCACAGAGCGTGGCATTACTGGACCGAGGCAAGACTTGGGTCGAAGCTATGCAGATTTTATGTGTGTAGCGCCAACCGAAAGAGCTGCTAGGCAAATCTTTGATTTGGTGTCAGATAAAATGACTGGCTTTGAACCAACTGGAGCAAGCCTTTTGACACCAGAGGGCGTTGGGAAATCGTACACGGTTTCGGATGCCAGCACACGTCCTGTGAAATATGTTATAGACATCAGCTTCTCATACGCAGTAAACACTGTGGTATCATAATAGGTAGTATTGGAAGGATTCTAATGGCTTCAGCTATGAACAAAAGAACCGGTAAGGTTACTGACGTTCCAGAACATTACATCGGTCACCCCGTCTTGGGGAAGGACCTAGTATCACCAAAGTCTTCGGTTGCTCCCAAAGAAACCGAAAAGCTAGTTGTTGAAAAAAAGGAAGTTAAGTCTTTCTTTAAAACTTCAGCTGCTGTAGACGAGGGGCAACTTGCTCCAGAAACCGAAAACGAAACAAACGAGGATATATAAATGGCTACCAAAATGCTACGTCCCAACGTTGGCCTTTATGTTGCTACTGCAGATGCTTTCGCTGACTGGACAGCTCCAACGCTGGCTGAGATCACCGCCGCAACTAAGGTATTTAACATTTCGCCAGCAGTAACTGACGACTACACACTAAATCAGACTGACTCTGACACTGACGATTCACTCGCCATTGTAGATAACGCTGATGTTCAGACACCAACCTACTTTAACTATGAAGCTTCTCTTGACATTTTTAGAGATTTAAATGCAGATGCTGACTCTGTATACAACAAGGCTTACACCCTGTTCAAGACAGTTGACACAAAGTATTTCCTAATCAAGCGTATTGGCAAGGACCACAGTGCTGATTTTGCTGCGGGCGACTTGATTAGCATTTACGGCGTAAAGACCGACTTCCCAATTGACATCGTTGGCGATGGCGAAATGATCCGCATGGGTGCTCGCTTCTTGGTTAGCGGTGAGGTTGCTATTAACGTTGCCGTTGCAGCTGGCACAGCAGGGGCTGGCCCAGAGCTAAAGGCAGTAGTTGGAACTAAGTCCACATCAAACGGTAAGATTAGCGTTTACTGGACCCCGCTTTCAAACATATCTGGCACAGAGGCTGCGTTCCTTGCTGACCCAAGTGTTGCAGACATGACTGCTTCTGGCTCATTGAACCTAACTACAGCTATTGCTTTTGATGGCTTTGACTTGGGCTCAACCGAATCTAATAAGATTGAAGACCGTGGAATTGTTGACACCACTTCTGTAGAAAGCCGTGGCTTTGCACAGTTCAGTGGTAACTTGACCTTCTTCCGTGGAGTAACTTCAGAAACTAGCGGAGATTACTACAACGCATTTGAGGCATTCAAGGCTTCCACTGACGGCACACGCCCTCAGGGATTCTTGATAACTCGAATCAACGTGGTTAGCACCGAAGCTCTTGCTGAAGACGACGTAGTATCTGTATACAAGTTCACTGCAGATGCTTTCATGGACGACACCGAAGGTGAAGACAGCGTTAAGTTTATGGTTAACTTTATGCCTCAGGGCGAGGTTTCTGTAAACGCTGTTGTAGCAGCATAATCTAGACGACCCCACCGAGTCTTTGCGCCCGTTCGTCTCGGTGGGGTCTTTTAAACGGGCGGAATGGGCGGATTAAAATGAGCGAAAACACAATTACAAAAGAGACTATGGAAATGGTTGAAGAAGCCCGCAAGCCGGGAGTCTTCAACCTTTCTGACGTTATAAAGGGTCGTGGGTATCCAGAGCGTGAAGTTACTGTATACACAGACGTAAAAGCTGCATTTAGGCTTGTAGAGCTTGAGGACAAAATGGCTCAGGTTGGTGGTAGCGATCAAAAGCTATATGACACCCTTGAAGCCGAGTCACAGGAAGTTGCTGTAACTGTGCAGAAGTCAGCACTAAAGTTTCTGATGCGAGGCGTTAGCCAGAGTGTTGTTGAAGCTGTCACTAAAGAGGCAGACAAGATATACAAAACTGCTAAAGAGCCAGAGGGCGAACAGAGCGACGACTGGTTTAGGTTTTATGTAACCTCGCTGGTTGCTCGGAATGTTGTGTGCGTTACTGACGCTGACGGCAACATTGACAAGACTGAGTTCTCCTTTGAAGAAATGCTAGACATTAGAAACAACCTGCCGGGCGACTCTTGGGGCGTTCTGGTAAACACCATGCAAAAACTAACCCTAGCAACTGGATACTTTAAGGGGTTAACAGATGCCGGTTTTTTACCGAAGTCCTGACATGGCAGGGAAACAGGGGTTATGTAGTAAAGATAAAGGCAGCTTTATCCGCTAGTATCCGCCCCTGTGCGATGCTCTTCCACGAACAGCCAAATGAGCCATGGAACGAATTTGACTTTCTCTTAGTGGAAGCGATGCAGATTTTGCAAGACGAGACCTGCAACCAGTGCGGCAACCCAATATGGATTTGCCGAAATGAAGAAGCTAACAACGTTGGCTTCAAGATAAAGAAGTCAAAGTGCTTTGCTCAGGCTGAGCTTGACAAGCATAGGGAAAAGGAAGAGAAGAAGAAAACAAGCAAAAAAGCCTATGGCGAAACCGATTATGCGTCTGCTTATACTTATGACGGCACTGAGTTTCCATCTAGGCAAAGTTACTACGAAGGTTTAGTATCTCGTGATGAGGTAGAATAGACCTAGTATCTTACGGTCTTAGGCGGATAAATGGCATCGAACAACGCAACCTTTCACGCAAAAATAACGGCTGACGCTAGTGATTTTGTAAAGCAAGTCGAAAGTGCGAACCAAGCTCTTACTGGACTTGTTGGAGCTTACGGTAAAGCCGGTAAAGCTTCTAAGGGTAATCCGGGCAAGTCTGCCTCTAAAGCACAGAAGGACACTGGCAAAGAAGCCAAGGCCGTTTGGGATAAAGCCCAAAGCGCTGCTGATGATTACTATGCAAACATTGTGCAAGAAGAGCGCAAGGTTGCTGCTGTTCAAAAAAAGGCAGCCGATCTTTACAAGACTGCTGGAAGACGTGACAAGCTAGAAGGTCCAGTTCGTGCGCCTGTTGGTTTTGGCGGCTCAAAAAACAAATCACAAAAAGAGCAGCAAGACACAGCAAAGCTTATTGCAGGAGCAAAACAACTTAACGCTCTTACAAAAGAACGTGCCAGAAGCTATGAGACTGTCGGCGACAAGATTTTTGAGAACCTAGTTGCAAAAAATAGAATTAGAGCTGTTGACAAAGCTGAGCTTGGCGACATAAAGAAGCGCTTGCGAGAGCAAGACAAGATGAATAAGCTTCAAGATGAGGCACAAATAGAAAACTCTCGTAGAAGTGCGATTGAAAACCGTAAGCAGCTTGACGCTATGGTTACTGGTCGTTATGCACTTTACGATATGGCAAACGCATACCAGAGCATTTTTAGGGTTGCCGCCCGTGTAACTGGTGAACTAATCAAAACAGTTAATGTTGCTGCGCAGTTTGAGTCCGCATTTACCTCCGTAGAAAGAGCCCTAGAACTTGATAGCGGTTCAGAAGGATTCAACAGAATCAGACAAGTCCTCATAGACCTCAGCACAGAAATACCAGTGGCATTTGATGAGCTAAGCGAGATCGCAACGCTTGGTGCACAGATGGGTATAAGCGCCGAAAACATTGAAGCATTTACAAGGACGATATCTTCGTTTACTGCAACTACCGGTGTGTCAATTGATGATGCAGCTGAAAAGTTTGGTCGAATTGCATCTCTACTAAACGTGCCCGTTCAGGACTTTGAGAACCTTGGCTCTGCTGTTTTGTTTGCTGGCTACAATGCGGTTGCAACAGAGGCTGAGATTCTAGCAATGACTCAATCAATTGCCGCATCAGCAGCAACAGTTGGAATGGCAGCAGATGAAACTGTCGGTCTATCAACTGCGCTTGCATCACTGGGTCTAGCGCCCGAACTTTCTCGTGGTTCACTACAGCGTATTTTTGCAGAGATAAACCGAGCTGTGGCTGGCACATCGCCATACATGGATGAGTTTGCAAGGGCGCTTAACATGGCAGAGGAAGAGGCTTCCTTTCTGTGGAAAGAAGACCCTAGCTATTTCTTCAACTCGCTACTTTCTAGCTTAGGTGGCGTAGAGGACCTGACTTCATCTCTGGACTCACTCGGAATTATTAACATCAGAGACGTTGAGTTAATTACAAGGCTTTCTAAAAACTATGATGTCTACACAAAGTCAATGGACGACGCAACTGACTCTTACGCAAAAGGAACTGCACTTGCAGACAACTACGCAAAGGTAGCAGACAATCTAGAGTCAAAGCTTACAATCCTAGTAAACTCATTTACTGCGCTACAGGCTGCATTTGCTGCTCCGACCGGCGAAGTTCTAAAGCCACTTATAGATGGACTTAATGAAGCAATAAAGGCTGTTACTAAATTTGCAAACACGGGTGTAGGTGGGTTTATCTTACCGCTAACAGTTGCAGTTGGAGGAGCGGTTCTTGCTTTTGCCGGGCTTAACTTTGTGCTAAATATTGGGCAAGCTCAAGTTCTGGCCATGAGGACTGCAACATTGAAAATGGCTCAAATACAAGAGCTTAGCGGAAAGACTACAAATACTCTTAAGTCTAGAATCGCAGAGCTTACGAACCAAATACTTGGTAATACTTATGCGATTGAGCTTACCAGTGGGGCTACTGTGTTCTGGACTAAAACACAAATTGAAGCTGCCGTGGCAGCGGAGACCTTGGATGCAGCAACTGCCAACACAGCACTTGCCGCAGGAAAGGCAACCTTTGCTGTTCGTGGCTTGAGCGTTGCGCTTAGGATAATGACGGCACTAACGGTGGTTGGATTTATAGTAACTCTGGGTGCTGTGCTGCTGGGTGCAGCTCAATCGGCTGGGTTATTTAGTCGTGCTATAAACAGAAATGAAGACGACTTAAAAGATCTTGGTAAAGAAGCCCTTAGCGCTTCTGGAGGTCTGCAGGCATTGCTTGACACTACTTCAGCTGGAGCTTCTGATAGCGGGTACAAGACTTTGACCAGAACCGTTGGAGAGCTGACAGAAGAAGAGAAGAAGCTTAATGTAGAGCTTGAAAAGGTAATAGATGCATCTGACGTAGCGACGAGTGCATTCATAGATTCTTCAGAATCTCAAAAGCAATATGGAGATAACGTTCGTGACACCAATGAAGCACTTCAGGAGCAGCTAACCTTAACGCCAGAATCCGCGACATTAATTATTGATGCACTGGGCAGTTTTACCTATGAAGGCGAAGATGGTGAAATGACCAGCTACTTCATGGAACAGATTAGAAATCCAGAAATAACAAGAGCAGCTGAGCTACTTGGCTTTGACATTACAGACGCAGTTTCTGCCTCCATGCTTGAGGGCGGAACTGCAAATGCATACTATGCTCAGTATGAGGATGCTTTCAAAAGGATTGACGCTCTCGTAAACAGCAATAGCATCACTCCATGGACTTACGGTGCTCAAGAGGGCACTGCTGCTCAGGAAGCTTTTGCTGGTTTAGAATATAGTGGTGACCTAGCAAGGGATAGCATTGATGCAGTGGCAGAGTCTCTAGGCATAACGTCTGAGGCGGTTGAAACAGTTTATGCCATGATTAAAAACAACCCAGACATTAACTTTGATTCCCTAAGAAACGGCATTGATCTAATTGATGGATACATACTTGCATCTCGTGAAGCGTACCAAGTTAACGAAGCCATTAGAATGGCAGGCGGGCTGGTTGACGACGACGGCAACGAGCTTAAGAGCAAGACCGAGCTCATAAAAATACACCTAGATGCTCTAGGGCTCCTCGCTAAAGCAAATCAAGATGCTCAAGCATCATTCCAGAACCTTGCTAATGGAATTATTGGTACTAGGGGTAGCCTTGAGGGACTTGACACAGCTTCAAAAACAAACCTAGAGAATTTTAATTCTTATATAGTGTCAGCATTTGCTGCTGCAGAGGTTTCTGGTGAAGGTGCAGAAGGCGCTTTACTTAATGTAGCCCGTGGAATTTCATCGCTAGGCGCTCAAGGTGTCAATACTGGAGAAATGCTAGAACGGTTTGCAGAGGTTGCCATTACTGCCCTTCCCGGCGTTGGGGCAGAATACAAGCAAATGTTGTCTGATATTGCTGCTGCTCCCGATTTAGAGGGTATGGAAAAAATTATTATCGCCTTTTACAAGCTTAAGATTGCTGCTGCCGACAGCGCAGCTGACGCAGGAGTTTTTGTAACTGCACTTCAAAGAGCTCTTCGTGGCTTGAATGAATCTTCTACAGAGTTTGATATTACTGACACAGTAACCCAGTCACGAACTGCCCTAGAAAAGCTAACTGAATCTTTGGATTCTTTGTTTAGTTGGACTGGTCAGCAGACTGGAATTAGCGGCTCACTTAGAACGCTTGGCAAGTCGCTAGAAGAAAACGGTAACACCTTTAGTATCTGGTCAGAAGCAGGTGAAAGCAACGTGAATAACATCGAGGGTGTTATCAGGCAGCTTGCAACACGCTCAGGTGGAAACCTGCAGACATTTGCCAACCTTCTTGCTTCCCTAAGGCAGTCACTTGTTGACGCTGGGGTAGGAGCTAGTGGTCTTCGTTACGTTGACATTGCGATAGAAAATACAGGCAAGACCGGCAAGGCAACCGACAGCATTGTTAAAAGACTAACTAACTCGCTAGAAGATATCGATTCTTCCGTAGATGAGATCAAGACAGTAGAAGAGGCAATCAAAGCTGTTGCAGATGCTGCTAGCAAGGGAATCAAGTCAAACTTCTCAGAAGCGTATGCAATCGATGAAGTAACTCTTGGTTGGCTGGATATGGCTGACGCTGCGGAAGACGCTGCGGAAAGCATTGTGAACTTCCAAGAAGACATAGACAAAGCCAATGAGTCTATTGAAGACGCTACACAGTCGATCATAGAAGCCAAGGCTGCAATTGACGGGCTAACCGCTGACCGTGGAAAGCTTGAGTACCAGCTAGAGGTAGCACTACGCTATGGCGATTTCCTAAGGGCAGACCAGATTCGTGCAGACATCGCAAAGGTTGATGCAGACCTTTTGGGCGAGGCTGACAATATTTCTGACGCAAACAAAGACATTTCTAAATCTGAAAAAGATGTGGCTGATGCGGAGCAGGGCATTATTGATGTCCGAACAGAGAGCACACGAGAGGCAATTGAAGCAAGCCGTGCACTTGAGGACATGGCTGAAAAGTATGCCTTGGTAACTGCTGGAATGATTATAAACGCAGATGAAGGTGAAGATCTAATTGCAATTATTGACGCACAGGTGGAAGCGTTCGAGGAGAACGCAATACAAATGGGGTACACCGAAACCAAGGCTCAGGCTGTTGCAGATGTGCTCCGTAAAGAGTTAATCAAGTCAATGGATGAAATCCCAGAAAACATTGAGACAGACATAGTAGCCGACACCGACGAAGCTCTTAGCAATGTGCTTTCTTTTGTAAGTAAAGCAAACACGGCTCTCGCTTTAATTAAAGACAGAACGATAACAACAACCTTTGTGGAAAAAAGAGTCGGATACGAGACCTCCTCTAACCCAACTCACAGGGACGGATACTCAGATGACGGTCACGCAGATGGTGGGATTGTCAGGGGTGCCGGTACTGGCACTAGCGACAGCATAGCTGCCAGACTTTCAAATGGTGAGTTTGTCGTAAAAGCCTCTGCGGTCCAGCACTTTGGTGTGCCTTTTATGAACGCCCTGAACCAAAGCAAACTACCCGCAGCAAGCATGTCTGCTCCTAGTCAACAGGGGCAAGGCAGCCAGATGGTTTACTTGTCTCCAGAAGACAGGCAGCTACTACGCTCAGCAGTCGAAAGACCGATCTCACTGTACACTGATAACACTGTTATCGCAAAATCTGCAAACGCTGGAAATCAAGTTCTGGCACAAAGAGGTTCTAACTAATGGATAGAAAAATATACTTCGGTAACAAGACCAAGCAGGTCTGGATAAATGCCCCTCAGACGGGCATGACTGCCTCCTCACAGTCCTTTACTAGCGAGACGCAGCTACTCAACGGCAGAAGCCACATAAACCGTTCTAGAGGCTCTCACAGACGCTTTCAGCCAACGTGGGTTGGCTCGCTAAATAGCCCTGCTCTTGAGTCAAGCTTGCAAACTGTTAAAGATTTCTCAGACGGCGTTTACGGCGACGGTCCTTTCTACTGGGCAGACCCTTTTGCAACTCAGCAAAACCTTTGCCCTCCTCACTGGGCAACTCCGATGATGATGCAGAATGATCTTCCTCAGCTTTGGGACATTGCGCCTTTTGAATATTTAGATACAGCAGACAATCTTTTTAACTACCCAGTCAAGTCTGCTAGGTATGTCTCTTCTGACACAGCAGAAGTTAGCAGCACTAAAAAACTTACGTTTATTATCCCAGAAGGCTACACTCTTTTCTTTGGGTGGCATGGTGTTATTGCTGACGGTGTGCCAACCATGAGAATAGACCGCTATAAGCGCTCAGATGGTGCTGTGAGCGCCTTGGATACCACTCCGGTAGCAGTCACATCATCTGCTAGAACAAACACCTCAGTGGACGGCACAACCTACTCCTGCGTAGACATCTACTTCTATAACCCACAGGGTGAAATCTTTGATTTTACCGTGGCTGGAATGATCGCTCAGATATTGCCAAGTAGCGCATCTCCTAGCTTGGGTGGATTTATCTCAGGTCGAGGCACAACAGCTGTCGAGTTTGGTAGCACAGTGAACATCGAGTACTATTCCTCTGCAATAAACGACGGGCAGGTAGGGCTATCTACTGAGTGGATAGAAGTCTAATGAGCATTAGGACTTCAAAACTTACCGGTAGCGGCTCTATACTTCAGGGCTCTGAGGTTAGCTATTCCTACTCAGAGGATGTAACCAGCCTTCAGCCTTCTGAGCTTTCAGGTGGTGCGGGTCAAGTGACACTTCAGGCAATCGCCCAGGAGTCGATCATTTCTGGCGACAAGCACCCTGCAACAAAGCTCTCAATCAATAACACCATGAGCGTTATAGACGACAATGCAGGTGAGGTCGAGTTTCAAGTTAAGAAGGTAATCAGCAATTCCGAGCTGGTAAGCATAACCGGCTCTACCATTGATGCAACTTTAAACGTTGACAGAACTGCATTGCCAATGGGCGGTCCAGTAGACAATCCAAAGACACTAAAAGATGCCATCGACTACTATTGTGCTTTAGTTGACATAACCGCTTACTACTCTGATGATTTGCTTGACTATGTAGAAGCAAAGCCAGTGAACTTTATCGGCTGGCAGGGCAACGTTTGGGAGCACTTGAAGATGCTGTGTGCTGGTGTGTCAGCTAGTGACACCGAATATGTCCCAATGGAGATGCACATAGAGTTAAATGCATTAACTTTTAGAATTGCAAAGACACAGACTATCGATGTTCTTTCAAACGCTTCTTCAATTTCTACCGAGATCGATGCGTTCAATGCAGCTCAGCAGGTAGAGATAACGAGCTACGCAACTTCTTATAAAAGCAACGGCATAATCACAGAACAAGAGAGTCGTGTTGACGAGATTCTTGGCATTCAGAATGTGACTATAAATGACCAGCTACAAGTGGAGGCTGGTGAGACTCTAGTTAAGCGCTTCACTGTAAACTCCTCTTTGACTAGCGTAAACCAGCCACTAAACAAAAGCGCAATTACATCTCTTCCTTACACCGGCGCAACCGGCGAGTATGTCGTAGTTGGCTCTGATGATTTGCCAATACTTCCTGCTCAGTGGTTGGCTCAGGGAGGTCAGCTTGATGTCTCTCTTACTGAAAATCCCAATGAGATACAGATAAGAATTGTTGCACCAGCCGTGACCCAAATAGATGCCGCTGGTGGCGGCACAACTCTTGCGCCTTACAAAATCGGTGTCGAGTCTTCGGGAGCCGAAAGCTACCCAGCGTTGTGGATAACCGGCACAGGGGTGTTCTATGATGAGAAGCTAACCATTTTCCCTACTGGCTCACCAACTGAGTACGCTCCAAACATTAGTGCACCAAGCGTGACCAATCTTTTTATAAACAATGATGCTGACCTTTACACAAGAGGCGTTGCTGCTGCTCAATGGGAGTGTGGACCAAGAGTAAAGATAAACGTTGAGAACCCAGTTGATTCTAGCTTCGGCACAACTATTGGCTCTATGTTTGTTTATGAGCAAAATAGATACAGAATTGACTCAGTTAGTTTCTCTCAGAACGGCTCAACTATATCTGCGGTTGCCTCTGCGCCAATCTCTGAATTTAATACCAACTGGGCTGGCAAAACGTTTCAAGATTTTACTGACTTTGCATTCGATCCAGACAACTCTCCAGATAGCTACTTGAGCTTTAATGAGTTTACAATTATCCCACTAGCAAAGGTGTAACAATGGGCTTCAGAAGAAACTATTTACCATCTCAGTCTCAGCCTTGGACTAGGGAGGTTCAATCTCGGGTTGAGGCGATGGAGAGAGACGTAGTTCTTTCAGACATTAATAACAGAACCCGTGACGATCAGTTGCAGTCCTCTTACAACCGCCTAGACTCTGCCTTTGTAACCCTTGCTACTCAGCAAACGACTTTAGAGTCGCAACAGACTGAGCTAACAACCGTGTCGGGAGAAGCTGACGATGCGCTGCAGGCTGCTATAACTGCTAACGGATTGGCAGTTGACGCTATACAGGATGTTGTAAACCTTAGCAGCCCGGGTGGTCCGTCCGTCAATGCATCAAACGTTACTGCTGGAAGCATAAACGGTTTAAACATTACTGGTGGAACTCTTGCAACCGCTGGATTGAGACACGTTGAGATATCAGGAACAAGCACTTTATATTTTGATGAAAGCAACAACTTTACTGGAAAAGTAACTGGACTTGGCACGGCGAATGGTGCCGCACTTGAACTCTCTGGTCCGGGATCGGGACTGGTTTCCATCTGGTCGTCTGGGGTTGTTATGTATGGCGGAGGCGGTAGTATTGCCGCCCTTAGCAGCAATGGATTTGGGGTTGGTGGCAATAAGCTTTATACTTTCGATAATCAAAATATTGAAGCAGGAGGCAGCCTAATTTCTGGCGGCACTATAACAAGAACTGCACTGATTGGTGGTGGCACAACTGGTGCATCTATAACCAGTGGCGGGAACCTCGTACGTACAAGCTCCTCAGAAAGATACAAAGCCGACATCGAAGATGCTGAGTTTAGCCTTGAGGCAGTTTTACAACTTCAGCCAAAGACTTTTAGGCTTAAAGAAGAGGTAGAAGGAGATCCTGAAAACGCCTTAGTCTACCCCGGCTTTATTGCTGAAGACATTGCTGGGACAGACCTTGATGTGTTTGTAAATTACGAAAACTTGCCAGACGGAACAAGGCGGCCTGACGGCGTTAGGTATGCAGAGCTTACCGCAGCCCTTGTTTCTGCCATGAAACAGCAGAACGAAACCATCAAAACACTAGAGGCTCGCCTCGATGCCTTGGAAGCTAAGTAAGATACAATAGGACATATGACAACGACTACTAAGGGTATCTCTTACCCGACCTCCTCAGATAACATAGCTCCTCTTGAGTCGCACTTTGCGGCACTCGCAGCTACAGCTGACAGGGCTGCAGCATTGACTGGCTCAGAGGGATTTACGGGACACGCATCTACTGGCAGTGCTGTTAATGTTGCAGTCACTTTTGGGGTGACTTTGGCTACTGTGCCAAAGGTGGTGTGCACAATTGAAGGCACTAGCTCTTCTAGTAGTTACATAGCAACAGTAGTGGGACCGACTACCACGACTGGATTTACTGCAAAGGTTTACCGTTTAGACGGCTCCGGGGCAGATACCAGCTTAAAATTAATCTGGTTCGCCAGCGACTACGCAGCATAGGAATATATGTCCGATACAGGCGAGCAGCCACACGCAAGAGTCACTCTTCAAATGCTCTATGAAAAGCAGATAGAAAGCCAGAATCTACTTATAGAGTTGACAACTAAGATGTCAAGCCTAGAAGGAATTGTTGAGCGAGTTAACAAGCTGGAGGTCAGGCAAGCAAAGTTTGAATGGATTGAAAAAGTGGCGTATGCCTCTTTGACAGCTGGCATCGGTGCAATTGTATTTGCAGTAATGAACATAGGCAGGATTTAATAATGGCTAAAAGACTTTCAGATTGGCGTTTAGTTTACGACGCAAAATACATAACCTCTCACTATGGAGAGATGTCTGCCTATCGCAGAGCAAATGGTATGCAGCCACACTCAGGCACCGATTGGGCCAGACCACTCGGCACACGCATACCGGCAATTGCAAAAGGAACTATTCATCTTATCCAGTTTAGTGAAGTGCTCGGCTGGGTGGTGGTGCAGACGGCTATGGACAAAGATGGAATCATCTGGTACTTAGGCTACTGCCACATGGATAACAAGCCCGGATATAGGGTCGGGCAGAAACTGCGCAAGGGTCAGACTGTAGGAGTCCTCGGTAACAGTGGTCAAAGTTCTGGGCCCCACGTCCACGTGACAGCGTCGAGAACCCTCAAGGGCGTGTTCGGTGTAACGTCTGATAAAGTTGACGTTTACAAGCTAATCCTAGATAATGTAAAGCGACCTGTACGAGAGGTATGCGAATGTTGCAAAAGACCCTTATAAAAATGCTTGATGGCGTGTTCTTCCTAAAGGATGAGCCTGAGTCTGCTTCCGGTCCCGACTGGAAGTTTAGGCGCAAGGTAATCTTTGGCTCTTACCGCTTGGGTTTTGCTATGATTATCTTTGGTGCATTGACTTTCCTTGTTGATCAATGGGGAGTAGGGGTAACACTAATAACTGGCGGAGTCTCACTCATCTCCATCATCACAACCGCTTACACCTTGAGTGCATCTTATGAAGATGTCAAGTTATACAAAAACGAAGGAACGGATTACTAATGAAACTAATTACAAAGGAGTTTGTCAGCTACAGTGCTGAACGAGCTATTAAAACTTTTGCCCAAACAGCTATCGCAGCACTAGGTGCTGGAAGCATTGGGCTACTGACCATCGATTACGTCAACCTGTTTAGTGTTGCCGGCGGAGCTGCTCTACTATCTCTCTTGACCTCTGTGGTAACCACCACGAGCGTTAAGAAATAACTGTCTTAGTTTTCTAAGGCGTTTACAGAGGAACAAACCCGACAAGCAAAAAGCCCCCTGCAGAGGTGACAGGGGGCTTTTTCGTTTCTAGTCTTGTTCGTCTTCGTCTTCGTAGTGCTCTTCTTGGTGACTCTTGTCCATTACTGCGTAGTTACAATAAGCGCAGTCTGGGATTCCTACCTCACAGTACCTGTCACAGTGTGGACAAGAGAAGTTATTGTCTTCGCTCAATCTATAAACAGGCTGAGAGCAGCTGCAAACGTATTGAATGGTTATGTCTATGTCTAACATCTCGTTGTGCATAGAAGTAACGTAAGGACCTAAGCCAATATCTGCTTGTCCTGAAAACGGGTCGTTGGGGTAACCACCCAGCTTAGCATTCCACTTCTTGCGGAGTGACCCGTCATTTCCTTGAAAAAGGCGCTTCCACCATCCATTGCCGGTGTTTGAACCCATAGCGTTTTGCCCCAATCTTCACAAGCGTTGTGATGGAAATGATGTGTAACTAAAACATCTGCCATACCGACTTCGTGCCGGTTGGCAGCCATAATCTTAAACCAGTTAAAGACCTTGTTCCTAACGTTACCAGCACCACGCCCGTAGACGCTACCGTGTGTGGTTCCGTAGTTCCAGCCTTGTATCTGGGTCAAGATTGATTCTTCCTCCTGTGCAATCTGGAAGGAGACGTGTTTCATGTTCTTATCCGCTTGCAATCCGACTTCTGCCATTTCAAATACCAGCAGGTCGTCATTGTCACCAGTAGCAGTTTTCTTGCCGTTGATGCGATTCTCGCCGTGATTTCCCGGCACAACTACAACACGCACACTCTTGAACTGAGGAGCTAGCTGGTGTAGTCCTGACAGGATAGTTGCAACTGTAAATCTAATCTGATCTCTGCGGTGCATATCTAGGTGGAATGATTGGTTTGGGTAAATAGTGCAACCCTCAATCATGTCACCTCCACCGATGATTACAAGCTCTTCGAGGTTTCGACCAATCTTGCGTAGCTCTTTGATTCTTGCATCGGCATCAGACATTGCAACCTTAAATCGCTCTGCAAAGGCTGGTGTCCCACCACCTTCTGCCTTGCCTGTTTGCCAGTCTGCCCAGTCAAGGACGAATGTTGATTTTTCGCCCCCCGTCTGGAAAGGCTTTCGTGCCTCAGACTTTAATCCCATTTGTTTGATAAGCGCCTCGGGATCGAGGTCAAGACGCTCTTGGTTTAGTTTGGAAACATTGAAAGAGTAAGTGTGCTTCCAAAGCATCTCATTTCGATCCCGAGACCAATACTGGCTGTGGCGTTCCTTTAGAACGCCATTGACCTCAACCTTAGCTGGGTCGTGTCCAAAGATGCGTAGGATTTCTTCGTGGCTAATGTCGCTAAGCGCCTCGTCAAGACTTCCAGTGTTGAATACACCCTTGTCGCCATTCCATTCAATACTCTGAAGCTCTTCATTGAAATGCTTCTCTGCATTAGCAAAAGATATACAATTCTTTCGGTGATTATTTAAGGTCGACTTCGCAAACAATCCATACATAGTAGAAATTGTCCTGCTAGAAGTTTCCGAATTTACATCAGCCTTTAGTTGCGGATTACCGGTTTCTCTTATTGCCTCACATACTTTACAAGTTCGCATTATTTATCTAAGTTCAACTTATTGGTCCACGTCTTGCCAGCGTCTCCACCCCAAGCGTCCCAAGCAACCCTACCCGGTGAGGGGTAGTTCTTTTCTCCTGCGTTGAACCCTTCTGCCTTTCTGTCTGTAGTGTGCCGAGCGAAGTAAGACTTCATTCTCACAGCGACTTCTCTGGTGACAGAGCCACCATTGGAGAGCTGTATTGCCCTACTACGACCAGTGTCGGTAAATCCGTCACCAGCCTTACCATCGGATATCCAGTTCACAGCTCTAGTAGCTGCATTCTGAACGCCCTCTGGAATTTTATACTTCTTCTCTGCTTCTCTAACTCTGATAGTTTCTTGAAAATACTGAGATGGTATCATCGCAAGACGGCACAGACCTTCTTCTTCTATGTCTGCATTGACAGCACTGCACTCAAAGTTTCCGTTTTCCTCGAAGTGAAAGACACAGTTGCCACACTTGATACCGTTTTCTTTTTCCTTGTTCTGTGCCGGTGACATATAGCCAGCGTAGACACTGCTACTGGGTCCTTGAAAGCGACCATATTGGCTCACAACGCCGATCATTGCATCGACAAGTGCTTTTTCATCACCTTCAAGTTGAACGTAAAGGTCTTGGCTAACTTCTTTAATTTGTCTTGCTTCGACCATTCGTTTGTCCCTTAGGTGTTCTCCGCCAATCTCAACCTTTTCCTTCTTGGAGATAGCAACCATTTGTTGAGTTGCTGACTTCTTGGTTGAATGAGCTGCAACAAGTTCAAAGTTCTCCCTGACTACTGCCCACTTCGGGCAATCAGGATGGGACTTTGTAACGTAGTATTGCAAACTATGTCCAGCCTTTCAAAAGAGTTGGCATGTGTCTTTTGTTCCTCAAGTAAATTATACCGTGACGTGTCGAATCATTGACGTGTTGCTGGCCAACGGTGTAAAATCCCATCTTCTTTAGCCTTTGATCGTCGCACAGTGGCTTCAGCTTAGGCTCTTGGTAAACTATGTCAAACCCTTGATACAGAGCCTCTAAAGCCCCTATAATGTATGTCGGTGAAAGGTTGGCCCCGTGTATGCCCGGCCTAAGAGTGAAGGACTCACAAACAATTACGTCTATCGGCGTGTCGAAATCCTTTTGCCAAGCAATAAAACCACTCAAGTCGTCTTTGACCTGAATGGTTTCTATAATCGATATGGACTTCTCATCTGCCCTGAGCAGTGTTATGCCAGTAGTTCCTCCGGGATCTATGCTGAGAATTGTAGTAGTCATATTATAATTTTTGCACTAGGGCATAGCAGTGAAATGCTAGCGGGTATCTGTAGCCAGCTTGGAACTTGCTTGCGTGAAAGGCAACTGCTTCTGGATCTTTCTTGACATCTTCAAAACTGGCGTTCTTGTCGTAAGTGTCCACTTAAAATCTTTCTGTGAATTGTTGACTTGGGTATTCCAGATATCCTTGAAAGCATATCGGCAGAAGTCCCGTCAGATGTAATCTTTTTTACTGTCTGCCAATCAACTTGGTCTATGTCTTGCTGAAAGATCAAGTCTCTAATCTCCTCAAGATGTTGGGGGTTTAGCTTACCACCGGTGCGAGAAGTCCTCTGGACAATTCTGCTAAGCGTTGCAGGGCTCTTGCCACACATATTGCTTATCTGCCTAATTGAGAATACGTTCTTCTCTGTAAGCTGCACAATTGTTCCACGCAACTCTTCTTCTCCATAAGAATCTGAGTTGTCTCTGAGCCTTATAGCCATTGCTATTGCGAATAAACTGTCTTGTTGTTTCATACTTGGGTCTCCAAAAAGGTTTTGTGGTTGTCTACATAGAGCCTGAGTCTGCCCTGTGAGCGCAATGATTCGACCATCTCGTCAAACTCACGCTTACGCTTGGAACCAAACCGGCGGAACACTTCATCGAACCTAACCTTGCCACCCTTGTTAGTCACAAAGGCTTCCAAATCATCGAGCTCTCTTTGCCACTCTGATTCACTAATTGATTGAGCCATACGAATCAGATTTGCAAACCAGTTTTCTGAGTAGTGAATTGCAACCAAGACGTGATGAATCTGAACTTCGTCACTCTTGTCATACATAGAAAGAAGAACTGCAATCTTCCAGATCGAAAGAGCAAGTCTCTGGCGAGATGGCTCGATTGACTCCTCTTGTGGGTGACCCTCAACGAACAGACCCATATCCCACTTGAACTGGTTGAACCTCTTGAGTGCATCATCGGTCATTCTGATTGGTCTAGGGAATGGAGCGCCCTTCTTTTCCCAGTAAAGCTTTGAGTGATACAAAGAAGCGACAATCTCATCCATCTCGTAATCTTGTGTGACTATCGATTGGTCTTCAGGGGCCTGTTCGATTGCCTCTTTCTCAAAGGTCTTCTCGGGAGCGTCTGCAACCACATAGAGGAATCGAGCTAGGAACCCAGAGCGGAAGTAGTCAGCAGTCAAAATTTCAGATACTTTACTGGTGATGCCCATCAAATACATAATGAAGTTTGTCTCTGCCCTGTCAGACTGAACCGCAGAAGTTGCTGTCTTGCCACCAGTAGACCGAATAACAACTGGCACAGAGCCGTCGTACAGCTCGGTGAACTGGTCGGCAGCGTTTGCCATATAAGTCTTAGTCATAAACTCTTTGAACATTCCCTGAACTTCGTCCCTGTGGAACATAGAAGTAAGACCATCACGGGCAGACAGGTGCTTGACCAATCCTTCTGCGGTCACGTTAGAGCCGATGTCAATCTGATATCCAACGTAGTGCTCGTAAGCTCGAAGCATACGAAGCATTAGCTGTCGGGATGTTGACTTACGGCTAAGAGTTGTTTCGCCCAAGACCATAAACCAAAGGTTCAATCCGAGCTTTCCATACTTGGGTGTACCGTGCCCCGTGTCTGCAAAAGCAGAAGACAGAAGCGTAAAAGCAGATGCGATCTGAAACTCTACAGCGCCATCGGTCTTCTTGCGAGCCCAAGAAACATATCGGTCAATGAATGTAGCTTGAGAGCTGGCAATCTCTCGCTCCTCAGGTGTTAGAAAGTCGATAGCTTTGGACTCATCGGTAGGCACAATAGAGTCAAGCTCTTCCAGCGCATCAAAGGGCTTGTCTGGAATATTGTAGGACTGCTCAGCTCTTTGGACTTCACGCCACAGGTCGCCATCAGCATCAGGTCGCTTCTGTCTAGTAGAGATGTGATACTTATTGCACTTAGCGTGACGTGCAACTGTGTAAACTTCTTCTGCCGTAAGACCTATGCGGAAAAGCTCAAGCTCAAGCCTCCAAAGGCGCTTAGATAAATCCGCCCCCACTGGTGGGGTGTCCATATACAAAGACATAATGTTGCCGGTAGCTGGAATCTTTCCAAGCACCTCAATGATTGGGGGTGTATCTTTTGGTGCTTCAACGCTTCCTACTGAGTCAGGAGCAGGAGCAACATCTATATCTTTGTAGACATCCTCAAGCTCACCTATTGAATAGATCAATCCAGATGAGTCGCCAATAACGTCTTGGTTGTTCTCATACTTTGTGTTCTTGCTTCCCGGAATGCGTAGTAGCTTAGTTGGATTCCAACCAGACACGTCACAGCCTTGATTCCTGTGTGCGTATGCAATCTTCTTAGCTAAGTTAGCCACTCTTGTTGGGTCACCGGCGCTCTCAAGCATCCAGTATGAGTGCCAGCGACCTTCTGAGGTCTGCACGTTGATGCTTGGTGGCATCCTAAAGTTGTCTGGGTTGCAAGTATCGGAGTCGGCATAGACAGAAGAAACGGAGGTAGCGTGTTCACGAATGCGTCTTTTTTCTGCGAAAAGAATCGGAGAGAAGTAGACATCCCCAGCAGACATTGACTCTGCATACTCGACCATCTCTGAGAACTCATCAGGGTAACTGAAGAACTTCTGCACAGTGGGTTGCCCATTAGAGTCTTTGGTGACCACGGTTGCGTAGCCCGCAGCCTCACCCAGTATTGACTCTAGAAACTCTTTTGCCTTCATTTTCTCTTCTCCTCTTAGAAGTGTAAATAAAAATAGCTAGATAGGACTTACGATATCGAGCAACGAATTAGTGTTGTCCTATCCAGCAGTCCCCTTTTGGGAGTCGAACCCAATACGCCAACACGAAAGAGGAGGGAGGTTAGCGTAATCCAATAAGGGGGAATGTGCGTTGTTTACGAGTCGCACCCCTCGTTCGCCCGTTTGTTACCAGACATCTCCGGACTCAGTTGCACCGATATCGGCAAGTGAAGAAGCGCCTGATACCGACTTGGCAAAGCCAGAGACATTGTTGTCAGCCGAGTAGTCACCCTCAGCTTCACGGATGGTTACCTTGACATCAACTGCTTTTCCAAGCACATCTCTGACATCAGGAACCTCGAACTCGCCCTTTACATCGTAGTCAAGCGCTTGGAAGAAGCTCTGTGTCTTCCAGAAGTCACCTGCAACATAAAGTGGAATGTATGCAAACAAACGACGGTTCTCAGTAGGACCTTCGCTTACTCGTAGCTGAACATTCCAGCGTGGTTTTCCAGCGTTCTTGCCGGAGCGAACCTCCTCAGCCTTAGCGTCGAAGATCGTGCAAGAATAAGTTCCTGCTGGTATCGGACCTAAGTCCGATGTTTGTGATGTGTTTACTACTGCATCCGTTGGGACGCTTATTGTAAATGACATTATTTTTTAGCCTCTCCTATTTTTCTGATGGTTTCTAGTATCTTCTTGAAGCTTGGGTCATACATCTTGGCTGGCAATCCAAATCGATTACCTGATACCAACCTGTCTGAACCTTGAAGATACAGAGCTCGCCTGATGTTATCATCAGTTCGCTCACTTGCCATATAGCCAATGATGTCTGGTATCGCTGGCAGGGTTCCTCGCATTGATCCGGGGAGCATCGGCACGGTCTTCACTGCACCGGTGGAGTCGTCCTTCTCATCTTGAGCGTGAGCAATGAAGATGGTCAAGAATGGTGCGTGGTGCAGATTGCGAGTCAGCTTGTTAGCCCACTCTTTTAGGTCTGCCCACTTGCCAAAAGTGTTCTTGGCGTTTTCTGTCTTCTCTTCAAATACCTTCTCTGCTCGGTTCATCGCAACTCCAAGCGTGTCAATAATGACAGTCTTGTATTTGTGTTTCACCGTTAGCAATTGCTCCACAGCAGCATCTAACTGCTGGTGTGTGTCAACCGCCAATACATCTACGTCCTTCCAGTCTCGGGCAATAGCAGTAGCGCCACCCTCAACGTCAATCAGTAGAACTGGGCTAAGCTCAGCAAGTTCGCTGGCTGAAGCAGCCAACCAAGTCTTACCGTTCTTAGGGTCACCGTATATCAATACGGACTTAGGTGTGTTTAGCACCTCAGCTTTCTTTACGGCTTTAGCAAAAGCTAATTCCGGAAATTTTGTTTCTGTCATTTCATCTCCTTCTTGTGTCATTTTTAGATACTAGCACGAATATGTTTCATTCGCAATAGCGTGTCGGAATTAGATTCCAACCCTGCACTTGAAACATTCTGGGTCTCTGTCAAAGAGCTCAAGGTCACGGCTCTCCTGTAAAGCTGACCACACATTTACCAATCTGTCCCACATTGACTGTGCGAACTCCTCTGAGTATTCAAAGGTGTGCGACCATACATCAGCCTCAGTTGTGCCATCTCTGTTGATGAACACCAAGCTAAGGTTGTCTATCCTTGTGCCTGACCGATTCAATCCCCAAGCATAGAGCTGTGTTTGTGCAACATACTTCTTGATTGTGTATGCACTGCCAGAGTCTTTGCCACTAGGGTCGTCAATCATCTTCTGAAGCTTTCTTGACTTGTCCCTAGTCGATGTCTTCCAATCGATCAAGTGGTTGTGCTCAATCAGCACAAGGTCTGGCTTAGAGTTGATTTTCCCGTAGCCTTCGATCTCTCCGAGGAAGATCTTTTCTTCGACCTTAGCACCGGTAAGCTCTGGGAACTGCTCTAGGTCTGCTCTCTCTATTGCATCTTCAAGATACATATGAGTAGCTGTCCCGAGCTTACCCCCAAGCCAATACTTTACATACTCTTCTTTAGATGATATCAGTGCTTGAGCGAGGTGATAGGTGCAAGGGTCTGAAATTTGACTTGCTCCTACCTTTCGTTGTAAGTCTCTTTCTGATTTCTGCGTAAATAGTCGCAAAGTCAGCTGTCTTACTTCGTAATCTGTTAGCAAGTTCTTTTACCTCCTCAGGTCTGTTGTGTGCTCTTACTGTTGTGGTTCTTGAAGACTCTCTACTTGTGAAATCTATGCCTCCCCAAACACCATACTCTTCATCGTTCTCAATAGCAAATATTAGACAATCTTTTATGACGGAACAGTTTCCGCAGATAGGGGTTACTGCCTTAGATTCCTTGATTGACTCTGGAAAGAACGCATCTGGGTCGGTCTGGCGACAGATGCCTTCTTGTTGCCACAAGAGCTCACTAGCGTAGTTGCTCTCGTATAAAGCCTTTAGTAAAACATCCTTTTCCATTTTGATCTCCTCATTCAAACAGCTCTTCTATGTATGTTGCCGATGTGAAGTTGATGCCACCCCACACTCCCCACTGTTCGTCATTCGCAACTGCGAACTGGTAACAAGCTTGGATCAATGGACACTTGTGGCAAAGTTCTTCTGCTTCATTGTCCTCTAAAAGATGAGGTTTGTCAATGTAGGGTTCTGGGTTCTCCTTGCAAGCCAATGTGTCTTGCTGGAGTTGCAGGTGTTGAAGCCTTTGGAAAGCTCTGGTGGCTTCCGGCTTCGGCATCAGTGTTGTTTCGTCAATTCTCACTTTGGGCGACATAACAATAGTTTTCCACAGGTTGTGAATAACTATTAGTTATTTCAGCGTGTTTCGTAATTACTTTTTTCCATCGCCTTTAGTGATTGAACGACTTCTCGCATAATCTGTTCCTTGTATTCGTTCCGAAGTCCGAACTGTGCGTATCCTGTGTTCGCTCTAACTTGGGCCTCAAGCTCAAGTATTGCTCCTCTGATACCACTTTGGTATCCAGAAAAGTATGCGTTGTGAGATGTCATATGTATTACGTCGTTTATGCTGGTCATTTTTTCTCTTCCTTTATTCTGTTGATTTCATCGTTTATGTAAAATCTTGCTTTCTCAAGGTCTTGGATCCCTTCACCCTTTAGGTCTGCTCGCCAGATGTATTTCACAGCGTTGCCTAGATTGAAGTTCATATGTCTTGTGACTTCGATCGCTTCGATGCCACTTGGGTGACTGGTGTAATGCTTTGGGTTGTTTACTGGGTCGTTCATATCTCTCCTTTTGGTAGTTTAGCGAGGGTGAAAAGGGTAGTGTAGCGAGGGTGAAAATCGTATGCCGTTTGTCGCAAGCTGTCTAGCTTCGTTGACGTTAAGGGCTATTTCATTACTAATGTAAGTTGTTATTTACATTACTAACTTTAGTTATTCTTTGCCTTACTAACTTTTGTGACGATAGTGTTACTAAGGCGCTTGTGTCGTTATGATTACAAATCACTTTGTGCCGTATCGGTTACATTCCATGTTTTTATGGATGCTGGCGTTTATGTTTTTATAGATGGTTCAAGTGCTTCAAGTGCTTTCCTAACGCAAACCTCTGCACCATCACCATAGCGATGTTTGTAATGTATTCCTTGTTGCTCATAAATGTCAAGATAAACAGGGTCGTCACCAATAGTAGCAATGTAAGTATTTACATCGTCGGGGTCTGTGCCACCCCCCTCCCTAGTAATATGTATCTCACTGAGGAGAGTCCGATTTACTCTAATCTGAACGTGTAGTGGCACCGATTACTCCCTTCAGGTATTCAAAGCAATAAATATGCATCAAGCTGTCCCAGCCAGCGTTGTGCTGATTCTCCACGCCAATCTTTTCAATAGCATAAGCCTTAGCTCTTTTCTTCCACGTCTCAGCCTTGACTGGCATCCCGTTTTCCTCTTTGTAATCCAGCGCGAAACATAGCGCGTTTAGATCTACTGTCCTTCGCGAAAATAGCGAGTAGCTCTTGGGCAGCGAGTCCTTGACGAACGGCATATCAAACGCTCCCACGTTGAATCCAACTGGGATGGTCTTACCTCTTCGTTTGGTGTCTGCTCCCAGTTCAACAAGGAACTCATAAAGTTTCACGTCAACTATTTCAGGTGACAGGGAAGTGCTCAGCTTTTCGCGCGTAATTCCGTGAACCGCAAAAGCCTGCTCCGACCACTGGCAAGGGCCAGGGTTCATTGTGTACGACCTCATAAGGCCATCCTCTGTGGCAACGCCAATCTGAATAAGCTTGCCACCCTCGCTTAGCTCACTCGATGACATCTCGCCGTCAAGTCCTAGGAATAAATAGCTCATCTTTTTTGATTCTTTAGCAACGATTCAAATGCCTGACTTCTCAAAAGAGTTAGTGCGTTTGTCGCTGTCGCTGTTTCGCTCATCAGTTTTTCAGCGCAAGCTCTCCATCCAGCTTTGTAAGACTGTCGGATTTGTTGTCCTTCGATAATCCCGGGGTTTGCCAGCTTGTCCTGTAACTCTGCAATCTGTTTGTTTCGCTTTGTCAGAGTGGCTTGAAGCCCTTCGATGTGGATGTGTAGATTTTCTATGTTTTGCTCTTGCTTAGTCATTCTTCTCCCTCCATAATCATTTCTTCAAGCTCTTTAGCCGTATACGGATACTCCAAGGCTTCCATTATGGTTCGGTTGGCTTCTTTAGCCTGAAACATTTTGATTATGCGCTCACGCTCTAACTCAACCCCAGCCTCGTAGCCTTTTGTCCAGTAAAGCTTGTTGCTCATATCTTTCATATCTACTATCATTAGTTTCCTCTCAAACTCCTATTCATACTAAGTTGATCTTTTACCAACTTACCCAGCTGACCTTCATCATAAGTCCCGTCAGCGACAATGTCAAAGCTCAACACGGCTTGTGTTTGCCCTTGCCGGTCAAGCCGACCTGCTGCCTGTTCGTTCATCAAGCGGTTATCATCCTTGCTCAGCCAGATAACTGTCGAGCAAACTTCTTGCAGCCCGTCAGTGCCTTCTCCGATTGCAGAGATTACAGCGACTATGACCTGAATCTTTCCAGCGATGAAGTCGGTAAGCGCAATGTCTCTGACCGGCTGGGGCTTAGCACCAGACCATTCAAAGCTCACAATCTTCTTGTTGTTCAGCCTCTGGGTAACTACCTTTGCAAACTTCTGTGAGTGAGTAAGCACCAGCAGGGGTTCGCCATCTGGCAAATCAGAGATGATGTCAAACATCTCGTCTATCTTGCTGGACTTGCAATCATCCGCAAAGTGCACAACCCCTTCATCGTCAACGCTAGGCACACCGAGTGTGATCTGGCGGAGCCGAACTCTCTGAGCTACTGGCACTTCGGCAATCATAGGATTACCTTCTAACCAGACAAAGAGTTCCTTCTCGAACTCCTTATATATCTTTCTCTGGGCAGGAGCTAATTGAACTACTCTCTGCTCTTCCACGATTGCTGGCAGGTCTGCATCCATCCCGTTGGGATGAAGCTCACAACAGTTATCTCGCTTGAGGTGTCTGATGTAACAGGGAAGTGATGCAACAATTCCGCCCGGCATCCTCTCGCCAGAAACTATCTTCCCAGCGAACGGGTCAAACTTGGTGGTGCAATACTTATCAACCCACTTCCAAAAGCTCTTGTCTGCAATTCCGGGATACACCCAACGAAGCACAGACCAGAAGCCTTCAATCCTATTGCCGGCTATCGTTCCAGACATACCGATGCGTCTTTCTGATCTCAATGTCTGCAACATCACAGCGGTCTTACTATTGCGGTTAGATGCCCTGTGTATCTCATCAAAGATAGCCAACTGAGGATGGCACTTAGCCCAGTTGAATCTCCTGAACAGCTCTGGGCCGATGAGGTACCAGCCAGACTTATGTTCGTGTAGGTCTGTAAAAGCTTCCTTTCCAGAAACCGTTGAGTTTACATAGCGAACCTGAGCATCAGGTATCTGCCTAAGAATTGTCTTTTCCCAAGCCCTCTTGTGAGTTCCCTTTGGGGCTATCACAAGATTGACACCAGTGCCAAGCCTCTTGGCTACCTCGATGGCAATCAAAGTCTTGCCACCGCCTACCTGAGTGGCGACAATGCCAGTGCCATCGTTGTCGATGAGCTTCTGGATGTCACTCTCTTGGTAAGCGTATGGCACTAGTGGTGAATCTACCACCCCGTTGTCTCCCAATCGATCTCTGGATACAGGTTCTTTATATAAGACCTAGCTGTATCAAAGTCACGAAAGAACATTGACTTCTGAAACGGGAACTCTTCTTGAGGGATGTTGACACAGACTTCGTAATCTCCACCTGTGTTTACAGCTCGGAGCTGAACCAAAGTGCCAAGCCCTACTAGGTCAAGCATATTTTCGGCGCTGGTGCTCTCGTCCCAAAGGAACATATCCAGCTCCCTTTCTTCTGATAAGTAATACATATCTCTCCTTAGATAGTTGGTGTGTGAACTTCGTATTCATCGCTGTGGTCGAAGTAAGCGTTGGAGCAATCGACACACATTCCTAATTCTTCTTCGTGCAGATCGGTTGCCATTAGTTCTTCACACTCTTTACAAGGCGTTAGACCAGTGTCAACCTGAATAGCACCGTTATCATCACTGAAGATAGCGTCAGGAGCTATCTCCAATATCTTTTTCATTAGTTCGTTGGTATCCATTCTGCTCTCCTTAGTATTCTCTGTGTTCGTATCTGTTGTATTGTTCGTGGCGTAGATAGATATCATCTTCGCCCCCGCTCAAGTTCTGTCCGTAACCAGAGACGGGTGGATACTTCTTGTCGTAAGCTTTGTTCTCGATGTGAACCAGTAGCAGGATGAATATCCAGACCAGCGGTATCACTAGCAATTGCATTAGCTAATTACTTCGATGATGTCCTCCGCCAAGCCATTGCGATAAACCTGTGGCACAACGAACGGGTCACCATCTACATAGATAAGCTCACCATCAACACCAGCTACGATTGCGGAGCCACTTACGGCTCCTGCACCTAGTCCGTTGATTACCAGCTCCCAGCCGTTAGATGTCTCAACCACAGACCAAGTTTTGTCAGCGGATTGCGTGGTGTTTATTGTCCCAGCGGCTTCCTCAAGGATGTCCTGAACTGTTCGATAGTTAGTTGTTCCCATAGCTCTACCGATCTGAGTTCGGGGCACACCGGCTATGTCAGCCAGCTTTACGGAGGTGTTGCGGTCAGAGACATAACTCTCAAGCTTTGAGTCGAGCTCTTTCTGAAGCTCAGCCTCAAAGTTCTCCTTAGCCACTCTGTATGAGGTATGCGAACCGATTACCTTATTGAGCGCAGATTGCGCATTAGGCGATAGCTTTGTCATTAGACACCTTCTTGTTGGTTAGGCGTATTGCATAGCTGTCTCGGATGTCGTCAAGGTCCGACTTAGATATGAACTTGGAATCAACTGAGATGCCAGCTTTGACAACACTGTTGTTATCCAGATCGGTGTCCCAAGAGATGTTGCTTATCCTGAGCTTATACTTCTTGTTCAGTGAGGTTGAACCACGCTCTACCAAGTCCGTTAGGAAGCTGGCTATGCGGTCTACTTCACCTTTTGCGGTTAGTGTGTATTTAGTAATCATAATATATCTCCTTGTTATAGTCCTAGTAATCTTACATTAGTATGTTTTGAAAGAGCGACTCGTTTAGCCGTTTCCAATCTATCGTTTTCGTGTGCGTCTATCACTGTGCTGAAGTCGTCGTCCGTCCAATCATCAGTGTGTATAAGGACAATGTTTTCGGCATTGCCATAGTTTCCATCCTGTGCAAAGTAGTGTTCCATTATTTTTCTCCTAATGTCTCGATGCCGTAAGCGATACTGTAAATCAGTTTCATCTCATTCAGCGGAATGTCTAAGTAGCTAGAGATAACGCTCATCGTCCAATCAGCCAATCTTGGTGACAGGTTTGACTTCATTAGCTCACCAGCGTTTATCCACTCGGTGAAGCCTTCCAGCTCCTTCAGGTTCTTACCGGTCAAGGACATAGCTTCCATATCGGTAATTAGCTCACTGGTGCACTCACCGGAGGTGTCTCCGTTGTAGATGCTGATAAACATCACCGGTGCTTGGTCAGGGGCATAATCATCTATCTTGTCCCAGACTTCTACCTCTAGGTCAGTGATAGTTCTTAGCTCTGCTCTTTTGTCGAGTATGGTCTCTTCTCCTGCTAGCACTCCGTCAATTATTGTCGAGGTGTGCACAAGGGCATCGAGCCTTCCTTCGTGGTATGCCCCCGCTTCGACTTCCTCATTTTCAGAGGCGAGTCTAATAAGCAGCTCGGCTTCCATCTCTCTGGACTTGATATACATCCCCAGATCTTTCATCTTGTTATTCATAAAGCTTCTCTCTCATTCTTGTTTGTGTTACTTCTAATCTTTCTAAAAGGATTGAGAAACCTTCATCTCCGTCCTCACCGCATAGCTCAACAACTGACATCGTGAGCAGGAGCGTGTCGAGTGATACCTCACTGGCAACACCCATCAGTAGCTCCTTGTTAGCCATATTGTCTACCGCTTGCGCAATAACCAGTAAACCGATGCGGTTATCCCTGTTAGTAGCGCTGATACTTTTCTTAGCCATAGTTTTCTCCTTACATTCAATCGTGTTGTGTTTGGTGACAAGAACTGAACCCACCAGCTAATCAGCTTTGGGGAGTCCCCTTCCAGAAACTCGGTCATAGTGTAATCCCTGCCGTAGTAGCCATCGTCCTCCTCAGCGTCCCAATCCTCAGTATCAAGGATGTAGGACACCTCCGACTTATAGAGCTTTTCCATCGGAACCCGTAGGGTGTAGCACAAACCAGTGAGCTGGTCTGTTGCTACAACTACGGCGTTACCGGCGGTGTTGGTCGAGGTAAAGCTATACAAGAGCTTCCTCCTCATCAGGTTCGGATTCTTCGTAACTCGATGCCTCGATCAGCTCACCGTTAGAGGCGGTAATTTTTCCACCCCAACCAGTTTCTTCTTCGTATTCAAGAGCGAAGTATAGCTCTGGGTGCTGAGCAATCATAGTGCCGAACAAAGCCTCCGGAGGTGACCAAGCCGTTGTAAAGGTGTAGAGCAGATTTGTTGGTGGCTGGTGATGTATCTCAATATCGTAAGCATCCCACTTGGTTCCCCAGTTACGGACATTCCAGTGATACCAGCCATCCAGTATCTCAAACTCTCTTGAGATAGTTTGGATGCTTCTACGGTCGTCAGGCAGTTGCTTCGGGTCTTTCTCTACCCCAAAGTAGATGTCACGCATCTCTGGCGCTGGTGATACAAAGTTCCAAAACGAGAACTCGGTGTCGTGGACACCTTCGGTTCGGATTCTCTCTATCACTCCGACATCATTTTTTTCAAAAGACTCGTGATTATCGGCGTGTGGCATTCCAGCCTTTTCTTCAAAGCGCTGAATGTCTCTGGCGCTACCTTCTATTAGAAGTGTGTTGAAACAATGGTTAGGCATTAGTTCTCTCTTTCGTGTTGGTGTTGTGGTCACTGCAATTGCATTCGTGTGAGACAGGGGCTGTTGCTACAGAAACTATAAGAGCTTCTATCTCAACTGATGTTCCGGTGCGTTCTCCGTTATCCCAATCTCTGACCATCAGGTCGCCAGTGACATTGTAATAGCTACCCTTGGATACTTTGCCCTCTAGTGTCTCGGCAAAGCTTCCAAAAGCGGTTACTGTGAACCAGTTGGTTGGTCGCTCAGGAGCGTTCAAGTTTGTTTCAGCAAACCTAAAGCTGATGATCGATTTTCCATCGGTGGTGGTGTGACTTCGTGGAGTGGTTGCTACCATTCCGTAAACTTCAATCTGTGCCATAATTCTTACCTCTTTCGTTTAGGTGTTGGTGTTGGTGTTGGTGTTGTCGTTACTTGACATCTAGGTTGCATTTATCGCAACTAGTTAGTTGCCATAGGTATTTTCCGTTGGTGCAATTTATTGACTTGGCGCAACTGTTACAAAGTGCATAACCATAGCCAAAGTAAATTGGGTAAAACAATATCTCCTGTGTTGCTGTTGCTGTGTTAGTCATTCTGGTTACTCCTTATTATTGTTGTCTCGCTGTGTTGTGATGTCAGCTTATCGACTATTACTCCATAAGTCAAGAAGTAAGCTCCAGCGATTATCAAAAGTGCGGTTGAATCTAATCTCTGGTCGGGGCTAGTAGTCCTCAAGAAGAGGGCTGAAACCGTGCCGAAGCCAATCAGAAAAACTCCTATCCTCTTCATTTTGCCTCCTGTCCAGTAAGGGGTGATTCCTTACGATTGACGGCTATAGTGAACTCGATTGCCAAGTCCAAGTCATTCGCAATCATCGTGAATGCATCAAACAAACAAGAGGTGTAACTAGAGCGAACTGGATAAGGGTTATCCATAGATGTCGCTGGAACAAACTCCATAGTTCCATTTTGGTTCATAGTGACAAAGCCGAGCTGGATATTACTCTCAATAGAACCCAAGTAAATTGTGTCGTAATTCGTGCCAGATTCAATGGTGAGTATGTCGGTCAGAGATCGATTTTTGTCAGTTTGTGGTGCGTAGGTGACTTCTATCAAAGTGCCCTCCTTAGGCTCTGTGAAGCGGAATGAAACATATTCGTGCCGGTGATACATATTCGTGCCAAAAGTGAGACAAACTCGTGCTATGGGGCGTATTTGTTTCAAAAGGGCAAACACTATTTCGGGTAATGCTACATTTTTTATGACATAAAATGCTATTTTATGTTGCGTTTTTTGTAGTGTATAGCGTTGTAGTGTTTTGCCTTTTGAAACATACTCGTCCCAAAGAGGGTGTTTTGGTCTGTTTCGTGAAACAAACTCGTCCCAAAGTTGGAGTTTTCTCACCGTCCCTATGTCTACAGATTATATATATATGTAATGTATAGCATAGTAATACGGGGAGAGAGTGCTGTTCAAAAATTAGCCTTGAACAGTGTAGCCTTCAAAGAGTCCGTAATCTTCCATCTCGTGATGGTCTCCTACGAAGTGACCAGCGGAGTTGAAATACTCTCCGTAGTCATTCACAGTGAGTCCTTCTACATTCGGATAGTCGGCTTCTGCTGGCTTGAGGATAGTTCCCCAAGCAGATTGGAACTGAACATAACGGGGTGTTGTGTTGGAGCTTTTTGTGTCGTTATATTCTGCCCACTCTTCGTCAGAGTATCTTGAGCCAGAGAAGTAGTAATCTTCGTCTAGGTCGCTGATGCTCATTGGATATGTATTTATTGACCCGTTGGTGGAGTTGTGCCCACCAGAGGTCATATTACGGAAGTTTCCATAAGAACCATACCAAGCGCTATCTTCATAATCTGGGTCAAGTGCTGGTATTGCTTGAACGATGTCCATTCGTCCGTTACGGATTCCGATTAGTGTGCGCTCTGGAACTGGCTCGCAATAAACAAGCTCAGTATCTAGACCACTCTTTACCAAAGCACGCATCAAGATATCTTCCGTAGAAGCGAACAGGAATGACCCGTCCTTGAGTTGCGCAATAAATAATGGAGAGTGGCTAATCCTAGCTACCCACATTGTGTTTGTGTCGTTCTGGTCTAGCCAAGCTACAGATGCATCTCCGTCAATCATATTTAGTTTGTCGAAGTTACGGTCATAGCTTTGTAGGATAGCTGGAACAACTGAGGTATCTACTTCTGGAAGTAGGTTCTCTGGGTCGATCTCCGTTCTGATTAGTTCGTGGTTATAGATAACTCCGTTGTGCACCAGAGCAATTGCGTTGTCTGGAGACATTACGGGGTGGTTATTAGCAGGCACGCTGATTGACCCGTGAGTAGCGTATCTGGTGTGCAAGAGAACATCGGTTGACTTGCGAGACATTGCCTTCATAGACAGTGAAGCGCCAGACACGGCTTTCTTGTAAGTTCCGGTGCTGTTAGGCGAACGGAATGCATAGCCAGACGCTTGATTACCTCTTGCGTCTAGTTCTGACAGTATTGAGTTGCTAAGGCTTCTCGGGTTGATAGTTGAGTTTGTTGATAAACTAAATCCTCCAATTCCACACATAAGGCGACTCTCTTTCTGCTTGCCGAGCAAGCGTGTTGTGCACATAGCTGGATTGCTATGCCGTTGAACCTGTTTGGCTCTACCTATAGTTTATAACACTATGTTGCTAAATGTCAACTCAATCTGGATAAAAAGAATGTAGCCAGTGGCTGTGACAGGTAAGGGGGGTCTGTCGATCGACACTAGGGGTATCTACACCACTGGCTACTGATTAGAAGCTTACTAGGTGTCGTTGTGCCTTGTCAAGTAGGTGTGCCGAATTGGGGTCAAATAACCACCAACACGCAGGACATCTTGACCAATTCCGAAAAAGCCACCAACTTGGGGGTGATTACATCGCTATGTCGTAAAACTGCCCCCGTCAAAACTTACATTATTCTCTCTCTCAGTATTTCCCCCCCCGCATTTTGGGTATGTCCTATCTCTCTAGATTATTGGTTGCCTGAACTCGGGGGAGGGAGTCAGGAGGGGTCAAAAAAAGGGGGTCGATTTTACCAAAAGTTATCCCCAAAATCGATCAAAAGCTGTGGATAACTGTTCACCTAAAGTTTGCCAAGTGAACACGGCGCTTTTCACCTGAAACGGCGTTTTAGGCGTAGATTTTACCCAACGCCAAACGGCGTGAAACACGACACTAGGGAGATACCAAATTGCCAACAGTAATGAGCGCCAGAGCAAAAGCCACAACGAGCCAGCCAAGCACGCCAGCGATACCACTAACCGATACGGGATTACTACTCCAAGCGAACAGCGTTAGGGAACAAGGGCGGGTCAGGTTTTGGGGGGCAGAGTTCGAACACCCAGAAGCAGGCAACCACGCCCACCACCTTGACGGGACAGTTCACGAAGCTAAACACGACAGCACAATACCGACAGGGTCAGGCAATTGCGAATGTCAAGCCTGCAACCATTCGTGTGATTGTTCAGAGTGCGACAGGTCGAGCAGATACACCTATTGCAGTAACCGAGCAAATAACGAGGTTGCAACAAAGCCAACCGATAGGGATTGGGGTCGGCACTTAACCGACTACATCGAGGCGCTAGACAAAACGGGACTATCGCCAGAGGATTATCGCTACTGGTGCGGAGATTGTGATGAAACTGATTGTGGGTGTGACGAGGACTATTCCGATGACTTAAGCAATTGGGGGTTTCATACGCACATAGACGCTAGGGATTTGAATTTCCGCCAGGTTGCTTCGGTGGTCAGATTGGGCACAGCGATTATGCGGAATTTTCCCGTGGTGTTCGGGTCTGATGATGACGGATACAACCACCACCACCAAAACGAGGAAGAGCTACAAGAACTAGCAACGAAAGGCGAGTGGCGAGGTCAACGCCCAAGCGTGAACCCAGCAGGCGTTGTCAGGTATCTATCGCTTGAGGAGAGCGACAGACAAGACCCATACGACTATCCATCATCAAGCCAAAAGGCAACGATTGAGTTTCGGACATTCCGGTACACCGACAACCCAGAATTGCACAGCGCCAGAGTTGCAACGGCGAGGGCGATTGTTGACTATGTCAAAAGCGGTCAACCGCTTTTTTACCTAATCCGAGAGAGGAATTTTCAGTTAGTTCTCGAGGCGCTTGAGATAAGCAAGCACTAGCAAAACCGAGATGCCCCGACATTCGTGTCGGGGTATTCTTATGTCCAGATGTCTCCCATTTTTTCGGGGCGCAATCCTGCGGATTGGCTCGCAAGCTCGCAAGCGCCCCGAGAGAACCAAAAAGGAATGCCCCCCGAGGGGCATCGAAAAGCTTTTCTTAGCGCACCTACTAGGCGGTAAAGAAATCATTTTATTTGGGTGTCTCCAGTCTATATAATACCTTCCCCTACCGTATGTACTTCAGCCAGATTTACAGTGATTCCCCTCCCTGCGTGATAGGATACTGGCATGAACGAAATTACAGTGAGAATCACTCAGGCAGACGATAGCCTAGATTCTTTGGAAATGCAAATAGAGTTAATCGATCCCGCAGGAGAGGATGACTTCGTTGATGTCTGGGCAGTCACCCTCTATAGAAACATGGAAGCTGAGTACGATGGCTACTTTGAGATAGCAACCCACAGCGACGAGATGGATGTTATTACTATGGCGTTCCTAGCAGTTGGTTCAAAGTAAAGTTTTACCCAAACAGCAACTCTAAAAAATTTCCCGTATGATTTTTTAGAAAAACCAAACAAGGAGAAGAAAATGTCACGTGGATTAACAGAGGAAGCCGCCCCCCAAGAAGAGCCTGCAACATTAGCAGAGGTAGCCGACATTGTGTTTGGCACAGCTCTATACCTAGAGACGCTGGAAAAGAAGCTAGATGAGGTTTTGACGCTTTTAAGGGCTAAAGACAAGGTATAATTAGATCATGTCACAAAATCCAGTCTCCCTACTAGACGAGACGCTTATTCGAGCAGCTGCCGCTGGTAAGTCAGGCGACGAGATGCAAGAGCTGACGGGTATACCTGCAGCTCAAGCTGTGATGCACATTAAGCAACTCCTGTCACGTCGTGATATCTGGTCAGAGGTGGAACGCCGACAGCTACTGCTCTATGAACTAAACGAGCTAAAGGACAGCCTGACTGCCCGTGCTGTTGAGATGCAGGACGAGGACTCAGCTAGGCTGCTGCTAAAGGTGCTTCAGGAGATTGGTCGAAGGCTAGACCAAGAGAACATAAAGCTAGAGCACGATGTTATAAGACTTAGTGAGTATCAAGAGCTTGTGCTACTGAAGGCAATGGATGCGGCGTTGAACTTTGCAAAGGGCGAGCTGTTGTCAAGGTACCCAGAAGTTCCAAAGGGTGAGCTTGATGAGCTAGTAGTTGAAGGATTGGTTAAAGCCAAGTACGAACTAGAGCAGGAACGGGATGATAACTAATGCCACTATACGAGTATGTGTGCCCTTGGTGCGAAGAAAGAGTTGAGATCAGTCACTTGATGGTTCACACGCCAGAGGTGTATTGCCCAGTGTGCGTAAGAGTAATGAACAAAGGGGTATCAGCCCCGCAGATTACTTTTAACGGAACCGGCTTCTATAGTACGGATAAAACCCAAGCATGATTGAAGGTGCAATTGACGGTGTTGTTGCGGAGATGCGTCGCCGTAGCAAAAACTCAATGTACCTCAACGACCCAGTTGCTTGGGCATCTGATGTAGTTGGCAAGCACATGTGGTCTAAGCAAGCTGAGATCGCTGGAAGCATTGTTGACAACACACACACTGCCGTGGTAAGTTGTAACGGAGCTGGCAAGAGTGCAACCGCTGGCATCTTAGGTGCTTGGTGGGTTGCAGTGCACGACCCTTACGAGGTTGCAATGATTGCCTCAGCTCCTACTTACCCTCAGATTGCTCGTGTGTTATTCCGTGAGCTAAAAGACAACTACAAGGCAGCAGCCATCAGAGGCTTCAAGCTGCCCGGGCACATCAACCAGTCAGAAGAGTGGAAGCTTGACGATGAGTTTGGAACGCTGCTTGGTTTCGGTAGGCGACCTTCTGACACAGACATTGTTTCTGCCTTTCAGGGTATCCACCGTAGATACGTATTTGTAATCCTTGACGAAGCTGGTGGTATCCCAGTAGACCTATACACCGCTGCTGAGGCGGTTACAACCTCCGCTGACTCTAGAGTGTTAGCAATTGGTAACCCTGACCGCAGAGGCACAGAGTTCCACAGAGTTTTTCGTGAAGACGATACTTGGAACAAAATAAAAATTTCGGCTTTCGATTCTCCAAACTTCACAGGCGAGTGGGTTCCAGAAGAAGTGAAGCCGCTCTTGATCCAGCAGAGCTGGGTTGACAGGCAGAAGATTGCTTGGGGCGAAGACTCTGCAAGATTTAAGTCCAAGGTGCTGGGCGAGTTCCCAGACGAGGACGACACTGCATTCTTTAGCCAGACCGCTCTTGATAAGTCTGTTGACGCTGAGTTTGAAGAAGATTCAGAGATAGAAATAGTAATGGGCGTTGACCTTGCCCGCTTCGGTGAGGACGACAGTGTTATCTACACCAACCAAGGTGGCAGACTGCGGAAGCATTCAACTTGGAGCAAGGCTACTTCGGTTGAGAGCGCCAACAGGGTTCACCAAGCTGCCATTGAGCTAGGAGCCAATCAGGTTCGAGTTGACGGCGCTGGACTAGGTGGACCTGTCATCGACCAGTTGGCTGTTCTTGCTGACGATAAGTACACTGTTATATCTATGATGGGTTCTGCTGCCTCGCCAGACAGGACTAGATGGTTCAATGCTCGTGCCTATAATTTCGACTCCCTTCGGGAGCAGATGCTTGAAGGTCAAATTGACATCGACCCTGATGACAAAGACCTGATGGATGAGATGATGATGCTTAGATATAAGTTCTCATCTCTTGGTTCTATTCAGATAGAGTCCAAAGACGACATGAAATCCAGAGGAGTTCACTCTCCTGACAACTTGGACGCTGCTGTTTACGCATCTGTGGACCTAGATAACATCTTTAACTCTCCATTTGGCGACTCAAAGGTTGGCGACAGGATACTTATGGACCCAGAGATTCAGTTCCAAAGTGAATCTTTCTATGGTTCTTGGGTATGGTAGACTGCTTTTACATACTTTTTAAGGACTTTTAGTGGCTGATTCAGACTTTTTAGCAGACTTTCAAGCAATGTCATCAGAAAACGAATTACTTCGTGAGTCTTATGCTTCAATGGCTAGTGCAATCCTTTCCTTCGATGATGAGGGTTGGAATCCAATTGGCGCTCAATACGGTGTCAATGGCTTCACTCTTACCGAACTTAAAATCTCTGCAGCTAAGATCCGTGAGGTAACAGAGGGAAACCCTCTACTAAAGCGTGGTTCTGCTATGAGAACAAGCTATATCTTCGGTCGTGGCGTTGTCTTTGGTGACCAGCCACCCAGAGTGCGCAGGATTATGGAAGACCAGCAGAACCAAGACGTTCTGTTTAGCGCCGAGGCTCAGATGATTAACGAGCGTAGCCACTTTACTGATGGTCAGTTCTTTATCCTTGCCGACAACAAGACTAAGCAATTGCAGCGAATCCCTTTTGAGGAGATTACTGGTGCTGTGACTGACCCTGATGATTCAGAACGCATTAGATACATTCGCAGGACTTGGACTAGAACTGATGTAAATTTCCCAACTGGTCTTGAGACTTCTTCAGCCAGAGATGTCTGGTATCCAGTTGACACCTACAAGCCTTCAGGCAGGTTCTCAACGACTATTATGAACCAGCCAGTAGACGGCACCAAAGTTATGTTCTACAGCCGTGTCAACCGACGTGGTGGACGGATATGGGGTGTCCCTGATGCACTGCCAGCTCTACCTTGGGCTCACGCTTACAACGAGTACCTAAAGGACGGCGCAAGAATGCTAAAGTCCTTGTCGATGTTTGCTTGGCAACTAAGGTCAAAGACAAAGACTGGTGCGACTGCAGCTGCGGCTTCTATTGCAACCAAGGCTACCGCTGGCTCAACTGCAGTGATGGGCGACGGTATGGAGCTAAGCTCAATGCCTAAAGGAAACAATGTTGACTTGAGCACAGGAAGACCGCTTGCGTCTATGGTGGCTTCTGCTCTAGAAATTTCAGTTGTTGCACTACTCAGCGACCCGGGAGGGTCTGGCTCTTACGGAACCGCAGCTACTCTTGACGCTCCAACCGTAAAGGCAATGGAGTCTCGCCAAGCTGTGTGGACTACTTTCTATCGCAGGGTTCTAGTGTGGATGGGCGCAAACACCGTAGACATTAACTGGCCCAAGATTGAGATTGAGCCATCACAAAGACTTATGCAAGCTCTTGCACTAGCTCGGGAGACCAACGCAATCTGGAGCGACGAGTATCGTGCTGCTGTTCTTGAAACGCTTGATGTTCCTAAGTTGCATTCAGGTGTTCCACCTATTGACGACCCTGAATCTAATGACAGCCCGATACCGGGTCAGGGTAACGATGGAGCAGTCGGATCGATGCAGGATAATGCAAACGATCTGCGTGATGCCGACAGCGAATAACCTGCGCAACCAATTGCTTATGGTATGATTTGTAATAGATAATTCTGTTATGGAGCATTATGACCACTAAGCTGTCCGAGTCTCTTGGCTTTGAAGCCAACGAGTCTAAAAATAATAAATGGCACGTTAAAGTTATTCAGTCCGGTTGGGGATCTTCTGGCTACTATGGCCCTGACATGCTGCGTGAATATGGCCCCGGTGTTTTTAAAGCCGGAACCAAAGTCTTTATGAATCATCCGTCTTACTCTGAGTCGAGCGACAGACCAGAACGTGACGTACACCAGCTTGCTGGAAAACTTGTAACAGATGCAGTGTTCCGTGAAGACGGACTGTTTGCAGATGTTCAATTTTACTCTCACTACGCTCCAGCAATAAAGGAAATGTTCAATGACGTGGGTCTTTCGATTCACGCCATGGGCAATTCTTATATTGGAGAAGCAGAGGGTAGAGAAGGACCAATCATCGAATCGTTAGTGGACGATCCACTAACCAGCGTTGACGTGGTAACTGTTGCTGGCGCAGGTGGCAAATTTGTCACCCTGCTTGAAAGTTACAGAAATAAAGGTGACGTTACCAATGTGGTAGCAGAATCCGAAACGGAAGGAACAGAAATGTCAATAACAAAGGAAGAATTTGATTCTGCAATTGCAGAGCTCAAAGAAACCCTCGTTGACGCTCTAGCCCCTCTTCGTGAGTCGGTATCGGTTCTCGTCGAGGCAGTTACCCCTGCTGATGAAGAGGCCGTGGAGGACGAAACTCCTGCCATTGACCCAGTAGAGGTAGCGGAGAAGTTTAACGAGTCAGGACTTCCCAAGGTTGCACTTAACCGTGTAGCTGAGGCAATGAAGTCTAAAGAAAACACCAAAACCGTAGAGCAGCTAATCGAGTCAGAGAAGGCATACGCCGACTCAATTCGTGAAGGCTTTGTTTCTGAGGCAGCATCTGTTGCCGACGTAAGCGGTGTTGTACACGAGGCAATTGCCTCTTCAGCCACCGATGAGTTTGACGCAGTTGTGTCACGCATCAAGAGAAAGTAAGGATAGTAAATGTCAACTAACGAGATTTACACAAAAGGCAGCGAACTTGTTTTCCCTGTGCACACTACTGTAGAATCTAATGATCTTGTGCAGGTAGGAACAATTATCGGAGTATCACAAAACGGAGCTGTTACTGGCGAAGATGGCGATACTTACTCCACACTAAAACTAGACGGCGTATTTGCGTTCACCATCAAAGATGGTGTAACCCTTGCAGCTGGCGATGTTTGTTACGGTGTTGCAAACGGCACAAGCGGAATCGTTCCTGAGGTTACCGCAACTGATACAGAGAAGCTTATCGGAGCTGTTGTGAAACTAGGCAACGTTTCTGGTACCGCTCTTGTCCGTCTAATGCAGTCCGTCTAGTCGAAAAAGGAATATTAAAATGACTAAAAACATAACTCCACGCCAGCTAGAAGCAGCTAAGCTCCTTGAAGGAGCTCTACGAGGCGACCGTATGGACAAGATTAAGCTTCAGGAAGGTATCGCAACAAGCGACCTACCAGAGCTACTAGTCCCTACTCTAAACAAGATTCTTCTTGAAGAGTACGCAGCAACCCCAAAGGTCTGGGACCAGTTCGCTACCAGTTTGGTAGTTGACGACTTCCGTCCAGTAACCTTCCAAGCATTGAAGTATGACGATGCTGGTAACGACAACCAAGGTGACACCTTCCGTGAAGGTTCACTTCCAACTGTAGGCGAGTACGACGAGTACCCAACTGCCGGCTGGTTCTCAGTAACTGAGCAGACCATGCAGGTAAAGAAGGCTGGTCAGAGGATTCGCTTCTCATGGGAGTCAATCGTAAACGATGGTCAGATTGGTCTACTAGAGCGTCTACCTATCGAGCTTGCACTAAAGGCAGCTGGAAAAGAAGACGAAGAAGTAACCAAGCAGCTTGTTGGTGCATCTGGTCTAAACACTGGTAACTTCAAGAGTGCAAACCAGAACCTACTGACTGGAAACCCAGCACTAACACTAGAGTCCCTAGAGGACGCTATTGAAGCTGCTAACATCCAGACATACAACGGCAACCAGATCACTCCTGTGACCCAGTTCGCTCTTGTTATCCCTCGTGCACTTGAAATGACTGCAAGGAAGATTCTTTCTGTGCAGGAAGTTCGCAGCGAGAACACAGTTGGTTCAATTGCAACCACAACCATTTCCGGAAACCCAATTGGTACTCAGGTAGTAATCGTGGTTGACGACTGGTTGACCAAGATTAACTCTGGTGCTGCAGCCTACTGGTTCCTAATTCCAGTTCCTAACCAGCAGCTAAACCCAGCTGTTGCGCTTGGATTCCTACGTGGATACGAGGCTCCTGAGCTTCGCATCAAGTCAAACGGTGGAATGTACATTGGCGGCGGAGAAGTTCCAGCCCGTGAAGGTTCATTCGACAATGACGACTGGGAGATGAGAATCCGCCACATCGCTACTGGTGGCTTCATCGTTCCAGCGGGTACCATGGCTTCAACAGGAGCCGGTTCTTAAGAACTAACTCCACCCAAAAGCCCCTCAGGAAACTGGGGGGCTTTTGCTATACTTGATATACCCTAAAAACCCCGATTGGAAACTAAAAATGGTAACTGTTTACACACTCCCTAACTGCCCACAATGCGATACTACAAAAAGATTTTTAACTAGAAATGGGATTGAGTACTCAGAAATTGATCTAAGCGCAAACGAAGAAGCTCTAGAAAGAATTAAAGAAATGGGCTACACAGCTGCTCCAGTTGTCGATGTTAAGGGTGGTAAAAACTGGTCTGGGTTTAGAGATGAAAACCTAAAGACTTTAATCATGTAGTGTGCTACAATTAGTGCAGGTAGCTCCTCTCTCCTTGCTATCTGTGTTGTGTGAGAAAACCGCCTCTGTTGAGCAATCCAGAGGCGGTTTTCCTTTACTAAGGTATAATGGGATAATGATTATCTGGCCAGATTCCAACCTGCCCCCGCAGTCAGTCGAATGGGCTGACAAAGTTGAAAAAGAAGTCAACCGCATTGAGAAAAAAGTCGTTGGCGGAAGATCTAATCCTGCTAGTGGGGCTTCTGGTCCTCAGGGACCCCAAGGTCCTGATGGCGCAAAAGGTGAAGACGGCGAACAGGGCATTCAAGGCGAGCAGGGCGAACAGGGCGAGCAGGGCTTAGCTGGAGAAGACGGGCAGACTGGCGAACAGGGAGCTCAAGGAGAAGTAGGACTTGACGGTGAAAACGGAGTCAACGGACTTGACGGTGAAAACGGAGTCAAAGGCGACAAAGGTGACCAAGGAGAACAGGGCTTAGTTGGACCCAAAGGTGACAAAGGCGACAAAGGCGACAAGGGTGTTAGTGGTAATGCTGGAGAACGAGGTCCTGTTGGAGAAGCTGGTTCAGACGGATTAAGCGCCTACGAGATCGCAAGTGCTGCCGGCTTTACTGGAACTGAACAAGAGTGGCTTGACTCTCTTAACGGAGACATCGGCCCAGAAGGACCAAAGGGAAAATCAGGAAGCTCTGGTAGCAGTGGCTCTGACGGGCTTACTGGCTTAAGCGCATATCAGGTTGCTCAGCTAAATGGTTTTACTGGTACTGAAGCACAGTGGCTTGCTAGTTTGGTAGGACCTCAAGGGGCTACATTGAGCACGAACTTAGACGCAGGTACTGCTAATGAGATGTATTTTGGAATCAACACCATAGAGTGCGGAGTGTATAATAGTGTGTACGGCGGATTATTGCCCATTGATGGCGGAAGTGTGTAATGGCAACTAGAATACAATTCAGACGGAGCCTTTCGGGTGAGTGGACTGCAGGGAATCCAATTCTGGCGCAGGGTGAACTCGCCATTGAGCTTGACACCAGCCGCTTTAAAATAGGTGATGGTATTGAGGCGTGGAACGACCTGCCTTACGGTGGTATAGACGGTGAGCAAGGCGAACAGGGCATTCAAGGCGAGCAAGGCGACCAAGGTATCCGAGGTGTCAAGGGAGATACTGGCTCACAAGGTATCCAAGGAGAAACAGGCGCTACTGGAGCAAACGGAGCCACTGGTATTGAGTGGCAAGGGACTTGGGATAACACTACTGACTATGTAGACAATGATGCTGTTTACTATAACGGAACTTCATGGTTTGCTTCAGGAGACCCAACCGTCGGAGAAGAACCAACTGACAGTGCTGCCAACTGGTTTCCATTAGCAATCCAAGGTGCAACTGGTTCACAGGGCATACAGGGCATACAGGGCGAACAAGGCATTCAGGGTGAGCAAGGTATACAGGGCGAAACCGGCACATTCGATGGAACAGTAATCGATGGCGGAAACGCCTAGAAATGGTAGAATAAGAAAATGGCCCTACCCACAAACATTAGTCATGGAACTGTAGTTGCACAGTTTCTACTAGCCTACTCGGACGGTTCGGACGTAGACCCACGCCCAGACGGTGTTCCAGCAAAAGGAACGCTCTACTTTAGAGCCAGCCCAATTAAACTTCTTGACGTATCTTCCGATCCTAACCCAGTAACAATTCTTCCTGCAAATGTAGAGTGCTCTCTTGATGCAGACGGCTACCTACTTGGTGGCGATGGCACTAAAGGCGTAAGACTTGTAGCTACAGACGACACAGACATAAACCCAGTTGACTGGACTTGGGCAGTTGACTTTAGGCTCACAGATGCTAACAATGTGCCAGTACAAGTTCCTTCGTTTAGCTTTGAACTGCCCTCTGACACAACCGTAGACCTTACCACCGTAAGCCCTGTAGCGTCTGCTAACGGGACTTTCTATATAATTGGGCCTGCTGGACCTGTGAATGTTTTAGATGTCGGCACAGTAACCACACTTGACCCCGGCACTGACGCAACCGTGGGGATTACGGGTACCTCTCCAGAGCAAACAATAAACTTTGGAATACCCTCAGGTCCTGCGGCAACGATAGCTGTCGGCACAGTAGATACTGTTGCTCCCGGCGAACCTGTCACAATTGAAAACTCTGGGACAACCTCCGAGGCAGTGTTTGACTTTGAGATCCCTCAGGGCGCTGCAGCCACTGTAGCAATAGGCAACGTGTCTAGTGTTACAAACGCCACACCAGCCACAGTTTCAAACACTGGCACAAACACCGAAGCAGTTTTTGACTTTCAGATACCAGCAGGTATCCAAGGTATCCAAGGTGAAACTGGGAACACTGGAGCAACTGGACTTAACTGGCAAGGCAACTGGGACAACTCAGTTGACTATGTAAACAACGATGCTGTGTTCCATAACAGCGCATCTTGGTTTGCGTCTGGCAATCCTCCTGTTGGAGAAGAGCCATCCTCATCTGCAGCTAACTGGTTTACCCTAGCCCTTCAGGGCGAGCAGGGAATCCAAGGAGATGCTGCAACTATTGCCGTAGGAAACGTCTCTACTGGTAATGCCGGCTCCTCTGTGCTGATTAGCAACACTGGAACCAGCGGTGCTGCCGTGTTTGACTTCACAATTCCTAAGGGTGACACTGGTAGCTTAGGAGCCCTTAGCGCCACATCTCCAATAGTTTACAACTCTGGAAGCTCCACAATCTCGCTTGACCAAGATGCTCTTGTGATAGATGGTGGTACAGCGTGATAGAATTAAACTTGAATTTAAGGACTGATTAATGCCAGCACAAACTGTCATAAAACTGCGTAGAGATACGGCTGCTAACTGGACCAGTACTAACCCAACCCTTGCGGCTGGTGAAGCTGGCTTCGAGTCAGATAGCAACAAGCTTAAAATTGGTGATGGCTCAACTGCTTGGACTTCACTGGCTTACGCATCAAGCGGTGCGTCTGTAGAAGTTTCAGACTCAGCACCATCGGATGCAGAAGCAAACACTCTTTGGTGGGATTCTGCAAATGCAATCCTGTACATTAGATATGATGAATTTTGGGTCGAAGCAGTTGGTTCGCTGGTAGGACCAGCAGGTGAAGCAGGAGCTGCATTAGCAAACATTGACGGGGGAACCCCCTCTACAAACTATACTGGGATAACATCGATTGACGCTGGAGGCGTGTAATGGCAATTAACATTCAACTTAG
>Ga0307982_1000201_pt1 | contig 46039 bp, 36 predicted proteins | sample OrgLakmetagen989_FD_201847 | JGI IMG/M metagenome (GOLD analysis project Ga0307982, IMG submission 201847) | Saline water microbial communities from Organic Lake, Antarctica - #989 | ecosystem: Environmental > Aquatic > Non-marine Saline and Alkaline > Saline | place: Antarctica: Organic Lake... | reverse complement strand
AAGTATATCTAATGCAATACAATATAAATATATTTTGGTTTGATATATTCATTTTTGATTAACACTACAAATTTTATGACATTTATTTTCTTTTACATTATAATTTTACATTATAATTTTACATTATGATTTTGTAATATTGACTATCTAAATATATAACTTTTTTAATTAAAATACATATGGAATATATTTGGGACTATCATATTTATACATATTTACCTGAAATTGTCCATTATATGCCGGCAAACTTACTTTTTCACCATCATTTAACTCATCCGTACCATGATCGTCATCTGTTTTCCTACCATTATGAGTAAATGGGATCTTAACACTATGGAATTTATCACTAGATACATAATAATTCCATTTACTACCCCCTGCATGTGTTGGACGCCCAAATATTGGTATAATAACGCTATCATTACCACTTCCAATATTGCTACTTTCACTAATTACATTATCCTTATACATATACCCTACCTGTTGATAACCTCCGCTAGTACCCCTAGTTGGCACATTTATTGGTATCCCATATGTACCCTCAAAACTCCTCTCCGGTGGCAATAATGGATTAATTACCCTTTCATGGTTTTTCCTATTTATATAATCCCATTGAGATAACCTATTATAGTTTTCAGCCACTTGGCTATGCGTACCACCCAATTGGCTACTGTTAACTATTGGACGATTTGGACCATGATTGTGGGTATTTGTTGTAAGATTCGGAATATCCGAGTGTATAGATGTAAGATTGGGTGTAAGATTGGGGTTAAGGTTGGAATTGTGGACAGAGAATAATTGACGTTGGGTTTCACGTGTTTGCAAAACTAGATATATAACAATAGCTAGCATAACAATAGCACCTAGATATAATATTGTGTTAGCATCTACCATAACACCACCGTGTTGGTCAACGCTTGGGGTACCATTTATAGGTTGATATCCGGCGCCCTTTTGTACACCTGGTTTAGTCAATCTGCGTTTTAGGCTACGTTTATGTTGTTGTTGTTTTTTGGCATTAGCTAGCTTAGGCTTAGAGCTATGTTGGGTGTCAGAAGCTTTAGTTTTGGGATTAGCTTTGGTGGTGGATGATGGCATTTTTAATAGTTTTTAATGGGTATAGGTATCGGTATAGGTATAGGTATCGGTATAGGTATAGGTATCGGTATAGGTATCGGTATAGGTATAGGTATCGGTATCGGTATAGGTATAGATATAGGTATAGGTTTTAAATATATGGTTTCGGAAGTTAGTATTTAGTATTAAGTAGTATTTATAAAATATTAATATAATTTAAGTTTTATTGTATTCAAAAAAAAACATTATTTAAATAAAATACAGTATTTAAATAAAACAATAGCTAGATACACATAACAAACTAATTAAATATAAACTGAACGCTAAATATACATATACATATATAACAATAACTATATACATAACACACATATAAATAACACGCTAGATATATATACCACATATATACCATAACAAATTAATTACATATAAACTAGATCTAGATAAGATCTAGATAAGATAAAATGAAAAGTTTAGTATTATTATTGTTTGTAATTGGGATTGTAATGTTAACAACTGGCTATCAACGTAAAATGCTAAAAACATACGAAATAGAAAAACAAGTTGAATATAGGTTTATACCTCGTTCTATATATGATCAACAAATGTCAGCACCCACCGTAACAAAATCGTTTTCCGATATGTTCGAACGTCAACCAATATTTATGACATCTCCTTATACATAGACATAGACATAAAAGTAAACATATTCCAATAATCATAACCAATGGGTGAAGTATAAATATTAGCGGTAACGTTATGTTTGCGGTTGCATATTTAGACGGCGTATAATATAATGATATAACCCAGTTCCGTTATTTTTGGTCAAAGATTTTTTTAATAAAATATTATTTAATAAACTTTTAATTGCCTTTTTACCATTTTCATTATTTTCTTTCATTGTTTTAGCGTTTCCCTGTGTTGTCATTTTTTTTATAATATCAACATAACATTTAGCCTCAGATATTTTGCAATTAATTACATAATATTTATTTACATCTACAGCGTTTGTCACTATATCAATAATTAAAAATATTGCCCCATTTGTTGCTATCTCACTGCAATTAATATTTACTGTAGATTTTATAGTTGGCGGAATAACAATAATTTTATCTAGTCGTTTATTTGTAAATAATAATTTATCTACTAAGGTTGTTAACTCATTTTTTGCATTAGTTTCAAATGGTATTGTATGATTACTCATTTTATGTAATTCATCAATTATATTTGTTTTCTCATACGTTATAACATCACGTATACCACTTTCTATCTCATTAATACTATTTTTACTATAAAACTGCTTTTTAACCTCACTAACATAATCTAACGCGTACGTATTTCTACTCCTATTAGTAGGATATTGTGTATTATGTGTATAAGGTATACGTGCACCGTTGTAATTGATAGTGTTAAGCTTACTATTAAGTAGCACTAGCCCATTACTGCTATCATTATTAGCGCCTGTAATATTAATATTAAATAATATATCAGCTAAATATTTAGCTATAGCATCAGTATATATATTATAATTATTATTTTTATTCTTATCCTTACCATTTAAAAAGACTTTACGCTGTTCCTTACTCATTTTTTTATAACAATGTTTAATTACCCTTAATATGTATTTATGCAATGCTGTCATTATAGTTGCCTTATTTTTATCTATTTTCGGTTTATCTTTTTTGTAATCCTCTTTAGATTGCGTTGATTTTGGTAAATTATCACTGGGTTTTTTTGATTTAGGTTCTAATTTTTTTTTATTTGGATTTGATCCAAATCCAAAAAATCCACTTCCTACTTGTCTTTCAATACTGTCAATAAACAATTTATCATATATATTTTCAACTAACTTATTAGCTTTAATTATTTCCTCTATATTATTCAATGCTAAATATCCAATACCACCTGCTTTTTGTGTTCTTGTTTTATTACTATTCAACTTTAACTTTAATTTACCATTTTTTTTGCTTCTAGTCTTTCGCTTACGTGTCATATGTCTAGATATATCCATATCTAATTATCCCTAACTATATACTTTACTATATATTATTATGGGTATTATTATGGGTATTATTATGGGTATTATTATGGGTATTATTATGGGTATTATTATGGGTATTATTATAATTATAATATTTCTTTTTATATTTATACAATATTGTATTTAATAACACTTTACTAACTAGCTACTATTTAATAACACTTTACTAACTAGCTACTATTTACTAATATAAATAACATTAATATAAATAACATTAATATAAATAACATTAATATAAATAACACATGAAAAATTAAAAAAAATATCCCTAATTAAAATATCCCAAAAATACAATACTACAAATAAAACATTTATCTAACTAGCCTAACTATCCTAACTAACAATATATATACATACAACATACAACATACTATTACTTTTTACGTGCCATCCATGGATCCGAATCACCACCCGGCCCCGCTAGTGCATTAGCCAATTGTGAATTACGCGCCGTCTCTGCAACTCGTTCAGCCACCTGTGCCTTTAATGTCTCTCTCTCCAATGTCGATGCCGCATATTTCAACTTATCGTCCAAATCCGGATTCGCCGAAGGCAATGATGGATCATCCCCCACCGCATCATTGTATACTCCATTTCCCACACTAGTACCCTCACTATCATCCACATCTAAATTAGCTGCCCTAGACGTTTCGCTTATAGCCTCCCTTATCTCGCGTTTCTCAGCATCTAGCTGTTTCTTAGTTAACTCATTCTGTCGCATCTGTTGTTCCACTTGACTCTGTCGCTGTTCATCAAAGTGTTGCTTGCTACTATCCTGGCTATGCTGGTATTCGCTCATTAATGTGTTCAAATCATCATTCAAATACTGCACCTTGTTCGTGTCCATCTTGTTGCTCTCCGGATGCCATGACAACCAATAACCCACTTGTCCAACAAATACATCATGTGCAGTATCCATACGCTGTAATGCCGTTGCTCGTGTTCTAGCCTCCTCTAAATTATTAAATACACCCCTTACCTTTACACCACGTACACTCGTCTGGTAATTATTTTGTGCATCAAACTCATTTTGTAACCGCGAGCCATCCTTGAATTCATAATCTGCATAACGTTCCTTCCATTCCGGATATACTACCTCATTATATTTAAATACCCTTCGCATTCTCTTCTGCAAATCAACAACCGATGTCAACGGTACGGTATCATCATCTGTTGAGTCCAATATTTTACCTAGAAATTCCGTTAAAATCCTATTGTATTCTTGAATAACATGTTGATGGTAATGATAGAAAAACCATTGTTCCTTATTGACCAATACCTTTTCCGGGCTCAAAAAACTAATACATACATAATCTTGCCCCGGTAGTGGTGGATCTTCCTTCAATCTATCAACCTTAACATGCTTACTTTTATTTGTTGATGGATCAACTAAAGCACCTTTTTCACGAACTCCATCATTTCCACCATTATCATTACCACTACTTGCTACCTGTGCATTGGGTTTTTTAGTTTTTACTGCTTTCGGCTTAGTACCCTTTACAACCATTATATATCTATATAATTATTATAGTTATTATAATATATTTATGCTATCCGTTTATATGTATATGTATATGTATATGTATATCTATATGTATATGTATATGTATATGTATATGTATATCTGTATCTGTTATAACTTGTGTATAAATTATATGTATATCTGTTAGAACTTGTGTATAAATTATATGTATATTGGTGTTATGTATTGGTGTTATATATTGGGAGTTATGATAATTAATATTAAATAATAAACAATATACCTAGGCTAAGTTAAAAAAAAAATAATCAAATCATAAAAATCAAATCATAAAAATCAAATCATAAAAATCAAATCATAAAAATCAAATCATAAATAATATGTTATCTAGCTTATGTTATCTAGCTTATGTTATCTAGCTAATGCTATCTAGCTAATGCTATCTAGCTAATGCTATCTAGCTAATCTCATTCATATATAATATATAATTCACGGTTATAATGCTTTTGCTACAGTACTATTATTATGCGTTTGTTGCGCCCGTCCACTTGGGTCATAATTAACACCATTCCAATCCATTCGCGGTGTCCATTTCTGTACCGTCATATCCCAATTCTTACCCGGGTATAAATCCTCAAATATTGCCCTATAATAATACTCCTCCTTATTTACTGGTGTGTTAAACGGATACTTATACTTAGCCAACTCCAACATTATATCCGTCACGCTATTCTCCGCATTCAACTTCAACATATCTATCCATGCATAACCCACACCATCACTAAATTGCTCTTTTTGTCTCCATAAAATAGAATTCGGTAGCCACGGGTTTTCTCTGTCATTAAATGCCTCCCTCAATATCCATTTTTCCACCCCATTTGCCCTCATCAACTTAGATGGTACCTTATGTAAACCATAACTTACAAGTGCCTTATCCTCAAATGGTACACGGGCCTCCAATCCCCATGCCATTGTGCTCTTGTTTGCCCTCAGATTATCCGCATATTGTAAGTTTGCCAAACGTTGTCGGCGTTCTTCCTGATGCGATTTATTATCTGGGGCCTGTAGAAAATATAGATAACCACCAAATAATTCATCGCTGCCCTCACCTGACAATACCATTTTAATACCCATTGCCTTGATTTTACGTGCTAGCAAATACATTGGCGCACTAGCCCTAATTGTCGTTACGTCATATGTTTCTAAATGCCAAATCAAATCCCTAATCGCATTCTTTCCTTCCTCCACTGTAAACTTTAACGTGTGATGTTTAGTATCTAGAAATTCTGCCACCTTTTCCGCTGCTTCCAAATCCGGGCTGCCCTCTAAACCAATTGAAAATGTTGAAATACGACCAAAATCTTTCGGATTAATACCGTACTTAGATGGTATATGTCCGCTAGCAATTCTAGTAACAATACTTGCCACTAAACTACTATCTAGGCCACCACTTAGTAATACGCCAAATGGCACATCTGTCTGCATACGTTTGTCTACTGCATCTATCATATATTGTCTTACCATTGCACAATGATCAATACATATAGTGGCTAGGTTTGGCACTTTATTGTTATCCCAATCATTCTGGTCACATAAATTGTTATAATCCTCACTATCTTGTAACTTTTCTGCATCCAAATCGGTATAATATTTTACTGGCGTTGGTAATCCTCTAATAATAGAATTAATATACATGAAATGACCCGCAGGAAATAAGAACGGTGTAATATTACTGTCAAAACCCTTCATCTCACTTGAAATATGATATATACCACTTTGATTGAAACCATAATATAATGATGTAATGCCTAGCGGATCACGTGCAACTAGTGTTTTTTCTGTGCTTTCATCATATAGGACAAAACTATACATACCATCTAGCATACATAACATTGCGCATATACACTCATTATATTGTGTGTCGTAATCACTAAATTTAGTTATACCATGCACATATATCCTAGTATAATAAATATATAATGGGATAATAACTTCACAATCTGACCCCGTCATATACTCATATTTACCATACTCTTCTTCCTCCCACAATTTATCAATAGTTTTCTTCAATTCCTTATGGTTATATATCTCACCATTTACCGATAATACTATTTTTTTGCCGTGGTTGTCATATATTAATGGTTGGCCACCACTTTCAGGATCAATAATAGATAAACGATGGTGTGATATATATACTCGGTTATTTCTATACTCGCCTTCCCAATCCGGTCCCCTATGACGCAACATTTTTTGGTCTTTTTTTCCCAATATAACTGCATCATTATGCTCTTCTTCATTATAATTATTGGATTCTATTGGTTTTCCATCTCTACCTGTTACATCTATAGTATTACATGATATAATTGCATAAATTCCACACATTCTATGTTTTATAGGTTTATTTAGCGTTAATTATTTTTAATTGGCGTTAAATTTGTATATTAGTTTGTATATTAGTTTGTATATTAGTTTGTATATTAGTTTGTATATTAGTTAGTATATTAGTTAGTATATTAGTTAGTATATTAGTTTGTATATTAGTTAGTATATTAGTTAGTATATTAGTTAGTATATTAGTTAGTATATTAGTTAGTAAATGTAAAATATATAAGTTATTAGCTAGATTCAATTTTGTATATATTGCATATTTCAAATATCTTAAAATAGCTAAAATAGCTAAACAATTCAAACAAATTCAAACAAATACTAACTAGAGCCAATATGCGCCAATATACCAATATTATGCTAATATGATACTAATATGATACTAATATGATACTAATATATTTTAACTATATGTATCGTAAAACTGTAATTCACGTTGTCTATCTTTCATATCTATATTTTTATATTCATCACTTATTGCAGTTATAACATCATTCATCTTGGTAATATCATGATCTAGTACATATAATGGTGTAATTATATTTGGTACTTTTTCTTTCAATACTTCATCAGTAATCGCAATTATTTCATTATTAGTAACTTGTGCAATTGATGATAAATTTACTTCACCTCTGCGAAAATAATATCCTATATCATATAATGGTTGCGCAATTGGTAGTATTAGTGGTACTAATAACTTATAATTAAGTGTAGACTTAGCTAGCGATAAGTTATCATTTATTAATGTTTTAAGTGTATTTACTGCATTAATACCCGTCAATAATTTATCCAATGGCCTAATGAAATATAATTTTATAATAAACTTTTGTATAACGCGATATACTGTATCATCTAACTTTGATTCCGGATTCATAATTGTACCCTCTATCATTAGCATATGCGGTTGCACACTGCTATAATTTATTATCGGATTAACCATATTATATTGTTTACCTGATACTACCTCTCTAATTGTTAAAATTGATGGCAATACATTGCTATTGCTAGGAACATCTATATCATTATATTGCATATCTAATGTTATGTTTAAACCATTATCAGCATCTAGATAAAAATCATTCATTCTTTTTTCACCAGTTTGCTTACTTCCAATTTCTATTAAAAAATCTTTCTGTTTTTTTGTTAATTCTAATTCATTATCTATTGGATTAACAACACTAGAGAACGCTTCATGTTTTAGCAAATCTATTAGCTCTTGCTCATCCTCTGTATCTTCCGATAGGTTATCCCAAGACTCTCGAGACTTCCGAGACTTCCGAGACTTCCGTAACTCCTGTATCCTCTTGCGTAGCATTTCACGTCGAAAGTTCCGACGTTGCGTACCCGTTTTTTCGATAACAGTTGGACTGGGTACACTTACATTGGCTACCTCAGCTTCCGGTAACGCAATCTGGTTGGGTATATAGCCATTATTTACGAAACTTAACATAATAGAGTCATTCACTAATACATCTGTATCTGGATTTACAACATTACGCGTATTCAAATGTATTGTGTTCATCATACCAGTTTGACCATCTCTAGTATATGCACCTAATCTTATAAAATTCTTAACTACTTGGCTTATATCACCACTTTGTAATTCCTCAGTTATTGATGTAAAACCCTCCACATACTGTTTATTTTCTTCATCGTTGTCATTGATACCGACATTGATATTGTTATTGCCTGGTAAATTTACTAATTTTATTAAATGATGGCGAAATATTGTTATAACTATTAACACTCCAAGTAGTAATACCATAACCACAATTTCAATATCTATATCCATTTTAATAGGCATTGTTACCTTTATATTATTAGCTTTTGAAATATTATTATATATTGCGCTATATATTGCGCTATGTGTTGATTTGTATGTTAGATTTGTTATATTATTATATATGTATTTATATTTATACTTAGTTAGTTTGTTATATTATTATATTGAAGTTATATATTCTAGCTTAAGTATATTTTAATTATATTTTAAAGTATTTAAATTTTATACTAATATATCGTGTTATTTACATATAGTATTCATAATTTATTTAATAAGTATCTATCTATCTATATCTATATCTATATCTATATCTATATCTATATCTATATCTATATCTATATCTATATCTATATCTATATCTATATATATATATATATACATAGTTAATCAAACCACTATCATAAATCGTTGGCTTTGACTACATATACATGGCTCAATTGATATTCCATTATCATCTATTGTCAAACACATTGTGCCATCACTCTCCATAGACGTAATTATATAAAATGGATATGCATTAAGTGTATTATATTCAGGTATAGCATACATTTTGTGTTTTGGATGCAATACCCTATTAAATATTTCATTATTTCCTATTTTTATTACCCTAAACCTTTGGGTCCTTACACTAGGGTCATAGTCACAACCTGTAATATCTATATTTTGACCATCTTTACTAGCATCGTCTATATATTTTATACATGTACCTCGGCTCTTATCCATTACAATACTAAATCCTGTACTAGCGTCTAGCAAACTACCCACACCCCGCCATATTGTACTAAATACTACACCTGATGCCAAATGTCTAATACGGCGACCTTCCTTATCATCTGTATTACCCACTTTACTACTATCTTTTAATACACCTGTTGACTTACCTTCTTTAATAACTTCCTCTAGCCTATTTTTCAAGGTGTTTATTTCAGCATCTTGTAAAGCTTGCATAAACTCTATTTGTAATCCTTTGTTTATTTTACCTAATTCCTCTTTTTGTTTATTTAATAACTTTGTAGCTGTTACAGGAAATGCGGTATTCGCCCCACTATAATCGGGATATTTAATGCTTTGTGCCGAACTTATTTTATCTAATAATGCTCCGGTTTCGTATATTTGAGTTTTTGGTATTACATCTAATAATTCTGGGATATAATAATTATCTCCGACTGCATAAAATCCCTCCTTTTCAGATATATTGTCTGATAACTTATATTGGGCATTACGGCTCATTTCATTTGATTGATATATTGTAACTAATATTATGATAATAGCCAATAGTATAATTATACAATATTTCTGTTCCTTGAAATTTAACATTTTATTTTACGTTATTTAATCTTATTTTATATATCGATATTATGCTAATCTAAATTTAATTATTATTTGGCGAAATATAATATTTATAGTTAAATATATTAATACTTAGTATTATTATGGTTATAATTCTTAATATTTTATTATTTAGTATTTATTGTTTTCTATTTTATTATTTAGTTTATTGTTTTATATTAATACAATATTATCTAACCTTATACCAAAACCCATCAATACTTGCTAACACAATTATACAGTTATCTATAAACCCATAAACCCATAAACCCATAAACCCATAAACCCATAAACCCAATATAAACAATATGAGTACATCCGATAGTACATTTTTCAGACAAACACAGCTAGATAGTGATTTTACAAACTTTATTGGTTATTATATAGTTGAGCCGGGACAGTATCAGCATCTAGATGGTCAATATGTTGAACTTACACGTAATCAATTACGATTTATTATAGACAGCCCAACAAGTGGTAGTCATACTTTTTTATATTCAGTTAGTCGTATAAGATTTTTACAAGACCCAAATACAATGGCTAGGGCGAATGTTGTTGCTCTAACTATTACAAATGCTAGCCGGATACATAGTCAAGGTAATACACAAGCTAGTCATCAAGTTGAACAGCTCCTAGATGATATATTAGGTGTTCGTGCTCCAACAATTATGTACCTAACTTTTGATGAACAAAGCAATTACTATAGTCTTAAAAATCATAATTATGCTACCATTGCCGTATTACAACGTGTTGACTCACTTAATTAAGTAATTATGCTGTCTAGTATATCTAGCTATCTAACTTAATTATTAAAAATATAAAATACTATAACACTAAATATAATATAATATAACTATAATTATAATTATAATTATATACAACACTATAATTATAATTATAATTATAATAGTCTAGTATGGTTTATAATGTAAATGGTTTGTAACTATTGGTGATATATAAGGGGCATGTGGCATATTACGACCTGCGTTTTTAGATATAAAGTTTTCAATGCTTAGATCTAATGTTTCATCTTCATCATCTTCAAAATTAAATGTGGGTTGTTGTATTTCTTGTCTAGGTATTTTATTAGATATCTGCGTTTCTGCATCAGCATTCCCCAATAAAGCCGTTGAGTTATTTGCACCATGTGTTCCCAATATTGGCACCTCAAATGTATAGTCTCTTAAATTAGTTTCAACACTATTATTGTTATCAACCGGTATTGTTATTCTTTCACCTGTTATTGGATCTATCATTTTAACATTTGCTAGCTCAACGTTGGGATTAGCCTCCTGCTCTTGCACTTGCTCCTGCACCTGCTCTTGCACTTTCTCAGGTTCAGGTTCAGGTTCAGGTTCCGGCTCAGGAGGTACAAATTTAGATAGTTTTACGAGCTGTTCTAAATTATTATATTTAGGATATAATACAATAGCACCAATATAGCCCGGTCCAAATGCATGACTAGGGTTGGGCGATGGTTTGGCTGAATGCCCAAATATCATGTTTTTCATTGTTAGTCCGATAGATATAACTTCTTGTGGAAATTCATTAACTTGTATATATAATTCTCTCCTAGACTCATTATATGATAATGCTAAATATCCGGCATTATGTATCAATTGCACTTCTATATCGGGACTGTCTGAATTTGTAGCTATTATTAATTTACCATTGTCATTTACATATATGTCCAATTCTCCTACAATGTCTGATGATTGTAATATAACCCGTTTTAGTTTACGACTACTTATTAGCGAATCTAGCAAGAAATATAATGTCATTGACCAACTACTAATATTTATCCCCGGAAACATATTAGTATAATGGATATAATGGCCATCGGTGCCACTAAACCTAAAGACTTTATTACCTATCTTGTCAAATGTAATTTGGTTTTTACGAGTGTCGGGTAATGTGAATATACTAATAGGTTGTAAATTCATGGGTTGCTTTGTGTCACGTGTTGGCACAATTCCAACAAATTTAATTCCACGATTTGGCGTGGGTGGTGTGGTTGTCATATCCATACCTAGTGGAATTTGATATATAGGGGTAGGTAGTAGTTCTAGATTTTTAAATTTATTTGCAAATAAACTATTCAATTCATCAACATTGTCTATTTTAACTTTATATGGAGGCATTTGGTTTAAACGTCTAGTATTCTCATCTATATTCCTTGTATGTTGTATACTTATTTTATTTGCGTCGGCTATCTTCACCTGTTGATCTGCTAGATATTTCACATATGCTTCTTTTCTTAGTTTCATTTCTTCAATAGTTTGTTGTTCAATAAAATTGTCATTAATAGTAGTTTGTTGATGTGTTGATTGATTGCCCATATTTTTGTTATATATATTTATATGTTTATTTATATGTTTTTTATATATTTTTTATATATTTTTTATATATTTTTTATATATTTTTTATATGTTTATTTATATATTTTTTATATATTTTTTATATATTTATAATTTGTTAACTATATATATATAAATATAAATATAAATATAGTTAACTTTGTTGAAATTATTTATTGAAATTATATATGGTTGGTTATATATGGTTGTTTATATATGGTTGGTTATATATGGTTGTTTATGTAAGGTTATTTATATATTAACTTTATTTACTATTTACTATTTATATTAATTGCTATTAACTTTAAGTAGTATTTAATATTTACTATTTACTATTTATTTAAATTATGTATAGTTATTTATGTATATATATAATAATATATATATATATATATATATTATTCTTTTTTACCCCCTGTATACATTATATATGCTAGCACATAATATGGTAATTTTGGTAATATAATTGGTGCTTCATTAGTAACATTTTTTTTAGTTGGATCATTTCTATCCTTCGGAACTGGATACTCGGCAACGACTCCATGATACAGAGCACTTATTTGATGGATCCAAGTACCACTTCCACTTTTAGCATCACGTATACCAATTGCCTTTTTACCAGGCTCATTTTCATATGATCTAAAACCAGTAATTTTATGGTCATGTTCTGGTAAATTATTTGTAGTTAAGCTAACTGTCATATCATCCTTAAGATAATTAGGTACTTGTCCACCAACGGTATTTACAAGTTCATCAGTACCAGCTAATACAAATTTACCAGTTAATCTGGGTGTACCATTCTTACCATTGCATAATACCCAATTTTTTGGTGGTATAGTACCACTCCACATACATATTAACCCATTTGGAATAGCATTCGGTAATGCCTCTGTTAATTTTGTTGGTGTTAAAAATGTATCAGTTAATTGATCAACTGGCATTACGCTTTGAATTGTTGTAATATTATCAGTATTTATAGGTGCACCACTGCCTTCATTAAATCCTTCAGTTGTTTTGTTATGGTTTTTATACATTACAACAGATATCACAATTACTGTTATAATAGATATCAGTAATAATCCAATCCATAGGATAGTTGTAGCCATGTTATTATTATTTTAGATGTCCTATAGCTAGCTAATGTTTTGTAATTCTACTTATTTGGAAGTATTACTTATACTATTTACTATATTTTACTATGTTATATTTACTATATTATATTATTTTTACTTATTATTTATTATGTATTATTATTAACTATAACTTATAAAATATAAAATATAAAATTAATGTCTAGCTCTAGCTATACAAAATACAAAATATAGCAAAATATAGCAAAATATAGCAAAATATAGTAAAATATAGTAAAATATAGTAAGATATAGTAAAATATATAAGACATAAAATAAAATATATTATATTATGTTTTATATATTATCACATGAATCAGTATAATATCTAGATTGTTCTAGTAATATATGCTCTCGCATCTTTGGACTCAAATATGCCTTATCTGGTTCATTAGTATTTTGTGGTGTTGTAGCTTTGCTATTATTGGGAGTATTGGTATTATTTTGGTTTGCTATGACATTACCAGATGGTGTTACTTGATCTATCGTAACTGTTGCACCGGCTATCAAAAATATTGCGAGTAGCATAAACACTAGTACTGCTATTGTTACAGGATCTATATCTATTGATAGGAAACGCATTATGCTAGCTATATAAATATATGTGTAATTATGTGTTATGGTTTATGTGTTATGGTTTATGTGTTATGGTTTATGTGTTATGGTTTATGTGTTATGGTTTATATATTATGGTTTATATATTATGGTTTATATATATTATGGTTATGTATTGATCTTTTATATTTATGGTTATGTATTTATATATATTTTAATATTATACTTATTGCTATATATAGTATATAATTTTCACAATTTTCATAATTTTCATAAATTTAATATAGATATTATAAATGTAAATATACTATTATATTTTTAATTATTTAATTCTATATCTTGGTTTTAAATTAAATTTAGTCGTGGCTTCTGATAATTTGGATAACATTTCTGCGGCAAAAGTCATATGTTGCTTATCACCGACATTACTAGGTGACCCATCAATATTAGTTGAAGTTGCATTTCTAAACCGTTGATCAGCTAGATAAGCATTAGCAAAAAAACTTATTTCATATATCTTGTTAAATAAACCCTTTATATTTATATAAGGTGGGAATATACGTACATATTTAGGCATTACTTGATATCTTAAATAGGATTCCATTGCCTGTTCATCTCCTGTGAAATATTGTAATAAGTTAGTCCCAACGCTAAATTGTCTACCTTCTTCTGTATATTTTACTTGATTCATAATTTCAATTATCTCTTGTAATGCTTGTTTCAATTCACCCGATGTAATTGGTTCATCAGGTGGTTTGTTTGTTAATCTAGCTAAATATGGGCCTAATTCATCATTGCCACCTATTAACATGTATCTTCTATGTGTGTTTTTTGTATTACTATTTTTTTTATTGTTATATAGGTGTTTATGTTTATTATTAATTTTACGCTTTTTGGTAAACTTAATTTTATTATATTTTTTATGTTGGCTTTTGTTCTTTTTTGTTGTTATCATTTTTATGTATGATGATTTATGATCTATATATTTATTAGTATGTAGTATGTTTTTTATTTTAGTATATACTATATATTTACTAATATGCCTTACTAATATGATTTGGTAATATATCTACCAATATACCCTACTAATATGATTTGGTAATATGCCTTAATTTCTATATTTTACAAATTTAAATTATAAAAAATAATTATTGTAAAAGTGAAAATTGATTTTTATAACTTAACTAACTCCATATACTTGTAATAATCACACCTATATAACACTGTACTATACTACAATACACTATACTACACTATACTATACTATAATATACTACATCACATTACATTATAACTATTGTTATTATATATATCTCATATCTCATATCTCATATCTCATATCTCATATCTCATATCTCATATCTCATATCTCATATCTCATATCTCATATCTCATATCTCATATCTTATATATTTCATATATTTCATATATCATATCTCATATCTCATATCTCATATCTCATATAACCTTTAAATAATGGTTGACAAACAAACCAAATCTAGCACTAGTGCTAAACCCAATAAAAACAATCTAGAACATAAATACCAAAGTATGACCCAATATGAACACGTTGTTAAACGTCCTGATACTTATATTGGTAGTATTAGCCGTAATCGTATGCCATGTCATATTGCCATAAATACGGCTAATGGTCAACCATTAGATGAAAATACCGCAACCAATATTAGCCCTATTTCGGCCGGTATTCGTGTTAAACCAGTAGATACTAGTAATGGGTTAGAAAAGATATTTGATGAAATTATTGTTAATGCTAACGATAATAAAAATCGTATGGATAGCGATATTGTCAAATATACTGCAAATAATGGTAAGGATCCCCGTACCGGTGAAAAAATACCCAAACCAATGCCGATGACATACTTAAAGGTTAATTTTCACAAATATAGTGATGATAAACAACCAGAAAAATGGGCTATTAGTGTAGAAAATGATGGAAATGGAATTGATGTGGCTATTCATCCTAAAGAAAAAGTATATATTCCACAGATGATTTTTGGAAAGTTGTTAACTAGTGGTAATTATGATGATGAAGAAGAGAAAATTACGGGCGGTAAAAATGGATATGGTGCCAAACTTACTAATATTTTCAGTGATTACTTTTGTATAGAAACAGTTGACCATACACGTAAAATGTACTATAAACAAATATATCGTAATCGGATGCTAGATGTTAGCGAACCTGAAATTACTGAAAATTATACTGGTAAACCTTATACACGTATTACTTTCATTCCACGATATGAGGTATTTGATGGTATGACTGATTTAACAGATGATGTCAAAGCGTTATTCATAAAGCGTATTTATGATATGGTATTTTGTAGCCAAGGCCAAATTAAAGTTTATGTTAATAATAAATTATTGCCCATATACAAAAATGCTAAAAAATCAGAAGAGTTTATTAAACGCTATATTGCCATGTATATGAACCCCCATGACTATCTAGACCCTCGCCAAAATAATGATGATGATGATGACGACGATAATAATGATGGTGATAGCACTAATAGTGCTGATGGTAATGCAGATGATAGTACGAGTAGTGCTGACGGTGATGCAGATGATAGCACTAGTAATGCTGATGATGATAATGACAACGATGAAGGTAAAAGTAATACTAGTGAAGCTAGCAGTACTAAGGGTAGTAAAAAACATGGTGTCAAAGGTAGTGCCAAAAGTAGTACTAAGAGTAATAACATTGATAAAGAAGAAGATGATTATAACCAAATATTGTCACAGATTGCGTTTTGTTCTAGTAAAGATAGGTGGCAAATTGGCGCATGCATGAGTACCGATTACCAATTTCACCAAGTAAGTTTTGTTAATGGTATTCATACGACAAAGGGTGGCAAGCATGTGGATTATGTATTGCGCGAGATAACAAAGCTAGTGACTAAATATATAAAGATGAAGAAACATTTAGTTGTACGCGAATCATTAATTCGTGATAATATTTCCATCTTCATCAACTCTATTATTGTTAATCCTAACTTTGATAGTCAAAGTAAAGACACATTAACATCCAATAGCAAAGATTTTGGTAGTCTTCCTAAAATAAGCGATGAGTTTATTGCTACTCTAGTTAGTAATACTGGTATTATTGACCGTATTTTATCACAGAATGAATTTCAGGATAACCAAGCTTTGAAAAAGACAGATGGCAAAAAGAATAAACGTCTTAATATAGAGAAACTGATAGATGCCGATAAAGCCGGTACCAAATTTAGCAAACAATGTACCCTAATCTTGACTGAAGGAGATTCAGCCAAAGCATCCGCCGTTGCCGGTATCAGCTCTGTTGATAAAGGTAATGAATATTATGGTGTTTATCCACTTAGGGGTAAATTGATGAATACCCGGGAATCAGCATCTAGAAAAATTGCATCAAATAAGGAAATTAGTGATATGAAACAGATTTTAGGTCTCAAGGAATCAGTAACGTATACCAATGAAAATTTGAATGAATTGCGATATGGTCGTATTATGATTATGACAGATCAAGATGTTGATGGCAGCCACATTAAAGGACTATTGATAAATTGGTTGTCTAGCCACTATCCTAGCCTACTAAAGGTAGATGGCTTTATTACATCGCTAATGACACCTATTGTAAAGGTATGGTCAAAGACAGGTAATCAACGTGATGCTAAGAAAAATTCTAAAAAGTTTTATAGTATACCTGATTATGAAACATGGGTGGCGGCTCAACCTAGTACATGGACTAGTAAATGGCATGTAAAGTATTATAAGGGGTTGGGGACCAGTGATAATGCGGAATCACGTGAATACTTCCAAGATAATAAACTAGTTGTATATAAATGGGATAACCATTGTCTAGATAACTTTGATAAGGCATTTAACAAAGGCCGTGCCAATGATCGCAAGGATTGGTTGACAATATATGATAGACAAGAACTAGATGTTGCAAATACATTAACTATGTCACTTAGTGAATTTATTGATAATGAACTTATTGAATTTAGTATGTATGATAACCATCGTAGTATACCACATGTTATGGATGGCCTCAAACCATCCCAACGTAAAATTATTTACAGTTGTTTTAAACGTAATCTAACCGGTGAAATTAAAGTTTCTCAACTTGCCGGTTATGTTGCCGAACATAGTGCCTATCACCATGGTGAAACTAGTTTGAATGGCACTATTGTTGGCCTATCACAAGATTTTGTTGGTACTAATAATATTAATCTATTACAACCCATTGGTCAATTTGGTTCTCGTCTAGCTGGTGGTAAAGATAATGCCGCAACTAGGTATATCTTTACTAGCTTTAACCCTGTTATTCATTCCCTATTCTCATCTTTTGATAATGACCTACTTAAGTATGTTGAGGATGATGGCGAACTAGTTGAACCTGAGTATTATGCACCTATTATCCCTCTAGCACTAGTTAATGGACTAGATGGTATTGGTACGGGATGGTCTACTAATCAACCCCAATATAATCCACTAGATTTGGTATATAATCTACGGGCCATGATATGTAATAATGGCAAACGATTGCGGGAATTGCGACCATGGTACCGTGGTTACAAGGCTAATTATTTGATTGAACATGGTACAGATAACAAAGGTTGGGTAAGCCGTGGATTATATAATATTTTGAGTTCAACACAGGTGGAAATTGTGGAATTACCAATTGGTATTTGGTCAGATAACTATAAGGAAAAGTACCTGGAACCACGGGCTGGTAATGGCAAAACCGATATATTGAGGGAAATTAGTTGCCCTCATAAACCACCATTTGTCAGATTTGTTTTAACATTTGCACCAGGTGTATTAAATCCATTGTTGAAGGCTAAAGCTAAAAATGGTTATAGTGAATTTGAAAATATGTTTAAGTTAGTTAGCCGTATTCCAACAAATGCTACTATCCCACTATTTAAACCGGATGGTAAACTACACGTATTCCGCAATGTTAAAGAAATGATTGATTGTTACTATAAAGAACGTATGAATATATATAATGCGCGTCGTGAACATCTGCTTAATAAATGGGCTGAGCAACTAAGCCGTATTGATAGCCGTGTTAGGTTTATTACGGATGTTATTGAATCTCGGTTGCGTGTTAATAATCGTCCTAAAACTGAAATTCTAGACTACTTATTGTCCAATAAATTTGCACCCGTTGTCACTATTCCTGGTGATATTAAAAAGCATATCAAACCATACCAATGTGTCATGCCATTTGATACACTAACAAAAGAACAACTAAAAGAAGTTAATTATAATTTGTCTAACGCTTATGATTATTTGTTGAAATTACCCATTTATAACCTCACTAAAGAAAAAGTTGAAAAACTGCTATCTGAAAGGGCCGATATGGAAGTGCGTATTACCGATCTTAACACTAAAACTAGTGGCGATATTTGGCTTGAAGAACTTAATACATTTGAAATAGAATATAATAAAATGTATAAGGAATGGCTGCGTGATAATGGTATTAGCAAAAAAGATCTAGAACCATATAGTATTACTACTCCCGTTGCTTCAGTATCTGATATCAATGAAGAACCACCACAACATGATGCCTCAGCTAGACGTTCTAAAACTAGTGCTAAAACTCGCACCAAATCATCTAAAAATAAAAAATCCACTGATATGGTAAGCGCACCTACATCTGCTATAACTATCATTACTAATAATAAGCTAGGTTAAGCAGCTATAGTTATGATGTGGTTGATATCATATGTTGGGTGCGTATACTATCTAGAGTTAAAGTATTGACTCTAAAAAATAATTGTGTTTGGAGATTTACATTTATAAGTTTGCCAATATTATCATTACTTGAATTATTATTTATATTAGTACGTGTTACTAAATCAATAAAATAATTTTCTTTTTCCCATATTCCACTTGTTTGCGAATAATAACCTGGTACCAATATACTAATTGTATTATTTAATTCAGTACTTCCGTTGGTTTTACTAACTAGCTGCACAATATGCCCCTCACTCCTATTCATAAATTCACTAAAATATGTTATTTCCCCATATCCCAACCCTGCTTCCCTAAATGTCCAACCACGTATTTTAATAGTATCTCCCACCTGATAAAAATCGCTTGTAAAATAATCGCTTGTAACTATATCTAGATACTTATTTTTACTATTTGCATCTACACCATCATAATATATACCTTGTATTTTAAGAACATCACCATATCCGACGTCGTTACTAGCTAGCCCGGTTACTGACTTATTATTTATTTTTTCACCATCTGATTTATTTATAGAAATAATCATATTATTTAATGTGGCACGTGGTGTTCTATATACTTTTGTATGATTATTTATATTTACGAACTCTAGATATGTAACGTTCTGAAAACCTAGCGGTATTGGAATTTTAGATACCATTTGTGCCATGGATGCTTTTAAATTTCTATTGCTACCATATGTTGTATCATCAATACCATCAATACCCAATGTTAAAAAAGGCTGATTTGTATGCCTATATCCTGTTATGCTTGCACGATTTGGTGCCGTTATATTATCACATGTTATTGATACTATATTATCTAGTCTATCATCTATACCCGCATTAATTAACTCACCACTATTTTTCTTACTACCTCCTCCTATACTAATTTTGAAGTTATATGGCGATTCATCTAATCTATTATACCAATCCCTATCCACACTATCTATAACCACATATCTTGTTATAACATCCACCTTTAATGGTTGGTTATTATCACTTGTATTCCTACCACCCTCACCTTGACCACCTTCAACCCTACCATTGTTGTCCCCTAACAATTGACCCATGCTATCATCTAGAAAATAGTTAGCGGATCCGGATCGCATTGTTTCTGGATCAACCGGTTGATTATACCCCATTTGGCTCATTCTATTAATATATTTTGCACTTTGTGTCATAGATTGTGGTTGAATAGACCCATGTTGTTGGCCACCAGTGCCGTTAACTGTAATACCGTTATATAGGTCACCTCCGGGCATTGATCCATGTTCTAGGTGGAAAGGCTCACCGGTATATTGACTATAGTTATTGTAGTTATTATGTGTATTGTGGTTTGTGTAATTTTCCATATTTAATTTTATAGTATGGTATTTATTATTTATTAAGTGCTTCTATAAGTTTATATTCTGGTTATATCTAGTTATATCTAATTTATTGTTATTAGTATCTAGCGTGATGTGTTATATCTAATTTATTGTTATTAGTAGCTAGCGTGTTATGTTATATATTGTATTCATAAACTAAATTAAAAATAACATAAAAAATATACAACACATTATTTATATAGCTGTGTATCGCTGTGTATATCTAGCTACTAGCGTCTATAAAAAACAATACTATTGCGACCATTATTAACAATATACCAACCGGTATCATATTATTATCTTTAGTTAATGACTCAATACTGCCATCAACAATATCATCTCCAATTAAACTACGTATTTGTGATATACTATAACGTGCGAACCCAGGCAAGGATTGAACTAATCCATCTAGATACTGTTCTGTGTTATTGTCTTTGTTTTTGTTTGTATTGTTATTTGACATATTCTGTCTGTTATTAGATATTTCAATATTTTTAATTTTAATATTATTTTTATTACCACTACCACTACTCATCCTATTTATAACTTTGGGTTTTATAATAGGATTTGTACTATTGTTGGTACTATTGTTGGTACTATTGTTGGTATTGCTAGATATATCATCAAACCCTTCCACTATATTATTAGTATTATTAGTATTATTAGTATTATTAGTATTATTAGTATTATTAGTATTATTAGTATTATTAGTATTATTAGTATTATTAGCTTTATTTTTATTTATAAGTACTGAAGGGTGTATAATTGGTGCACCCATACTTATATTATCATTACTTTGATAGTCATTAACACTACTAGCATTAGTTAAATATGTACCTATATTATTACTTTGTGTACCAAAACGATTAGTAGCTCCACATACACGTGTATTTTTGGTAGAACATACAGATGTAGTTATTGGTTTACTGACAGAAAAGTTTTCAGCAATATTAATAGCCGATGATTCTAACATACTTAATGCCCTAATTGGATCAATCGCCGTGCTTATTTGTCGTTTTTGGTCAGCTGCTAAATAATCTTGGTAAGATTTTGCATACATTTCCGCCATATCTAATTCTTTAGCTGCTGCTAATCCACTAGTTCCACCACCACCAATGCCATTATCATTATCTAGACCACGTACCGGCTGGCTAGATGTTATTATTTCACTAAGCATAGACATATCTGATATATCACGATTAGCCATAGGTTGAATCATATTAGTAGACAATGTTTGGTATTGTTCACGTAATCTAGCACGTGATTCATTAGTTGTGGCTAATGCTACTAATATAAATAGCAAAATACGTTGTTTGGTTGTGCTTAGATTCACCGGTATTCTAGCCATTTCGCTAATTTCAATAGGCAATGCCTCACATACATCCGTATATATGTTTTCGTATTCACTTCTGAATAAAGATGCTAACCTATCTTTAAATTCAGAAGATACAGGTTGTAACAAATCACGGCGGAACCCACCACCTAATAATGCCTTACGTGCCTGTTGTCTATCTATAACATTGGAATTATTGGAATTAGCATTATTGGAGTCATAATTATTATTAGTTGTCATAATAAGGCGTTCTAAATCAGGTATTAATCGATTATCTACAAAATCGGTAATTAATTTGGTAAATCGGCTATATAGCCATATTTCTATGTCTGATTTAATAGAATCTTCTATACCAGGTACAGCACGTTGATATATAATATTAATGGCTTCAAACATATCGGATGTGGCTAGCTCTAATCTACGATCTAGATTAACTATATAGTTATTTATTACAGTAATTGGAATTAAACCAGAAAAGGTAGTTTTAAATACCATTGTTAGTGCAGAATTATTCATTTGATGTTTTTTTTTATTGTTATTAGTTTGGTTTTCAGTATTTTGGTTTTGCACGGTTTTGCATTTTTCTGATACTTTTTTAATAACTTCGGATTCATAATTTCTAAATTGTTCTATTGCTACTTGACGTTTAGTGTGTTTTGTTTTTTTAGCAGTACTAGCACTCACACTAGCACTAGCACCTACATTATTGATATCACTACTAGTATGATTATTTTGTGTGCGCATAATATATGCTATTAATGCTATCAATAACAATATATATAGTACAATATATCTATTCAACATATTAATTAGTTTTAGGATTTATAGTATATATATATATATATAGATCTACTGTGTTACGTATAGTATGATTTATTATATATACTTTTTATGTTATATATATATTAGTATATATTAGTATATATTAGTATATATTAGTATATATTAGTATATATTAGTATATATTAGTATATATTAGTATATATATATGGTAGTTATGTGGTATTTTCTATGTATGTTGTATTTATATAATACCATTCACAAAATAAGTGCTAGACATAACACGCTATCTAGATATGTTGTATTATATAAAGCAATATACGTTGGATGTTAATAATATAATACGTAGTTATAACATAAATACATAAACTGTTACAATAAAAAATAAAATAATAAAACTAAAATAATATAAACTTGATTAAATAAATATTAAATAAATATAAACATAATCTAGCACCCCATACATAATAATAATACACTATATTAATACATTATATTAATAAACGATAAATAGGTAATATATACACATAAAACATAAAACATAAAACATAAAACATAAAATATAAAACATAAAACATAAAACATAAAACATAAAACATAAAACATAGCGCAAACTTTCAAAACAAATAATAATGAATAATTTTAATCAATATACTGCTCCGTATACAAACCCATATGCAAATGCAATGCCAAATCCATCCCAACGTGGTAATGCTCCAACATCAACTTTATCAACTAGTGGTGGTGCAGCAGCAGCTTATGGTGTTAGTAATAGTGATTTATTCAATCAATATAACACCCCTATGGATACGGACTATGGTACAAATGGTAGGGTATATATTGATTTAGACACTTCAGCTAAGCGTTATGATTTATACCAAGGTAGTGGTTCTAGTAGACCAGATGACAGTAATTTTGCCAGTACTTTGAGATATGTACAAGAATCAACGCCATTAAGTCAAGCTTATTTTACTAAAGCCAATGTAGACCGTTTACATCAAGATATACGAACTGTTGTTATGCAAGTAACAAATGCTGATAATGATCCCATATTGAATGGACATAAACCAATTATAATAGGTCGTCAGGACGATAACCAAATTGAAACAATAATGCGCAGTATATATCTACAATATGCCAAGCATTTGGACTATAATTTAGAAGGTCAAATTAAAGAATTAAATGATATTGTTATACGCGAGGCTGTCCCTAATATTATAACAAATTTGAAACAATATATTGGATATGTGAGAGATGCTAGCCATTTACCAACACCAATTGACCAGCCTATTAATACATCTAGTCGCGGCGAAAAATCATATTCATTATTATTCGTATAGATATACAAATGACATAAAATAATATATATATATATATATATATTGTGACATGATGTTATGTGATATTATATATAATGTGATATGGTCTTTATGTAACATGATTATTATGCGCTATTTTTTTCGATTATAGGTGCAGGTCCATTTTCATAATCGGGTATTATTGGGTTATAATTGGGATCGGCATTAATAGTTGGTCCGGTAACAACATCGGTTTCAGAAAACATGGTTTTGAAGGTATCCATTTTATCAAATATACCTTCTAGTTGCTCCATACTGTTTCGAATAAATAATATAAATTTAACAATTTCTTTAACGGTTGTTTCATTTAGGTCACCTAGATTAATTAACACTTCCGATTTTTTAATTGTATAGTTTTCATGATTTTTATTTATTATCTCAAATATTTCACTTAGGACGTCTTCCGGTAGGGTTTTAATATTTTTTTCAATAAATTGCAATGTTTTAACACTGCCTGGTTTATATAATTTTTCAAATTGTGCCTCTGCTTTTTTATATGTTTCTGTTGTATCCATAGTTATAATATTGTCTTCAATTATCATTCTTTCGAATTCTTTTTTACTGTTCTGTGCATATTTGACTATAAATTTATGTATAAAATTCAAGGTATAATTATATCCCTTGTTGTATATTTTTGCAAAATCATTCTCTATTTCTATATTACTTAATAACATCGTATATGTATATGTATATGTATATGTATATGTATATGTATATGTATATATGATATTCTATATAATATTAGTTTAGTGTTATAACTATTTACCATATAACTTATAATTGATTACATGTGGTTTAACCGCATATTAATATATAATAATACATAATATACATAATATACAAAATATACACAATATACATAATAATATATATTAATATATAATAATACATAATTATATAATTCGTATTACAATGTCATTAAATTACGGGTCTAGCAGCCCAATACCTAAGAGAGCTAAAACGTTAAATACATATGTGTATACAAATACAAATATAAATACAAATACAAATACAAATACAAATACAAATACAAATACAAATACAAATACATATAATGTTGATAGTGAACACATAATATCAAAACAGGATCTAATAAATGTAACAAATAATATGGTATATATGAATAATAATATTGAGAGCCTTATTGAAGTTAATAATAGTCTAGTGTCCTCAGTACAAAAATTACAAGATGATAATTCAAAAATATGCGCATCCATATCTTCTCTAGAAGAAAGTATATCATCTATTAATAATACACTGTTACTTATTTCAGATATTCTAGAATATTATGGTTTAATAATTCCAAAGTAAAATATGATACAACAAATCAACATATAATCAACATATAATTACGATAACTACAATAATTATAATAACAATAATAATAATAATAATAATAATAATAATAAATGTTGTAATATAGTATTTAGTAGTATTTAATACTATTTAATACTATTTTATAGAAAATTGCATTTTAATTTTAGATTTAGCACATATATTAGCATATATATAATTAATTCGCTATAATATCATATTTCATATATCATATATTATATATCATCAAAAGATCATATATAATTATTAACCTTTATATAGTCAATCTAGATTAAATAGATTAGATATAGTATATACAATTAAAGTATTATTAGTTATTATTTTATAAGTATATAGAATTTTAATCCCGATCATAAAAAATGATATCTAGACAATTCATTGCATCTAAATTGTCAGCAGACACTAATTTCCCAATAATACCCCTACCTGTTAGTAAATATACGCAACCAACCACCCAAATAATGATGCAAATTGATAGGCAATGCATTAATGGTATACGACAAGAATTATCCGATTATACATCACTTCCAGATGTTATTGGCCAACTTCCAGATGAAATACTACAACAATGGTTGCGTAAACGTCAACAATCTAAAGATACAAGTGATAACAGTAATTACGCCAATAATCAACAATATCAACAACAATCACAATCACAAAATAATGGCATACATACTTATAGTAATAATAACAATAACAGTCATACTAATAATAGGCATAACAGTAATGATATGCGGCATAATGGTGGTATTTCAGCATCATCTATATTATCAACTATGAATATGAATATTTATGGTAGTGGGACTGGTAGTGGGACTGGTAGTCTTCAATCTATTTTCTCAAATCAAAATATATTAGGCAATAACACAATGCCTCCACAACAAACATATGGTGTGTATCTTAACTTTCGTGAAAACGAAAATATCCCAATACCTGATTTAATGAAACAGCTTTTTACCAATAATATAGAGCAGCAACAAGGTATGTTATATGGTATGCGTAATCCGGATAGTTTGTATAAATGTTTATTATTGCTGAACGATGCAGTATATATTATGAATACCAAATATAAGCGGGACCAAGATATAATGACTCTTAAAACCACAATATCTAATTCTGCTAAACAAAATTTTGAGGATCTTAAGTATGACAAATATTTGACAAAACCACCTGGTTCGGCCAATAGGCTAGCTAATGCTATTTTAAAAGAAAACCATAGTGGTCCTGATGTGCTACAATATTTTGCTGATCATTATAATAAACCATTCTTTGTTATAGATATCGCCGACCGTAAATTATGGCATTATAAATGTTTATCGGTATCCGAAACCGATAATAACACCGGCTATGTATTGCTAGATTATCAAGGATGTTATTTGCCATTTTATCATGCCGCCACCTATCATCAAGTTACTATAACTCCTGATATAATAAAGGCTGCCGGCTATTATGATGTAAATACTCAAAACTCATTTTATAATTCTATAACAACACCAATCGCATCCATATCTACTCAGCCACCCAATTTTAGCAATTCACCCAACACATATAATACACATAATAATGGTAATAACACAGATCATACCAACTATGGTGTTAAACATAATACCAATTTTATGGCAAATAAAGTGCACGATCTAACAGTTGATACTAGTTCTGCTATCGATAGTGATATTACTAAAGATAATGCTAAAGCTAAAGATGAGGCTAAGGCTAACAGTGTGGATAAGACTAATAGCGTGGATAAGACTAATAGCGTGGATAAGATTGATGTTAAAAACGAGTCTAATAGCGTGGATAGTAATAAGTATATAGGGAATGGGTCAAATATAGTATTAGATGTAATTAGTAAGGAGAAATTGGGTGTACTTCAAGATAAGGCTATACAAATGGGGTTAGATATTAAAAAAGTAAGTGATAAGAATCCTAGTAAATCTGTAAATAAATTAAAAGCAGAATTATGGAATGAGATAGCAGCACATCTAGAAGCTAAAACAAAATAGATAGCTAATGTAATATTGTATTTATATACTTTTTATGTATTTTTGTTTTTTATATATTTGTATATTTGTATATTTGTATATTTGTATATTTGTATATTTGTATATTTGTATATTTTTTTTAATAATTTTCTAACTTAGAAAAGTACAACCTATATAGAATATAAATAAATAACAGTAAAGTTATAAATAGCATACCTAGACAAATAAGTATAAAGTTATAAATAGCATACCTATCTAAAAACATAACTAGACTAACTAGATTAAATAAGTAGCTTAGAATAGATTAGTAGAATAACAAAATGCCAATAAAGCTTAATAAGGAGAAACATGAAAAAGACAGTATCAAACTATTATTAAAACAGGCAGTATTAAACCCAAGTTATGAATTAGAATGTATTATTGGTGGTAATGCAAGACTAGGTAGTACTATAGAACATGACCAATTTAATAGAATACTATCTAGAATACGTGATAAGAAAGAATATGATAGCAAGGCATCTCGTGATAAATTAATGATATGTTTCCCGACAGACAGTAAATATAGTGATATACGTGTTGTAGTGACAGGATACCACAGCATTAATAAATATTGTCGAACTGAAAAACTAGATAGCATATTAGATAATGTTATATTCCAAACAAAAAGAAAAGCCCCAGAAAAAGTATCGCGTATCCCAGTACCTAACTATAATATTAGGTTTAATCTTAAATTGGAAGAAGTCCTAGATATTGATAATGGATTAGTACGTGAATTATTGCGCGATTGGCCAAATGTACTCAAGATATTTCGTTATAAACAAGAACTACGCCATGTTTCACCGGATAATGAATTTGCGGTTGATTGTTCTATAGTACGCACTAGTGCATTTGAGGACCGTGAAATTAGTATTAAAGAAGTATTGGCTAGGGACTTAATGCGAAATGTTATTAAACCAAGTAGTGAAAAGACCGGGTTTGGTGATTGGTGGCGTAAGATTAGTGCAGACAAGTCAACATTAGTTAGGGTACGTGGTGTAAATATATATCATAAATCAGTAAAAGATAGCCAATTATTCGAGAGTGTATTTTTTTATGAGGTAGAGGTGGAATATTTAGGTAATCAACAACCTGGGACCAAAAAGACATTTATGGAATTCAAAGCAGATGAAAAGGATAAATATATTAACAAGTTATTTGGGGGTATATTTGGACATATTGGTTTAGTATTACAATGTGTACAAGATAGTTTCCACATAATGAGTTCTAGCGATATTATATCAATAACTAATGCATTTAGTAAATTGACTGGCGTGCCTAGAGGAATTGACAAGTTATTTTTCGGACCATTACCGGTGGATTTGGATAGAAATAATATGATCCGTTTGCCTAATTATGATGATATGAGCCGTGTTTATGGAGGTGGGAATATATTACTAGATTATTGTGTATGTGACAAAATTGATGGTATGCGTTATTTATTGTATCTAGATAAGGATGGTAATACTTATTTAATTGGTAGGGATAGCGCAGTTATTATTAAGGATATGGGATTATGTATACCAGCATTTGCAAATAGTGTATTTGATGGTGAATTTGTTGCAAATGATAAGGATGGCGAATTTATAAACCGATTCTATATATTTGATGCATTTTTTATTAGAGGAGAGAGCCTAATGCGGTACCCATTTGGTAGACCAGATACCGAAACTGGTCGTTTATATCATGTTAAAAGGCTAGCAGAAAGATATGATAACGGTGATGGTGTAATGCATGCCTCGGGTGTATCTAGTAAATATGCATTTAAGTTAGCAGCACAAACGTATATGTTTGGTGAGAGTAGTAAAACTGATGAACGCCGGCGTAATTATGCAGCTATATTAGAACATGGTGCATATTTATTGGGTCGTATGAATAAACAGTATGGTGGTATGTTAGAAGAAGGCCATATGTTCACATATAAAACAGATGGGCTAATATTTAAGCCGGTTGAGTTATCAGTATACCAGATACATTTAGAGAATGAGGTACCGGATGATGTATTGTCGGCTAGTAGGAAATGGAATTTAATGTATAAATGGAAACCACAAGAACTATTAACAATGGATTTACGTGTTGAATTTCTTAAAGATATTAAAAGCAAGCACCGCCAGTATATATATTTAGATAATAAGAAATATGCCAAATGTGTGTTAAAAGCACGTAATTATAATAGTTATGAATGGCAGCCTAAAAGCAATAATAAAGTACGTAAGGTAGAAAGTTATCTAGGAATGACATTAGTTAATGATAATATTAATTTATATAATATGCCAGGTGAGATGGAATTTCATGCCGTACATCCATTTATAGGTTATCGTGATATTATGCAAAATATACAAACTAGTAGTCATAACTGCCTTTTACCGGTTGATGGTGATGATACGGTACGTGTTCTGAATGGTGATATTATATATGATGGATATGTTGTTGAATTCCGGTATTTTCCAGTTATAACCAATAGCAGTAACACATTGACTACCATGGGTGTTACTGGTACTACTGTTGATAATATTGCCCTAAATAATGTCCAAAACAATGGCCTAAATAATGGCCTAAATAATGGCTACAATACAAGTAATAAAGAACCAGGATTGAGATGGCAGGCTTTAAAAATTAGGGCAAATAAATCTCCAAATGATCTTAACACATGTCTGGATATTTGGCGATTAATTCATGCCCCTATGGATAAAACTACAATATCGAATCCAGAATCAAGGGCTAAACTAATGAATCCGGCATATGATAGTGCGGGATTAAATTATTACATACCGGGATGGAGAGGTGCACTGTATGCACCAGAATTATATAAATTTGTAAACTTCGGTAAACAATGGTTAATAGATAAGTATATTAATATGTTTACAGGGCCAAAAGTGGTGGATTTAGGATGTGGTAAGTTGGCAGATCTCTTTAAATATGTACATGGCGATGCAAAGATGTTGCTAGCTATAGACAATAATCCAGATAATTTAAATAATAAAACAGATGGTGCAGCATTACGAATCATAAACAATATTCGTAATAGTCCACGTATTAAAACATTAGCAAGTAACACAATGTTATTATTGGGTGATATGTGTCGTGATTTAGAATCAGGTGATATAGTATCAGATGAACTTAATAGATACTATCTAGATGTTCTTATGGGTAGACATCAACCATCACCGCAATTTAATTCAAAACATCCGCGATTTTATGGGGTGCTTCAAAATGGGTTTCATTTAGCTGTATCTATGTATAGCATACAACATTGTTTAAATAGTGTATCTGACCTAGATAATTTTTTACATAATACATCTATTATGCTTAAAGATCAGGGTTATTTAATTGGATGTTGTCTAGATGGTAATGAAATAGCTAGTGATGTGGCACGCGGTAAAGGGCATGTTGAAGGCCGTCGTGACGGTAACCTCGTTTGGTCGGTTCGGCTAGTTGAATCTGGCGAACAATACTATACTGATAGTGATACAGATGCTATGGATGGTGCCTATACATATACAATTGATGGCGCAGGCACAAATGTACCGGAAAAGCTACAATTAATGCAAGGAGAAACCGTGTTGAATTATTCGGTAACTACTAGTTCACAAATGCTAGGTCCGGGAAATACGGTTGATATATATCAAGAAAACCATTCAACAGCTGTCAGGCAAAATCTAGTTGATATGAGATATGTTGCAAATAGGGCTAGAGATTATGGGTTGAAACTTATTGAAACCCGGCGATTTACTGAAGAACCAGGATCATTGGTAACGGAATGGGCTAGTACAGATGATGGCTATAACGAAAATAATAGTGGCAATGCTAACAATAGCAAACGCACAGTACTTACAACAAAAAATAAGAGCAGTAAAAGTAAAGGTGGTGCTGACGATGGTGATAGAGATATTGCAGCAGCTGTTAGAGCAATTAGAGATATGCCAGTTTTAGATAAATGGTGTAGTTGGCAGCGTTATTTTGTATTTCAAAAAGTACAATCTTAATGTTGTGGCTAATGTTAGTGTTAGAATTACAACTTTTAATTTTCATCTGGTATAGATATTTTATTTTAAATGTTTTAAATATTTTATATATCTAAAACATTTAAAGCATTTAAAGCATCTATACCAAATATCTAAAATATATCTAAAATATATTTAAAATATATCTAAAATATATCTATATATAAAATATATCTATATATAACAAATAATATTTTACTTGTGTAACTAGATCTAGCATATACTTTTTAATTTATTCTGGTATAGATATATATATATATAGATATTTTGTTATTTTACGTAACTAGATCTAGCATATACTTTTTAATATTATTCTGGTATAGATATATATAGATATTCTGGTATAGATATATATAGATATTTACTTATTTTACGTAACTAGATCTAGCATATACTTTTTAATTTATTCTGGTATAGATATATATAGATATTCTGTTATAGATATATATAGATATTTTGTTATTTTACGTAACTAGATCTAGCATATACTTTTTAATTTATTCTGTTATAGATATATATAGATATTTTGTTATTTTACGTAACTAGATCTAGCATATACTTTTTAATTTATTCTGGTATAGATATATATAGATATTTACTTATTTTACGTAACTAGATCTAGCATATACTTTTTAATATTATTCTGGTATAGATATATATAGATATTTACTTATTTTACGTAACTAGATCTAGCATATACTTTTTAATTTATTCTATTATAGATATATATAGATATTCTGGTATAGATATATATAGATATTTTGTTATTTTACGTAACTAGATCTAGCATATACTTTTTAATATTATTCTGTTATAGATATATATAGATATTTTGTTATTTTACGTAACTAGATCTAGCATATACTTTTTAATTTATTCTGGTATAGATATATATAGATATTTTGTTATTTTACGTAACTAGATCTAGCATATACTTTTTAATATTATTCTGGTATAGATATATATAGATATTTACTTATTTTACGTAACTAGATCTAGCATATACTTTTTAATATTATTCTGGTATAGATATATATAGATATTCTGGTATAGATATATATAGATATTTTGTTATTTTACGTAACTAGATCTAGCATATACTTTTTAATATTATTCTGGTATAGATATTTTATTTTAAATATTTTAGATATCTAAAACATTTAAAGCATCTATACCAAATATCTAAAATATATTTAGATACGTAAAATAACAAATAAATTTTTGTACATTGCATATATTTTGTATGTTAATAATATTCATAATTAGCGCTAGCGCTGGCTTGCGTTCCCCAATATATACATATCACAATATTTTAAATACCCCCAAAATGTCCGCGCCTTGGGGGTGTTAGAGGCCTAAAAACACACCGAAAATGTACCAGATTTACAACACAAATTATCTAAGTTGGCAAAACGAGGTGTAAAATCAGCATTTGCATTATTTTATATTGAAACTGGCAAAAAATGCCTTAGAAACACACGTGTTATGCCTGTGGTAACTCGGATAAAATATGAAAAAACGCGAATTTAGAGGTAAAATAGCAACTAACATGTTTGCGCCTTGTATTTCGGGTCTAATGTCGGTGGACTTTTGACGTTTTAACCATCCGAGTAGGCCGGATATTTCGCAAAATGAGAAAAAAGCAAAAAAATTTTTACGGTTTCCGCTGCTGCACGCTTTCACCATCGTTGGGTATATTGGGTATGGCGCGTGATTTTTAAAACTATTAAATATATTATTCAACATACAATATATTTTTTTGAGCCTTGAATATTTGTCTAGATGGCACTTTTATATTATTAACATTACATACGTCCATTAATTCTGCATAGCTCCCCAATTTAATAACTTGTATTTCCGGGTTATATCCTAAATCAATATGATTAATACACCATATTAACTGTTTATTACCATTTGGACCACCACCCCCATTTGTCGATATATAATAACGTCGTTTGCGTTTTTGGCTATATCTAGCTAGTTCTATTGGTAATACATCTAATGGTTTAAGGTTTAACATTTCAATAGCTCGGCTAGCTTTTTTATCCCTATATAATCGGACTGCTGATTTTATGTTTTTCTTAATTTTTTTATGTTTATCTAAACAACCTTTCATAATCTCCGGTTGTAACGCAATCGCCATCGTAAACGGTGCCTTAGTTTGCGCCTTATCATTATACTTAATACGTCTTGGATCATTACTTACTGCTGGTGTCCATTTATCTGCGCTAGCATAGCCATAACTATAACCATAATTACCGTTACTATCATTAAACGTACCCAATGCGGTATTAAAAGTATTTTGCATAATTTCACATGTTGTTGTATTCGCTATCTTTTTAAAACATAATGTTAATGTGTGATTTGACCTACTCTTATTAATGCTATCACTCTCTTTGGGTTTACTATCTTTGGGTTTACTATCTTTGGGTTTACTATCTTTGGGTTTACTATCTTTGGGTTTACTATCTATATTTTTTTGGATTTCATATAATTCCCAAAATGTTGCATCTGATTTACGGAAGAAATATGGCCCTCCTGCAAATGGCGTAACTAGCTTAATATATCCTGATTCATTTAATAAGTTACCCAACACCCAACTATATATTGCCGGTTTATCTATATCTATATTCTTCAATTTCTCATTAATTGTAGACATTATATTACTGTATTTATGTATGTATTATAATAGTCTTCTGTATTTAGTATATTATTTATATCTAGCGTTAGTGTAGTATGTATATATATATAAATCTAAAATATAAAATCAATTTTAATAATATATTAAGAGCAAATATATATAATAGCTAAATTTAACATATACAACACGCTATAACATCCTAACACAACACGCTATAACATCCTAACACAACACGCTATAACATCCTAACACAACACGCTATAACATCCCTAACACAACACGCTATATATAAATTATACATACATATAGATATATAGATAATAAGTAACGCTAGATAAGTAAGTCTACATAAGTAGCTCTAGATAGCTAACAATATGTTTAGTTTTAGTATAATCATGAATAGTTTTAAAAATATGTACAATACATTTTTTACAAACACTGATATAAAAGATATATATATATGGATATGCTATGATAATACTAAAAATAGTATTAAAGTACCAATATCCGATATTAATTGGGATGAGGTTACTTATATTAATGCATATTGTTCCGGACTTACTAACTGTAAATGGTTGCAAAATGCTCCTAAATTAACACATTTAATTTTAAATGACAATTTAATTACTAGCCTAGAGGGCATACCTGAATATTCACAATTAGAAACTCTAATTTTGTCCCATAATTATATTACATCATTAGAATATCTGCCCAAATCTTGGCCAAATTTAAATATATTTGCGATAACTCATAATAAACTATCTTCACTATCTGGGTTCCCGGATGATTGCCCCAATTTAAAACACTTAAGCATTAATGATAATTATTATAATACTCTAGAAGGCCTACCCATTAGTAAATTAAATAAACTAGAAGTATATTGTGCCGATATTTAGGGCTAGCTACCATACATTTACATTTACATTTACATTTACATTTACATTTACATTTACATATTTAAACTATTCTAGATAAGCACATTGGACATTGTTGACAGGGTAAGCCTCTAGATGTTGGATACCAACAACTCCAACTATCTAGTAACATATCATAAAAATAATTGCGGCTATCTAGACTTATTCTTTTCATATCTTCTTTTGTTAAATGACATATTGGAAATCTTAAATTTCGGAATACTTGCCATAACTCCTTTTGATCAATCGGTAATTGTGACTCATCCGCTATTTTGCAATGTTCCCAATATCCCTCATTAATTCTATACCCACTTGTTGCTTCATCTAATCCCGTGCCACATTTCTCCAAGCCTATCAATAATGGCGCCTTCCAAGATAAACTAAACCGTGCAATTCTTTCATATTGGCTAATATCACGGGTAAAATACTTATTGACACTATGTAGCTTTTTAAATGCACGTGTTATTGTATTATTTTTTTTGACACTAGATACATATACTGTTGGATATAACAACCCCGCCTGCTCCGGATATCTCTCTATTAAACGCTTGCGAATACGTTTCATAGTTTCTAGCTCTTTAGCTTGATTTTTACGGTCTATGACACCTAGTCGACTATCCATATGGCCACACATTAGATATATTGGTTGTACAGGTTCTTGGCGCACAATAAAATAATAACATAGTAAAAATGTGCTATCATAACCACCCGTCCATAATATATGTCTAGGTGGCATACTACTACTTAATTTACCATAAATAACACGTTCGTCTTTTTCATTTGTATCAATAAACCATATTGTCCTAGTTGCATCACAATTATTATTATATGCATGTCTTAAATATAAGGCAACTAGTATTATTGCAATTACAATAACTGCATATTTAAGTAAGGTATAACTACCCGGTATTAAGTATCCTAGGTATATGGGCACTGATGGTATTCCATATATCATCTATTTTGGTTTATTTAAGTATGGCTTTTGTATGTATGGCTTTTGTATGTATGGTTTATTTTGTAAAGTTATTAATTTATTAATATATATTTAGATATATAGATATATATATTTAGATATAGCGTGTTGTGTTATGGATGTTATAGCGTGTTGTGTTAGGATGTTATAGCGTGTTGTGTTAGGATGTTATAGCGTGTTGTGTTTGGATGTTATAGCGTGTTGTGTTAGGATGTTATAGCGTGTTGTATTAGGATGTTATAGCGTGTTGTGTTTGGATGTTATAGCGTGTTGTGTTAGGATGTTATAGCGTGTTGTGTTAGGATGTTATAGCGTGTTGTATTATTATTATTATTACATTAGCATTAAAAATATCAAACACATATTTTTTTGATATTTTTGATATTTACGATTTATTTATTATACTAAAAGATGTATGTAATATAATAAATAAAAGGATACATACATATATATACATACACACACATAACACTATATATACATACACACACATAACACTATATAACATACAACTTATTAAATAACTATATATACTAATAACTGTCTGTATATAATAATATATATCTGTATATAAGATTAACTAACAATAACTAACAATAACTAACAATAACTAACAATAACTAAATATAGATAGAATAATGCGCGTCCCAATTAGTGCACAAACAGTACCATTACATACCCCGATGCCAACGCCATCCAATATGTCACACAATGTAAATAATGTGAAGTTAAATATTAATAATAAAAATAATACAGTTATGGCAGGACAACCATATTGGTTTAATGATTTACAAGTGTTATTGAATCTAGATTATGCACGTCAATTTTTACCTGAACCTGGTATGACATATGCCGAAAAAGTAAACGCAATTGTCCGACTATCTTGGTATGTTGGGGTTGTTGGTGGTCTAGTTAACAGTAATTATATTTATCTATATATTCCTATATTAACCATGGCTATTACATTTATATTATATGTGTTCCGACGTCAAACAATTGATAACCACATTAATAAACGTAATCTAGCTAAGGCTGCAGCAACTATTAGTGCAAATGGTGACCCACAAAGAGAAGCAGTGCTAGCTCAACAACAAGCACAATTAGAATCCAATAATTTAGATCCTGAATTATCAGATAAATTTGCGGATTATTTAGAAAATAATGAATATGTACAACCAACTGTTGATAATCCTTTTATGAATGCAATGCCATTTGATGACCGTGATCGCGGACCGGCATCGGTACAACTAGGTAATCCACTTAAACAAATGGAAGTAGATGCAGCATTTAATTACGGAACATATAGGGATGCGAGTGATGTATTTGATAGAAATAATGCTGAACGCCAATTTTATACAATGCCAACAACTACGTATCCAGGTGATAAAACAGCATTTGCAAATTGGTTATATAAAGTACCAGTAACGTGTAAGGAAGGTAACGGAGCACAATGTATTGCTAATCTTCATACACCACTTAATCGCAATATTGACAATCAAAATTTAGGCGGATAATTAATATACAATCAAGCACATACATATATACAAATATACAAGCCATTTATAGTATTTGGCCATTTATAGTATTTGGCCATTTATAGTATTTGGGCATTTATAGTATTTGGGCATTTATAGTATTTGGGCATTTATATTGTAATTACACTAAAAATGAAATTAATACTATAATAAATGTCTTGTATATTTTGTTATACATTTTATTATATAATATATTTTAGTATATAAGACATTTTTACAAAATGATAAAATCAAAAATAAATGATGATAATACATGTGATAAAGTAGCATGTGTATATGTATTTAGGCCGAAAGACGAGATATATTATATAATTGGGAAAAATGAACAGCCTAGATCATTACCTATATCACTGCTTCCTAAAAATGGAGAAATATTAAACACAGTATCAGTAGATTATTTTAGGCTAGATATTATATATGATCGCATCCTTAACAAATTGTCTCATAATACTGAACTAACCGTTATATCTTCACATGAAGGTAAATTTAAAGGACCCTTAGATATAATTAATACGATTATAGTTCAAACAATAGATATATATAAACATCAACAATTATATGGATTGAATATATGTAAATCATATAGCAATGCTAGCAATATCAGTGCTAGCAACACTAATGTTAGTGAGTGTGGTGCTAGCAATACATGTGCTATTGAGCGTAGTGATATTGAGTGTATTGAAGATAAATATAAATCTGAGTATACAGATAAAGATAATATAAATAATACTACAAAATATAATTTAACTCTATCTAGTGGTGACCAAGAAAATATGCGCAATAAAACTAATGGTTTATATATAACTAAACCGTCAACCCTACTAGAAGGTTGTAATGTATTCAATACTACATCACATTTTTTGGAACAAATTAATAAGGACATGAATATTAATTATAGAATACCAATAACTGCAGTTAACGAATTTATACAAAAAATATCGTTAAATGATGATTTATGGCATTGTGGTATGTGTTATATACCACTTATACATTATGATATAAATAGTGGCCAAGTTCAAGCTAGAAATTGTATAAGGTATCATGTAGATAATATAGATAATGTAATACTGCATAATTCTAACTCAAATACACCTACAGTACATGGTTTGTTTTGCAATGTGTGTAAATCTAATTTTGATAAAATATGTAAAAATATAAAAACTAATATTACATACACCGTTTCTGACATACAACATATATGTAGTTTAACAAATGACCGTAATATGGCAGAATTATTATGCGAATATATGAGTAACTTTTATCATAATGTTAAGTGTCCAATGGATTGTAATGAAGATATACCATGTCATTAACGATAATTGCTAGTGTGTTTAAAAATAGTTTTTAAAAATATAATAATTATATTAAATAGCTTACATACACTAAATTTTATTATATTATATTATATTATATTATATTATATTATATTATATTATATTATATTATATTATATTATTATATTATATTATAGGTAAATATGGGTAATTTTATGTCTTACTTTTTTGGCACTGATAATGCTAATAAATCAGTAACTAGTAATAGCGATGGCAATGACTATGATTATGATTGTGCTTGTAACTGTGATTATGATAAGCATAAATATGGTGATAGGGCCAATTATGATGATGACAAACAAGATAGTGTTAATATTAAAGAAGAGATAGGTGATAATATGGTTAGTTATGATATTAAAAAGTTTGATATTACTAGAATAGCTAGTGGCCAATCCATATATATTATTGGTAAAAGAAAGTGTGGCAAAACAGTGTTAGTTAAAGATATTTTATATAACAATCGGAATATACCATATGGCAAAATATTTTGTACACATAATAAAGAATATGCTGATATTATACCTAGTGCATTATTATCAATTGAAAATAGTAAAATATCAAATACAATAGATGGTTTATTTAATAGGAGTGGAACTCTTAATATATGTAAAGAAGAAAAGGATAGAAGATCATTTTTTGTTATAGATGGTAATTTATATGACCCTAGTGTTATGAAAAATAAAAATATGACCCCATTAATCATAAACACTATACGTAGTAATATCACACCAATAATAACATCACAATGTGTGGTTTCTATGAACCCTATGATTAGATCTAATCTAGACTATGTATTTATAAAATACTGTATTATAGGAACCGAATTGAAACAATTATTTGAAATGTATGCCGGTATTTTTTATTCTTACAGTAAATTTAAAAATATGTTAGAAAAATGTAGTAAAGATAATGCATTTTTAGTTATAGATAACACACACACCAATCCAAGTGTAGAAAATAGCGTATTTTGGTATAAAGCTGAAATACATGAACCGTTTAAATTATGCCAAGATTACGAGAAATATAATGATGGTGATACTTTCCCTAATATTCAAGACAGTTCTAATAGTGTAAATGGTATTACTGTATTTACTGAGTATAGTTCTGATGGTAATAGTGCTAATAATAATACTTGTACTAACGGTACTGATTTGTAACATATAGTATCTATAATACCTAATACCTAATACCTAATACCTAATACCTAATACCTAATACCTAATACCTAATACCTAATACCTAATACCTAATACCTAATACCTAATACCTAATACCTAATACCTAATACCTAATACATTTTATTTATTTATATCTTTTTATTATATTTGTATTTGTATTTGTATTTGTAAACTAGTAATTAAAATAGTAATTAAACTAATAATTAAACTAGTAATTAAACTAGTAATTAAAATAATATTAACTTATAGTAAATTACTACAGCCTTATACAAACTCTTAAATTAAAATTTCAAACTGTATATTTATAAGTCAGTATTAACGTAATAATATTTGTTGATAATAATACATTTAATATATTTAATAAAATATACTAAAAATACAATAATATAGCTCAAAAAATATAGCTCAAAAATAGGAAACATGGCATCAGCCACTATAAATTTGCGTAAATTTGACATGTCAAAACTTAAACAAGACGCTGTAGTTGTATTTATTGGCAAGCGTAATACCGGTAAATCATTTTTAGTACGGGATATGCTTTTTTATAAACGCGATTTTCCTTGTGGTATAGTTATTAGCGGTACCGAAAGCTCTAATGGGTTTTATAATTACATGATGCCTGGGGTATTTATACATGATGATTTTAAACCAGAAATAGTAGAAAGTTTAATTAAACGACAAAAAACCCTAGTACATAAAGTACATGAACAAGAAGACAAATATGGTCGCACTAACTTAGATCCACGAGCGTTTTTGATTTTAGACGATTTAATGTTTGATACTAGTTGGCTAAAAGATATGAATATCAGGCGCTTATTTATGAATGGTCGGCATCATAAATTATTATATGTGATTACTATGCAATATTGTCTAGGTATCCCACCAACATTACGTACCAACGTGGATTATGTTTTTATTTTGCGTGAACCCAATATTGGTAACCGAAAACGTTTATATGAACAATATGCTGGTATATTTAAAACGTTTGAAATGTTTTGCCAAGTAATGGATCAATGTACCGAAAACCACGAATGTCTAGTTGTCGATAATACTAGCCGATCTAATAATATTGAAGATATGGTATTTTGGTATAAAGCTGATGATCACCCAGATTTTAAAATTGGCAGTGCACCCTTTTGGGAATATCATAGCCAACACCTACGTAATCAAGACATGGATAATGGCGAAATGAATATTAATGAAGTTGGCAGTAGCCGGCGTCGTGGGCCTACTATTAATGTTAAAAAATTCTAAAAATACAACTACTATCTACTATCTAGTATCCTAGTATCTAATACAACACATAATACAACGTATCGCTTTATAAATACATTGGTTGATAACATACAACACATAATGTATCATATTCGCATTTATATGTTTTACTTATATCTTTTTGTTCCTCAGATTTTAAAAATTCTACATAACATTTAATATGATATATATGGTTACTAGGTCCTTTGCACATTATTAAGTCAGACACATAACATTTATAGTGTTGTGTTTGTATATTTGTAGGATTATCTACATCATCACATATTATATTAGTATTAGTATTAGTATTAGTATTAGTATTAGTATTAGTATTAGTATTAGTATTAGTATTGGATATAAGTGTATCCAGACAAATAGGACATTCGATATGGTGTGTATTACGTTGTATTTGGCAATTTAATTGTTGGGTTATGACTTGTTTTATTTTAGTTTGTAAATTATAGTTATAATCATAATTATATTCATAATTAAAATATATGTCAAGCCATTCTAATAAATATGCATATAAATACATATGTGAATACCCTAATTTTTTACCATACGCATAATTCCACATAAGTTCTCGTAACTTTTTCTTATTAGGGTGTAATTTAATACCTATTCCATGTCTTCTGTTCATATACATTTTAATTGCTTTAATAGCTAGCTGACATTTAAAATTATCAGTGCTAAATAACATATTATTTAATTATATAGATATGTAGATATGTAGATATGTAGATATGTAGATATGTAGATATGTAGATATGTAGATATGTAGATATGTAGATATGTAGATATGTAGATATGTAGATATATAGATATATAGATATATAGATATATAGATATATAGATATATATAGTGCTATATAGTTTTATAATTATGCCAAATAAAAACAAACTAAATAGTATTTATAGTTAGTTAAAATTATTATTGCAAGCTACTTTACCACATAATTGTCTAGGATTGCATTCACCCATATCCTCTCCACATTCAATGCATTTATTCTCTCCATTATAACTAGTGCTTGTATATCTATTATTGGTGTTAGTATTGGTGTTAGTATTGGTGTTAGTATTGGTGTTAGTATTGGTGTTAGTATTGGTGTTAGTATTGGTATTGATATCATTTTCACTGCTTATATAGCTGATATTCGATGGGCTATTATTAGTATCACGATCTACATCTATATCATATATTGTATTGGTATTATACATTGGTTGATGTTGTTGCTGTACTTGTTGATGTTGTTGCTGTACTTGTTGATGTTGTTGCTGTGGTTGTTGATTTGGCAAAATAGTATAAGTTGAGAGCAATAATGCATTATATATATTATCGTATAAATGGTTATCATATAAGTTATTAATACTGCCTGCTATAGTTTGCATATTTATGTCATCTGCTGCAATATGGGATAATTGTAATGCTAGCTCATGTATTGCTGTATGTTCAGCAATTGTGATGTTTGGCATTTTGTATTTTGCAGTTATTATATGTTTTAATATATTATTATTGTGGTTATATATTATCCGATATAGTATTTACAATTATACTATACTGAAAATCAATTTTATTAATCTAGATGTCTAAAATATTAAATTACTATATTATTGGTAATTATTGCATAATAATAATATATTATACTTAAACATGAAAATTAATAACCTCTATTTTATATAATAACTAAACATAATACATCTATATACTACATCTATATACTACATCTATATACTACACATATACATATAAATATACAAAATGGGGGCATCTACATCTAGCCAATATGATGATAATAATAGTAATAAAAAAGAGGATGAATATAATAAACTAAAGTCACATGCCAAGAAATATGGTTACAATAATCCAGAACATTTACGCCGCAAGATATATAGATATATATATATATGCTAGTAGCTCATGTGATAAAAATGATTATGGATCAGATAAATCATTGCGTAACATGCGTATTGATTATAAGCTAGGTAAACTGTCGTAATTAGCTTAGTTATAATTGTTAGCAACATAATAGTTATGGCTATTATCTTATAATTTATAATATTGTGTACCTTACTAAAATTGCATAGTTTTAAACATATACATATTATACACTTTAAATAAATATACGTAACACACATAATGGCAGAACATACTATAAAGACTATGACAAAAGTATTAAAATTTTATACTGGCAATAACGGTAAATATCGTGATGCCAAACTTATTATAGAAAATGACAATAATATACATTATCATAAAACATCAAATAATACCATAAATGCCACCACAACCACTACTAATAATAAACGTAGCAAACTTATACAAGATACAACATCAAATGCACAACAAAATATACCAATAAAAATTGAAAAAATATACATCATAGATCCGCAGGAAATACAAGACTTAGATTGTGCAAAAGTTGCTGAAAATAAATATATACAAATATTATCACACATACCCCCATATGAAATACCAATTAGTAACATTATGGTTGAAGACACCGGTTTATATATTGGAGGTTATATGAATGGTTTCCCTGGTGCATTTGTTAAATATATGATTGATACTCTAACTATTGAGGGTATGCAAAAACAATATTCTGGTATGCCAGCAGTGTTTAAATCAGCCATATGCCTTAATATTGGTATAGAAAAACATACAATTGTACGCGAAGTTTCCGGACATATAAGTACGCGACCTCCTAGTGGTGTAAATGGGTTTGGGTTTGATCCTATTTTTGTACCGGATAGCGATGATGATGATGATAATTATGGTTGTGTTGGTAAAAACAAACGTACGTTGGGCGAAATGACGAATATGGAAAGGCTAAAATATTCACCACGTTGTCTAGCATTTTATGAAATTCATAAAATAGTTACAAAATATAAAAAGAATGGGTAGATTATATATGATAAATTATGTTTATTATACTATAGTAAATATATGTTAGTTTTTATTTTTATTATTTTTATTATTTTTATTATTTTTATTATTTTTATTATTTTTATTATTTTTATTATTTTTATTATTTTTATTATTTTAATTATTTTTATTATTTTTAATATATAAATACTACAATGAATACTTTAGTACATCCTATACGAATAACCAGTAATGTTAATGGTGCTGATACATCATCTATAGTAAACCTTAATGCTAGTAACCATAGAAATTCTATAAAGCCTAGAAAAAGTACAAAAAAAAATAAGTCAGTAAAATTAACACCTGGTTTTGTCATTAAGTTTATGAATTATGTATTAAGAAAAAGGACTTTATCACATGATATTAAAATGATTAGTAATGATAGCGATAGTTCTTCAGGATCTAAAGTATATTTATATACACAAGATAGATATAATTACATAATAAAGGTTACAGGTGGGAGGAATATTATGCATTTAAATCATGTTATTACTGAACTATTAATATATAATTATTTATATGCCCTTAATACATTAAATATATGTGATCATATTATATATAATTATGACAGTGCTATATATCAAAATCCAAATCCTAGAGCGTTTTTAATGATTAATCAAACAAATAATAATGATGAAACAGTACTATCATTATATAAGTTTTTAAAAAATATAAAAGATAGTATTAAAAAAAATATGATTAATATAGAAAATATCACAACATATTTACATAAAATAATACCTACATTGTTATTTCAATTAATGTATACATTAGAATGTTTAGTTAGGGCAAAAGTCAAACATAATGATTTACATTTAGGTAACGTGTTAGTATTCATAGATAACACTAATATTATTACAAATCCAAATGAGTTTGAAGATAGTAAACTTAAATATGATAAATATGTTGTGTCATCTCGCATAAAGGCTGATTATTTTGGTCCAGATATCGAAAGTTATAAAACATTATATGCATCTAACAGGGAAAAACAAAATATTGATCAAGATACTATAACATATTATGTGCCTGATTATGGGTTTAAAATTAAAGTATTTGATTTTGATAGAAGTTGTGTATATGATAAAGACAATAAACCTGTATTATTTAACAAGGTATTTTTAAATGAAACTAGTACTAAAACTCAAGATTTTAAATATAATTATCATAAGTCCTATGATTTTATTAATACTACACCATTTGAATATGTAGATTTA
>Ga0307982_1000199_pt1 | contig 46208 bp, 42 predicted proteins | sample OrgLakmetagen989_FD_201847 | JGI IMG/M metagenome (GOLD analysis project Ga0307982, IMG submission 201847) | Saline water microbial communities from Organic Lake, Antarctica - #989 | ecosystem: Environmental > Aquatic > Non-marine Saline and Alkaline > Saline | place: Antarctica: Organic Lake... | reverse complement strand
GCCCCCCCCCCCCCCCCCCCCCCCCCCCCCCCCCCCCCCCGCGCCGCTGGTGTGTGCACTTACCGCCGATGACACGGTTTTGCACCATGAGGCGTCTGAAATCAAATGTGGACTTCATGCCCATGAAGTACGTATCGCGTGCCAGGTAGTCAAACTTGTCTGTGTCAATGCTATTCTTGCCTGCAAGAAAGTGCAACGTGGCTGTCAGTGCGCGCCCAGCGGGAGCGCTGGCAAGACGCACCATTTGCTACAATCTGGTACAGGAAGTCCCTTTTCTCCGCCCGGACAGCCGCAGACGGCTTGGCGGCCACAATCATATCGCGGACTTTGTGCTTGCCAATTGTGTCCAGGGTTTCAATTTGGTTCTCATCGATGGCCCACTCCAGGATGTCCAGACCTGCACACACAAGTGCCGAAGTGCTGGGCTGTTCACGCCAGCTCGGCATGCATGCGATCTCACCCATTTCCTCGTGGCTGAATTTGGTGCCTGGCTCCACCCGGGGGATGAACTCATTATCAAACACGTGAGAGTATGGACCGTGCCCCAGGTCGTGGACAAGGCCTGCAACTGCAACTGCAACACTATCCCCACGCTCAACCAGTAGTTCGGGCTGTGTGGTTTGGATTTTCTCCACTAGTTGGGCAGAGAGGTGATAAACGCCTGCAGGTGTGCAGATCAGCTCAAGTGAAGGCGGTGCAGCCTGTTTATGCGGCTTACCGATTGAATGCTGGAAGCGGTCGTGAACAGCACCCGGAAACACAAAAGAGGTCACGCCCAACTGCTTCAATTCTCTGAGCCGCTGGAATTGAGGCGTGTCAATGAACGACAGAGCTTCTGCGGGGAATGCACACACAGTTTGAAAGCTGCAGCTGCTGGAGGTGCGATGTGCACCCTATCACGGACCTGAACTGAGACGGAAGAATCCGTGAATTGGATCGTTATACAGTTTGCTTTTCTTGCCATATGCTGGGTTGCCTGTGTGCACGAGGTATGTGTTGGCAAACATGCACGCGGAATTTGAATCAACTCCACAAGGCCGCAGCAGGACGCACCATCCGACAAAGATGCAACCGATGATTGAGAAAAGCCCATCATCTTGGAAACTTCACGTGAAAACAACGATAGTTGCGCCTGGTAAGCGCTGTTTCGGCCAGTTTCCCAAGCCGGCTTCGCGCAAAGTCTTCAGTTTTATTATTGCAGCCGTCACAGCGCCCGAGGCTCATAGCACAGCGAGGGGGGCTACCAGGACACGGCAGTGCATGCCACCCCACCTCCCACAGTACATTTAATTGATACTCTAGCTTTGAATCGTGTGCTGGTCAATGAAAGCGAGAGGGCCAACCACTGCGCTTGGTGGGTTTGCCTGCTCAGGGCGGAGGCCATCGCGGCTCCCTGCGTAGGCGCCGCCCTGGGGCACGATGCACCTACCGCCTCCAACCATACAACCCACCAGCGAGTGCAAATCCACCAAAATGTCACTTCACCGCCGCCCTCTGCCGCCTCCTGCGACACGCCACCATGCCCCCGCGCCCGTGCCGAATGGGGCTGCCCAGCCACCGCGCATCCTTCCACAGCGTCACCAGTGTCTCATTGCCTTCCACCGCAGAGAAGGGACATGCTGCCGGCCCTGTGATGCCCAGCAGCACCCGCAGCATGTGGCGCCTGTGTGGCGCCAGCGCCCCCTGCTGCACCCCAAACGCATCACACAGCGCGGTATCCCTGCCCCGCCTCATCTGGGCCTGCCCTGCCCCAAACACCACATCCTGTAGCAAAACACGGCTGAGCAGCCCCTTTTTACCCCAAGGGAGTGTGTCAGTGGGGGCTCCCCGCAGCAGCATCCCCACCGCCAACTGCATGCCCACCTCGTCCCCCGCCCAGCACACCCGCCGGACGAAACTGCAGTGCCTCGCTGCCATACTGGTGACAGCTAACGTGTACATGCCCTCAGGAGGCGGCAGGCGGGGTTGCTGCTGGCGGGGTTGCTGCTGACAGTCCAGCGGCAGTTGTGCAGCGCTGCCGGCAGCCGCTGCTGCAGCCGTGGCGGCCGCCCTGCCAGCATGGCACAGGCGGCGGTTGTTGCCGGAGCACTGTGGTGACAGCCCTAAGGGCATGAAAGTATCCGCACGGCGCTGCTCTGCACGCCCCCCCAGACCCCGCACCGGCGTGCACGCGGTGCAGGGGCGGGTGCCTGCTTCGTTCGCGGCCACAGCCTCGGACCGCAAATGGGCCCACTCATCTGACCCGCTGCAAGCTGGATGGGCCTCCAGGAACGCCAGACATCGCAAGCTTCCGTGCTGGGCACACACTGCTGCTGCATCCAGCAACTCCTCATCCCCTATACCCACCTCCGCAGCAGGGGCACCCAGCAGCACGTGCAGCACAGGAGCATTGTCGCCACTGCAGGCACAAGTCAGAGCTGTGTGACCACTTTCAGTGTCAATAACATTCACGAGTGTCTCCCAGTCCTGGTGGCGGGAGTGCAGCAGCACCAGCACCGCGTGTAGCGATCCCGACAGGCAAGCTGCACACAGCAGCCGCGTGCGTTGCTCTGCAGCAATCAAATTTGGTGGACATGCTAAGCCCTCCAATATGTCAATGTTGCCCTGTCGGGCGGCCTGTATCCGCATTTGATTATGCATGTCAGCATGGTTTCTGGGGTGTAACACACGGGCATGATGCAGCTTTGTCAGAGCGAATTCGACAAGAGCTGTCCCCTGCTCTGGGAGAGAACCGAGCCACCAGGACAATTGTTGTACACTGTGTGAACTGATAAAGCCACCATGCACTGCTTGGGTGAACTGCAGCACCTCCAGCACGCGCTGTAGTGAGCCGGACCTGGCCGCAGCTGAGATTGCTTGTCCCAAGTCGTGGATGTCAGCAGGATGACCAGCTAACATGAAAGAATGACTACACATAACTGTGGTATTGACCTGGCAAGTAGCAGGTGGTTGGTATTCTGGGAACAGCCGTGGCCAAACTCAACCAGGGAAAATTCTTCTGGGCAGCCCAGAGCTGCACCCAGGGTAATGACAACAGCAGGCAGCACTAAAAGCGACTGCTTTCGTGGTTTGGTCGTATGTTGCTTTTATTTAACCAACTGTATGCCCCATATGCTGCCTTTTTATTTGAGTTGAGGGGTCACAAAAGCTGGCCACATTCATTGTCGAAGATTCGGGGTTCCCATTCCAGTGCTCGCCACGTGGCAGGTGTAGTACCCTGACCTCGCTATGGACAACAAAACTGTTGACTGGATCCGCGCAGATTTGCATTCAGTGGCATGCACCATGGCGACCCAGCAATGCACAAGCCAAGCGGAAGGCGTCACATCAGTCTCCAGGCACGCACTGCAGCAATTTTTACGAGAGGCTGTGTTAGTCAAGAAGTTTATTGTAAAAACTGCTTTTCCTTGCTGCTAGCGAACTGGTAGGCTCACGGTGGCATGCTAGTTGAGCAGTGGGCGCATTGCATTGGGCACAAGCGGGGCAGTCGAGGGCACGGGCACTACTGAGCAGCGACGGCAGAGCCAGCGGCGGAGGAGCGGGCACGGGCAGCGTCGCGCAGCTTGGCGAGCTTGGCCTCGTGGGCTGCCTGAGCAGCGCGGCGTGCCGCCAGTTGATTGCGAACATTCTCGCACTGGTGGACCTGCACACAACAGATAAATCAGGCACAATTCACGGCCTGCACAGGGCTGAGTACGCACGATCTTGTAAGTAAAGATGAAGGTGGCAACAATCATCAAAATCAGTGTGATAATGAACGCGCCGCTGCCCTTCTCGCCACTTGGGGTAGAGCCTGCACAGTACGAGCAGGGTGATTTGTGGCTCGGGAAGTTGAGCCGGTGTACTTCAGCTCTGTGCCGCTTCAACAGCACCACCTCACTATTCGTTGCACACACAACTCAGCCGCCAAAAATGATACAAACACGGGTGCTGTGGGAAACCCGGTCGACGCTGCTTGTCGTACGGCCGCTGGTGTCAAGATGGCCCAGCTGATATAGGTTGCGGAATTGGGCAGCTCACAACGCTAGACAAAGAAACTTTCGTGGTACAAGTAAAACCAGGGGGCACCACCAAATGCTTGGTCCGCACCAAAATGGGCTTGCGTAGCACCTGGTTTGAGGCAAGTTGCAGCTCAAGCTAGGGTGCCGAAACGTCTGGAGATGACAAGTTTGCTACAAATTTGCTACTCACCGTTGTCGCCGTTGCGGGACTCATCGTAGCCATGATCCACAACGATTGGGATGCCGATCCCCCAAAACATAGCGTGGGCGAACAACAGGTTGAAAAGAGCACCATACTCCTCGCTCACAGCGCCACCCGCAACAGTCTCAGTCACGCAGTGATGGTAAGAGCTGCTCATGGAAGCGCAGCAGCGTCCAACAGGGCCCTTTTTGGCCACACTTTTGGAAGAGCTCTGAGAGCCGATACTGTGGGAGGACATGGTGCCTGAATAATTGCTCAAAGTCTGCAAAGTACGACGTTGAGCGGGTGTTTCGAAGATGGCGTGGTAAGCAGGCTCATACACACCCAAGATCAGCCTGAATGACCAAAAAGTTGACCCGGTGTTGAACGTTAGAAGAGTGAGTTTGCGGACGATATGTTAGCTTGCACTTGCGCCTGGGTTTTTCTTGCAAGGCACTCCGATAATCTGAGGGGGGGCACATCTGGTAATTGTAGTGCTGTTCACTCCCACGACACGACCTGAACGAAATCATCCAAAAACTTTCGCCCAACCGAATAAAATGCCAAGCATTTGTTTCAACCTCTCAGTGCAATTTACTGTATAGCTTCTTGAGGTCTTGATTGTTGGCTGCTTGGTGAGGCAACGACTTGTCCACGTCATACGAAGTGTCCGGTTTTTAGCCTGTTCTTTTTCCATGGCATCGATTGCAGCAACCAAGCCTATTGGTGGTATGAAGCATGGCCTCACTACTGTTCGTGTTGAGGATGAGTCCAGCATCGGGCGCTCCTACAGCAAGAAGCAGCGTACAACCAAGGGCCTGGGCGCGAAGCGCAGGCAGCTGCGAACCAGGTCATTCACACACGACAAGGTAGACAACCCCACCAGGCACTCTCTCACTATGAAAGCTGTGAATTTACGCCGTGCCTCTCGCGATGAAATCCTCGCATACTTCAACAACACATGGTAAGCAACACGCCGCGCAGGCGTCATCCTGCCAGTGACGCCAGCTACTTGTCTGTTCTGGGATTGCCACCAACACATTGACATGTATGGCAGTGGTCGTTATGCTCACGAACAAACTGTTTTGTGAACCGCTTTTACTGCCAACTGGTCTGCTTTTGCTGAACGCATTGGTTTTCGCCGCCAGAATTCTTCGCTGCTGCACTGCACATCACACTCGTTCTGCTGCAGGGAGTTGACCAACACCCTGTTCAGTTCCCTTCGGGATGACAGCATTTTCTACATGGTTCCAGATAAACTCAGGCGGCCACTAATATTCTACTTTGCGCACCCTGCCGCAGTTTACATGAATAAGCTCGTGCTGGCTGGACTAGCTCGTACGTAGCCGTGCTAGTGGTTTCAATTTGAAACACAAGTCTGTCAATACTTGGACGCTTCAATCCGTACAGAAAACATGAATCTCTTCTACCAGAAGGTTTTTGAAACTGGCGTTGATGAAATGTCGTGGGATGATATGGACGACATGCAGGTGCGAATCGCTGATGCCGCTGCGGGAATCAGCCCGTGTCACCCGCTGCCTATTGACTTCAGCACAATTCTTGTTGCAGGACGAGGACTTTCAATGGCCAACACTTCAGGAAGCAATCGACTTTCGCTCTGCGGTTTACAAAGTTGTGGTGGGCCTCATCGCCACAATGCCAGACCCAAGCACCACGCCATTGAGCATGGACAGCCCATACTGGGCTCTCGTCATGGGATTCGAGCACGAGCGCATCCACCTGGAAACATCATCCGTGCTGATCCACCAATTGCCCATTTCTGCTGTGCAGCGCCCCAAGGGCTGGCAGTACGGTCCCACATTTTCCAGCGGGGCAGATTCTGCCCCGCTGAATTCGCTGCTTGACATTGCCGCAGGAACTGCAGCAGTTGGAAAACCAAAAGATTTCCCAACTTATGGTTGGGACAATGAGTATGGTAAACGAGTGGTGTCTGTCCCTGCCTTCAAAGCTTCCAAGTTTTTGGTTTCAAACGCTGAGTTCCTTCCCTTTGTGCTGGCAGGCGGCTACAAGGCCAAGCAGTACTGGGTTTCGCCTGCTGGCGACGACGAGGGCTGGCGCTGGGTGCAGTTCCGCAACGCCACACACCCTTGTTTCTGGGTGGCCACAAAGGACATGCCGGAGCACATGGGCGGCAAGGAGGGCCTCCCACACCAAAAGGACGACGGCAGCGCCGAGGCCGGCGAGGGGCACGACTTCAAATTGCGCACCATGTTCGACATCGTGCCCATGCCGTGGGACTGGCCAGCAGAGGTGAACTACTTGGAGGCACGCGCCTTCTTGAATTGGCGCCAGGAGCGGGATGGCTGCTTGTACCGCATGCCCACGGAGGCGGAGTACCACCTACTGCGCGACGACCCTGTGCCCCACACTGAGGCCAGCACAGGCACAGCCGAGGGCGCCATGGCTGGAGGTGGTGTCGCAGGCTGCACGCCACTGTTGCTCGCCCCCGGCATTCGTGCCATGGAGGGAGAGGACGCCGCTGGGCATCCCGCGGTGACCTACCCTGGCACCAAGGGCACTGCCGATGCCGAGTCAGCCAGGGTGGACGTCATCCTGCAGGACCGTGCCCCCGGCAACGTCAACATGCGCTTCGGCTCCAGCACCCCCGTGAACATGTTTCCGCCATCTCCCACTGGCGCGTTCGACACACACGGGAATGTGTGGGAGTGGGCGGAGGACCACTTCGGGCCGCTGCCAGAGTTCTCCATTCACTACTTGTACGACGACTTCTCCACGCCCTGCTTCGACGGGTGGCACACCATGATCCTGGGGGGCTCCTGGGTGTCCACTGGCGACCAGGCGTCCAACTTTGCACGGTATGCCTTCAGACGGCACTTCTTCCAGCACCTGGGCTTCAGGTATGTGCAGCGGGAGGCGTGTGACAAAGAGGCGTACCCAGGCGAAGCCACCGTGACCAACCTGTGGGAGGGCCACGGGGCGTTGAGCCAGGAGCTGACCGATGGCTATGCCCCCCAGGAGCAGCGCCTGCCCAAGCTGAGCACAGCGTCCCCCCTGCAGGGGTACACACAGGAGGAGCCAGGCACCCTGCTGGGCAACGCAGCCAAGTACCCCTCGCTGCTGGCGGAGGCTGTGCACCGGGCGTATGCGGGCGCTGTGGGGGGGGACGGCAGTCCCACTGCTTCGTCACAAGTGCCAGCCTCCAAGGCCAAGGTGCTGCACTTGGGTTGCCGCACGGGAGGCACCACCCTGCAGCTGTGCAAGTACTTCGGGCAAGTTGTGGGCGTGGATGCCCACGAGCCCTTCATTCGCCATGCGCGCGTAATCCAGCACCACGGGCAGCTCACCTACCAGCGCATCGCCGAGGGAGTGCTGTCACGCACTGAGACACTCGACGTCCCACAGCACCTGCCCCGGCAGCGCGCCGTGTATGTGCTGAATGAGCTACACGAGCTGGAGGAAGAGGTCACTGCCCACGCCCCGTATGACGTGGTTGTGCTGGATCGAGTGCTGGATGAGCACGTGCAGCCCCTTGCCCTGGCCAAGCTCATCCCACGCCTCGTGCGGGCGGGCGGCAAGGTGGTGGTGGCCAGTGCCAACAACTGGGACGCCTCTGTGACGCCGCGGAACTCGTGGCTGGGGGGCTTCTGTATGAACGGGGAGGACTTCGACACCGTCACCATGCTGCAGCACACGTGGAAGAAGAGCCTGGCCCTGCAGCACGCCCTGGACCTCCCCCGCCTCACGCAGCAGCACCTGCGGCAGTTTGTGCTGCAGGTGGTGCAGGTGTCTGTATGGCAGCCTGGCACCTGGGAGGTCCCTGCCAGTGGCAGCGCTGCAGGCGACGCCGAGGCTGCGGCGGCCGCGGCAGCTGTGGCCAACGGCGGCGGCGACGAGGACGGCGACCTATCCCTCAGCAAATGAGGATGGCTGCCTGAAGTGGGCGCGCACAATATCTGAGCGTATGTGTGGACCTTTGCATGAATGTATTGCTGAGCTGTAAGATCTCAGGCACGCTGCTTCCCCCCGGCTCGCCGCTCAGCGGCCGACCTGCTGCTGCTGCCTGTGCGAGCCGTGGTGCTGCGGAGCATAGTTCCTCCCTTTGCTGTTTTGCCTCGTGTAGCGCTCTTGGCTTTCGTTGTGGGAGCAGGGGGGCCAGCTTTGCCGCTGGGTCGCTGCCGAGGAGGCAGTGCGCCCCCCTGCTGCTGGGCGCCGGGGCTTGCTGCCCGACTGCTAGCTGCACTGCCTGCTGTGCTGGGCACGCGCATGGTGGGGGTGAATCCCGGGGGGGTGTCTTGTGGCTGTGCTTGTAGCCCACTCGTGCTGGGCGGCTGAAGCACGGGGGCAGCAGGGGGGCGGGGGCGCAGCATCGCACCTGGGGGGCTCAGGGGGGGGCGCAGCATCGCACCTGGGGGGCTCAGGGGGGGGCGCAGCATCGCACCTGGGGGGCTCAGGGGGGGGCGCTGCGTGCCAGTTGAAAGAGGCATGATGCCAGCATGCACATGTGTGTCGCCAGTATGCGTCACTGTACGGGGTGGCGTGGCTGTGGCCTGCACCGTTCTGCTGCTCACCGCTTGTCCTCCCACCATGACCCCTACGCCCCGTGGGGCCGAGCCCCCGTACACATGTGCCGCCAGCGCATGGTACATGCCCATGGCACGGTCCAGCTGCGACAAGCTGGTGGCCACTTGCGCCGCCAGTGACTCTGTGCGGGCCACCACCCCCGCCAGCTCGCTGCGCTGGCCACGCTGCCAGTCATCCAGCACGCAGGCACTCTGCCGCGCCAGCCGTGCCTCGCTGGAGGCAAGGTCCCCCTTGAGCTGTGCGGAGATGTCCTGCACGATGCTGCTGCGCGCGGCAGATGACAGTGTGTTGCCCCCCTGCTCCCCATTAGCCCGCCCCGCAGCCCGCAGCAAGCCCTGCAATGCCTCCTCTGCGCCGGCCAGACGGGAGGAGCACTCCTGCCCTGCGCCATCCACACGCTGCATGGTGCTGCGGAGGCTTTCCATGCTGCCACGCAGGGCCTGTATCGCTGCGCCGCTTTCTGTCTGCACAACCGCTCGCACAGCGGAAGGCGACACTCCCTCCAGCCGAGTGGACACGCGACCTTCCATCGTGCGCAGTGCCTGCAGCACAATCTCAGCATTGTTGCTTGCACGGGCAACAGATTCATCCGCAAGTGTGCGCAGGGAGTCCTGTGTGCCCTGCAGCTGCTGCGCCAGGCCCCGCCGCTCACCCGCGCTGTGCTGCACTGCTGCGTTCAGCTGCTCCGCCAACTCACCCATGCCAGCCTCCAGAGACGATAGCTGCTCTCGCATGGCATGCAGCTCCTGTGAGTTCTGCAGTGCCCTGTGGCTTGCGTCCCCAGCGCCGGGGGTGGCTGCAGGTTGGGTGCCGTGGTTGGGGTCACTGCTCAGCTGGGAGCTGTACAGGCTGCTGGCAGCTGGGCGCCACGGCTCGCGCTGTTGGGCATGCCAGTCACTGTGCCCTGCTGTGCTGTGCAGCTGGTGGATGCTACTGCTGCTGCTGTGCACTGGCGACACGGACTGGGACATGGCCACTGATGTGCTGGGGCTGCTGCCGGGGTGCAGGGGGTGTCGGGGGGGGGGCACCGCCGCAGCCTGTGCAGCGCCTTGAGATGACGCCATCCGGCGTAGCATGGCCTCTTGTGTAGCAGCAAGGCGGTCCTGCTCGCTTTGCAGGCCCCCCACATCTCGCCCGAGGGCCCCCACATCCCGACCCAGTGCAGCCACTGCCTGCTGCACCTCCTGCAGCTGTTGGCTGCTGGCCACAGCTGTGCCATGAGACAGCATGGACACCTGATCTCCCAGTGCAGACAGCCCCCTTGCCCCTGCAGCCCGCTGGGCACCCCCCCCCGGGCGCTGCCACCTGGGGCTGGCCAGTGCCGAGCTGCTGCCCGACGGCGCCACGCCGCTGCTGTGCATGAGCTCCTCCACGACGCTTTCCAGGGCAGAGCAGCGTGTTTCCAGGTCCCCTGCAGGCGTGAGCTCGTGCACGGCGCTGTGCACCGCTGCCTGCAGCTGCTCCTGGGAGCGCTCACTAGCCCGCTGTGCCCCCTGCAGCTGCTCCTGCATGCGCCCCAGCGCCGCCTGCACCCGGCCCTCCACTGCACTAGCAGCGGCAACGCTGCTCTCTTGCGCTGCTTCTGCTCGTTGCAGGGCTGAGGCTGCGGCACCCCCTGCAGTCGCCACCCCATTGCCCAGGGAGGCCAGGCGTTCCTCGATCGCCCCCAGCCGCTCGTCCCGCTGGGCGAGCGCGCCTTTCAAAGACGCGATCTCAGATTGCATTCTAGCTTGCTCCCCCATGGCCCGGGCCTTCTCTTGTTCCAGGGCGCTGGCCAAGCTAGCCCTGCCGTCCGCCGCAGTGGCCTGCTCCCCCTGCAGGCCCGACAGCGCCGCAGGGACGCCCTCCTCCCGCAGGGCCTGCTGGAACAGCGCCAAGAAGTCAGAAGACAGCACGCAGCGACGGAGGCCCGCCCGCAGCTCGCCCTCCACTGCCTCTGTGTGCCCCCGCACCCCACTTAAAGAGGCACTGAAGTCTTCGCAGCGCGCCAGGCAACGGTCGGCTACGGCAGCCACGCCAGAGACACGCGGATCAAGCTCGTCCAGGCCCCTAGCAGCCTTCACTGCTTTCTCCAGTGCGTTGTCTGCGCGCTCCTGGGCCTCAGCGGCGCTGCCGGCGGCGGCGGTGGCGGCGCGCTCAGCGGCTGTGGCACGCCCTGCCGCGTCTTCGGCTGCCTCACGCGCCACCACAGCTGCGTTTTCAGCAGTGCCTGCTTTGTGTGCTGCTGCGTCTGTGTTCTTGGTGGCTTCAGCAGCCTGCACCTGCACAGCCCGCAGCGCCGACACAGGCGCCATGGATGAGACGGCATCTGTCAGCCGCCTGGACAATGCATCCATGGCACTGTCGCGACCAGAGATAGCACCATTGAGAGAGTCAAGACTAGAATGTAATGACGACAGCCCTTCACTGTGTTTTGCCTGAGTTTCTGCCACCTGTTGCAGCTTTGAGTCTGCAGCAGCAGCCTTGTGCTGCAGGGATTCACAGTATGTATCCACCTTGGAAGCCCTGTTGCCAACTGCGGTAATTTGAGTGGAAGTTTCTTGGCCAATTTTTTCGGAATAGCCTTGAGCTAACTGGATGAGCTTGGTCAGGTTCACTATTTTAGTGTGAGCGTCAATAACTTGGTGCTGCTGGTCGTCAATACGTTGACTGAAACCCTGGGCAGTCAGGACAGCAGCAGTGACCCGCTCCAGTTGTACCTCAAGAAATGAAATGTAAGCACTACGATCGGTCAGCAGGCGCTGTTTATCTGCACCAGTCACAGGCACCTGCAAGTCCAAGACAGTGTGTGTCCTGCGGAAAATGCTCGTGCTAACGGCAGGGACGCACCCCTTTGCCACGAATGAATTTGCCATAGTAGCTGCTTTGAGCGGCATCCATAGCAGACTAAATGTATAGAATTAGTCTGGTTTACACCGCAAATTGCACCTCTACTCGACTGTGATCCCGCTGAGACGATAATCAGCATTCACAACTGGACAGCTGAGTGCTGAGCTGCTTGGCAACCACCGAGAAGATCGCGTTGCAGCAAGACATGTAAGTACAATTGACGGGTGACAGTCACATTATTAGCACACTGCACCTGGTGAACCCCCCCGGCCCTCACCACTGCAGGGTGATGACATCGCCCGCGGCGGCTTTCGGCACCGACGCCCCCCTAGCAGGAGATGGGGGGGCTGCCCCTCCAGTGCTGCTTGCCTTCACTGCAGTGCACCCACCCCTGTTACGAGCTGCTGCCAGGATCTCTTCATCGTCATCACTGCTCATATCGCCAGCTGCTGAGGTTGAGCGCTCCCCTGCCCTGCCCCCAGCCGCCCCCCCCCCAGCGGCAGGAGAAGCCGACGCAGAGGATCCAGTGATGGTACTGCCTCCTGTTTGAGCAGGAGACACCTTGCGGTCCAGGCCATAGCTACCGCCCCCCGCAGTGATGGCTGTGAGGAGTGACCGCTCAAGCATGTCCCGCAGAACCCCCTGCAGGTCTGCGGGTTGCCCCTGGGCCCATGGGGTGGAACGCAGCACACCCGGAAGAGACTGCACGATGCTGCGCCACTGCTGTGCTGCTGCAAGATCCCCTCTCCCAGCTGCTTCGCGCACGGAGCCCACGGCCTGCAGGGCAGTCCACAGACTAGGGAGCTCCAGCGAATTGGTGCAGGTGTGAGCTGTGGGCAGCAGTGTGAGCATGGCCACCTGCTCTTGAATGCCCAGTGGCACATGCGGCAGCTCCACACGCAGCGCTTCGGCCCCGTTGGCTGGCAGCACTTTGGAGCCAGTCACGAAGTGCAGGAAGTCAAGCTGCCTGCTGCGGGGCCACTGGTGCACAATGGACCAGAGGGCTTCCCGCAGGGGGCCATTGCGCTTCCCACGCAAATCAGTATCATACACGACACGGAACACTTCAGGAATGCGCAGGGATGCCGTGCCCATGGGCCCAGCCCCGTAATCCCCCGTGCCCGCTGTGGAGCCCATGGCCCCAATGCCCACCCCCTGGTTAGAAGGGCCTGCCATACACACGCCATCCACACCACCCAGTGCTTCAGCAAGGGCCTCAGCATGTATGCCGTAGCTGTGCAAAACACGGAGGCCGGTGCTGCCCAGGCAGGTGCGGGCTCCGCAGCGCAGGGCAGTGAGCAGGGGCGGGGCCACAGCTACTGCCACAGCGCCAGCACCAGCCACACTGTCCACATCCAGTCCGCCCCACACTGCGTCCAGCATGGTGCGCCATACAAGGCCCACCGCCAGCTGGGACCGATCCGGGCTGCCGGTCGACAGGGCTGCCTGCGCCGCAAAGGCTTCTGAGCGCCCCGAGACAGGATGCACAGTGTCGTCCATGGACTTACTGTCTCTCAAACTGGACACCACATCGCTGTCTGTGGCATGGGGCTTGATCTGGGCGACGGAGGGGGTGTCCACTGAACCCCCCCACCCACAGGAGCAGCAGCCCCCCCCACTGCCCCTCGTCCCTGAAGCAGCTGGAGAAGCAGCCGCCCCAGCTGAATGTGAGCCCTTTGCAACCCCAGTGTGTGGTGGGCTGTTTCCCCCTCCTGCCGTCCCTGGGCCAGCCGCCGCACAGCACATGGCACTGCCCGTGCTCCGCAGTGCCTGCCCCCTGTACCCCTGTATCTCAGCAAAGCCAGCGGTGTCGGCTGCCTGCATTTGCAGCAGCTGCTGCAATTGCTGCACCATGCCATGCCCGCCATACCGCAACGCCAGGAGCGCCGCATCCAACAGGACACCCTTGGAGTCGCCGCCCCCCCCTGCAGTCGGCTGGGTGATGGCTGCCGTGAGCTGGGGAGAGATGGCGGCACCCACGCTGGCACGGTTCAGCAGCCCTGCAGCCAGGAACCAGCCGAGCACTTGCGCCTCCTGTACGCTGCCCTTGTCCTGCGCCTGTGCATGCAGCGTGCTGGTTGCTGGCTCCCACACTCCCCGCTCTGGGGACAAACTCAGCAAGGGTGATTGCTTCAGTCGCAGCCACATGTGTGAAGTGCCACTGGACACTGGCAGCGCTGCATCCAGCTGCAGTTTGAAGGAGGCCACTGCTTCTTGCTGCTGAGCCTCCCCCGCAACGGGCCGCGCCATTGTCACTCGGTATGCCGCCGAAGAGGGTGCAGGGGGGTCGTCCCCAGGCACGAAGCACGCCTGCAGTCCCTGCTGCTGGGCCTGGCGCAGCCAAGCAGCGTCCTCTTTGCCCAGGCCCTGCACGGTGCAGTTGCTCATGCCAGCCTCCAGCTGCACCGCCCCCCCCCCCCACCGGGGCTGGGCCCAGGGGGAGTGGCTCTGCCCCACACTCGCCAGAAGAGCGGCCCAAGCCTCCTTCACGGGGCCCTGCCCCTCGCCCTCCTGTCGAGCTAGCTGTGCCAATGCACTGGGGGGCACGTTTGCGGGGTGAGACCCCCCCCGCAGCAGGTCCCCCAGGGTGCCCCCACCATCATCCCCCGAAAAAGCACTCAAGAGCTGAGGGGACACGAGCCGGCCGCTTCCGTGCGCAGATAGATGTGTCACACGCCGAGGCGATTTGGCAAACATGCCTTTCAGCCCTCGGCGGCGGCTTTTGGGGGAGGCGGCCCCCGCAGTGGTCAGGGACACACAGTCTGCAGGCTGCATTGAAGGGGGGTCGGGAAGGGCCCCCCACTCTGCAAGCTGCCTGTACAGCAGGGGTGATATTGTGTGCATTAGCTCCAGAGGTGGTGTGAAGATCTTGGAGAGGGGGGGCAAGGGACTGCGGCCTGAGGGGGGTGCAGGGGGGTCCCACGGGCGTGCTGTCGACTGGCTTCCTGCACAGGCCCTCATGAGGTCCCCGTGTGCCAAGGTGGCTTTCGTCATCCCGTCCAAGCATGCAAGGACTGCTTTGTACGCTGTGCCCTGTGCCATGCCCGGTGGAGGGGTTATGCCGGCAGCAGCCGCCACGGCCAGCAGCAGCGGGCTGCACTGCACCCCAGAGGGCCCTGGCACAAGCACATGGCTTGGCAGGCCACGTGCATCACTGCGCTCGCTGCTGCTCTGTGCTGGTGCAGTCCAAGGCGCAGCGCTGGCGTCACGCACGTCTCCCACCCAGCAGCTTCCCAGCACCCCCCGCACTGCCGTGCCCAGGGCAGGCACACGCGCAGCAGCCAAGACAACAGGCAGGGGCAGGCAACAGGAGGTATGGGACGTGATATGTGCTACTATGGTCAGCGCATGGCTTGCTGCAGCCTGGAGTGAGTCAACACCACCAGCGCCCGATTGCAGGCCCACCCCCGCAGCAAGCCGCAGGGCCCCCGTGGCTTTGTACAGGGTCCCCAGGTCTTGCCCACCCCATGCTGCAGCGCCTTGAGACATGCGTTTCCGCTGCTCAATAGCGCTGCACGCATCGTTCAGGGCTGGAAGCCCAGGCAGCACGGCCAGGTTCAGCACAAACGCCACTCCGGTCAGCAGGGGAAGCAGAGAGGCGGCATCCAAGCCGGCGCACCATGCAGAACTGCTGGGCGGGGCATGGATCGCACATGCTACCACTTGCTGTTGGATGCTGGGGGCAGCTGCATCCCGTGTGCCTGCGCTTGTGGGGGGTGCATCGGGGGGCAGGGACGGTAGCACGCAGCGAGACAGGTGCCCCAAGCCAGCGCTGCCTGCAGTGTGCACGCTGTTGTGCACAGCACAGCCGATAGTATGGAATGGTATAAGGGCATGTGGAAGTGTTGAGACGGGGGTGGTGCCACTCGTGCCCTTTGTCCAGGAGCTGACGGCAGCTGCCGCCTGCACACTGCGCTCAAGCCCAGCCCAAACCTCGTCAACTGGTGCACGAGGAGGGATGAGGGGCACCCACGGGTCAAATCCTGTAGTTTTATAATCAACCATGTCAGGTTCCGGCCTTGATGCTGTCGTGGTAGCTTCAGGTAGTGCTGCGAGGGCATCAAACAAGCTGGCAGCAACTGCCTGCACGTTTTGGGCTGGGCTTGTTTCGATCGTGGAGTCGAAGTTCAGAGCCCTTGTAGGTGCATCATAGGCACTGGTCGAGCCATCAGAGTCTGTTTGAAACCGACTTGCTGCTCTCGGTGCGATCCCATCCACCCTGATGTCGGCTGGAGTATTCGCTCCTACTGCTTGCGGTTTTTGCTTCGGTGCTCCATGCACGAAAGCAGCCACATTTTCTTCTGACTGCTGAGTTCCATCAAAATCAAGCTCTTCTACGGAAAGATCTGTCTGCATACTGTCCAGTTACAGCGCGATTGGCAGCACTGTACTGGTCAGTCGCCTGTGTGGTCTGCTGTGTCCAAACAACCTTCTCTGTAAGATGTAACCGTTGAACGGCATTCATTTGCGTTCTGTGTTTGAGCCCTGCGTTAGCAAATCAACTACAGACGACTGTCAAAGCATGCTTTGTTTTTGCTGCAAACTGAGCAGCCTTCCGCTTCACAAACAGGCAATTGGCAGCTCTGAAAACAGTGAACGCAGCCCCCCCCCTTCTCGTGCCGCAGGGCTGCGTGTGTTGGAGGTATTGGCACTGCGAGTACCTCCCCAGCATAACTGACAAACTGATCACTATTAAATTTTATTAATCGGATGACTGAGCAGCTGACTGTCTAGACGCTCCGAATATGAGGGCACTGGTGTGGAAGTGGTGCGAGAGTCGTCTGCGACAGAAGTTGACCGAGCCCAAGAGTGGCCTCTTTGGTAGCTTTCTGCTGCAAGAGGGTCGGATATTTGAAAAAAGCGGCTTGAAATTACACTGTACTGCTGTTTTTCAATTCTGTTTAGCGAATATGAACCGTATCGCTGCCCAAACGAACTGGATGCACAGTGTCATGCAAGAAATGTCTTGCGACAAACCTTCAGTTGTGCAGCTGGACATAGCCATGCAAGAGAGCCTGACAAGCGCCCCACTGTGGTGGCAAGACTTTTACCAGCGCCTCATCAAACTTGTGCGCTGGTTGACACTGACAAAGCCGGAGCAGCCGAGTCAGCAAGCTGCCCAGTTGCACCGCACCCTGGCTGCTCACGTGTGTGTGGAGCTCGCCTGGTACCTGCACGCTGTGTCAGCCCAGCAGAGACGCCAAGCAGCCATTCTTTGCCGGGGGCAATACAGGCAGGCTGCTGCCGCTGCATCAAGCGTTGCTTTGCGTGGAGGCGGCGGCAGTGACTGACCCAGCCACGCCCCGGGCTGTGCTGGAGGTCAGGCGCCAGCATGCCGTGCCCAGGTACGCCATGCCCGCACTACCGCCAGGGATGTACGAGGCGCCATACCACGCCAGCGCTGCGCACTGCACTGCGGTGCTGAACATGATGAGCAGGTATGCCTTGGACACAAATGTGGCGTACAGGGTGAGGGCCATGCTGCCCATGTAGGCGCCGGTGAAGGCGGCGCGGTCCGCAGCAAACAGCTGCGTGGCCATGCTGCGGGGCCCACGCAGCATGGCGAAGCCTAACATGAAGCAGATACTGCCCACAGTGAAGCACATGGCGAACTTACCCGGGAACATCAGCGCCATGGGCAGAAAAATAAACAGCGCCATGCCAAGCAGCAGCACTGCAGCAGCCATGAACAAAAAAAACACCTGCACACGCTGCCAGCGACTCAAACCACAAGTCCAGTCGTCCGATTCTGACGGGGCGTTGCTTCCAAGTGAGCCCAACCATGAGTTATTAGTCATAGTCTCGCCGTCTGGCTGCTCAGCTGGCTGTGCGGCGGCCTGAAACATGCTTGCAAAACCGGCCCACGCTGATGCTGGGGCAGGATCCGCAGTCGGTGCAGTAGCCCCAGCAGAGTTCCAGAATGTTCCTGCATCAGATGGATTCGAAGCTGCACCAGCAGCGGTGCCCTGGTTTTGAAACCATTTTGCTGTGTCACCTCTTCCAGCCATTTCCTGGAAGGTGTGTCACGTGGCTTTGACTCCAACCGTCTGAAAACTGTTTCCAATGAAAGGTGGCAAGCTTTGTGAGTTCAATACAAGCAATGACAGAGCTCAATGGAGTATGACCAAAGCCAGTTTGTATAACGCCCAGGTGTCGCCGTGGCACAAGATAAGCAGCTTCACGGAGTGGGTTCGCCTCGCTGCTCACTGAGGCTCGAGCACTGCAACAATACCGCAGGAGTACAGGGATGTGAAGTTGTGTCAATTTGTGTCAACGTATCGGCCGTAGACTGAAATATATGGATGTAGTATGAGTAGGCAGGAGTGCAGGGGGCAACAAAAGTGAATGAGCTGCATGCAATGCTTCGGCCACTCCGCTTCCAATTTCCCACTCCACACCCAACTCAAGGCTTCACTAGCAGTGAACGGCTTGTGTTTGTATTGTTGACTGTTAATATGGCTGCTGCTGCCGCTGGAGGATCTGCGGGCCCCACTCCCGCCAATGATGCCCAAGCATGCGGCTTGGAGCCGATTCAAATGAGCGGAGATGAGCTGCTGGCCGCTTGCCAGCCGGACCCCGAGCACACTCTGGGTGGTGCTCATAACACTGAAGACCCTGAACACCCAAGCACTGTCGGCCATATGGTGCGGTCGTTGATGCCTGGGCAGGATCTGACTCGCGTTACCATCCCGTCTTGGTTTCTGGAGTCTCGCTCGCTGCTCGAAAAGATGACAGACACCATGATGCATCCCCAGCTTCTGCTCCCAGCATCAACACAAGCAACGCCAGAGGAGCGAATGATTTCTCTCGCGCGGTGGTATGTCAGTGGCTGGCATTACAAGTTGCCTGTAAGTGGTGTGCCATGAATTGAGACTCCGCTGAAATCTTGTGTTGCACTGCACATACTGCAGGGAGTGAAAAAGCCGTACAATCCTATAATCGGAGAAACCTTTGCCGCTACCTGGGAGCATGCTGATGGAAGCCGCTCCCAATATGTTGCCGAGCAGGTATGGAAGCCCTGCGTGCTAGTGCAGCAGGTATTGCCGCACTCCTTGACTATCACAGGTCCTGCATCGGCCTCCAGTGACAGCTTTTTACTTCGAGAACCGCAAGAACCATATTGTCTGCAACGGACAGGTGCACACCAGGTAAGGTTCCCAAGCTCTTCCTCCTTTGGCGTTGGCAGATCAAGTGAAGCGCAACCCGACTGGGCCCTTCCAGGCCAGAATTTCGATGCTCGCCACATTGTGTGAATTACTGGTGCTATCCCTCAATGTTTGCATGTGTATGTATTTGACTTCAAGAATGTTTGGCGTCTGCATGCTTGGCTGTAGTCAGCGGCTCATATTCCGCTCCTCACGCTCCGCTGCGCAGATCCAAGTTCTCAGCTCCCCAGAGCGCCATGTCCATTTTGGATGGTGGCCTGATGATGACACTGACAAACCACAAAGAGGAGTACTGGATGACTTTCCCCGACGCAAACGCGCACAACTTGTTGATGGGCACTCTCCGCATGGAGTTTGGCGGGGAGAGCAGCATTTACTGCAAAGAGACCGACTGCAAGACCACGTTCACGTGGCACCAGAAGCCTTTCTGGGGCGGCGATGACAAGATCGCCAAGGTGACTGCCGTGGTCACATGCAAGGGCGTGGAGGTGGCCACCATGGAGGGGCACTGGAACGGCCCCATGCACATCACCCGCAAGGGGGGCAAGCAGGAGATGCTGGTGGACTCCCTGGCGGAGCCCATCATGCCCAAGCGGGTGCTCCCCGTGCACCTGCAGGGCCCCTGGGAGTCCCGCCGCCTGTGGGCCCGCACCAGCCAGATCATGAACACCCGACCCAAGGTGGAGTGGGCTGCCGTGGACGAATCCAAGGGGGTGCTTGAGGAGGACCAGCGCCTCCTGGCCTGCCACAAGAAGGGCGACGAGTTCGCCGAGTGGCAGCCCCGTCTCTTCACCAAGGGCACCTTCAAGGTCCCCGAGAGCGGCGAGACGAAGGAGGGCTGGCACACCTACAAGCACCTGTCCACCGCCCCCTACGTGGAAGGGGAGGAGGCTCACAACCTCATCCAGCAATCCCGCGACTCGGCATTCAGCGATGAACGCAACAAAGAGCCTGAGCAGACTGCAGGCCTGGCAGGCGCCAATGCCAAGGTCCCAGAGGAGTTCAGGCCTGCTGCGGCTGCGGCTGCCGCCCCCGCTGCAGCCAAGGAGGCCACTCCCTCCTCTTGAAACCGCCCACCAACGGGAGTCGCCACTGCGGGTGGACCCTAGATAGATGTTCAGTGAACAATGAATTCAGCGTGAAAAGTACTGCGTGCGTCGCGGGGCGCTGATGCAGGCGCCGTGCCGCCCTCCACCCCCCCCATCTGGGGGCTGCCTGCCTGACAGGGGCCAGGCACCAGGGGCAGCCTGGCAGCTGCAGGTCCCCCGTTTACCAGTTTGTGGGGTCGTCCCTGCTTGCGCATTGATTTCAGTGCGGCTTCACTTCTTCTTCTTGCCTTTCTTCTTGCCCTTTTTCTTCTTGCCCTTGTCAAGCCTCAGCAGCTTGTCGTACAGGTCAGGGGGCAGGGAGGCATCCACAAGGAAGCCCCGCACCTTGGTGTTGTCGGAGCCCAAGTACTGCACCAGCAGCTCTGCGGCGCTGGCGTCAATGGAGTTCAGGGTGAGGTCCACCACTGCCAGTGGGCAGGAGGGGGAGACCAGGGCGTCACCCAGGGCAACCATGGCGTCCTCAGTGGCGCTGGCGTCCAGCGTGGCGCCGATATTGTTGTCGGCGATGTTCAGCTCCTCCAGCTTGGTGTTGGAGGCCAGCCCAGACACCAGGCTCAGCATGCCCTCACTGCCCAGGCGGTTTCCTGACACGTCCACAGACTTCAAGGCACAGCTGGGCATGGAGAGCACCTCAGCGATGGCTGCGGCACCATCAGCGCCCACTTCACAGTAGGATAGCTGCAGCTTGGTGAGGCTGCTGTTGGAGCGCAGGCCCTCGCAAAGCTGCAGGGCCCCTGCATCCCCCACGGAGGGGTTGATGTCCAGCAGCAGGGACAGCAGGGAGGTGTTGGCCCCCATCATCAACGCATCAGCCAGCGCCCAGCAGCCGTCGGGGGTCACATCGCAGTTCATGAACTCCACGTTGGTGAGCGCCACCAGGGGGCCGCCCGTTTTCAGCAGGGCAGCCACTGCTGCCACGCCGGCGTCACCAGTTTCAGCTTCCCAGAAACGCAGTGATTTGATAAACGGGTAGTGCGATTTCATGCCGGAGCCACGACCCAAGAGTGCCGACGCGAGAGCACGTGTGCCAAGTGGCCCAATCTTGCTGTCCACACAAATCTGAAGAATGTGCTCAGGCTCCTTGCCCTTGCTCTGCTCCTCGGGAAATAATGATCCTAGAAGTTCCTTTGATTCTGGAATTCCCAGAGATCTGCAAAAACAATTATGCTTCAGTTAACATCATTCCAGCTGCGAAACACTTACTTGCAAGCTCGCTTGTAGTTTGTGAGAAACTCCTCCTCGTACTCAACTGCGGAAATTGACATCGCGGCATGAAGGCAACTTCCGATAACCACCACGATGTGCTGCACACACCTTCATCTTGAGCCTTCTTCTTCTTGGGTGGCATCGTGCCGTTTCACTGTGGGCAGCACCCGCGCAGTCTGAACAGTTCCTGCGATTGACCCTCGGCGCGCAGCTGCAGAGATGTCGCGGAGCAGCCCCACTGGCAAGCTTGCGCCCAGAATGAAGTGATTCGCTGGCACACGACAAAATTCCGCTTCAATATTAAATCAATACTCAAATCGAGAAGCAAATATGGACGAGTGTGCCATGTTGCACATGTGAAGCACACATCGAGTGTGGGAGCACCCCTCCACATGCCATGCACAGCTCGCAACCTTGCGCAGCAGAACAGCTGCAAGTTAGCAACACTCATGCTCTCAAGCTCGATTGCATGCAGTTTGTTCAACTGCTCTTGTGCGTGCATGTCCTCCACTTCGAGTGAACCTTGCATGCTCAAAGCATCCACCCTGCCTGGCCTCAATTTCCGCACACTCATGATAAATGCCGCCAAGCAGCATGGCAACACTAACCCCAAAAGTACTCTTTCGCCTTGAGGTCAAACTTTCGTCTGGAATTGTTGAGGAATTGCCCATTAAAGTATCAGTGAGCGCCAGGGACGCTGCAGCTGCATTTGCCAGCGAGCATGGATTGCCTTCGTCACAACAACAGGCCTTGCAGCGCACTATCCAGCTGCGGATGAAGCAGCACGAGATGCAGACAGCGCAGAGTGTTTCATTGACAAATGTTGAGTCTACTGATAGTCATGCACTTGCTTTGGCTGTGAAAGAATCGCTGCCAGCAAGCGATGTGCCTCATAGTGCGGCTTTTGACGGAGCAGCACGGCCATCAAGCAGCCTGCCTGACTCTCCTACCATGGCAACTAGCCGTGGTCCAGGTGATGCACTCCGCGAAAATTATCAACAGAACGATTCTCAAGCCCATAGCGCTTCCTCAACAGCTGGCCAAACTGACAAGCGACTGGTAGATGTATCGAGCAAACGGTTGCACGACGCCTCAGTGGCTGGCGTCCTCAGCTTGCTGTGCGCAAACGCCAACGAAAGTGCCACAAGGCCGACTAACCTCATCATCGACATACAGTACAACAATGTTTCGTCTGTCGCTCAGTTGGTTCAAGGACTGGCTTCAAATGTTTGCGAGCTGCGAGCTGGGCACAACAATTTGAGCGGCAGCCTTGCGCCTCTCGCTTCCCTCAGCAATCTGCACATGCTCAGGCTGCCTGGCAATGCACTGACAAAGCTCGCTGGTTTGTCCTTGGCCTCTCAATTGGTGCACCTGGATATCTCGTGCAACCGTGTGGTGAGCTTGTCTGGTTTGGAGGCGCTGCGATGCTTGGCGACGCTGGACGCGCGGAGCAACATGATCGCATCTCTGCAAGCGCTGCGGCCACTATCGCACTGCCCACGGCTGCAGTCGGTGCTGTTGAGCGGCAACCCCGTGTGCCCGGCAGGGGCAGCTGCCCTGGCTGACCCCCCCCTTGCGCTTGAGGGGACCCCCCACATGCAGCCAGCTGTGCGTAAGTACCGGTCTAGACTGTTGGCTTTGCTGCCTACCCTAACACACCTGGATGGCTTGCCCACTGCACCATCGTCCACGCGCTACCGCGGCAGCAGCCCACGCCGAGCCGCTGCCAGCCCCGCCCAGCGGGCTGGCAGCCCAGCTGTGACAGGGGGGGGGCACACTTCAGGCAGTCGCAGCCCAGGCAGGCACACCCAGCAGCCACTGCAAGCCTCCTTGTCTGCTGCATCCGCGCCCGTGGGCTCTGTGTCCAGGGGGGCACACAGCGGTGCGGTGTCGTCGCTGCGACCTGGTCAGCCCCCAGCAGCGACCTCCCCGCCGTCGGCTGCCCAGGCAGCGGCAGCTGCAGCCTCCACAGCCACATCAGCTGCCATAGCTGCAATTGATGCCGCAACGGCACGTCGCCTGCAAGCGCAGGCGCCAACTCCGCAGGCTGCTGTTGGGGGGCATGGCAGCGACGCGGAGCGGGAGGAGTCACCGCGCTCTGCCCCGCGTCCGCACCGTGCCTCCCCCCCCGTGACTGGTGCAGTGAAGACGTATCACCCTGCTGCACTAGGTTCCCCTGCCGCCCCCCGCCCCGGTGCCGTGCGGGTGGCGCCCTCCTCCCGCCTGTCGGGTTACGCCCAACGGCGGGCAGCCGTGGCCGCCGGTGGCACAAGGGCACCCTCCAATACGAGACGACATGCATCTGGGAACACTCCTGCTTTGTTCGGGGCAGCACGGCGGCAAGGGGGAGGGGCACGGGATACACCAGCGGTGCCCCCGGCCCCAGCTGGTGTGGCAGCCCCTCCACAGGTCGAAGCGGCAGAACAGCGGTACAGTGGTAGCCCTGCACAGGGGGCACAGCCTCGCATCCAAGTGCGTGCGCCCAAGCTGCGCACCTCACAGCGCGCCGTCGCACGTGACCCCCACGGCAAGCTGCACTCAGCACAACAGCGCTCAGCAGGAGACGCCGGATATGCTCACAGCCAGCGGCGTGCCAAAGCTCAGACACGTGGGGCACAAGCTGAGTATCGGCGGCTGGTAGCTGGGCGGACGGATGGCTACATGCACGAGACAGCAGCGTGGACCCAGCGCAAGGGGGTGCAGGGGGGCTTATTTGTGCACCAGGGCGATGCACGGTATGCTTCAGCCGCCGCTGCAAATGCTGCTTCGGGCGGCAACACCTTGTCTGCCACACGCGACACGTCAGCGCACCTGGCCTCCGGTGATGCACCCGTGCTTGGCTTGCGGGAGTCCCCCACGCCCCTCACACCAGGGGACATGCGCCTGCGAGTGAGCAAGGCCGACGCGCTGTGGATGGGCATGCTACGAGCTCCTGCTGCTGCAGCACAGGTGTGGCCTGTTCGCGCCCCGCAGCCAGTGTTCCGGCAGGCAGGCCAGGCCACCTTGGATGCAGAAGTGCCGACCACGCCTGCACATGGGCATGCACAGGAGAGTATGCAGCAGGCACCATTCAAGGCACAGGACATGCACGATGCATCCATGCCGTCGCCTGTGCCAGCTGCCACCCCGTCACCTGAACCGTTTAAAGGGGCGGGCCCCCTGGGGCGCACACCAGCTGCATCGCCAGGGCAGGACGACAGTGCAGCCCCCTCCCTCATCGATTCCTTTGTTGCCCAGCTGCCCGTGTCTGGGCCTCAATGCGGCAGCGAGCTGTACCCCCCCATGTGGCAAGAGCCCCCCCCCCAGTGGGGGCACACGCAGGCCTCCACTTTCCTGTCTGTTCCGGCTGTCGGGCAGTTCGGACAGGCGGTTGCAGCAGCTGCGGCCGCTTCTTCTCAGTCCGACCTGCAGCAGCCCCCCCCTGCCACTTCAGCTAGCCCCCCCCAACCGGGTCAGGGGCACCCGTATGGACAGCTGCTGGACACATCTGGCGTGTCTGCTGTATCAAGTTCCTGGAACACGCCTGCTCGTATGCCTTTGCAGCAGTTGCAGCAGTCCCCTGCCCCGGCAGGCACGACGCCAGCCGTCGCCCCGCCCGCCGCAGCTGCCCGGGGGGGCCCTGCTGTGTCTCGAGGGGGCGGCAACTCCTTACGAGCAGCAATGGGGAACCTGCTAGCCACCAAGCAAAAGCTCATGGCCACACTGGGGCGATCATAATATGAACAAGTGTGGTGGATGCGATAATTCATTCATGTAGTGCAAGCGCGCTGCTGTGCTATGCGCTGAGATGGAGCCAGCAGTGTCGCAACTGGTGCGCCACTCGCCCTGCTGTGCTGTGCATCGCACATGAAAACTAATCAGCGTGTGCATTAGAGGGGGGGGGCTGAGTGCGCTGTCTGCGCGGAGTGCTCAGCGATTGGCTGGGTCTCGAAGGCCTCGGATGCGGCGGGCAAGGTGAACGTCTTTCACCATAATCGTGACACGCTTGCCATGAATTGCACAGAGATTCCTGCATAAATAATGCTGGTGTTCTACGGCTCTGCTGCTTCTGCTCGGCGTGGAGCAAAAGCGCCATTGCCTTGCTGCACTTACACATCCTCGAAGAGATGCACCAAGTATGCTTCTGCAGCTTCTTGAAGAGCGCGCAATGCAGTTGCTTGCCACCTGAAGCCATCCCTAGCAAAGTTGAATGTAATTTCCCTCACCTGCAACGGCAAGCACGACCGGTGAGACCAATTCGGACGGTGCCCGCGTGCGGCTTTTGAGTAGCATGAAACGCTGGTGGCACACTGACACAAAGACCTACCAAACGAGCAAATGGCAACTTGCGGATGAGAAGATTTGTCGAATTCTGATATTGTCGAATTTCCTTCAGAGCTTTCATTCCGGGTCTGTATCTTCGCTTTCGCTGAGGCTCAACTGCACCCAGGGCACGAGGCGCTGGAGCTCTGCGGGCACTGCCCCCGCCTGGTTTCGGGCGAACCATTTTGCTTGAGGAACAAACAGTGTCAAGCAAGAGCCTCGCAACGATTTGAGCTGGGAGCAGATTATATTTGCGAGCGCCGGGAATTGCAGCTGCGATGCTGCGACAGTTGGCTGCTGCCGTACAGGAAATGTTGTGCACGCAGCCCCCCCTGCAAGTATGGCTTCAACAAGCTGCTTCTTACAATTTAGCTCTTGGATTACAAGACCTGTCCATTTTTCAGAGCCAGACAGAAGCAGTTGGCAATGTATTTTTGAGGCATATTTTAGCTTACCGGGTTTTGCCTGCGCAGTGCAAGAACTTGCGCGACAAGGCAAATCCGTGTTGCCATTGTCCTGCAAAACCACACGTCAGCTCCATCAGCACATTCGCGATAAGCATGTCTGCGCAAGCTGTATTACCAGCTTCAGCAGTCGCTACTGTGGACGTGAACGTGGAGTTCAGGTAAGCCAGCCGTCCACTGCACCTCCTGCGGAAAATGATTCACCGGATGGACTCGCAGTGGCGGCCTTGAATTGCTGTTCGACAATCAAAAAAACCTTGAGCTGGCTGTACCAGCAGTAGATGGAAATTTGACACTTGACCAGTTGATTGTGTACATTCGTGATAACTGCTTGAAGGAACGGCCTGAGCTGTTTGTCGCAGATGACTCTGTGTACGTGCCGCACGCATTTGAAGCTCACCGTAGGCCACGCGCACATAGCAGCACTTTTGCAGGCGACCAGGCGTGCTTGTTTTGGTGAACGATGCCGATTGGGAGCTGGAGGGTAAGGGGGCTTACGAGGTGCAGTCTGGGGACGACATCGCCTTCATCTCCACCCTGCACGGGGGGTGAGGTGCCGCCGCGGCACAGCACAGCCGCCGTTGCCGGCGGAGCACACTGATAAACCGTGCGACAGGCAGCCAAGATACTGCATGTAGGGTGTGGGCACAGCTGCGCACGCGGCGGCTTCGGCCCCAAGCCTTGCAGGGCAGCACACAACGAAATACATTCAGCCACACTCACAGGTTGTGCAGCCACATGACTCCCGCTTATTCCCTGTGAAGGCTGCCTCCACATCTGGCGGCAGCTTCAAGCTGCTGCCCGTGGCTGTGAAGTGCTTGTTGGCTCTGCAGGTGGCACATTCGCACGCACACACACCCTCAAACATGGTGCTGTGCCGCGCCTCCTGCTCCTCCTCGCTCTCGCCGCCGCTGTCGATGGTGTTCACCCGCTCCCCTGGGGACAGCAGCGTGTCCTGTGTTGTGCTGTTCTCGCTGGCAGCGGTGCTGCTGTCACTGGGGGGGGGCAGCTGCCTGGGCTTGGAGGGGGGCTCCAGTTTGGCGTACTCTGCATGTGACACGCCGCCACATCCCAGCATACCCAGTGTCCACTTGCTGGGCTCCCCTGGGGCCGAGTACATGTTCAGCGCCAGGGAGGAGAGCACTACACACACTGAGGACAGCGCCATGGCCAGGGCGGCCGCTTGGGGGGGGAGGCCGGTATGCGTGAGCGGCCACAACGCCCCTGCAGCAATAGGGATGCCTAGGGTGTTGTATCCCATGGCCCACACTAGGTTGGACTGGATGCGGCGGAACACAGTGCGGGACAGGTCCAGGGCAGTGAGAACATCCGCAAGGCTGCCCCGCACCAGCACAATGTCCCCGGCATCCATGGCCACCTGTGTGCCCCCCCCCATGGCGATGCCCACGTCAGCCTGCGCCAGGGCGGGGGAGTCATTCACGCCATCCCCCACAAAGGCCACATTGCGCCCCGTTGCCTGCTGCCGCTTCACGGCCTCCTGCTTCTGCCCAGGGGTCATGTCAGCCAGCACGTGCTCGGGCGGGATGCCCACGGATGCGGCAACGACCTTGGCGGCGGCAGCGTTGTCACCTGTCAGCATCCACACCTGGATGCCTGCAGCTTGCATGCGGGCGATGGCAGCTGCGGAGGTGAGCCGGGGGGCGTCGGCCACCGCAATGAGTCCCTGCACTCGCCCCTCCACCGCCACACAAATGACGGTCTTCCCCAGACGCTGCTGAGACAGCACCTCGGAACGCACTGTGTTCCCCACTGCCACACCCAGCTGCAGCATCCACTTCAGGTTCCCCGCAAAAACAGTGCCGTACTGTACAAGGTCGCACTGCACTCCGGCGCCAGTGATGACTTTGTGGGAGCCAGGCAGTGTGGCTGCGGCTGGGATGAGCCCCTGTGCCTTGGAGTACACATTTGGTAGGCCAGCCACCAGCTGCTGCACATGGGAGCGGCGGGCTTGCTGCGCCAGGCTGCGCACAGCCTGGCTGATGGGGTGGTCGGAGCCGCTTTCCAGGGCAATGGCAATGGACAGCAGCTCTGCGAGGCTGCTGATGACTACACCGGTGGTGGCAACGCCTTCGGGGGCACAGCACGCCTTGACGGGGGTGGGGGTGGTGTCGTGGGGGGCGTCCCCCCCAGCGGCGCCAGCGGGGGCTGCTGTCGCCCATGGCGTCAGGATCACATCGGTCACCACAGGCAGCCCCGTGGTGATGGTGCCTGTTTTGTCCAGCATGACTGTGTCCACCTCCGCCGCTGCCTCCAGTGCTGCCCCCCCCTTGATGAGCACGCCATTGCGGGCGCCCACACCAGTGCCCACCATGACAGCTGTGGGCGTGGCTAGGCCCAGTGCGCAGGGGCATGCAATCACCACCACAGCCAGGCCGAAGCGCAGCGAGAACAGCACAGATGTGCTGCCTGCTGGGATATACTCCTGAGATACGCTGCCTCCCAGCGTCGCGCCCAGCCACGCAACGAACGCCACAATGGCAATGAAGAACACCACAGGGGAGAACAGCGCCGCAACGCGGTCGGTCAAGTCTTGCATCTTGGTGCGGCTGGCTTGGGCATCTTGCACAAGAGTAACGATTCGACTGACGGCACTGTCGCCAACGGACGCCGTGGCTCGCACGAGCACCACGTCCCCGACATTCACTGTGGAGCCCATGACGGCATTACCCACACGCCGCTGCACTGGCACAGACTCCCCAGTCAGCATCGCTTCATCTACAGATGTGTCTCCTACCACCAAACGGCCGTCCACTGGGAATGGCTCGCCGAAGTACACCTTGAACAAGTCCCCAGCACGAACACGGGCAGCGGGCACTGTGTACTCGGAAAAACCCATATGGTCAGCAGCTGATAGCTGCAGGTATGCCCGGTCGCTCTCCGCAAGGCCAAAGGGGAGAGGCGCCGCCTCTGCTGCAGCCCCTGCCGCTCCTGGGGGAGGGGGGGTTCCCACAGACGGGCCTGTGGCGAGAAGCACCCGTGCATCCTCTGCCTGTAGCGCCATGAGGGAGGACATGGCACTGGAGGTGCGGGAGCGTGCCTTGTACTCCATGTACTTGCCAAGCAGAACAAAGAACAGCAGCGTGGAGGAGGTCTCGAACATGGACTCGGCTTGCGTTTCGCCTTTGCTGACCAGCGCCACAACAACATCGATCACTGAAGCCACATATGCAACTGCAAGAACAGGGGTGAAAGGCAGGTTGAGGGGGGGTACATCGAGTGCAGGGGGCGTGCAGGGGCGACTTACTGCTTGTGCCCATGACCACCAAGAAATCCATACCGAACAGCTTGTTGATGGCGGCTTTGTACGCTTTTTTGTAAAATGGGATAGCTGAGCCGAATTGCACCGGTGTGGCGAGCGCAGCGCCAATGACCGCCATCCAGGACAAGCCGGCAACGCCGAAGGCGGGCTGCATTAGCGCCTCATGCACGGAGTGGATGGTGAGTGGCAGTAGCATGGTGATGACGAAATTGGGCACGGCGAAAATGCCCGCCACGATGCAACGCCGGCGCCACTGGCGCACCGTGGCAGCCTGCCGGCTTTGCAGGGACTGCACGCCCGCCGCGGCGCCAGCGCCAGCGTCTGCATGGTCCCCCAGCAGCCGCAGTCGCTGCTGCTCTGCACTGTCGAATTGCTTCTCCTGTGTGTGTGTGTCTGTGGCGCTGGCAGGCTGTGTGCGCCGCTGCTCTTCTGCGCCGAAGCCCACCATCTCCACCGCAGCCACCAGCGAGGCGACGAGGGCGTCGTCCAGCATGCAGTCGGCAGCGACTGTGATGGTGGCTGTCTCAGTGCTAAGGTTCACGGAAGCCTCTGCGACGCCTTGTTGGGTCTGCAGGGTGCTGGCCACGGTGCCCACGCACGACGCGCAGGTCATGCCCTCGATGGAGAGCACCAACTGCCCTCCACAGACTGGACCCGCTGCATGCTGTGGTGGCGAAGTCTTGGAGGAGAAGACTGTAGCACCAAACCCGATTTCTTCCACAGCAGCACATAGTATGGCGTCAGCTACGGGAGCTGGGCCAGCCTCCACATCACTGCCCTGCACAGAGGTGCACTGCACGTGCGCTTGCTCCGTGGAAAGATTTACATCTGCTTGCAGTACGCCTGGCACCGATTGGAGAGCAGAAGCAACTGATGAAACACATGATGCGCATGTCATGCCCTCAATGTTCAGTACAGCTTGCTTGCTTGCAGCAAAAGCGCTAACATCCATGACTGCCCTGGAAGCAATTGGCTGGTGATGCTGATTGGGACACGAATGCAAGCGGCACGACCGGAAAGCCTTGGCAAAAGAAGAACAATGCAAATGCAGACTCGGAATCTCTTGTGACGAGAAATTCAAATTTTTCTGACGCGTCAAGCCCGAGTCGAATGTGCAAGCTCTCACTCTCGGTCGCGTTGCGCGGAGAACATGCAGCCAAAGCCTTCCCCCTTTGCCACCCTTGACCCATTGGCATAAAAACACGCCTAGCAGCAGAGCAATAGCCCTCAAGTCACATTTACTTTGAGTCACGGTGCCTTGTGCACTCCAGTTATCTCCAGGCCATGCACATGACAGCAAATACCTGAAGCCGAAGAAGCAAATTCTGCAGGTTTGTTGTGAAGCTGTTGTACACCAGCTGGAAATTTTGCAATGCAGGCCGAACAGCACCATACTACGAGAGAGGCCTTTCAATTCAACTGGCAGAGCAGAGCATCTTGTGCAGGCTGCCTGTCAAGCCCTCCAGGCTATGAGATGAAGCGAGTCTCTAAAATCTTTCTTGCCTTGTGCACCCTGGAGTGGGTCTTGCTGTTGTGCATAGCAACAGCATTACTCGTGCTTGACAAGCAAGATGGGGTTTCAAATGATCCTGTGTCGGTCTATGCATGGCTCTCCATTTTTGTTGTCCTTTGTCATGGGCTGTTCACATGGGATGCAATCATTGGTAAGAAGTGCACTGAACTGAGTACTTTATTGCACCATTCACCCCAGAACTTCTCTTGCGCAGCGGAGAACAAATTTCAATTCATCTCTAGCGAACTGCTGTCGGCACTGATGACGTTCACGATTTCGTTCTTTGTCTGGGTCCATCCGCAACAACTTGGCAGCGAGTGGTACGACAACCCAGCTCAGTCACTTAGCTTGCCGGCCTTCACACTGCTCTGCTGAACGCAGGGTGCATGAACTTCGCTTTATTATTTTTGGTGTGCGCATTGTCATGCAGCTGGTTTACCTAGCTCTCGCTAAAAGCCTCGTGGACACATTTGGATATGGTAAACAAGCAGAATTTTCTTAGCTGCTTCACTGCACCATGTCGTCCAATATGCAGTCAAGTACAAGATCGCCGGTGCTGATGCAAGGATAGGTGCATTATACGAAGAATTTCGAATCTTTCTATCGCTGCTCAAGATTGACTTCGTCATGTTCGGCTTCCTGTTGCTGCTTGCCAAGGCCTTCATGCTCAAGACACAAAGTCCAGAGTTCATTGTTGGTGCCACGTCAACAGGCGTTGCAGTGCTTTGGTCATTCATCGGCTGGCTTGGTATTGTTTCAGAGGTGAAGCCGCTTGTGTATTTGTTTGTTGTGTGCAGCCTGCTGCAGCCGGGCTGGGTGGCCTTCAAGTTGTGGCGGGTGGAGGAGCACCCCAGCCTGCTGCCGCAGCAGATTGCACTGTGGCAATTTGCCCTGATCGGTGGCTTGTTTGTCTTGACACGCAGCGCCACGATTTACATGGCCCGCCGCTGCTTCCTGAACTTCGGGCAGGGGCTGCGGGAGGGGGTGTTCCTTGCCGTGGCCTCCAAGGAAGCAAGGGCGGCCTTCCTGCAAAGCAAGCCACAGCAGGCACCGCTGCCAGGCAGCCCACCGCACTCTGTTTCTAACACAGGCTTCTCCAAGCCACTGCTGAAGGACTTTGATGAGCCTTTGGACACGCCTGGTGCAGCATTGAGCGACGACCAAGCGGTGCACAACACAACTGCCGTATCGCGCTTAGCTGCTATGTATCGCACGGGGAACTTTGAGAATATGGGGAATATCCAGCAAGGTGGCAGGAATGAACAGGAGCTACCGCAAGCGGGTGGCGGGCGGGCGCCTTCTGCTCAAGGCGCAACCAGCGAACGCCTGGCGCAGTTCATGCACGACTACAGCTGATGGAAGCTGCTGTACTATTTTGATGCTGCCTTGGAATCTTCTCCCTCAATCGGTAGCAGCTGGATCGGTGCCCGGGCACTCTGCGCAGTTGGTGTGGTCGCTCCGCTGGACGACTCGGAGCTTCCGAGGAGTTGCTGTGGGAGCACAGTGACTGTGGCGCCGTGAGCAGATGGGTTATTCAGCTCTCTTTTGCTGGTTCTCGCAGATTCACTGCCATTTGTCGCTTCAAAAGGCAGGTCAGCTGCTTCGTACTGTATTTGCGATCGCGCACTTGATGGCGCAGTGCCTGCATCTGACTGGCTCGTTTGCCACGCCCCTTGCTTTGGTTGGCCCATCGATACAACCGTGTCTGTGATGGAACCTAGAGGGGGGGGTGCTGCGCTGCAATTGAGTGCGCTTTCCGGTGCTGCTTTGCCTTCGGCTGGGGGCTGGGGGCTGACGGATATGGTCTTGCCAAACACTGCCTGGAATTGATGCTTGACTCTGCTCATGCCGCTTGCTTCCACTGTAAGTCGTCTTGCCGACTTTGCCTTCTGCTGTTGGATGAGCGCTTGCTCGGCGTCCAGCCGTTGTGAGCGCCGCGCCATGGCCCGCAAGTGCAGCTCTGCCGTGAAAGCTGGCGCAGACACATCCAACTCGTGGTAGTCTGACCTTGTCAGCTGCAGCAAGTCAACAAAATCCACTGCCCTGTACGATTCACTGTAGCGCGTCCCCCAGATCAAAGCGCTTTCGCCGAAGAAGTCACCAGGCAGCACTGACATATACACACTTTCTTTGTCTACTAGAACAGCATCAACTTTGCCTCGCATAATAAAAAACAAGCTGTCGCCTGAGTCACCAGCATTCACTATGAACTCGCCGGGAAGGAATGTGCAGCTGAGCATTCTGGGAACAATGCTTATGTAAACTTCCATCGGCAAGTACTGCAGAACCGGTATCTTATCAATGAAATCGCGATTCAGCACAACTTGCAGTCTGGACCTCAACTTGTCAGGAAGGTCGTCAAAAAGGGTTGTGGCTTGCCCCGGAACACTCCACATATGCTGGTAGAAGTCTTTGATGATCTTCTGAAAGAAAGTTGGTACCTTGCGCCCGCGCAAATAGTTCGTTATCTCATCAAGTTTTTGACGCCTTTCGGTGCTGCCAGTGTCCATTTCTTGCAAAGCCGAGGCAGCTGAACCAATAATGACTGAATACATCATCAAACCAATAATGGTCATACTCACTGTGAAAACAATTTCCATGTTGGACTTGGGAATAATGTCATTTCCGATGCCGGTTGTGACCTCGACAGCCCAAAACAGAGCTGTCCAATATTGCCTCGAGGGATGCCATGATGCGACTTCAGGATGAACGACCCACTCATCAGGGTTATTCGGATCATACCAAGATAAAGCAGTGTCTGGTAGTAACTGAAAATCGGATGGATCAGAGGTTCCACAAAGACAGTGGTTCACAAAGCAGGTGCTTGGGTAGCCGTCTGCAGTGGTACAAACAGCGACTCCATTCATCTCTTCACGGACCATATAGAAGTATGCAGCCCCGATGAAATGCCACAGCATGAACATGGCCACAAAGGACCTGAGAAAGCGCAACATGGCTGGATTGAGCTTGACAGCAGACTCAATCATTACCATGACGCGGGGAAAAAGCTTCAAAAGGCGAAGAATTCTGAACAGCTTGAAGAGTCGCAACATCCGAAACAGTTTGTTGATGCTTGCGCTGCCGTCGTCTCCGGGGACAAACCAGCCAATTGGGAATGAGGCCAGGAAGTCCAGTGGAAACCAGCTTTTCAAGTAGTCCTTCCCAATTTTGCGTCCGTCGGAAACTAAAACTCCATCTTTCATGTAAGCAGTTCTGAATGACACAATAATATCACCGATGAACAGGATGTCAGCGACCAGATCCAACGCTTCTTCTGCCGGTGAAAGTTCCACGTCGAAGCCGATTCGATACGGTACCGCAAAGGCGAAAAAGACAACAAGGATGAGCATCGCAACGTCCCAAACTATTTTCATCGGAGCCTCAGGATGAAGGATCGCGAATGGCAGTTTCTCTTCTTCGTCATCCAGCAACATTCGATTGTTCGCGTACTCGTACGAGTTGAACATGTTTTTGATTTGAGCGTCCAGTAGCTTAGCAACGCCTGTGCGCTTTCGCTGTGCCATGTTTGGGCCTGCTGCCATCAATCGGCGCAAACGATTCAAGAACATGATTCGTCTGACAGCCCGACGAAAGCGCTCGACTGATGCAACTTTCTCTCCGGGAAAGTGAGCAAGGGCACTCCGCGATGCAGCTCTGTCCCGGGCTTCAATACGTGTTCGAACCCGTTCTGCTTCTGATGATATTGTTTTGTGACAGGCAGTGAGTTTGTCCAGTGGCTCCTTGGGCGCTTCTGGTCCTGCAGATGGGTCAATGATTCGGCGGACTGGCTGAAGGGCTGGAGATCTTTGTTTGGTCATTTCTTGAAACTGCAATAGGCCAAGTGATGCTTGAACTATTGCAGGTGGAGGGATGATTTTTGATGCAGTTGCAACAAATATTGCGAGTCTGTCGCCGTTTCTCAGCTCGTCTTTATGTCTGAGTCGAACCCCTTCTGGGAGCAAAAACATTTGGGCTGCATCAACAGCATCGTGGTCATGACCTAGCTGCAGCGCGCATTTCGCCAAAATGGTATCGAACCGAGCTTCTGCTGCTATAGTCACCACTTCGCACTGAGCATCCGGAGCATTGACAAACTGAGAGCCAGCGTTGTATACGATGAAACGCAAGGATTCCATGTCAGAAACTGAATGTCACCGCGAGCAAATACGCAAAACAATCACTTTTGATCAAAAGCGTTTTGCGCTTTAGTGGTTGTGACGAATCCCTTTTTCAGCGAGCGTAGTGTCTGAAGCAGTAAATGTGGATAGACAGTGGCGATCCCGCTGCTTAGACAGTGTTGTGACCTGCCTTGGTCAAGGTGCTTGTGCATTTTGGTGTAGCCTGTCGGGCAGTAAATGGGCCACCAACAGCAAAATACAATACTTCACAACAAGTGGCACAGGTCGGGCAGAGGCTGGTCTGCGCCTGCTGTGCTGTGACCCCCACGCATGCTGCCGGTGGCAATAACGCAGTTTTTTTCAAGTTTGATGTCTTGCCCTGCTTTTGTATTCGCATATTCGCCATCCGAACTGCCGTCAAAGAATGCTTGCTTCGAAAGTTCTTGTACAAACTCCAGAGGTGTGAGATCGTCTGCCAAGTGCATCTCGTACACATTGTGGTGTTTGCAGACAGCCAGTGCACCGTTGCACGGTTGCGGTATTTGACGCTCATGTCGCATATAAACCCTGTCCCAGCTGAGGCAAACCCTGCCCAAGAATTAAAACCGTGGCAGCGGGACTTGCGAATTCTTCGCCGTCGGGTCTGGATGTTACTTGACGATCCAAGCAGCTCGAAATTTGTGTGTATTGACAGAGTCATGACTTCATCCCACGCATCTCACGATCCAGTCTCCACAGGCCCAGTACATTTCCCTGATGATCATGTTTTTGATTGCATTGTCTTGCACGACGTTTGTCATTGAAACTCTTCCTTATTTCCAAGAGAATCCTACTGTTGCATGGTGCGAAGAATTTGTGCAGAAACGTCAAAACGCCGTCAACTATTGCTCTGCAGGAATTACATTGAGACAATTTGCACAGCTGTCTTCACAATAGAGTCAGTTGGCTGATCAAGCTCTTCTTTTTGTGAGCAGAGGTTTTTGTGCAGAGTACTTCTTCGTTTAGCTACAGCACCAGACTTGAAAAGGTTCATGAAGCGTGAGTGTGCCGCACTGTGAACCCTCATTTCACTCATCCGAGTCCGGATACAGAAACCTTGAATATTATTGACATCGTGTCTATCATACCATTCTACGTCGAGCTGGTGTTAGGTTCCTCTGGTGGCGCCGCAGGAGGCTCTGGTGCTTTGCGTGTGGTGCGTCTGGTTCGTGTTTTCCGCGTATTCAAGATATCAAGATACCTGACATGGGTCAAGATCTTTGCTTATGCGTTGATGCAAAGTTGGCAGCCCCTTTCCATGCTCGTCTTCGTGATGGTCATTGCAACAATAGTTTTCTCGTCTGCCTTGTTCTATGCCGAGAGAGAGACTTTTAATCCCCTCACTCAAGGCCCGAATGTGATTTCTATCCCAGACGCATTTTGGTGGTGCATCGTGACCATGACAACTGTGGGTTATGGTGACAAGGTTCCAATGACTCCAGTTGGCAAGCTGATTGCTGCTGTGACCAGTCTGTGCGGCATCCTTGTGTTGGCTGTTCCAATCACAGTGATTTCGACCAATTTCAACGAGCAGTACGCTGCCGTGAAGAAGAAGCAAGAGCGCATCAGAGCGAAGATGCTGTTGTTGAAGAATCAGTTCAAAAAACGACGGTGAGTCATGCGAGGGAATCCTCCGAGCTTGTGAAACTTCATTTATACTTTGCAGGAGTGGTCTAGATGCTATGCTCGATGAAGTCAGTGAAATGGTGACCAGAAATTCCTCAGAGTTTAAAAAAGAAGTTGAAGATGTGTTCGAGCGCACAAGAGCTGAGTTGCATCGCGAGATCAATCAAGTCGTCACCATGGCCTACGAGCGAAGGAAGTCATTGATCAAGCTTCGGATCGCAGAAGATGAACCCCACAGCGATCTCATGCAAACTGATATTTCAAGAGAGCAAGACTCATCAATCTTTTCTGCGGTCGCATGAGGTTCCAAGCAGCAAGAGTGATCAGCCCTGGCGAGCAGGCAATGCCCTGCACGCACTTGTTCTGCCTGTCATGCGTTCATGTTCCGATAGCAACTGAAAGTCATCATGCAGCGCGATTCCCAGGGGCTCGTGCATTGGCTTTTGCTTATGTTCGGAGCTGCTTTGTCAATCATTCCACCGATGGCCGCATTCGGTGCACTGCACACAGCAAAAGGTGCATTTTGTGTTATAACTAATTTTATTCAGAGACTGTACCTTGTAGAACAGGGTCATTGGTTCATCTGCGGAGCGGATTTGGATTTGCATATAATAGGCATGCCGGTTGCCGCACGAGGGGCACAGAGCTGCGAGGACGAGCGAAATATGAGCTGAGTCGGATGCTTCCATTGGCACAACAGCACACAGTACAACGCACCACTAGTCTGATCAACATTTTTCCATGCGTCTTTTCCACCAAGCACATCGTCCACATCCTTAGTTGCCAGCGGTGCGCTTTTGCTCACCTGCAAAAACATTCTTGGAGCTGTTTCATGGCACCAGATAAAACAGCATTGTGACGCACCGTAGAAGTGACACATTGGATATAAGGACACGTCCTACAAAAGAACTGCATTCCTGTTCCACCATCCTCCACATACAGCAAATTGCTGCAGTGTGGGCAAAAGAGCATGTCTGAAAGCCAAATTCCGCGGAAAGAGCTGTCTTTTGCTGAGACACAGGCCACGGAAACGACGGCAGAAAAGCAGCAATCTTGGGGTCTCTTACGACAAGCTGCATTGGATTGGCTCAAACTGGTGCTGGAGCAGGCCAAGTCCACCCCCTGTGATCTCTTGCCTCAAGCCAGCACAAGGGGCCTGTCATACGCAACCAAATTTCGACGCCTCCGGAGATTCACAAGCAGACAGAAGTGCCATTGCAGGGTACAACCCAACGAATGTAGGGCTATCAGGCTCTATTGGACGTGATCAAGCTTGGGCCAGGCGCCTGGGGCTAGCAACGAACTCACCAGTCACACAAGCTCCATCAACACTGCGGATGCACTGCGTGAGCAGCAAAGCTCACCAACCATGGCGACAGAGCTGAGCAGCAGGAAAGCATCATGTTTGCATTTATAGCTTCTTGCCGTTGATGAAGTGCTTCACCATGTGCAGTGCGCGGGCAGGCTGCGTGCCGGGCACCAGGTGTCCAGCGTTGCGCACAGTTGCGAAGGTCAGCCCCTTGTATGTCTCCACAAAGCCACCCACCTGTTGGTGCACAAAATAGGGGCGCCACTCCTCTGCAATGGGCAGGTCCAAGGCATCCAGCCACGTGCGGGTGCCGGTCACCGGCACAATCGCATCCACATCCCCAGAGTACACCAGCAGAGACAGCCCCTTGGTAAGCAGGTCCTCGTACACGGGCAGCATGGAAGTCAGCAGACTGGTGCGGTCGTAGTTGATGATGTTGCTGCAGTCCGTCCACTTGGTGGGCTTGGCATGGATGGCAGCCTGCACGTCGGGGCGATTCAAGTAGGTGTTCACGAAGCCGCCGATGCAGGGCTCGTAGTCTGCCCAGCACCCACCAGCGTTGTCTGCGGTGCCGCCAGTGGTGTCGTCGCCTGCAGCCTTCACCTGCACGGCGCTGCTGGTGGGGATGGGCAGGCCGGCAGCCCGGGCCATTGCGGCCGCCTGGGGCTTCAGCTGCTTGGTGCCAGTGGAGTCCACACACACATCTGCATACACATCATAAATGTCCACGTTGTTGAAGCTGTCCATGGCGGCATTCTGGTAGTAGTCGCAGGATTGGTCAAAGGTGCGACCGGAGGCCTCCGCGGCCTCCAGGGCAGCCATGCTCATCTGCAGGGCAGGCATGAAGGGCGTCTTGCCCCCGCTCAAGCGACGCAGTGGGCCCACATTGGACATGTTGCAGGCCTTGAAGATGCCCAGGTAGTTGCTGTCCGACACCAGGCCGTGGCTCCACCAGTAGAACGCGGCGCCGGCGTTGTCCAGCTCCGCCACAGTCCAGGCATTGCCCACCAGCATGCCCTTGGCGTTGAGGGTCTTGGCGCCAGGGGCACCGTTCCCCGCGGCAATGGCCTCGTTGCCCTGCACGATGGACTGCAGGAAGTGCGGCACGTAGTGTCCGCCGTACGACTCCCCTGTGATCCACAGGGGGTTGTTCAGGTACTGCGGGAAGCGGGCATACCACCCCTGGATGAACGTGTAAAAGTCCGCCGTGTCGTCTGCGTCTGTGATGTCGTTGTAGAAGCTGGTGTCGTTACTGTAGCTGAAGCCCACGCCAACGGGGTGCTCCACGAAAATCACGTTGGCGACATTGTTCCACGACCAAGGGTTGGCCTTCAGAGTGCCGTCTTCCTGGGCAAAAAAGGGGCCCAGCTCAGTCATAAGGCCGCCTCCGACACTGGAGCAGCCAGGTCCGCCGTTGGTCCACACAATGACAGGCTTGTCCTGTGGGTTCTCCGCAGCTTCCACGAACCTGCAAAAAATGCCACATGAAACCCACAAGACCCACAGATTGCAGGTTGCTAGGTACGAACCAGTAAAAGATCTCCCTTCCTTGGGTTTGGTTGACCTGCATTGAGGGTTTTCGAGTTCAGGGAACAGTTCCAGCGCAGTCACAGGTGCACTGCAGCAAGTTGGGCAGCACCACGCACGTTGATGTATCCGGAGTACATGTCAAAAGATGAATCGTTCCATCCTGGCAAATCCACAATCCTGGCAGCCGGGTCAGCGGAAACAAACGCTGCTGCTGCCAGCAGGGTGGCAGCGATGACCTTCATGTTTGTGTGTCGCCCTCTAGTAGTTGGTATCGCACGCAAGTCTTCAACAGTTCTCTGAGCACGGCTGGGGAGTGCTAACAGTTCAAATTGCGTAACACATGCAGCTGTTGCATGAATCCTTGCACCACTGCTTGCCAGGATTCGCCCCCGTGGTATGACTTGCCGCTTTCGGCATTGGAGGGGTGCTGTACTTGGCTTTGGTGGGGTCCATCGCTCCCCCTCTGCCAGCAGCTGCCTACGGGGAGGACTTTAACGCCCAATTAGGAGTTGAACTACAAATCAGTCAGCTCGATTTAACCAAGCAGCTGCGAGCAGTTGCAGTCGAAGGTCTTGGTTTCATCTCACATCATCATGCACCGACCAACCTGGCATTCAGCTGTAGGAACCAGCAGTGCAAATGGAGTGTCTCAGGGTGGATACTTGACCGGTGGAAAATCCCAGCAGTATTCTGTGCGCGACATTCCTGCGCAAACTAAGCTGAAGCAAAGGTGTGTACAGCTTGTCATGTGAAGCATTTTCCGCAGTGTGAAGTTAGATTCTTTGCAGAGGTCCTGGGCAAGGAACTGCAGAAGAGATTGCCAAGAGAGATCTTCTGGCAGAATTAGAAGAAGCTGAGCGCAAACACTACACAGCTGTCCGCAAAGCAAAAGGCACCGTGCCTGCTGTGTTTTTGGCCGGCGAGCAGGTCAGGCAATTGGAGGATGGAGCTGCAGCCGCCGCTGAAGCCGCCAGTGCTCCTGGTACTGCCAGCAGCCACATTGATGCATCAACTTCAGGACTGACAGGGCAGCAAGCGGCCGTGCTGGCACAGTTCAACGATGCCGATGCGGACCTCGGCGACAGCGCCTCGGAGGGGGGGGACAGCGACAGCAGTGACTCAGACGAGGAGGACGACACTGCAGAGCTCATGCGGGAGCTGGAGAAGATCAAGGTGGAGCGGGCAGCGGCGGCTGCAGCACGGGAGGCTGAACAGGACGAGCTGGCACGCAAGGAATCCCAAGCTGCAGCAATCTCAGGCAATCCACTGCTGGCTGGGTCCACTGTGGCGGGGGGTGCAGCCACAATGCGTAGACGGTGGGACGAGGATGTTGTGTTCCGAGCCCAGACTGCGACAGAGCCTGCGAAGAAGAAGCGCTTTGTGAACGACACCATTCGCAGCGATTTCCACCGCAACTTCCTGAACAAGTACATCAAGTGATGCACCTGACACACAATTATCACAGAGGAACTTCCGAGCATTGCATTAGTGTGGGGCTGCTGTTAACGGAACTGTCCCTTCTGGCGATCATTGTGCCAGGCGCCAGGCGGCCAGGTTCTAGCCCCCGTCAGCATGTTGCACTGTCCAAACGGTGCATCTGAATGGCATGGGCACACTTCGCGCATTTGACCAGCCACATGTTTTTCTTTGCTTGTGAATTCATATGCATCACCTGCAGGCTGGTGTAGGCTGTTTGTTGGCGCCGTGGGCTGCTTCACATCACTTTTGAATTGGACAAGCTACCGAACCCTTGCTAGTTTCGTGAATCCCGCGAATCAGCGACATGGGTATTGTTGGCTTGTTACAGTTTTTGAAGCCGATCATCCTTCCAGCATCTGTAAAAGTGTTCAAGGGCTGCACTGTGGGAGTCGACGTGCTCTGCTGGTACGTTGGCGTTTCGGTCGTAACGCCACTGCCAGGACCGAGTGTTTGTGTTCGCAGGCTTCATAAGGGTATCTACACGTGTGCTCAAGACCTGGCTCAAGGGAAAGACACTGAAGCCTATGTGAACTTCTGCATGCAGCGAATACGCACAATGCAGCAGCACGGGGTTGAGCCGTACATCGTGTTTGACGGCGGTCGGCTGCCAGCCAAGCGAGGCACTGAGACTGCTCGTGCGAAGTAAGTCAGCTGCAATAGACACCCACCTAAAGCTGACAGACACCTTATATTGCAGGTCTCGCTTGGATGCCCTTGACAAAGCAGAGGCAGCTCTCATTCGTGGGGATGCTGGACAGGCCTATCAGCTTTTTGCGAAGTCAGTGGATGTGACTCCCGAGATGTGCCACAAGCTAATGATTGTACGCCATTAGAGCCTATATTTGCCAACAAATCCTTTCATGCACCCACGCTTACAGGTGCTGCGGCAAGAGGGCATTCGCTTCGTGGTGGCGCCGTATGAGGCGGACGCCCAGCTGGCGTACCTCATGCAGGCTGGCACCATTCAAGGCGTCATCACGGAGGACAGCGACACCATCCCCTACGGCTGCGACAATGTGCTGTACAAGATGGACAAAGCCGGCAACGGGCAGCTGTTCAGGCGCAACGCCCTGGGCTCCGTGCCGGCGGGCAAAGTGAAGCCCCTGCTGCCCAGCGACATGTCCGACGAGCAGGTGTGCCTCCCCCCCACGCGCGCATCAAACATTTATACACACACACATTTTCTTTTGCAGTTGTTGTGCTGGTGCATTCTGTGCGGGTGTGACTACCTACCTTCTCTTCACGGCGTGGGCTCCAAGGTGGCCCTGAAACGCCTCCTGGACGCCAAGCGGTGGCTGCGGGGAAACTTCACCCCCAAACAGCTCATGAGCCGGCTGCGGTATCACGCCATGCAGGGGTGGGGCACGCAGTACGAGGAGGGCTTCTTGCGGGCGCACCAGACCTTCCGGCACCACCGCGTGTACTGTCCCGAGGCGAAGCGGGTGCGGTGCTTGCAGCCTTTGCCGGTGAGCGCATGGCAGGTGCACTACGACGCAGCAGTTTCAGCAGGCAGCGCACCTGCCTCAGAGCTTGCTCGCTGGGTGAAACATGGGTACCACTGGCCTGCAGGGGCATGCAAGGCGTTGGATTTTGTGGGCCCCCTGCTGGACCCTGCCATCGCCCAGGGCATAGCAGAGGGGTACCTACACCCAGAAACCCACGAAAAGTTCTCAAGCAGCATACCAGGGCAGGTGGGCGCTTTGTCTTCCGGTGAAGGGGCAGCAGGGGGGGATGGGGGCAGGGCTACGAAACAGGCCACGCAGACCCGGCTAACAGGCTTATTTGCCAAGCAGGCACGCTCAGCGCCGGACACAGATGCCATTAGAGCCCGACAGGGTAGCGCAGCTCATTCAGGCAGCCGCTCATTTAGCAGTGCCGCAGCTGACCCTGCCGGCACCGGCGCTGGGTGGGGCGACGAGCAGGCATACCAGAGCGAGGCTGCCGACAGCGTCACCGCAGCTGTGCAGGAGCGCCAGAATATCCGCAAGCGCATCCGGCCACTGGCGGAGGAACAGCTGCTTGGGAGGGTAGAGCAACATGCAGCAGGTGCCGCTTCGAAGTTTTTCCCGGCTGTGCACAGCGACACAGCCCCCCCCCCCTGCAGCCCCTTGCAAGGGCCCATCACCAAGCGACCAGCAATTGCCTCAGCGACATCCCCATCACCTAGCATAGGCTCCAATTTCTTGACTTCCTTCCTGTATGACCCGTCGCCAGCCAAGGTGCAGCCACTGCAGGCCCACACCCCTCCAGTTGCCCCCACAGCTGCGGCGCCGGGGCTCCAGCCACAGGGCAGTTCCAATGTGGCTGTGGGACTCGCAGCGACAGGCAACTATGCATTCGACCCCCTGCAGGCCGCCAGCACTGCTCCTCAGCCGCAGGGCGCGAACACTGCATCAGCAGGCAAGGGACGAGTCAGTGGTCGTGCAGGGGGGGGCGTGAGTGCCACAGCCAAGCGGCTCCTGCAGAGAAGCCAAATGAAGGGCAGCTGTGCAAACGAGAGTGCAGTGCGCAAGCAAGTGAGTCAGATGCATTCATGTGCAGACAGCTCACACCCCCCCATGGCGACGCCCCAGCCGGCAGCTGCCAGGGCAGTGGACGGCCTGGCGGGGCTCAGTGCCTTTGCATACACCGGCAGCGAGCCAAGCAAGGCAGCATCTGCAGCATCTACTCAACCCAGTGTTACTGGCACTGGTGCGTTCTCGTACTCCCCCCTGCAGCCCAGCACAGGCTTCAATCGAGGGGTGTTGTCCTCGGTGCCGCGGCTGGCGGATGCCATGGGCGCTGCAAAGGCACTAGTCTTTGAGGATTCCAGGGAAGACAGCCAGGTAGTGCGGCGGCGGCCTGGTGCAGGTCTGCGGCGGCCGGCATGATGCCAGCCTCACGCACTTCGCTTGGCCTTTTGTTTCTTGGGCAGCAGGCTGTGCGCCGCATCTAGGGCGCGCGTGACCGAGGCGTGCAGGGCCTCCACTTGCTGCTTGCTGGCCGCCACCTCTTTGCTGAGCAGTGCGCCAGTGGTAGGATCGCTGGTGACGAAGCGAAGAATGTACTGCTGCTGATTCACCTTGCCGCTGGCTGAGGTGCGGGTGACGAAGTCCAGCCTCCAACCGCTTTGAACGAGGGCAGGCAGAGAGGTGCTGCACGGTGCAACGGCACGCTGGCCAGGAACCAATGGCACTAGCCGCGTCAGGAGCACGTCGATGTGGGACTGTGGGAGCTTGATCTCCTCCAGTTGCTGCCTGCGGGAGGAGCAATGTGATTGGCTGCCGGCTTCAACTGGCTAGCTACTCACTTCAAAGCATCTGCATCAAGCCTTGCCCGAACAGCATTGGATAGTACCGACATCACAAATGCGTATACCTGTTTTGCCTCAGCACTGCTGCTAATGTCGCCACCTGTGCGGATACTAGTGCGGGATTTGTTTTGGAGCTAGGGGCTTGCAAGCTGTCGCACTTGTTACTGGGGCGCCATTTGCATGTTTAGAAACTGCCTGTACAATTATCTTGAATTCGTCTGCGCCCATAGTAGCTGCAGTGTCTGCGCCCTGAATCGATTCGGCTGCAGCCATTTGTGAAAAATCTCTGTGAGGCAAACTCCTCTGGCCAATGCAGTGCACCAGAAAGCACAGACGACAACGGCAATTTTCAATTCAAGTGCCACGTAATTTACTCATAAATTATTCATGCAGCATATAATGATAATGCAACTGCAGCAGTTGTGTGGCCCTTCAACAGCCCCCCCCGTCGTTTCGAATTCGGGGAGACAAGCAGCGAAATTTGCAGCATCAACAACCACGACGAGACCAAGTGCACTTGTGTGGATGGCTTGCACCGTGCCAGTAACCGCGTTTCTCAGAAACTGCACCAAGTGAGGTTCCCGGGCGCCGGCCATTCCCCGCCCCACGACTTGCATCTGCAGCTCAGTGCACATCCCAGTGCCAGCTGTGGAATACTGCAGAACACACAGTAAATGGGCCATATACAGAACGCTGTGTGTGTGTGTGTGCTGCTCCATGGCGCCCCTGGGCTCAGTCACACGCCTCCTGGGGCGCACCTGGCGCTGGGCCCGGCAGCGGCGGCTTGTACACTGTGCGGCCCAACTGAGACGCCACCAGGGAGTACGCCTTATCGTGGTACTTTTGTGCCTTTGTGCGGTCAGCCGGCACTCCGTCCCCTGCGAGGAACTGCTTGGTGAGGTTCTTGCATGCAGCTATGTCCTGCAGATCGTCACAGGCCCGCAGCAGCAGGGTGTGCCCAGCTGCGGGGTCTCGGGGCACGCCGTAGCGACCAGACAGCAGCAAGGAGCCCAAGAACGAGCATGCGTTGCCTTGGCCCTCAGCGGCGCATGCTGTGTGTAGCTGCTTCAGTCCAGCTTCTGTCTGTCCTGAAGCTAACCTCTCACGCCCTGCCGCAGCACAGGCATCTGCATTACCTCCGTCACATGCAACATCAAAGCATTTCATAGCAGCAGTTGTGTCAGGCACACAGCCACGGCCAGCAGCTGTGCAAAGTTCCAGCATGATAATGCAGGCATTGCGGATTTGTGCAGCACGCTCACTCACTCAGCTGAAGCGCTGCATTGAAGCATGAATTTGCGTGCCTGTGCATGTCGCAATTGGCCCGAAAAACTGCTAAAGATTTATTGTAATCTCCGCGCAGGGCTGACCACCACTCTCCAAGACTGTTGCAGGCTGTTGGGTCGCCTTCGTCACATGCCACGCGAAATTCCGTATACTTCTCTTCATTCAGGCGGCGCTGCAGCGCATCTGCCTTCAAGCGCTCTCTCTCTCGACGAGCTGGAGTCATCGTTGCCGTAAAGTTTTCAAAACTTGTTGCTGCAAAGTGGATTTGAGGAGCCTCGTTTTCTTGTCCCTAAGTTGCCTGGTAGAGAGAGGGGAGCAATTCCCACTGCAGAAATCCGGCACGCTGTACAGTATACTGGGATTATATATTTGACACCAGGCAAAGTATGTGCTCTTCGGAGCATCTGTTAAACGGATTAAAATACAGAGAAAATTAGCATGGTCCCTGCATCAAGGATGACATATTGCAAGTAAGAGAAGGTCTTACCATTTTTTTGGTTTTGACCAAGTCGGCAAGGCGCTCAACAGGGGCATGAGCTTACCATAGTCGGGGGGGGGGTCTTCTGGGGTACTGACCATCACACATATGAACAGGTGTTCCGTGGGCTTCGCAGAACACAGTAGAAATGGCATAAATTATCATAGCGTGGCTTGCTGCGTAGCCAGCTAGGCCCCCCTGCTGGCCCCCCCCCTCTCCCTGTATCCCTCATTCTCGGAGCCAGGGGCCTCATCTACAGGGGCGAATTGATCGACCCCTCCTGCTGCGATGCTGACTTGGTCTGCTGACCAGGACGCTCGCTATAAGCAGTGTCTTCCTTGACACCTTGCAATACAAGTACATCTGATGCTGGTCATCATAGCGTGGCTTGCTGTCTTGTCACGCACAGCGTAGCCAGCTAGGCCCCCTGCTGACC